>OLQD01000150.1_pt1 | contig 65145 bp, 49 predicted proteins | sample 1672841 | NCBI WGS metagenome assembly OLQD01 (sample SAMEA3136729, study PRJEB25190) | human gut metagenome | biome: human gut; feature: human-associated habitat; material: faeces | place: Austria | collected 2013 | reverse complement strand
CTTTTCTTTTGCAGGCGTTTTCTTTTTCAAATAAAAAGAAAATGCCGAAACGCGGGATATATATATCATCCGGTTAGAGTGCGTAGCGAAGGCGGGAGCTAATTATATGCCCCTGTATCGGCTACAACGATAACGGACAGCCGCAAGGGCTGTCCCTACGAATGGTCGGCAGTGGATATTTCAGGAAATTCGTGCCGCTTACGCAGCAGCGGTGCGTCGGGGTCGCCGCACCCTACAAACTGCGCGCCAATAAATCACGCAAATTCGCGGGCGAATAATATCCGTCCGCATTGTATATGTTTTATTTATTGCTTTGAGCAAAACAAAACTAACCCCTCAGTCTACGCTTCGCGTATCCGGCTCCCCTACAGGGGAGCCAAAATAGATTCTGCGACAAATCCCAATTTGCCAATCCGTTTTATGTATGCTCGGCGTTATATCAATGTTTTTTATCATGATATCATCCACCGAAAAAATTTTCCGCCGCCGTGCAGTAAAATCTCAAATTTGTGCGTTTTATATTTTACACGCTTTGTGTAAACAGCCAAAAATAAAGAAACAATAAATTTGTGGGATTGGTATAGCTTTTTGACGCGAAAAGTGATACAATATGCCGAATACTGTTGAAAGTGAGCTGCTTTATGGAAAAGAAAGAAAAAAGAACATTTAAACAGTTTTTTATGGACAACAACAAACGCAATCTAAAAATTACGATTACCGTTGTCTGCGTGGTGCTCGCCCTTGCTATAATCGGCGGCGGCATCTATATCGGCAATAAGCTCGGACTTATTACCATCGACCACGGCAGCAACGGTGATCCCGAGGGCACCTTTGCGCCCGAGGAGCAGTTTGATGCAATGTACGATGTCAGCGACGCTTCGAGCATCGACAGCCTCATAACTGCGTGGGCGAAGAACGGCGGCGCGAAGTATTCGAGCAAGAATATAATCAATGTTCTGCTCCTCGGCGTTGACAGCGAGACCGGCAAGGCAGAGGGCGGACGTTCGGATGCCATCATCCTGCTCTCGCTTAACAAAAAGACCAAGACGATAACGCTCGTGTCCTTCCTCAGAGACTGCTATACCTATATGAACATCAACGGCTCCGAGCGCTGCTGCAAGACTAACCATGCCTATTTCTGGGGCGGTCCCGCGGCACTTATCGAGACGCTTGAGAATAACTACAAGATTGAGATCGATCATTATATCAGCGTCGATTTCAAGAGCTTCCCGAAGCTTATTGACTCTCTCGGTGGCGTGTCCGTTCCGATTGAGCCCTATGAGGCGGATTATATCAACCGCACCACAACGAAGATAAAGAAGATAACCTCCGGCGATTCCGTCAAGCTCAGCGGCAGACAGGCTCTGGTCTACAGCCGTATCCGCCATGTCGACAACGAAGGCGATGTCGGCAGAACTGCGAGACAGCGTACCGTTATCATGGCTCTCATCAAGAGCGCGCAGAACGCCTCTGCGGGTCAGCTCAACAACGCGCTCGATATCGTCCTTCCCAATGTCGTGACGAACTACAAGCGCAGTGAGATTCTCTCTCTCATGACCCAGGCGCTCTCTCAGGGCTGGATGAACTACGAGATAAAGCAGATAGTCATGCCGACCGAGGGCAACTACACTTCTGCTCAGCTCTATACCTACTACGGCAAGATAATCAACCAGCGCCTTTCGGTTTGGGTCGTCGATTATCCCGTCGTTGCGCGTGAGCTCCAGCTCGCTCTCTACGGCGACACGAATATAAAGATTGGCGATAACCATGTCTCCGCTGTCGATCTGCTGAAAAAGGGCGCAGTCCCGAGCAGCAACAGCAGCGGCTCAGGCTCATATTCTGCGTCGACCCGTCCGCACACCGATGTCGGTACTGTGGCGGAGAGCGAAGAGCCTGTAACTCATGAGCATACTTCCGAGGCGGTGAGCGAGCTCACCGAGGCAGAGAGCACGACCCGCCGCTTCCCGTTCACTCTTCCCGATTTCGGCTCAACTTCGCCGGCGGAAGACGAAGATGCAGCATAAAATTACCGCTCCGGATATATTCCGGGGCGGCTTTTCGTATATGATTGAAAAATTATGATTGATGATATATAATTGTCAAAGAAACAAACGGACGGTGATATTATGAGCAAAGTTTGTCATATAGTCGGCGGCGGCGACTTCTTCGGAATCCGCCCGACAGGGGAGGGCGATTTCATCATCGCTGCCGATAAAGGTCTGCTGTATCTTCAGAATCTCGGCATAACTCCGAATTTGGTCATAGGCGATTTCGATTCCCTCGGACACACTCCGAACGGGCGGAATATTATCGTCCTGCCCTGCGAAAAGAACGATACCGATATGGGCGCGGCGGTCGCAGAGGGCGTGATGCGCGGATATAAAAATTTCATTCTCTACGGCGCATCCGGCGGCAGAGCCGACCATACTCTTGCGAATATCCAGCTCATCTCGTCTCTGTCGAGGCGCGGAATGACCGCGATTATCGACGCGCGCGAAACTTCGTTCACTTCGATAACAAACGGCAGAATTATTTTTGACGAGAACGCAAAGGGCATGGTCTCCGTGTTCTCCCATTCGGATATCTCATCGGGTGTCACTATAAGCGGGCTCAAATATGAGCTCAAAAACGGCACCTTGAAGAACACATACGCCCTCGGCGTCAGCAATGAATTTGTCGGTAAAATGAGCGAAATATCAGTGGCTCAGGGAACGCTGACGGTCGTTTATCCGAGCAGCGCAGAGCCCTCTTTTTTCAGATTTTGAGCCGCGCGAAAAGATGTTTTTGAACCAAATAATATCCTGCGCCGAGATGCTGCCCGTGAGCATCAGCAGAAGAATATACACCGCCGCGTTGACAGTTATTATGATTGTCAGCGCGGCTTTTCCGCTGCCCTGCGCCGAGGAGAGCAGCAGCCCCGCGAGAAACGAAGCTGTCACGCAGACGGCGGGTTTTATTATCGAATCCATGATATTTATTTCGAGCGTGCAAACTTTTGAAAGCCTGTGTATGCTCAGCGAAAAGTTTACTATCTCGCTGATAAAAAGTATCGCGACATAGCCCTTTACGGAATATTTCGGGATGAGTATCAGCACGAGCACGACGCACATCGCGGAGTCGATTATATTATATCTCATTGAATATACCTGCTGGTCGAGCCCTTTGAGTATTCCGTCAACTGTCGTGTCTGTGTACATTATCGGCAGAAGCGGCGCGAGCACGCGCAGATATTCCGCACATTGCCCGTCCCCGTAGATGCACTGCGACAGCCCCTCGGAAAAAATGAACATTATTCCCGCCGTGCCCATCGAAAACAGCACGGTTATTTTTATTGCCCGCGCCGCCATGCTGTCTATCCTGTTTCTGTTGCTGCGCGCCGCACATTCGGCAAATTCAGGCACGAGCATGCTCGCGAGAGCTGTCATTATGGCGGCGGGGTAGAGGATAACCGGCAGAGCCATGCCGTGAATGACTCCGTAGAGCGTCATCGCGCCGCCCGCGCTCTGCCCCGATTTGCGAAAGCCCACGGGAATCAGCAGGTGTTCTATCGTCAGCAGCACCGAGCGCGCGCACGATCCGGCGGCGTCTGGGAGCGCAATGCGCAGCAGAGCCCGAAGCCCGCCGGGCGCTTTTTCTTTCGGCTTTTGGTGCTTCGTTGACTTGTAGAGCAAAAAGGCGCATAGCAGCGAGCTTATCTGCGATATCGTTATGCCGAGCGCCACCGCGTCGCAGGCATATTCTGCGCCCTTTGCCGCCCAGAATCGAAGCATCAGAACAGAGACCGCTATTTTTACCGCCTGCTCGAATATCTGCACCGCCGCATATTTGAGCACTGTGCGCCGCGCCGTGAAATATCCGCTGAACGCGCAGCCGACCGATGCCGCGGGGAGGCTCAGCGCGAGTATGCGAAGCGACGACGCCGTGCGTATGTCGCCGAGCCACAATTTTGCTATCAGCTCCGCGCCGAACCATACGGCGGCGAGCATCATGCACCCGACCGTCAGCCCGTATAGCGCGCATCGCCGCATTATCCATGCGCCCTGACCGGCATTTTTTCCGGAATCTTCGACCGTGAGCCGCGTCGATGCGAGCGGCAGACCCGCCAACGAAAATGTCAGCGCCATCGCGTATACATCCGTGACGAGCGAAAAAAGTCCTATTCCCGCCGCGCCCAGCCGCCCGGTCAGATATACATTGAACGCAACGCCGACCGTGCGCATGAGAAACGATGTCGCGGCGAGCGTCAGCGTGTTTATGAGAAGCCGTTTCGTGTTCTTCATTTTTGCCTCCGGAGAAGTCAAAAAGCGTTAAATCTCTTGACAAAAACGCTTCTGAATGTGATAATATAGAGTAATTCATCGGAAAAGAGGGAATCCCCAAAAAAGGCGTATGCAGTGCCGAGTACCGCATCGCCGCCGATTTTTGAAATGTAAAATCAACGCTGCTCCTCCGGCGCGGAGCAATCAGCGTTCATGTAAAATCTATTCGCCGGAGAAATGGATTATGTTATGGCAAAGGAACTCGCAAAACAGTATGATCCGAAGGAAGTGGAGGACAGAACCTATAAATTCTGGCTCGACGGCAATTTCTTCCACGCCGTACCCGACCCGGAGAAGAAACCCTATACTATAGTTATTCCCCCTCCGAACATCACGGGTCAGCTCCATATGGGTCATGCTCTTGACAATACTCTTCAGGATATACTTATCCGCTACCACCGCATGCAGGGCTATGATACCCTCTGGCTGCCCGGCACCGACCACGCTTCTATCGCCACCGAGGCGAAAATAGTCGAGGCTATGGCAAAGGAAGGCCTTACAAAGGACGATGTCGGCCGTGAAGGCTTCCTCGAGCGCGCATGGGCGTGGAAAGAGAAGTTCGGCGGCAGAATAATCGAACAGCTCAAGAAGATGGGCTCGTCCTGCGACTGGGAGCGCGAGCGCTTCACCCTCGACGAGGGCTGCAATGAGGCTGTCAACGAGGTTTTCTGCAACCTCTATGAAAAGGGACTCATTTACAGGGGCGAGAGAATAATCAACTGGTGCCCCCATTGCCTGACTTCGATCTCCGACGCCGAGGTCGAATATGAGGATCAGGCGGGTCACTTCTGGCATCTTCGCTATCCTTTCAAGGACGGAAGCGGCTATCTTGAGCTTGCAACGACCCGACCCGAGACCCTGCTCGGCGATACCGCTGTTGCCGTCAACCCCAATGATGAAAGATATAAGGATATCGTCGGCAAGACGCTCATCCTGCCCATAGTCCACCGCGAGATACCCGTTGTCGCCGATGATTATGTCGAGATAGACTTCGGTACCGGTGTCGTTAAGATAACCCCCGCGCATGACCCGAACGACTTTGAGGTCGGTCTGCGCCATAACCTGCCCGTTATCAATGTCCTGACCGATGACGCAAAGATAGTCGACGACTATCCGAAATACGCCGGCATGGACAGATACGAGGCGAGAAAGGCTATCGTCAAGGACCTTGAGGCTGAGGGCGCTCTCGTCAAGGTCGAGGATTATAACCACAATGTCGGCACCTGCTACCGATGCTCGACTACCGTTGAGCCCCGCGTTTCAAAGCAGTGGTTCGTCAGCATGAAGCCCCTCGCGGGTCCCGCTATCGACGCTGTCAAGAACGGCGAGACAAAGTTCGTCCCGAAGCGCTTCGAGAAAGTCTATTTCCATTGGCTCGAGAATATCCGCGACTGGTGCATCTCCCGTCAGCTCTGGTGGGGTCACCGCATCCCCGCGTGGTATTGCGACGACTGCGGCGAGATAACCGTTGCAAGAACCGCTCCCGACAAGTGCTCGAAGTGCGGCAGCACCCATATTCATCAGGATCCCGATACGCTTGATACATGGTTCTCCTCGGCTCTCTGGCCGTTCTCGACCCTCGGCTGGCCGAATACCGACAGCGAGGATTTCAAGCGCTATTATCCCACCAACACCCTTGTCACAGGTTATGATATAATCCCGTTCTGGGTCATGAGAATGATGTTCTCCGGCATCGAGCAGACCGGTCAGGTTCCGTTTGATACCGTCCTCATCCACGGACTCGTCCGCGATGAGCTGGGCAGAAAAATGTCGAAGTCGCTCGGCAACGGCATCGATCCGCTCGAGGTCATTGACAAGTACGGCGCAGATGCCCTGCGTTTCACTCTTGCCAACGGCAACAGCCCCGGAAACGACATGAGATATTCCGACAAAAAGGTCGAAGCGAGCCGCAACTTTGCGAACAAGCTCTGGAACGCCGCACGCTTTATCCTTATGAACCTCGACGGCTCCGAAGAAGCGGGTCTGCCCGATGAGCTTGCGCTCGAGGATAAGTGGGTGCTCAGCCTCTATAACGACCTCGTCAAAGAGGTTACGGACAATCTCGAGAGATTCGAGCTCGGCATCGCCGTTCAGAAGCTCTATGATTTCATCTGGGATGTTTTCTGCGATTGGTATATCGAGCTTGCGAAGATTCGCCTGCAAAAGGGCGGCGAGCCCGCACAGTGCGCAAAGCGCGTGCTCATATATGTCATGTCCAATGTTTTGAAGCTTCTCCATCCGTTCATGCCGTTCGTGACTGAGGAGATTTGGCAGTCCCTGCCGCATGAGGGCGAGAGTATAATGGTTTCCGCATGGCCTCAGTATTCCGACGCTCTGAACTTCAGCGCAGAGGAAGAGCAGATGAACATGATCATGGACGCGGTCAGGGCGATAAGAAACCGCCGCGCCGAGATGAATGTTCCTCATTCAAAGAGAGCGAAAATATATATCAGCACCTCCTATGTCGATACCTTCAGACTTTCCGGCGAGTTCATGCAGAAGCTCGCGGGAGCGTCCGAGGTCGAGGTTGAGGACGGCATCGAGATAGACGGCGCAGTCTGCATCGTCACCGACGCCGCAAAGATATATATCCCCATGGGCGACCTCGTCGATTTCGAGGCCGAGCGCGCAAGACTCAACAAAGAGCTCGCCTCCGCTCAGAAGCAGCTCGACGGCATCAACGCCAAGCTCTCCAACGAGAACTTCGTCGCCAAAGCTCCCGCGCCGGTCGTTGAGGCTCAGCGCGAAGCGGCGAGAAAGCTGAACGAGAAGATAGCTATGCTTAACGACAGCCTCTCTAAGATCGCCAATGCGTAATTTCGCGTGATACTGCGTTGTGGGAACCATGCCCGTTCAGTCACGCACACAAAGTGCGCTCCCTCGCGTGCAGAACCCCACGCCTTGTCTCACCCCAAATTCCGCTATTGGCTCGCCTGCGCGTAAATTTTGGCACCAATGCGTAATTTCGTGTGATACTGCGTTGTGAGAACCGTGCGAATTCGGCGTTTATTGCGCTTGTGCATATTCTCTCATAAAAACCAACCTGCAAAGGACGGGCATGTCCCGTCCTTTGATGTTTTACGGAGGAAAACTGATGACACCAACCGAAGCAATCGAATATATCCATTCGCGCCTGACCTTTGGCATACACCCTGGCATGGAGCGCATTGAGGCGCTCTGCGCCGCCGTGGGCAACCCGCAGGATGAGCTTCGCTTCATCCATGTCGCCGGGACGAACGGCAAAGGCTCGACGAGCACCATGATATCCTGTATGCTCTCTGCCGCCGGGTACAGAACCGGGCTGTTCACTTCGCCCTATGTCATCGATTTCCGCGAGCGCATGCAAATTGACGGCGAGATGATTCCGCCGGAGGAGCTCGCCTCGACCGTTGAGCGCGTCAAATTAGCGTGCGACGAACTCGATAAGCGCGGAATTGTCGCGACCGAGTTCGAGACCCTGACCGCCGCCGCGTTTCTCTGGTACAAAGAGCGCAAATGCGATGTCGTCGTGCTCGAGGTCGGGCTCGGCGGGCTGCTCGATTCAACAAATATTATAAAAACTCCGCTCGTCTCCGTCATAACCTCGATTTCCATGGATCACACCGCGATACTCGGCAATACAATCGCTGAAATAGCCGCGCAGAAATGCGGAATAATCAAGCCGCGCGGCGTGACGGTCATGTATCCCGAGCAGTCTGCTGATGCACGCCGTGTTATAGAAGAAACCGCTCGGCGCGAGAAAAATAGGCTCGCAGTGCCGGATATGACCGCCTGCCGCGTTGTTGACGAGACGATACGCGGCACAGATATAGTCTACGGCTCGCTGAATCTCCGCATACCGTTCGCGGGCGACCATATGATAAAAAATGCGCTGACAGCCGTCACCGCTGTTCGCGAATGCGGATTGAATGTCAGCGGCGAAGCGATAGAGCAGGGAATGAAAAACGCCGTGATGCCCGCGCGAATGGAGCTTATCGGCGAAAATATTATTCTTGACGGCGGTCACAACGAGGGCTGCGCCTCGGCGCTTAAAGCCTTTTTGGAGCGCTTCACAAGCGGCAGACGCGTCGCCGTGTGCGCGCTCATGGGCGATAAGGACTGCGATACATATCTGCGCCTGACCGCGCCGCTGTTTGAAAAAATGTATCTGACAGCTCCGGACAATCCGCGCAGCATGGCTCCCGAGCCTCTGAGCAGGCTCGCAAACAACTATTGCGTCGACTGCACGCCTGTGTCCGACCCGACAGAAGCCTGCCGCATGGCGATAAATGACATAAAGCAAAACGGCGGAACGCTCGTTACTTGCGGTTCGTTCTATCTCGCAGGCGAGGTTCGCGGTTATCTTTTGGAAAATAAAAATATTTAACCCGCCGCATTTCGGCAGGATTTTCAAACGGGATGGATTATTATCTTTGATGATAATAGTCCGTCCTGTTTTTTATTTTGTACAAGCCGTGTCCGATTTTTGATCATATCAAAATGACCCTCCGCACAGAGCCGACCAACGGCGGCACAGATTTTTCATAAGATTTGCTGTAATTGAAAATTGTGCACGGTTCGTAGGGACAGCCCTTGCGGCTGTCCGATATCGGCGGCAGCCGATACAAAATTTTAAATGTACTGATATCGTCAACAAAAAATTCAAACAAATCCGAGAATAATCCCATTCATCCCGGACAAACTGTTAATTGATAATCACCCCAAAGGAGGAAAAAACATGGGTGTTGAAATAATCTCAAATCCGCTCAGCGTCAGCGCGCTGCTCTCCGGCGAGATAGACCACCATACTGCCGCCGCAATGCGCGCGGATATCGATGCCGCCGCCGCGGCTCAGCAGCCGAAGATACTGCGCCTCGACTTCGCCGATGTCACTTTTATGGACAGTTCCGCCGTCGGTCTTGTCATGGGTCGCTATAGGCTTCTGCAGGGCTGGCAAGGAAAGCTCGAGGTCACGAATCTCAGCGAGCGCAATTATAAAATGATGCGCCTTGCGGGTATGCAGGCGCTGTGTACGCTGTCGCAGAAAAGGAACAAGGAGGATAAACATGAGTAGAAAAAAGCCTGTCGATCAGATGAGCCTGAAAATAGAGAGCCGCTCCGTCAACGAGAGCTTCGCGCGCGTCGCAGTCTCGGCGTTTGCGGCTCAGCAGGATCCGACGGTCGAAGAAATATCGGATATCAAAACTGCCGTCAGCGAGGCGGTCACAAACTGCATCGTCCACGCCTATCCCGCGAGCGTGGGGGAGATATACATATGGGTAGGGCTGTTTGACGACGGACTCGTGCGCATCAGAATAAGAGATCGCGGGTGCGGTATAGCCGATGTGCGCCAAGCGATGGAGCCGCTGTTTACAACATTAGGCGGCGAGCGTGCGGGATTGGGCTTCGCCGTCATGGAGAGCTTTATGGACAAGGTGCGCGTGCGCTCCGCGCCGGACAGGGGCACGAGCGTTACCATGGACAAGCTTATAAAAGGACGCGGCGATGGACAGAGCTGAACGCAATGCGCTCGTTGAAAAGAATATCGGTCTCGTCCATGCCTGCGCCAACAAATTCCGCGGCAAGGGCGCGGAGTATGACGACCTGTTTCAGGCTGGGTGTGTCGGAATTATAAAAGCCGCCGAAAACTTCGACCCGGAGCGCGGGTTCTCGTTTTCGACTTATGCCGTGCCCGTCATTCTCGGCGAGATAAAGCGCATTTTCCGCGACGGCGGCAGCGTCAAAGTCGGACGCGCACTGAAAGAAAAAGCGCGCGCCGCGATGCGCGAAAAGGAGGCGCTGACCGCCGAGCTCGGGTGCGAACCTACTGTAGGTCAGCTCGCCGAACGCCTCGGCAGCGATGTCGCCCAGACGGCGCAACTGCTCAATGCGGCAATGCCCGCCGTGTCGCTGACCGCCTGCACGGACGACGGCGAGGGGCAGATCGACCTGCCTGTTGAGTCGCCCGAGAATGCCGCCTCGGAGCTTATCGCCCTGCGCGAAGTCATTGCTCTGCTCGATGACCGCGACCGCGAGATGATAAGCCTGCGCTATTATCGCGGCATGACCCAGAGCCGAACTGCCGAGCTGCTCGGTATGTCGCAGGTGCAGGTGTCGCGGCGCGAAAAAGCCGTGCTCGCGCTCCTGCGGCGCAACCTGTCCGCCTGATTTTCTTGACAATTCCCGCCGATGTGATAAACTTAACTGAGATCATATTGGAGGGACAAAAAATGAAAAAGATGATTCCCAACGGCGTCTATCCGACCATGATAACGCCGTTCACAAAGGACAATAAGATAGATTATGCGGCTGTCGAAGCGCTTATAAACTGGTACGCCGAGAAGAAGGTCGACGGAATTTTCGCCATCTGCCAGTCGAGCGAGATATTCTTCCTCTCGTTTGAAGAGCGACTCGAGCTCCTGCATTTTGTCATGCAGCATACGCCGAAAAATATCTCAATTGTCGCGTCCGGTCATGTCGCGGATGACCTCGACACTCAGATAGAAGAGGCAAAGGCTTTCATAGACGAGGGGATAGACGCCTATGTGTTTATCTCGAACAGATTCGCCTCAGCCGATGAGGACGACAGCGTGTTTCTTAAAAATATCGACAGGGCTGTCGAATCCGTCGGCGATGTCAATTTCGGCATCTATGAGTGTCCCTATCCCTATAAGCGCATTATGACCCCTGCGGTGCTCAAAAAGCTCGCCGAGTCCGGCAGATTCACTTTTCTCAAAGATACCTGCTGCGACCCCGGCATGATAAACGAAAAACTCAGAGCCGTTGACGGCATGGGACTCAAGATATTCAACGCCAACTCCGCGAGCCTGCTCGAAACGCTGAAAATGGGCTGCGCCGGCTTCTCGGGCGTTATGGCGAATTTCCACCCGGAGATATATTCGTGGCTGTGCAAAAACTTTGAAAAAGAGCCGGAAAAGGCGAAGAAAGTCCAGGCTTTCCTCGGCTTTGCCTCTCTCGCCGAGTGCCAGCTCTATCCCGTCAACGCAAAATATTATCTGTCCCTCGAGGGCGTGCCCATGGGCTATGACTGCCGCTCGAAGGACGCTTCGGCGTTCACGCTCAGCCGCCGTATGGAGATAGATCAGATGCGCGAGCTGACCGAACAGTTCAAGGCAGATATGGGTATAGAATAATGCCCGAACTCGGTTTTCAGTATGAATTAACGCGCTCCGACCGCAGGACGCTGAGCATAAAAATATCGCGCGACGCAAAGGTTCTGGTCTATGCGCCGCGCCGCATGAGCCTCAAGCATATCGAAGATTTTCTCTTTGAAAAGCGCGAATGGGTGCTCAAAAATCTCGCAAAGGTGCAGGAGCGAAAAGACATTTCCGATTCGTTCGTCCCGGGAGGGGAGTCGGGACTTCTCCTGCTCGGGCGCGAGTATCCGCTGATAAAAGTTCCCGGGCAACGCGCAGGTTTTGACGGCAGCAATTTCTTTGTCACCGACGGGCTCTCGGCGGAGGATACGGCGGCAGCGCTCAAGGAAGTCTACCGCTCGCTCGCCAAGAATTATCTCGTCCGCAGGACATATGAGCTTGCCGATCAGTTCGGCGAAACGGTCGCTTCGGTCAAGATAAATTCCGCGAGAACGCGCTGGGGTTCATGCACCTCAAAGGGGAATATAAATCTCTCGCTGTTTCTCGTTATGGCGCCCGAGGGCGCGGTTGATTATTGCATTATCCATGAGCTTTCGCATCTTAAACACATGGATCATTCGGCGGCGTTCTGGCGGCTTGTCGGTTCGCGGTGCCCGGATTATGAAAAACGCAAAGAGGAGCTGAGAGTTTTAAATCTACGCCTCATGCGCGAAAAATGGTGAAAAGACGGCTGTGATCGGGCAATATATTTGCTCCGACCGCAGCCGTTTTTATTTTTGAAAACCGATTGACAACGGGAATAAATTCCATATATAATTGTCTTGTAAACGGCGCGTTTGGAGAATAACCGCCGACAAAAACAATGAAAAAGGGATGGTCATGTGGCAAAAATAATTTCATTTATCGTATCTGTAATTATGTTCTGCTTCCCCGCGCTCAACATTCCGCACGTCAAGGTTGACGATACGAAGTTCAATACCGAGTATGCCAACGTTTTCGTTCACGGTCTCGCGGGCTGGGGCAGCTACACCTGGTATAACGATTTCCTGCCCTATTGGGGTATGTTCGGCGGCGATCTGATGCAATATCTCAACGCCCGCGGCTTCGAGTGCTATTCTGCAGCGGTCGATCCGACGGGAAGCGCATGGGACAGAGCCTGCGAGCTCTACGCCCAGCTGACCGGCACCGTCACCGACTACGGCGAGGAGCATTCAAAGCGCTGCCACCACGACAGGTACGGCGAGGATTATTCCTCCGATCCGCTTATCGATGAGTGGAGCGCCGAGGATAAGATAAATCTTCTCGGTCATTCATTCGGCGGCGTGACCGTCAGACTTCTGGCTGAGCTTATGGCAAACGGCAGCGAGGCCGAGCGCGAGGCTTCGGGCAGCGATGTCTCCGACCTGTTCACGGGCGGAAAGGCAGATTGGATATATTCCGTCACAGCGCTCGCCGCTCCGCATAACGGCACGACCGCCTATCTCGTGCGCGATGCTATAATCAAAGATGTCAACGCCACCGCCGAAGAGCGCGCGGTTGTCGCCATGCTCACCGTTGCCACCGCTCCGCATCTCGACAGAGCACTTTCGGACAGCGCGGAATATGATATGGACATCGACCACGCTCTCGCGATAAATGAGAATATCTCGACGCTCAAAAATGTCTATTATTTCTCCTATCCGTGCAGCGCGACCGAGCGCAATGCGGACGGCACTTATAGCCCGGTAGACGGCAATATAGATAGGCTCTTCAGAGCGTGCGCAGTCAGAATGGGCAAGTTCACCTGTACCACCAAGGGCGGCTATGTCGTCGACGAAAAGTGGTTCGAGAACGACGGACTCGTCAACAAAATCTCCGCTCTCGCTCCGTTCAATGCGGCCTCTGCCGTTTACAGCGGCGGCGAAGTCGCAACGGGCGTCTGGAACATCATGCCGACATTCAGCGGCGACCACCTCTCGATAAACGGTGGTCTGTTCGTCAATCATAATGTCCGCGTGTTCTATGTCGACCTGCTCTCGATGATAAACGAGCTGTAATATAATTTTCCCCGCGCCTTGTATGGAGCGAAAAACAGAAATCCTACCCACGGTTTTCCCTTGGGTAGGATTTTTTGCTTGATAATCGCCTCGGCGACTTAACACATCGCTGCCGCGCGCGCGGAATGAAATTTCAGCAAAGAGTTATTCTGCCGACTGTCAATATCCCCAAATGTCCTGAGCTTAAATTGTGCATATTGCAAGAAATTTTAAAAATATATACAAAAAGATGCGATAAAACAAGTGAATATGTTGCAATATCGCTAATATAATGCTATGATTAGAAAAAACAAGCAGGAGGGTAAAGATGTATAACACAGAAAATCCGTACAAAAGCGCGGGGGAGTATCTGAAAGCGCCGCTGTTTGAAAAATATCAGCTCAGACGCGCCGCGGTCAAGACCTCGACCGCGCTGTTCCCGTTCATGCTCTTCGCCGCGATATTCGCGTTTATAATACTTATTCTCGGAAAAGTTTTTCCGTCCCTGCTCGACGGACTCTATTGGGTCTCGTATATGTCCGTCCAGCTTTTCGGCATAGGCATGTCAATATGTATGGCGTATTACGCGGGCGGATTTTTCTCCGCGCTTGTCTCGGGCGTTCTCGCAGTGTATTTCGGTCTCTTCTGCACCCAGGTCGCGGGCGTTGAAACAGTGGGCGGCTCGTCTGTTATCGGCTTCATGGGCTATTATGTGATAGCTCTGCTGAGTACCGTGTGCGTGACCTTCCTGCACAAAGTCTGTGTCGTCGTTATAGAATGGGCGTTCGGTCTGCTGTTGAAGCTTGCCCATTCAAAGATAAAAGACGAAGCAAAGCGCGAGGAGCTGATATGCACATTCCGTCCGCAGCTCAAAAATATGACTCTGCTCGGCGATTCGCTCGTTGTTATCGGGCTCTCTGCGTTCGCGGTGTTCTTCGTTATGAACTACGCCTACGCCCTGCCGATGACCCTGCTCGCGCATAAGCTCGCCGGAATAGTCGTCTCCTCCGCCAATATTATTCTCAAAGGCGCCGTGATAGGCTTCGCACTCGGTTTCGATGTCGGCGGTCCGCTCTCGCTCGCGGTGTTCGATGAGATATTCAAGGGCGTGCTGGCGGGCTCAATGGAGAGCGCAAGACTGCTCACAGTGTTCTCTGCGGCGATGATAACCCCGTCGTGGATATGCATGATTTATCTCTTCGTCGGCAAGAAGTTCAAGTCCTGGCCGATGGTCGTCTATGATGAAAACCTGCTCAACACGGGCTTCATTAACGAGGTGTTCCAGAATGTCAGGCTCATGGCTATGTCGCCGATGGTCTATTGCGTCAGAGAGCCGCAGACAACGCCTTTTGCACTCATCGGCGGTACAACGCTCACTGGCATTCTCGCCGCGGCATTCGGCATCTGCAACGAGTCATTCTTGACTGACTATGCCCGGAAATACGGGCTTCTCCGCACTTCCACAATTGTCGTTACCGATAAATACGACGCATTTGCGGGGCTGCTGCCTCCGCTCTATGCCGGCGGGGGAGCGAAAGTTATTCTGCTCTCGTTCGCGGCGGCGCTCGTCGGTTCGCTGCTCGGCGTGGGGATTGTAGTCCTGCTCAAGAAAGCGCGCTATTCAAAGCAGGAGAAGCGCGGCGAGGATCTCTTCCTTGCATACGGCTATGAGTTCACTCAGCAGGAGTGGAATGAGACATATAAGAAAAAGTCGAAGCTCGAACAGAAATTAGGTCTCGCGGGCGATATAGAAGAAAACGAGCCGGAGCTCGAACCGGCGGAATAAAACAAAACCGGGGTTGGCGAAATATCAATCCCGGTTCTTTTTGTCTCTTATTCTTTTACATATCTGTCGAATGTGAAAATATATCCGTTGCTCTCCTGCGCATCGGCGCGCGACAAGCTGATAAAAGTGAAAGCTTATATCAAAACCGAGTCCGGCAGCGCGGTCATCCGCCTGAGAATGAACGGAAAAGTGCTCGAATATACGCCCGACACCGACGGCAGATTCGAACGCGAGTTCAATTTCCAAAACGGCGGCAACTATATAATGATAGACTTCGACCGCTTCACCGGAACAGTTCAGATGACAGCAGAATATGTATAACAAAAACGGCAGGAACCGTAAAAAAGTTCCTGCCGCTTTTCTCTTATTTTATATATCCCGGCGCATCGCTTTCGGAAATGTACATCGTCTGATTGTAGCCATCGGTGAATGTTATCTGCGCGATATAGCCGCCGAGAGAGGTGTAACACTGTCCTTGAGCGAGAGCGAACAGCTCGTCTGACTGCTTTTGATTTGTAATGCTCTTTATGAAGCAGTCATCCATGTCGCCGAAAGCTTTGGTCACCAACTTTATTTCTTTCGTGTTGAACATCGTGCTCATAATAAAAATCGGGTTTATCGCGGTGCCGCCGTATTTTCCGCTTTTGTTTATCTCCTGCGCCTGCAAAATGATGCGGCGGCAGTCGTAAATATTGACGCTCTTCACTTCACGCTTTTGCCCGAGCGCGTCCGCCATGCCGTGTTCTTTGATAAACTTCAGCGTCTCGGTCATGTCGTCCGTGACAGCCGCAAGAACAGATCTGCCTTCAACATTTTCTTCATATCGACCGCCGTAGTATGTGGCACTGTCGTTGAGATAAATATATGCTACTTCCTTTTCGCTGCCGCGAAGAATATCCGTATATTTTTTCTTCGATATGTCGCTCCATATGCATTTGCCGAGCTTATCAAGCTTATCCGAGCTCAGCTCGCGGCAGAAGCTGCCGTCCTTGCTCGCTATTAGAACGCCATCCTTATTGCGCAGAGGATTGCCGTAGTTTCGAAATAAGAAATAGCCTTGCAGGTTCGACATATTCGGAGCTTTTACGTCTTCGCTTTCGAGCTTTTCGCGCTCTGTATCGGAGGCGGCGAGGAAAAGATATTGCTGTTCCTTTACCCCGTCTGTGTCGGCAACGGCGAAATATGAGTTGAGGTCTTTTTCGCTTATATTCGTGAAAGTGCGCTCCATACTCCTGCCGTTCTTGAAATAATATTTGACGGAGAACTGGGTGTTTGTCTTTTCGTCGCTCTTCTTCTCGTTCGTTATGAGCTTGTGGATGGAGAGCACCGTGTTTATGTCCTTTTCCGTCGAGAGAGTTATGCAGTTTGTATAGGGCTTGAGAACCGTTGCAGTGCCCTTGACGGTGCGGAGTATACTGCCGTTTTGCGCCATTCCGCTCTCAAAGCTGAACGGCATCGACACCGTGACATACTCTACCTCTTCCGCTTCGGGAACGCGCGCGGTGTAGCCGAATCCGCCTGTTAGGAATATTGCGGTGATTATCGCCGCTGCGCCGACCGGCATTGCAAACTGCCAGAGATTCTTGCGAACCGCCTTCAAATTCCTGCGCGCAATGAATGTGTAGGCAAAATATGCCGCGAGCATGACGGCGATACCCAAAAGCGCGGTGAGCGCAGTATTAACGGAGGGGATAGTGGTTTTCAAAACCCATGCGGGAACGGAAAATCCGCAGAACACTATTATCGCCGAGGTAAGCGCTGTGAGTACACGGCTCGCCGCCGGAACTCCGAGCTCTTCAAGCTTCTTTTTGCTGAACATCCGCTGCGCGAGCACGATCAATACGGCGGTCAAAACTATCCAAAGCAGTATCGGAAGCCATGCGCCTATCCCGGGCAGGGACGAGCCGTCCTTGCAGTAACCGAAGTCGATAGGACCGAATCCGCGCAGATCCGAGATTGCAGAATCCTCTATACTCGTTCCGGGAACGCGGAACAGCGTGAACGGGCAGAATGCCATTATCCCGCGTCCGCCCCGTTGGATGGAGAAACTGAAATAGTAATGCTGCATATCCATGTTGCCGGTGTAATTCACGCCGGAGACTGCCGTCCTGCCGCGCAGAAATACCGAAGAAAGGGCGTCCCAAGCAGTCGAGAGAAGCGGCAGGGCGAGAATGAGCACTACAGAATAGAATATGCTCTCCGCAACGCTGCCCGTGAGCGACGCCGTCAGCGCGCCTATCGCAAAGCCCGCGAACATCATCGTCAAAAATCCGGAATACTGATAGAATATTACCGGGAGAACTTTTGCGGCGGAGCAGCCGGACGCGCAGCATATTATCGCGCTGATTATTCCGGGTATTATTATCGCCGCGCCGAGGAGCGTCAGCGAAGAAACACAGCGGTTTTTAAAGAGCGTCGAGCGGCTGAGATTGAAGCTGAACCACACATTTGACTGATTCTTTATGTTGATGAACCGCAGGGTATATGCCGCCTGTATCGCGCCGACGAGAACAACGCAGAATGAGATGAAAACAAGCGAGTCGGGCGAGTTCCTGAACCATGTGAAAAAGACCTTTTCTTTCTGTTTGAACTGAAAATATGTGCATACTGCCGCCTGCACAGTGAATGCGAGAAAGGTCAGCGCGGGTATGACGAGATTTGAAGCAAAGCTGCGCTTTAAGTCGGCGGAAGCAATATTATTCAAAGACTTTTGAGATTTCATCGCTTTTGTCCTCCGTTTCCTGTAAGAATATTTCTTCAAGCTCCATCGGGAACTCGTCGATGAACAGCGGCTCCAATGCGTCGAGCTTTGCCCTCGCGTCGTCGATGTGTCCGCAGACGGTCACAACGGCGCTCCTGCCGTCGATGTCGAGCTTTTTGATGTCGATATTCCCGAATATCGAGCGCGTCGGCTCAAAGTCAAACTGAAGCCTGAATTTGCGCCAGGTAGAGGGGATATCGTCCGTGCAGCAGTTCATCTGCATACGCTTGCCGGATATCAGCACTATCCTGTCGCAGAGGTTTTGAAGATCTGCTATCGCGTGGGACGAGATGAGCATGGTGCAGCCGCTCTGAGCCATGTAGTCCATGAAAAGCTGCTTGCAGATGTCCTTTTTAGCGATGTCAAGCCCGTCGAGGCATTCGTCGAGCAGCAGAACTTTAGGCGACGAGGCGAGCGCTAACGCTATCTCCGTCTGGCGCTGCATTCCCTTTGAAAATCCGCGTATTTTCGCGTCGCCGTCAAGCTCGAAGAGCTTTAGCATACGCTCAAAGTTGCCGAACGAAAACTCCGGGTAGTAGTCTTTGTAGAAGCGAGCCGCGCTGTTCGGGGTCGAGCCGACGGGGAAGAAGAGATCGTCCGGCACGAAAAACAGCCGCGAGCGCACCTCATCGGAATTGTAGGTGGATTCGCCGTCTATAAGCACCTTGCCGGAGTCCGGCTTATAGAGCCCCGCGGCGCATTTTATAAGCGTTGTCTTGCCCGCGCCGTTGTAGCCTATCAGACCGCAGACGGACGAGTCACAGGCGGAGAAGGATATGTCCTCAACGGCGGTGAAATCGCCGTAGCTTTTTGTGACGTTTCTGAATTCAATCATGGCGTTTGCCTCTTTGCTCCTTTCATTTGTTTTCGGCGTAGACCTGCTTTAGAAGCTCCTCAATATCCGCTTCGCTCAGCCCGTTTGCCTTCGCCGAGCGCAGAGCGGCCGAGAGCGCCGAAAGAGCCTGCTCGCGCACGCGGCTGTTGTCCGCCGCGTTTTCGCTGATAAAGACTCCGCGCCCGGGTTGGGAATAGGTCACGCCCTTTGCCTCAAGCTCCTGAAACGCGCGCTTTACGGTGTTCACATTGAGCTTGAGCTCGGAAGCTAAAGAGCGGGTGGAGGGCAGACGGTCGTGCGGCTTGTACACGCCGCGCCTGACCATGAGCATCACCTGCTCCTCGATCTGTTCGTAGATAGGTATTTTTGAGTGGAAATCGAGTATAATCACGATTTGTCCTCCGTATTAAAAAGTTAGCTAACTGAGCTATCTCAAATAGCTCAGTTGTATATTATCATCCTTTTCGGCGTTTGTCAACGGAAAAGCTTTATTTTTCTCTCGTCAATATTTCCAAATGTCGGGCGCTTTGTTTGTGCATATTGCGGCAAGAACGGCGATAGCGCAAAAATAAATCTTTGATTAAAGAGCCGAAAAAAGTCCGACCCGACCGAATAAAACAAAAAACGGGATTGGCGGTCAGTCCGTCAATCCCGTTTCGTATAGCTTATTTTTTTACATATCTGTCGAATGTGAAAATATATCCGTTGCTCTCCTGCGCGGCGGAGCGCTCGACGAGCTTCCAGCCTGCGCGGCGGTCGAGGTCGGGAAAGAACTTCTCCGCCTTTCCATCCGCATTTACGCGCGTTACATACGCTTCATCGCATGAGTCGATCAGCTCGTTGTAGACCGCCTCTCCACCCATGAGGAATACATTTTCGCCATTTTCAATAATGTCCGCGAGCTCGTCAATGCCGTGGCACACCGTGACATTTTCGGCGCTCCAATTTTCGTCTCGCGTCAGCACTATATTCTTCCTGCCCGGCAGAGCCTTCTGCCCCGGTAGGGAGAGAAATGTCGTGCGTCCCATGATAACGGTGCTGCCCATTGTCTTTTCTTTGAAAAATTTGAGGTCGGCGGGGATGTGGAAGAGCATTCCCGTGCCCTTGCCGATGCCCCAGTTTATGTCGGCACAAACTATTGCTTTCATCTTCGCTCCTTATATCGCAACGGGTATCTTCTCGGTGAACTCGTGATATTTGTAGTCCTCAAAATGCACGCTGTCGGGCGTGAACTTGTAGAAATCTGTTATCGATTTGTCGAGGACGAATTTCGGCGCGTCGTAGGGCTCGCGCTTTATCAGCTCTTCGACTATCGGAACGTGCCTGTCGTATATGTGCGCGTCCGCAATGACATGAACAAACTCGCCCGGCTCAAGTCCCGAGACCTGCGCTATCATGTGAACGAGCGTCGCATATTGGCAGACGTTCCAGCTGTTTGCCGTGAGCATATCCTGCGAGCGCTGGTTGAGTATCGCGTTGAGTTTCTTGCCCGTGACATTGAAAGTCATGCTGTAGGCGCAGGGATAGAGATTCATTTCACTCAGGTCTGCGTGGACGTATATGTTTGTCAGTATGCGGCGGCTGAGCGGGTTGTGCTTGAGGTCATAGAGAACTCTGTCAACCTGGTCGAAGTCGCCCTCGGGATAGTGGTGCTTGACTCCGAGCTGATAGCCGTATGCCTTGCCAATGCTGCCGTCCTCGTTAGCCCAAGCGTCCCAGACGTGTCCCTTGAAGTCGTTGACGTTGTTCGATTTTTTCTGCCATATCCAGAGCAGCTCGTCCGTTGCGCTCTTGATAAAGGTCTTTCTGAGCGTCATCGCCGGGAACTCCTTTGAAAGGTCGTAGCGGTTGACGATGCCGAATTTCTTTATCGTGTGCGCACTCGTGCCGTCCTCCCAGTGCGGGCGGACGTTGTAGTCCGTGTCCCATGTGCCGTTTTCGAGTATATCCTTGCAGTTGGCGATAAATACCTCGTCTGCGTAGCTCATTTCTTCCTCTCCTCTTTGCCTTTTCTTTATTTATATTATTCCTGTCTGCCGGAGCAGATCGGGTATTCCGTGCTCAAAATCAACGCCGCAGCGAAGATCCGTGCCCGCTTCTTTTGTCCTCACGATGCACCCGTGGGTGTAGTCAACGGCTATCCTCGCGCTCTCGGCGAGGCTCAGTCCGTTCATGTATGCGCCGAGCAGCGCGCTCGCGAACACATCGCCCGTGCCGTGGAAATATCCGTCCACCGTGTCCGAGAGGGCGTAGCTTATCTCGTCTGTCGAGCGGTCGTATGATGCCGAGCCGACCTGTCTGCCGTCGAATGCAACTCCCGTCAGAACCACCTTTGACGGTCCGAGACAAGAGAGCCTGCGAAGCGTCGATTCAACATATTCTTTTGAGTAGGGGGCAGGGCGGTATTCCTCGCCGAGCATGAACGCCGCTTCCGTGAAGTTCGGAACGATTATGTCCGCCTTGGCGCAAAGGCGCGTCATTTGCTTTGCAAAGTCCATGTCAAACACCGTGTACATCTTCCCGCCGTCCGCCATCGCAGGGTCGACGAGCACGACCGTGTCTTTCTCTTTGAAATCGTCTATAAAATCGGTCACTATGTCTATTTGCTCGACTGAGCCGAGAAAGCCGCTGTATATCGCGTCAAATTTTATTCCGAGGCTCTTCCAATGCTCCGCGATCGGGCGCATGTCGCCCGTGAGATCGCGGTAGGTGAAGCCCGTGAATCCGCCCGTGTGCGTCGATAGCACGGCGGTCGGTATGACCGAAACCTCAATGCCCATGGCTGAGATTATCGGCAGGGCAACTGTCAGCGAGCATTTGCCGAAGCCCGAAATATCATGTATGGCAGCAGCCCTTTTGAGTCTCTCCATGTGTATCACTCGCTTTTCATTATGATGTCCGCAAGCTCGTCTGCGGTCAGATTCGGAATATATTTTTCAACCCGGGCTTCTTCGAGCGCCGATATTATTTCTTCGCGCCGGAACTCCGCCCCGCGAAGCCGCGCTTCGAGCTTTGAAATATCTCCGATGTTCATGAAATCGCCGAAAATGCGTATATCTTCTATCCGCCCGCAGGCGGTTTTCTTTTTTATATAAACCGTCCCGCAGCTAAGACGGGATCGCTCGGATTTTTGAAGCCGCTCGGCGCCGCAGTTCCATTCGTCGGTCGAATATTTACTGTCCCGAAGTTTCTCAATGGCTTCTATATCGCTTTCGCCGAGTCCATATATTTCTCCGCCGCGCTCCGTCATATATTCAGCCAGCATCGCGCCGATAATGTCGGGGCTGACTTCTTCTTTCGTGTATTCCGACAGATTCGCAACGCGGCTTCTGACTGACTTCACTCCGTGCCCGATCAGCTTGGTTTCGTCTGGTTTCAGCGCCTCGGACATAGCCTCAAGGTCGGCGCTTATCAGCAGCGTGCCGTGAAGCAGCGACCTGCCGCCGCGCGAACACATCGCCGTGCCGGAGATTTTTCTGCCGCCGACAAGAATGTCGTTTCGCCCGGATATCTCCGCCACAACGCCGATGGAGCGAAGAACATCTATAACGGGTCGGCACAGTTCAACTCTGTCCGCTTCGCTGTTTATAATGAACGAAAAATTGAGGTTGCCGCGGTCGTGATAGACAGCCCCGCCGCCGGTCATCCGCCTGACAACGGGCAGGGAGCGAGTGCGGACATAATCACCGTTTATCTCGTCCGCCGCATTCTGATTTCTGCCGATTACAATGCACGGCTCGTTTTGCCAGAGCAGGAAAAAATTTTCGTCCTTTTCGCAGAGAAAGTATTCCTCAGCCGACAGGTTGAAAAACGGGTCGGTGCTGCCGAGCGTCAGAATAAACACAAAACTCATCTCCGAAAATCTGTTGCCCTTTATAATATCATTTCGTGGGAAGAAAATCAATAATAAGCGCGAACGAAACGCAAAAAGAGCCGCCCTGCGAGTTTTGCAGAGCGGCTCGTCTGTGTTATTTAAACAGCTTCTTTATAAAATTAATTATAGATGACGTGATTTTAAGAATCGGCTTGAAGATTGCTTGGAAAGCCTTGACAACGAGCGATTTATCCGTGCCGTTGTCGTTCTCTATTTCGGCATAGAAAGCGTCATAGTCGCCGTTTTCGTATCTTTCAAGCATTTCGCCGAAGGTGACGTCCTTTTCCTCGCCGTCCTTCATAACGCTTATCTTCACATAGATGTCCTTGAAGGTGAGATATTCGGAGTCGGGATCGACGCACTCGAATCTCTTGCCGTCCGTAGAGTCTGCCGTCTTGATTCCGTCGAAGGTCAGAACGTCGAAGTGGAGATACATGGCGTCGGGGTATCTCGATGCGTAGTAGGCGAGGTATCTTCCGGCGACGCCGTCAAAAACGGTGAGCGTGCCCTTGAAGTTTATAACCTTCTTCTCCTCGTCGTAGCTTACTGTCACAAGCGGCATCTCATTATCAAGGGCGAAAGCCTGCGCGGCGGTGTTTTTCTCGTCGCAGATGAGCAGGAATTTTTCGTTGTGACCGTCAAACGCATCGTACTCTATTTCCGTGTCGCCCTCCGTTGTTATCGCAACGGTCATGAGGTCGCCGCAGTTTGCGAATGCGAGGGAGTTTATATTTTTTACATCGCTTCCGAGCAGTACCTCGTTGAGATAGGGGAAGCCGTTGAACGCATTCTTGCCGACGGAGGTCACTCCGTTGCCGAATACAACTCCCGTGACCAGATCGGCGTTGCTGCTCCAGGTGAAGTCCTCAGCGTTGTCGTAGGAATACATGTCGCCGCTGCCCTCGACCGTTATCTGATAGAGGTCGGGCTGGAAGCTCCATGTGAGGTTGTCGCCGCATACGCCGCTCGTCTGACCGTAGTTGTAGACAATCTTGATGTTCTTGAGCGCAGATGCAACGTCAACAACATTTATCTTGTCCCAGTCGCTCTTTGTGCCGCGATAGTATATAGTATCTATCCTGTTCGTGCCGCCGAGCGCACCGATTTCTATCTTCTTTATGCCCTTTCCGACAACGACGGTTCTGAGCTTCGGGCATATAGAGAATATATTTTTGAAAGTGTCTACTTTGTCATTGAACTCAAAATGTGTCAGCGGTGTGCTGCTGAATGCTTGAGTTCCTACATATTCAACCGAGTCGGGGAGATAGAACTCTGTCATTCCGCATCCGTCGAATGCTACCTGGTCTATCATTCTGACTGTGTCGGGGACTGTGGTTATCTTGAGCGAGCCGCAGTTCCTGAACGCGGCATACGGAATTTTCTTGATAGCATATGAGAAAGTTACATCAGTAAGATTCGCGCAGTTGTAGAAAGCATATTGATCTATGTTGCAGTTTATATCGAATGTGAAAGCTTTCTCGAAGTTCGGGCAGTGGAGCAGGAGCGACTTGTCCTTGTTATAGAGCACTCCGCGCTCGTCTGCGCTGTAGTTCGGGTTGGCGGCGTCTACCGTAATTGCCGCAGGGCAGCCGCTGAAAGTGTATCCGGGAATTGATATCTCTGTAAGATTTTTCGATATATTTATCTCTTTGAGCGCACAGCCTGTGAAAGCCATATTGCCTATCGTTGTGACAGAATCCGGAATATTTACGCTTTCAAGCTTTCTGCAGCCAATAAAGCATTCCCGTGGAATAGTTTCAAGACCCTCGGGCAGAGTTGCCTTTGTCATTTTCCAACAGTCACGGAATGCGCCGACGCCTATTGTCTTTACGGAGCCCGGGATAGTGATGTCAACAAGCTTTGTCGCACTGTAAAAAGCGTAATCGCCGATGGCTTCAAGTCCGCTCGGGAGATTGACATCTGTAACTCCCGTGTTCGCGAACGCATATGGCGCGATTTCTTTTACAGTAGATGCAACCGTGCACTCGACAACATCGTAGTCAGCCGTTGTATTTTGGGCAGGGAACCTGATGAGCTTTGTCTTGTCCTTGTTGTAGAGAATTCCGTTGAGCGAGCTGAGATACGGGTTGCCGGAATCGACCTCGAACGATTTCATATAGTAGAACGGCCATAGCGTGTCGCAGAACACTTTAGCGTCGGTTATGTTGACGTTTTTGCCGATTTTGACTTTGAGTCCGGAGGTGTTTAGATTTGTGTAGTTCCACTTTTTTATGTCATTGAGCGTCAGCACGCCGCTGCCCGCTATTGTCAAGGTGTTGGAGGCTTGGTCGTAGGAGAGAGTTATCTCGTCAGGCTCCTCGGGCTCGCCGTAGTTATAGACGACTGTCGCCGACTTAATAGCGTCGTTTGAGAAGCTGTCTATTGTTATGAGCTTCCAAAGCTCCTCCGTGCCGCGGTAGTTTACGGTTTTCAGCGATGCATTGAATGCCGCGCCGTCTATTCTCTGGAGCGTTGCGGGGAGGGTCACGGTGTTGAGATTTTTGCAGTTGTAAAATGCGTTCTTCGGTATGGCTCGCAGGTTGTAGTCAATGTCAACGTTTCTGAGATTTTCGCAGCCGCTGAACGCATATTCGTTGAGATTGCATCTGACGGTGTAGTCAAATGTATACGGAAGATTCGGGCAGAAGTAGAGCAGAGTCTTGTCTTTGTTGTAGAGCACGCCCAGATCGTCCGTGCAGAAATACTTATTTTCGGGGTCGACGTTGAGCTTTATGTTGAGCTTTCCCAGAGTCCTTCCGGGCGATACGGCAAAGGTCTGAACATTTTTCGGAATGTCGAGCGTAGTCAGCTTCACGCAGTCCCAGAACGCACCCTCGCCGATTGTGGTTACGGATTCGGGAATCACTACGGTTTCGAGCGTGCGGCATCTGTCAAAAGCCTCTGCGGGCACTTCGGTGACGCCCTCTTCAAAAGTCACCTTGTTCAATACCCTGCACTGGCTGAATATGCCTCTGCCCATCGAAGTTACCGTGCCGGGGACAGTGATATAGAGCAGATTGTTGCAGTTAAAAAACGCAAAAGTGTCTATTGTTTCAAGACCGTCGTTAAGGAATACGGTTTTGAGTGCCGAGGAAAATTCAAAGGCGCCGTAGGAGATTGTCTTTACCGTGTCGGGAACGGTGTAGAACGAAAATTCCTTGCTGCCTGCCGGGTATTTTATGAGCACGGTCTTATCCTTGCTCATGAGTACGCCGTCGGGGTTGCAGAGATATTTGTTGTCCGCGTCGACTTCATACGCCTCAACAAAGTCAAAGTTGTCAAATACCCATCCCTGTTTGATGTTGACGTCGGGGCCTATCTTTACGTGATTTGCCAACCACGACGCACCGAAAAGATTGCTTTCGCGCTCGCCGTCTCCGAGTGTGCCGCTGCCGCTCAAAACAAGCGTCTTGTCGGCGGCGGTATATACCCAGTTAACGCCGTTTAGTGTACCGCTCGCGTCCGAGCCGTCGGCGAAAGCCGCACCCGCGCAGCCTGCCAGAATAAGCGCCGCGAGAGCAATGCTCAAAAATTTCCTGAGCGTTGCTTTGATTTTACTGTTCATCGTTTCTTGCACCCTTTCTCATTATCATCATCACTTCAACAGTGAAATATCCGTCTTCATATTTGAGATTGACCTCGCCGTTGTATTTCTTTGCGGCGCTTCTTATGCTGCCGATGCCGAGCCCGTGGTTCACGCTGTCGAGCTTCGTCGTTTTGACAGTGTTGTTCTTTATCTCGACCGGGTGGAGAGTGGGGTTGCTGACGGTCAGCATGAACACCGCCGAATCCTGAACGGCGTGAACGCTGATGACCGCGTTGCCAACAAGCTTGCTCGCCTCAACAGCGTTGTCCAGCGCGTTCGCAAGAATAGTGCAGAGGTCGATGTTTTCAATCCCGTCGGCGGGTATTATTCCGTCGAAATCAAGCTTAGTCTGCCAAATTGCCGCAGCGGCGCTCTTCTCGGCGAGTATGGCGTCGGCAAAGTGGTTGCCTGTCGAAAATGCATTTTTCGTCGCGTCGAGCCTGCCGTAAAGCTCGTCTATGTATTTTTCCGCCTCGCCGTACTGCCCGTCGGATATCAACGCCCTGACGGAGGTGAGATTGTTCTTGAAATCATGGCGGAACACACGCATATCGCGGTTTTTCTGAACCATATTATTGTAGTGGTTGAGCTCGAGCTCAAGCTGCTTCTCCGTCGCGCGCTTTCTCTGCGAAGCGATAAGATATTTTGTAACCAGATACGCTATGCATCCGACGATGAGCACGGACGAAAGCATAGTCAGCGCGTTTGCCGTCTCTTTGGAATAATCCGCGTTGAGCGACACAGTGACGCTGTAATATGCGGCGAGAAATGCCGCGAATATCATCAAGCTTGCGACCGGCGGGAATCTGTCGAACGATTCTATGGTGTCAAAATCGCCGACCCTGTCGCTTGTCAGCATGATAGCTATGAACACCAATACATACAGTATGGCTTTTGCCGACATCTGACCGATGGTGTCGAGCTTGAAGGCGTAGTTTATAATGAACGCGAAATAGTCGAGGCTCGCCGCCATCGCGATACCTATCCATAAAAACGCCGTCTTTTTTTTGTACGGCTTCAATACGAGATAGGGGAACACGATAAAGCAGAGCGTCGATGTTGCGTCTGCGATGTCGGTTATGTCGAAATATTCTGGCAAGAATATCGGGAGAATCGAGAGGGCGGCAAGAACAACGCAGAAAACGACGAGCGGAGCTTTTCTGACCTTTTTCTTGTAGCCTATGAGTGCGTGAAGGAATATGTATACGAAAATCATGCATGCGGCGCAGCTGATGAGGTTCAGCGGCGGGCAAACAGCGTTTAATACTTTGATATTGTTCATCTTCTGTTACCCCTATACTTTAAAGCGAGTTGCGCTGCCGTGCCAGCTCGCGAAGCTTTCTGGATATCTTGTTTAAGCTTTTTGCTCTGATCGGAATGCTCTCCTCACGGTTCTTTATGTATATACCATCCGTATTAAGGTAATCTATCATCGACAGATTCGTCAGATAGCTGCGATGCGTGCGGAAAAAGTGAAAAGGCGTAAGCTCCTTTTCAAGGCTGTCGAGAGACCTTTTGCAGACGAACACTTTCTCTTCGCCGCCGCTGTCGTAGTGGATATATGCGTCCTTACGCTCGACTTTTATAAAATATATGCTGTCTATGTCGATGAGCTTTGAATCCCCGCCGTTTCTGACGAGCAGGCGGCGGAATGAATATGCGTCCTTGTCCAGCTCGTTGAGCGCACGGTAGAGCTTCTCTTTCTCAACGGGCTTTGTGAGATAGCGATGCGCATGAACCTCAAAAGCGTCGTAGACGATGTCGTCGTATTGCGAGATGAATATAATAGTCTTCGTTGTCATATATTCTTCTCTGATACGCTTTGCAAGCTCGAACCCGTCTATATCCGGCATTCGGTAATCGAGAAGAAAAACATCGAATTCACCGATTCTCTCCGCCAACTCCTCGGAGTTTGAAAAGGCCGTAGCACTTATTCCGTAGGCTGCCTTTCGCGGATATTCTTCAATGAGCGACATTATCTCCCGAAGTTCCCGCAAATCGTCGTCACATACCGCAATTCTCAATATAATCTACCCCCAAAAAAGAACAAAAAACTTCCTATTGCATTTTAATACTTTAAACAATTTCTGTCAATGAATTTGGATGCTTTGCCCAAAAAAATTTAGTTAATACCGAAAAAAGTAATGTTCGTACTGAGGGGGTAGCCTTTTAATTCTTCTTCCCGTTTTTGCGCTTTTTCGGCAGTCCCTGCGCAATATGCGGAAAAGAATTTTCCGTCTGCGAGGTTGGCTGAATGTTGTAAGTTCCGTATTTGTTCACCATGTCGAATGAGTCCTCGGGTTCGCCCATGACAGGGTCGGAGCTCGGTGTGGGGCAGTGGCTGCCGTCGAATTTTTTGTCGTTTTCTTTATTCATTTTAATTTTATCCTTTCTGATAGAAAAAAGCGCCTTTGCATTTATTATCGTTTCCGTCCGACGCCGAAAAAATTTACTCGTTCACAAAGATTTAAAAAAATTTTTATATTCTCTTTAAACTCTATTGCAATTTTGCGTCTAATTATTGTATAATTATGGCACATTTTCAAAAGGAGTATCGCTTTTTCATGAAAGAAGAACACAGAAAGTATGCCGAAGAGGTATACGACATAATCAATCATGCCGCGAAGAACATCGGCGCAAGATTGCCGGGTTCGGACGGCGAAAAAAAGTTTGCTGCCTATATGGGCGATAAGCTCAGAGAGATCGGCATCGAGCCCGTTCGCGAAGAGTTTGCGGTTTCCCCGCGTGCGTCCATCGGCGGAATCCCCTATGCAGGCTGGCTCGGTCTCGCGCTGAGCGCCCTTGTCTATATCGCAATGGGCATCCCCGCAGTCTGGTACGGCATGGCTCTCGCTTCGGCGGCATGCATCGTCTGGCTTGTCTGCAGCGTTTTCCTTTATAAGACCTGGTTCGATATGTTCTTCAAGCAGGAAGTATCGCAGAACACCTATGGCGAGCTGCTCCCGGAGGACGGCAAGTATGACTACACCATCATCCTCTCCGGCCATACCGACACCAGCTGGAACTGGCGTCATTCCGAGCACGCTTCGAAGTTTGCTAAGACAAACCCCGCACTCGGCCTCGTTGCCACCTTCGTCAAGGTCGGCTTCGGCGCTCTCTGCTTCTTCTTCCTTGCAGGCACTTCGATTGCCGTCGCGACCCTCTACACCGGCTATTATTTCGGCGCAAGCTGGGCAGCGGAAGCTTTCGCTTCTCCCGCGTTCGTGAACTTTATGTTCGCTATGCGCTTTATGCCCCTCGTTACCGCCATAGGCAGTGCGTTCCTTATCATGTGGGCAGATCCCGATCCGCGCAACGCATCCCGCGGCGCTATGGATAACGCCTCCGGCTGCGCTATCAGCTATGCTGTTACAAAGTATTTCAAAGAGAATCCCGACAAGATGCCCAAGAACTGCCGCATCATCGACTTCAACTGCGGCTCCGAGGAGGCGGGACTCCGCGGTTCTCTCGCTTTCACCCGCGCTCATAAGGGCGAGGCCATTCTTGAGAACGCGTGGAACATAAATCTGGACTCCGTCGCCGATAAGGACTATTTCGAGGTTGTTATCAAGGACGATTGGCAGTTCTGCCGCTTCGACAAGGATCTTGAGGCAATGTTCAAGGATACTTTCTCGGAGCTCGGTATTCAGAGCAAGTCCAACGGCTGCATACATAACCCCGTCGGCGGTTGCGACAGCACTCCGATGACCAAGGCGGGCATGAAGTCCGTTACATTTGCAGCTCAGGATCCGACCCTGACCTATTATTATCACACCTGGCGCGATATGCCCGAGCGCTTCAGCGTTGACACCGTCGGCGACGGCTTCGATGTTGTCCTCGGCGTTATCGACAAGATCGACAAGTTCCAGCAGGCGAACGGCTTTACCGGTCCCCGCAGATAAAAGACTGTTTTGAGCGGCTGCCGCGACCCGTATTTGCGGTTTCAGGCGGCCGCTTGACTTATATTTAAGGAGGTAATAAAAATGAATCTTCAGTCAGTCATTGACAAGAAGAAAGAAGCGGCCGAGTATATGGTGAGCGAGATAACCCACATATGCAAGGACTTCGAAAAACGCGATCCCGGCTCCAAGGGCGAGCAGCAGGCATGTGAGTATATGGCGGACGTACTGAAAAACGAGTGCGGATGCGAGAGAGCCGACGTCGAGTCGTTCAAAGAGAACCCCGGTTCGTTCTTCGGCTGGATATATTTCACAATTACCTTCGTTCTCGCGGCGGTCGCTATTTCGTTCTTCTATCCGCTCGTCTCGATAATTCTTATCGTCGTCGGTCTGCTTATAGTCTTTATGCAGTTCGGACTCTATAAGAAATTTATCGATCGCTTCTTCCCCGAAAAGACCGGACATAACGTCACCGCAGTCAAGAGCTGCAAGGGCGAAGTCAAGCGCCGCATATTCTTCAACGGCCATCCGGATGCCGCATGGGAGTGGCCTGTCAACTATAAGCTCGGTGGTGTCGGCTTTGAGGGTCACGCGGTTATCTGCGGCATCGGCGCTGTCTATTATCTTGTCATTTCCATAATGCTCGTAGCAAAGAACGGACTTGAGTATGTCTCGTTTGACGCAGACGAGACCCTCGGACTTCTCCGCCTCATTGGTCTCGTGTTCGTCCCGTTCCTTATCGGCCTTTATTGGATGTGGAACGAGAACCGCGTTGTTGACGGCGCGAACGACAACCTTTCCGGCTGCTATATGGGCATAGCCATCCTCAAGGCTCTCAAGGAAGAGGGCATCGAGTTTGAAAACACCGAAGTCGGCGTTATCCTCACCGGCTCCGAGGAAGCGGGTCTGCGCGGCGCAAAGGCGTGGTGCGCGGCTCATAAGGGCGAGTTCGACGATGTCCCGACTTTCATCTTCTCTTATGATACGATTCACGATCCCAAGTACCTCATGACCAACTACCGCGACCTCAACGGCACGGTCAAGGCGGATAAAGATGTCTCCGATCTGTTCATGGAGGCTGCTAAAGAGCTTGATATCTCCTGTAAGAAGGGCTGGGTTCCGCCTCTCGGCGGCGCTACCGACTCCGCAGCGTTCGCGCAGGCGGGCTTCAGAGCGACCGGCGTTACCGGACTCAACCATAAGCTTGAGGACTACTATCACACCAGAAGAGACACCTATGACAATATGAACGAGCAGGGTCTCGCCGATTGCTTTGCAATCAGCGTCAAGGCGCTCGAGATGTTCGATAACGGCGCAAAGCAGTAAATTTTATCTTAAATAAGCTCACCCCGGACTGTATTTTACAGCCCGGGGTTTTGTCTTTTATATATTTTTTTATCCCAAGTCCGGCTCGGCGGTTATCTCGACCTCCGCCTTCTTGCAGCCCTCAAGTTCGAGTATGATTATCTCATTCTCGTCCTTGAGCAGAACTCCGGGAATGTACAGCGCGCGCTGGGGACCTATCTCCCAGTAGCGGCCGATGTTGAAGCCGTTTATGTATACGCAGCCCTTCTTGAACCAGTCAAGGTGAACGAAGCAGTCATTTTGGCTCTGCGCCTTGAAATGTCCGCGCATGAAGAGGGGATACTTGCCGCCCTCGAGCGAAAAGTCTATCTTCTCGGGATTGTCGAGCGGGAGCGTGACAACGTCGTAGCCCATGAGATTCTGATTGCCGTAGCGGATGGCGTCAATGCCCTTGCGGTCGTAGAGGTGCTCGCCGTAGTTCACTCGTCCCATCGCGTCAACCAATACGCCTATGGTGCAGCCGTCCGTGCAGCCGTCGAATTTGAATGTATCGTAGCCCTTGACTTTGTTCTCGTCGCGGCGGTCAATAGTCGCCTTGTGCTCGCCGTCTATATAGACATACGCAGTGTCGTGGACATTCGCAACGCGCAGCTCGCGCGGGTCATATATCTGTTCGAGCTTTGTCTCGTAATAGATCATGCCGCTGTTCTGACCGAAATATTCCATGCTCTCGGGCAGGGGAACGCGGTGGCGCTCGCCGAGATTGTCGAAGTTGCTCATCAGCGACGTGATCTCGTCAAGCTCAACTTTGCCTATCGTCTGGAGCTCTGGCGATGCGGGAAGCTCGGTCTCGGGCAGGTTCTGAGCCTTGAGCAGAAGCTCTCTGACTGCATAATATGCGGGCGTGTAGTCGCCCCATTCGGTCAGCAGCGCGCAGTAGTCGTAGCTCGTGACCGTCGGCTGATATTCTTCGTAGCAGTTCGCTCCGGCAGTGAAGCCGAAGTTCGTGCCACCGTGGAACATGTAGAAATTGAAGCTCGCGTCGATGTCAAGAAAATCTTTAATCTCGCCCGCAACGCTGTCTGAGCCGCGAGTGTGATGTTCCTCGCCCCAGTGATCGAACCAGCCGCACCAGAACTCGGTGCACATCTTCGGGGTGTTCTCATGGAATCTGTCCATGGCGTTGAATATCTCGGACGCGCGCGAACCGAAGTTCAGCGTCTTGAACAGGTCGGGGAGCGTGCCGCCGGAGAGCATACTGTTGTCGTCGCCGTCGGAGGTGAAAAGCATGACCTTTGCGCCGCAGTCGAGCATGAGCTTTTCGATATATCTGAGATACTCCTTGTCGTTGCCGTAGCTGCCGTATTCGTTCTCGACCTGCATGGCGATTATGTTGCCGCCCTCGCTCTGCTGAAGGTCGCCTATCTCCTCAAACAGCCTGTGATAGAAGTCCGAAACGTGCTGCAAATAATCAGGATAGGCGCAGCGCAGGCGCATATTTCTGTCCTTGAGCAGCCAAGCGGGCAGTCCGCCGAAGTCCCATTCGGCGCAGATATACGGGCCGGGTCTGACTATAGCATAGAGTCCGACCTTTTGGGCGGTCTTGATGAACCGCCTGATGTCAAATCTGCCGGTGAAATTAAATTCGCCCTTTTTAGGCTCGTGCATGTTCCAGCAGACATAGGTTTCGACCGTGTTAAAGCCCGCCGCCTTGAGCTTTTTGAGCCTGTCCTCCCAATATTCGGGCATGATGCGGAAATAGTGCATCGAGCCCGAATATATGCGAAAGCTCTCGCCGTTCATTTTAAACTCGCCGTCTTTTATAGTGAGCATTTATCTGTTCCCCCTAAGATTTTTAGTTGATTATACAATAACGCCCGAGTGCAGTCAATAGAGATATCCGCACTCGGGCGTTAAACTTTATTTCAACGCTTTCGGCTCGTCCGTAAGTCCCAAAAGGTAGTCCGCAGAGATGTTGTAGTAGAGCGCAAGAGTTTTTATATGGTGGCTCGGTATGTCCCGCACACCGCGCTCGTATGCGCTGTAATACTGGTAGGTCGTGTTGAGCACTTCCGCAATTTCTTTTTGCGTTTTTTCTCTGTCCTCGCGAATGTCGCGCAGTCTCCGATAATAGTATTTTTGCATAATTCCAGCAGCTCTCTTTTGTAAGTTTTGCTGAATTGTATCATAATATGGTTAAAAAAATACAGAGGGAGGTTTTTGGATGTTTAAAACTTTTTTTGACAATTTAAAGTACAGAAGAGAAAAAAACATAGGAGGAACAATAAAGAGATTTGTAGTGAATAACATTATACCATATTTTGAAGTTACTTCTCTTTTTTATTGAGTCATATCATTTTAGCATATACAATTTACGAGACGATTTTTGTCAATTAACAGCTTGACAATTTCGACATTTTTTATTACAATGTACACAGAGGAGTTATAAACGTTGCGGTCTGCTGTTTAGAACAAGCGATGCAAGCGGTATTTATAACTTCCGCAAATGAAGTGTCGTCAGACCGCAACAGCTTATCGAAGGCTTGTTGCGGTTTTTTTCGTAATATTCTGAAAGGTTGGGTGATTCCAATGCACAATTTAATAAATCGAACAAATTAAAGTATCAACTAACAGAGAACATAAAAAGGAGGATTAAATGTTATGAAAAGAAAATTTTCACGATTACTTCCAGTGATGCTTGTTTTTGTTATGATTTTTTCTACATCAGTTATCGCATATGCAAGTGATAAAACTGCTCCGTATGGTAATATCGAGCTTGAAGATGCATACTCTCGTATTGTAACTTATGCAAATGAGAACAACATTGAATTGGGAATGACCTATGACGACTTTAGAAATGGCTATGCTGGTCAATCCATAAGTGAGTATGAAAATTCCTATTATTCAGTGTTATTACCATCTCCAACAGTAGCGACTTGCTCGTCAAGTTCTGGAGGAGGAAGAAAATATTACTACAATACAGGATATTCTTGTCCTTCTCAAGCGACATACAGCAAATACAATCTATTAGATGTGGTGAAAAAAGGAGATGTTATATACGAAGCAAAAGGGGGCTTTGGTATTACGGGACATATCGCTATAGTTGATGGCATCTATACTAGAAGTGATGGAACAAAATATATTCGCTTGATTGAGGCTATTTCTAATAGCTACGGCGGTGTTACGAGAAGTATTTTGGATGATACCAGGGTCGATGAAAAAGGTGTCACAATTTTAAGAGTTAGCGGAGCAACTGAAAGCATTAAAAATGCAGCTGTTTCGTTTTGTAGAGGAGAAGTTGGTTCTTCATACAATTTAGATTTAGCGAAAGATACAAGTGCCAGTGAGACAGATTGGTATTGTTCTGAGTTGGTATGGGCTGCATACAAAAATCAAGGTATAGATATCGAGGTTGGTGGTTCTCACGGTGAACCTGGAGTTACACCGCATGATATAGTGAATAGTTCAAAAACTTATGCTGTTGCATACTCGACTAATTAAAAATCAAAAAGGAGATTTTTGTATGAAAAAATCAAGTATCTTTCTCTTGGTTGGTTGTGCTATGATTTTTATAGCTATTATGTTTTTTCTATATGCATTGCAACATCCAGAGCAATCGTTCCCGTGGGGAAATAGCGTAACGTATGTTTTGTACTTCGTATATCTACTTTCAACAATATGTATGTTTATTCTATCTATAAAAAATAAAAGGCACTAAACCGTTCAATGAAAAGAGTGAGGAGGTTTCAAAATGGTTCTTCTTCAAATTATGTGTAAAGTCCAAAGTACGGTATAAAAAAGCAAAGTGATGAATGGCGTGAAAGACGGGAAACGGCTTGCACGCCATATTTACACAATATCTAAAGAAGTCTCAGAAAGCTGTTGGAGAAGCTTTAATAACTTCATTCTCATATGCAAAAACCGCCGACTGTCCGTCGGCGGTAATTTTTTATCATCTCCGTAAATGAAAATACCGGCAGATTTTACTCTGCCGGTAAATTGATTTTTAGAGCTTTTTTATGCCTTGTTGACCGAGCCGAACAGCTCCATCTTCTCTTTGACGGTAGCCTTGATAGCCTCGAAGCCGGGTGCGAGAAGCTTTCTGGGATCAAAGCCCTTGCCCTCGAGATCCTTGCCTGCCTCGATGTACTTTCTGGTAGCGTCAGCGAAAGCGAGCTGGCACTCGGTGTTGACATTGATCTTGGAAACGCCGAGGGAGATAGCTTCCTTTATCATGTCTGCGGGGATACCCGTGCCGCCGTGGAGAACGAGGGGCATCTCGCCGGTGAGCTCCTGGATGTTGGCGAGAACGTCGAATCTCAGACCCTTCCAGTTCGCGGGATACTTGCCGTGGATATTGCCTATACCCGCTGCGAGCATATCGACGCCGAGATCGGCAATCATCTTGCACTCCTCGGGGTCTGCGACCTCGCCGCCGCCTATAACGCCGTCCTCTTCGCCGCCGATGGCGCCGACTTCGGCTTCAACGGAAATGCCCTTCGAATGAGCGAGAGCGATTATTTCCTTTGTCTTTGCGATATTTTCCTCAATGCCGTAGTGAGAGCCGTCAAACATGACGGAGGAGAAGCCCGCCTCGATGCACTTGAGCGCGCCCTCATAGGAGCCGTGATCAAGGTGAAGCGCAACGGGAACGGTAATTCCGAGCTCGTCTACCATAGCGTCAACCATGGCGGTGACGGTCTTGAAACCGCACATATACTTGCCCGCGCCTTCGGACACGCCGAGGATAACGGGGGAGTTGAGCTCCTGAGCGGTGAGAAGGATTGCCTTTGTCCACTCAAGGTTGTTGATATTGAAGTGACCGACCGCGTACTTGCCGGCCTTTGCATCTTTGAGCATTTTTGCTGCGGAAACTAACATAGTAAAACCTCCTAAGTTTTATGGCTTTATTATACACCATGAGTTTCAAAAAATCAATATTATCGATCCTCTCGGAAGTAAGAAAGTCCGAGGCTCGCGGGAGGCAGGTTCTCGCGCTTGCGGCGCATGCTGACCGCGACAAGGACGATTATCGTAACAACATAGGGAGTCATCATGAACAGCTCCTGCGCGCCGAAGCTGAGGTTCGGGATGTAGTTGTGAACGACCATGAGACCGCCGAAGAGGAACGAGCCGAGGATGCCGAGATCGGGCTTCCAGACGGCGAAGATAACGAGCGCGATTGCAAGCCAACCGCGGTCGCCGAAGCCGTTGTTCGACCAGACGCCGTTCGCGTAGTCCATGACGTAGTAGAGACCGCCGAGACCCGCTATAACGCTGCCGACGATTGTCGAGACATATTTGTATCTGCCGACGTTGATGCCCGCCGCGTCACTTGTTGCGGGATTCTCGCCAACCGCGCGCAGCTGAAGTCCTGTGCGCGTGTGCTTGAAGAAATAGGCGGTGATGAGCGCGATGATTATCGCGGCGTAAGCGAGGAAGCTATAGGAGAAGAATATATCTCCGACCTTTCCGAGCTTTGCGGCGAACGGGAGCGTTGTCTTGAAGCAGTTGCTCGTTGCGCTCAGCGCTATCGAGGGAATGTCGCTGCCGGTTATCTTTATCAGCGAGCCGCCGAAGAAGTTGCCGAAGCCGACGCCGAAAGTTGTCATCGCAAGACCAGTGACGTTCTGGTTTGCACGCAGAGTGACGGTCAGGAAGCAGTAGAGCAGACCCATGAGCGCCGAGCCCAAAATGCTCGAGAGCAGGGGAATGAGCACTGCGAGGAACGGGTTCACCGTCTCGACGCTCTTCTCATAGAAGAACGCGCCGATAACGCCGGAGATGCCGCCGACATACATGATGCCGGGGATACCGAGGTTCAGGTTGCCGCCCTTTTCGGTTATCGTCTCGCCCGTTGAGCCGAAGAGCAGAGGAATGCTCTGCATTATAGCACGCTGAATGAATGTGATTATCATTATGCCTTCGCCTCCTTGCTGCGGAACTTGACAGAGTAGTTGATGAAGAACTCACTGCCGATAATGAAGAAGATTATGATTCCTGTGATGATATCGGCAAACGAGTCGTTGAGTCCGAGGCTCGTCGATATCTGAATTGCGCCCTTCTGGAAGAAGACGATGAGCAGTGAGGTGAGGATCATGTAAGCGGGGTTGAACTTCGCGAGCCACGATACCATTATCGCGGTGAATCCGCGTCCGCCGACTGTGTTTGTCGCGATGGTGTGGTCGGTGCCGCTGACGAGCAGAAGTCCGGTGACGCCGCAGAGCGCGCCGGAGAGGAGCATCGTGCGCATGATAACCTTCTTGACGTTGATGCCTATGTAGCGCGCGGTGTTTTCGCTCTCACCGACGACGGAGAGCTCATAGCCGTGCTTGCTGTATTTGAGATAGATGTACATGAAAACGGTCAGCGCCGCAACGATAAGTATGTTGAGCAGGTAGTCCTGACCGCCTAGGCTCGGAAGCCAGCCGTTGTGGCTTACGCTGTTGATGACTCCGATGTGACCCGAGCCCTTGGGGTTCGACCACTTGTAGCAGAAGTAAGCGACGATCTGCGTTGCGATGTAGTTCATCATCAGCGTGAAGAGCGTCTCGTTGGTGTTCCACTTCGCCTTGAAGAACGCGGGGATGAAAGCCCATATCGCGCCCGCAACAATGCTCGTTATAATCATAACGGGGAAGAGGAGATAGGACGGGAGCTTGTCGCCGAAGAGGATCATGCACGCCGCTGTCGCGAAGCCGCCCATGAGAGCCTGTCCCTCTGCGCCGATGTTCCAGAATTTCATCTTGAATGCGGGGGTGACTGCGAGCGAAACGCACAGGAGCATTGCAAGATTCTGGAGCAGGCTCCATATACGCCTCGGCGAGCCGACCGCGCCGAAGATTATCGCGGAATAGACCTCCGCGGGGTTCTGTCCGGTGATGACGACGGTCACGACCGCGCAGACGAGCAGCGCAAGCACGACCGCGCCGATTCTGATGAGCCATGCCGCCCATGAGGGAACGGCGCTGCGCTTGACTATGTGGAAAAGAGGCTCGCGCTTCTGTCCGTTTGACTTACTCATGGGTTTCACCTCCGTCGGTTTTGGTCATAAGCAGACCGAGCTCTTCCTTGGTGGAAGTCCTCGCGTCAACGAGTCCGGTTATTTTGCCGGAGTTTATGACGAGGATTCGGTCGCACAGCTCGAGCAGAACGTCAAGATCCTCGCCGACGAAGATAACGGCGACGCCCTTTTCTTTCTGTTCGTTGAGCAGGTTGTATATAAGATAAGATGAGTTGATGTCGAGTCCGCGCACGGGGTAAGCCGCCATAAAGACCGTGGGGGAGGAAGCAATCTCACGGCCGACGAGCACCTTCTGCACGTTGCCGCCGGAGAGACGGCGGACGGGCGTATTCGCGCTCGGGGTTACAACTTCGAGGTCGCTTATAACTTTTTCTGCGAGCGTCTTGGGCTTCTTGCGCTCAAGGAACGCGCCCTTGCCCTTGCGGTAGCTTCGCAGCATCATGTTGTCGACTATATCCATGTTGCCGACGAGTCCCATGCCGAGTCTGTCCTCGGGGACGAACGACAGGCGCACGCCGAGCTCGCGGATCTGCATAGGCGTCTTGTCGCGCAGGTTGTCCTGGCCGCCGGTCTTGGGGTTGTTGTACATAATCTCGCCGCTGTTGAGATGCTGAAGTCCTGCGATGGATTCGAGCAGCTCGCGCTGACCGCTTCCGGCGATGCCCGCGATGCCGAGAATCTCGCCCGAACGCGCGGTGAACGAGATGTCGTCAAGAAGCTTGACTCCGTCGCGGTTGATGCAGCTGATGTCCTTGACAATGAGCCTGTCCACAGGGTCAACCGGATCGCTGCGGTCGATGTTGAGGCTTATCTTCTTGCCGACCATCATCTCTGTAAGCTCTGATTCGTTCGTCTCTGCGGTGTTGACCGTGCCGATGTATTCGCCCTTTCTGAGAACCGATACGCGGTCAGAGAGGGAGAGCACCTCGTGGAGCTTATGGGTGATGATTATGATAGCCTTGCCGTCGTCGCGCATGCGACGCAGGATGTCAAAGAGTTTGAGCGTTTCCTGCGGGGTGAGAACGGCGGTGGGCTCGTCAAGAATGAGGATATCTGCGCCTCTGTAAAGCACCTTGATTATCTCAACGGTCTGCTTCTCCGAGACGGACATTTCGTATATCTTCTTGTTCGGGTCAATGTCGAAGCCGTACTGCTCGCTTATCTTTTTGATGCGCTCGGCGGACTTCTTGACGTTGAATTTGCCCTCGTCAAGTCCGAGAATGATGTTCTCCGTTGCAGAGAACACGTCCACGAGCTTGAAATGCTGATGGACCATGCCTATTTTGTAGTCGAGCGCGTCCTTGGGGGAGCGGATGACTACCTCTTTGCCGTCGATGAAAATCTGACCGTGATCCGGATAGTAGATTCCGGCGATCATGTTCATCAGCGTTGTTTTTCCGGAGCCGTTCTCGCCGAGAATGGAGAGTATCTCACCGCGGTTGACGGTCAGACATACATCCTTGTTGGCGATGATGCTTCCGAAGCTTTTTGAAATATTTTTCAATTCAATTGCTGCGTTCAAGCCCACTTATCCTCCTATTTTAAATCTCAAAAGCCGATTAAAACAGGAAGGATAATCGGCTTTTCAAACTTAAAAATCTTGTTTTTTGAACTGCTTCAGACGGAGCGGCTTTCGTCGCCCCGTCTGAATGAAAGTTATAGCTTAATTATTTGTTGAGAAGAGTGATGCCGTCGATGTCAACATCGAAGTAAGGAGCGGAACGCTTCTCAGACTCGTGGAAGTAACCGTTGGAAACAACCTCGGTGTCGGGGGTGTAGTTCTCGTCGGTGTCGACGTCAGCCTTGTAGCTGGTGAGAACCTTGCCGCCAACAGTGAAAGTGGAGGTGTCAAAAACATGAAGAGTGCCGGCCTTGAACTGCTCTTCGGCAGCCTTGATAGCCTCGGCAGTGCCGGGAGCTGCGACCTTCTCGTTGATAGCGGTCAGCTCAACAGCGCCCTCGTTGATGCCCTTGCACCAGTCGGTGTCGATCTCTTTGCCGTCTCTGACGCACTCGATCATGTACTTCATGTAGGGAACCCAGTTGATTCTGGACGAAACGATGAAGGTGTTCGGGCAAGCGTCAAGAGTGGAGCCGTTGTAAGAAACGTTGGGGACACCTGCGTTCTCGCAAGCGGTGGGAGCGCCCATGGAGTCAGCGTGCTGGCTGATGAGCTTGCAGCCTCTGCCGATAAGCAGGGTAGCAGCTTCCTTCTCCTTGGCCTCGTCGTACCAGGAACCGGTGAACTGGACTTCCATGGTAGCCTCTTTGCAGACGGATCTTACGCCGAGGAAGAATGCGGTGTAGCCGGACTTAACCTCTGCATAGGGGAATGCGCCGACATAGCCGATCTTAGCGTCCTTAGCTTCGAACTTGCCTTCCTTGATCATAGCGTTGAGCTTCATACCTGCGGCAATACCTGCAAGGTAACGGCCCTCGTAGATGGAAGCGAAAGCGTTGTGGAAGTTCTTGAGACCCTTGGTGTGAGCCTGGGTGCCGGTAGCATGGCAGAACTGAACGTCCGGATACTTCTCGGCAGCCTGGATCATGAAGCTCTCATGGCCGAAGCTGTCAGCGAAAACGATTGAGCAGCCCTGATCAGCAAGGTCAGCTGCTGCATCGTAGCAAGCCTGAGTTTCGCCGATGCCGGTCTTCTTGACTATCTCAACGCCAAGCTCCTTGCAAGCTTCCTCAGCTGCGGTGATGAAGTTCTTGTCATAAGTCGAGTTCTCGTCGTGAAGGAAGATAAAACCAACCTTCATCTTCTTCTCGCCGCCGTCCTTGCTGCTGCAAGCTGCAAAGCTGAAAATGGTGGCGAGCGCAAGAACGATCGCGAGGATTCTTGTGAATTTCTTCATTTTTTGACTTACCTCCAAAAAATTTTTTTATATTTATCCCGCAGTCCTGCACGGGAAAAAATAACTCAGTCGTCCTGTTCTTTGAATGTTATTGTTCCGTTGCCCATCTTCTCGATGATGGCGAGGGATTCGACTCTCGCGCCCTTCTCTTCGAGAACCTTTCTGCCGGGCTGGAAGCCTTTTTCAATGACGATGCCGACGCCCTCAAGCTCGGCACCCGCCTGGTTGATTATATCGATAAGTCCCGAAACGGCGGCGCCGTTTGCAAGGAAATCGTCGATGATGAGTATCTTGTCGCCCTTGTTTATGTAGTCTTTCGACACTGTAACAAGGCTGTCCGTGCCCTTTGTGAAGGAGTGGACAACGGAGGAGTAGACATTGCTGCCCACATTTTTGTGCGCGCCCTTTTTGGCAAAAACAACAGGCACAGAGAAATATTGCGCAGTTATGCACGCGATCCCTATGCCCGATGCTTCGATAGTCAGAATTTTATTTATATTACACCCGTCAAAACGGCGCTTGAACTCCTTGCCGATCTCCTGAAGAAGGTGCACGTCGATCTGGTGATTGAGAAACATATCCACCTTGAGAATATCGTCCCCGATCACTTTGCCGTCAGCAATTATGCGCTCCTCAAGCAGCTTCAAATCCTCGTTCCCCCTAAAGAAAAGTTCGGTGAAAATACAATAATAGTATAGGGCTTTTTGGGGGTAAAAGCAAGGAAAAGTTTAAAAATCTGCATTTTATACAAACGCCGTCGGAAAAAATCGGATAAGTGTATGAATATGTCAATTTTGTGTACAAACTGTGTCAGTTTCTGCTGATGTTTCCTGCAAAAACGTAACCTGTTGTGTTTTTGAATTCTATGGCATACCACCCGTTGAGTGCGCCGATTATTTTTACGGTGCGTCCGTTGGGGAGAGTGCCGATAACGGCGGAGGTCGTATTCGGCGCGCGTCGGACATTCAGAACCCCGCCCCGCGTGCTAACGGTACCCGTGGCGGGAAAAACGGGCGGATAGTACGGCACGCCGAGAAAGTCCGCGATGCTTATAACAAGATTTTCGGCTATCGCGTCGATGTTGTCGGCTATCCACCGCGCGTCCTGCTCGTTGTCGTGGTAGGCAAGCTCAAGGTAAACCGCGGGAGCCTTCGAACGTTTTAGCTCGAGCAGTGTTGTTGAGGTGCGTGTGTTCACAAGCTCGGGTTCGGGGTAAATCTCGCGCAGTCCGTTTGCGATTATATCGGCAGCGCGCTTTCCCTGTGTGCTCGTCGGATAGTAGTAGACGTCCGGTCCGCGCAGAGTGCCCTCATATATGGCGGGCGCGGCGTTTGAGTGCAGGGCGAGATAGAGCCGATAGTTTCCTCTGTTTCCGCGTGCAACAGCCGCCACGGCGTTGCCGTTCGGGTCGTTCCTGCCGTAGCTTATCCCGCTTGAAGAGAGATACGGCTCCATCGCGTCGGCGAGGAGATTCATGTAGTATTTCTCGCTCCCGCCGATTATGTAGGGGTTATAGTCCTGAGTTGAAGGACTGAGATAGACATCGGGCATAAAAATACCTCCGCATATTCATTTACTATAAGAATATGCGGAGGGAGTGTTGTTGGTTAATTGCCTCGCTTGCGCCCAATAATAAAGTCTGATTTTGTAGGGTGCGGCGACCCCGACGCCGCCGACGATAAAAAGAGCAACCACGCATGAACCTGTCCGCAGGCTCCCCTGCAGAGGAGCTGTCACGAAGTGACTGAGGGGTTACTCGCATACGCTCAACTGACGGGATATGCGAAAATGACGGCTGTCATCAATACCCCAATAAAAAACAGGGAAAACAGAAATCATCCGTTTTCCCTGCATGAATTTTATATATCCAGCGCCGACGCATCCTCGGTTATGTCGCTTTTTGCAAAGCCGTTATCTTTGTCAAAATAGAACACGCTTCCGCCGTCGTTTCCGCACATGGCGGAGAAATGACCGTCTTTGAATATGAGCGCCGCGCCGTCCTCGGCTCCGATGCCCGAGACTCGGCAGCCTATTACGGCTGTCCCGAAGCTTTGCCAGCGTTCGCTGATGAAGTGCGGGCAGTAGCAGTAGGGGAGAAGTCCGATGCAGTCGATGAACATGAAGCTGCCGTTTTCGCCGCAGTCGTCATATCCCATGTCGAACCAGCACATCGCGCCGGAGCTGAGCCCCGAAAGGACTTTTCCGCGTTTATACGCTTCTCTGAGCGCCTCGTCCGCGCCGGTCGCCTTGAATGTGTTCATCATGAACTCGAGGTTTCCGCCGCCGGCGTAGACAATGTCCGTGCTCACGAGCGTATCATATATGTGCTCGCGGGTGTTCGTGGGGTCGGTCAGCTTGAGCGTCTCAACCGTGCATCCGAGCTTTTCGAAGCTCTCCCATATGGGCTCGTCGCCCTCGGTGTCGTCGTGCCCGGCAGTCGGCAGGAACACGACATGAGGATTTTCTTTGCCCGATTCGCGGACTATTCTTTCAAATATCGGCATGACCTCGCCGTCGTCATAACGGCCGCCGCCGAGTGCGATTATCGTTCCCATTCGTCCTCCGTCAGCCGATAACGGCAACATCAAAGCCGTTGTCCTGCGCGTATTTCTCGGCGTCGCTTCCGCTCTCGGTCGAAATCGTGAGCTTGCCGACATCCTTGAATATCTCGCCGCCGAACACGGTGACTCCGGAGTGAATGGTTATCTCGTCGAGTCCGGTGCAGTTGTAGAACGCATATTTGCCGAGCTCTTCCATGCTCTTGGGCAGGACGACTGTCTTGAGCGATTTGCACTCTTCAAACGCGCCCTTTTCGAGCTTTTTGACTCCCTCGCCGATGGTGAGCTTCTCGAGAGAGGAGCAGCGGTAGAATGCGCTCACCGCAATGCTCTCAACCGTGCCGGGGATCGATATCTCGACCGCTCCGGTGCACTTGAGGAACGCGTGGTCGTCAATTTGAGTGACGCCCTCGGGGATAATTATCTTCTTTGCGCTGAAGCACTTCGCGAACGCCCAGTCGCCGATGGTCTCAACGCCCTCGGGCAGGACTATTTCGGTCAGCGCGGAGCAGAAGTAGAAAGCCTTTTCGGATATAGTCTTGGGCGCGCCGTTGAAAACAACGGCCGTAAGCTTGCTCTTTCCGGTGTAGGCGTTCTCCTGCGAGCCCTCGAACGCGCTGATGCCGATGTGCTTGATGTTCTTGCCGATGGTTACTTTCTCAAGATTGTCGCAGTACATCGCGGCGTAGTTGCCGATCGCCTCGATCGAGTCGGGGAGTATGAGCTCCTTGAGCGTGCTGCTGCTCTTGAGAGCCTTGTTCTCGAGACCGACTACCTTTGCGCCGTCTATCTCCGCGGGAATGGAAACAACGGGGTTGCTCCCTGTGTAGCCCGTGATGCAGGCGGTGTTGTCGGTATATAATGTATAGGTGAAGTCGCCGCTCTTGACGGATTCCGTCTTGACGGTCTTGTCGAGTATATCCTCAACCTTGATGAGCGCCGGGTCGTCGACCGTGACATCGAGGGAGAGTGCGGAGATTATCGCGTTGCCGAGATTGCCGCAGCCTGTGAAAGAGAGGCAGACAACGAGCATCAGCGCAACAACGGCTGCTATTTTACTGAATTTTTTCATCGTCTGTTCCTCACTTTCCGTTCTTCTTTGCCAGGCGCTCCTGCTTCCTGCGCTCGAGGTCTGCCTTGCGCTCCTCTTCGAGTCTCTCAATCTCGACTCTGCGCGCCTCGTACTCGGCGTCGGTGTTCGCTTTTGCGTCGGCGTATCTTGCGCGGATATCGTCAAGATGCGCGTAGTTTTCTTTTTCCGTCAGCTGGCGTCTTGCGTCGAGAAGAGGCTTGACGCTTCTGATGTACTTCGACTTCTCGTTGACGAGCTTCTTGACGGTTCTCTTCTTCTCGAGCTGATGCGCGAAGGTGTCGTCCGGCAGAGCCTCTGCGGCCTTGAACGCATCGTCCGAAGGTTCGACGATATTTTCGGGCGAGCCGTAGAACTTTATCATTGCCTTTCTGGCGTTCTTGAGCGCGCGGGCGTGGGTTATGGCGTCGCTGCGAATCTCGCGCTCCTCGTGAGTGGACTTCGGCAGAGCCTTTGCCTCGATCATGATCTCTTTGTTGTAATCAAAGATTCCGTTGTATCCGGCAGCCTCAAGCGCTCGGGAACGCTCGACCTGCTTCTTGATGCGCAGGGTGTCGTATTTGTTCATCTCGTCGATGATGAAATCGCACACGGAGATGTCCGCATTGAGCTTGTTGAGCTCTCTGTTCTCTTTCTTCGCGGCCTTTATCGCAGCTTTTCTCGCCGCCTTCTCGGCATCGGTGCTCTTGGGCATGGCCTTTGCCTGATTTATGCGGTCTTTCTTTATGCCGCGGTTCTGAGTGTTAAATTCTTTGTAAGCGGCTTTCAGTCGCTTGATTTCGTTCTTCTTGAACTCTTTTTCCTCGGGCGTTCTCGCGGGCAGTCTCTCTGCCTTCTTGATGTCGTCCTTTGTGGTCATGAGGGTTCTGTCTTTGTAGAGGAGATTTGCTTCGTCGATTATGTCTATGGCTTCAACGATGCTCTCGTCGCGGAGAATACCGTTGCCGTAGTCCTCGAACATCGCGCGAATCTTGAGCACCTTGACTATGCCGCGCTGCTTGGTCTCGGTCAGATCGTAGAAGAGGTAGGGGACGAAGTTGAGCGCCGCGCCGATAGCTGCGGCGATGATGAGCACGTCGAACATATCCTCCCTGAACGAAGCGACTTCGAGCACGTCGTAGTTGTCCTCAAGGCCGAGCATCTGATAGATGGTCGGGAGCACCATGCCGGTGAACATTCCGATGAACGAGCCGATTATGCCGACCGCGCCGAACATTCCGTCTATGCGCTCGCCGGTGAAATACTGCTGATAGTCACGCATATCGGCGTTTATGCCCGGGGTGTAGACTATGGCGAAAGAATTGACGAATCTGTTGAGATAATAGAGAATTATCAAAGCGGGGATGTTGTTGTAAAGGGGATAGAGCAGTCCGATGAGCACGACGTTTGTAATGTTGCACCAGATAAGCAGGTTTCTCTTGCCGAGGACTCTTATCGCTATCGGACAGATGAGCATTGCCCAGAGCGCCGCGTTGCCGATGAGCGTTGTTGCGACTCCGTAAAGACCCATTCTGTCGGGGTAGGCATATATAAATGTCCAGCCGACGATAACGTCGACTGCGCCCTCAAGGAAGCCGAGCCAGCCTGCAAGGGAAGTTATCCAGAAATATTTGTTCTTTGCAACGGCGCGGAATGCGTCGGAGAATTTGAACTGGGTAACGTGGCTCTCCGCAACGATTATTCTCTCTCTCGTTCCGGCGTATGCAATATAGGACAGAAGAAGTCCTACTATGGCAACGATGGGATGAATTATACGGTAGGTGGTGATGGAGTTCAGACCGCCGGTGAGCGTCGAGAGCATCGGCACGAAAAGACCCGTGAGGGACGGCGCCATTGAGTAGATGATCGACGAGACCGAAACGATATCGGTACGCTCATGGGAGTTGGGCGATATGACGTTTGCAAGGTCTGTGTATGCCTGCTGGAAGAAAGGATAGAAGCACTGCAGAAGGTTATAGCAGAGGAAAACCGCAATGACTTTCTGCATATACGACATCGTCTCATATGGCAGCCAGACGAACACGACCGCTATAATAACGGTGGGAATACCGGTTATCGCAAGCCAGGGACGGAATTTTCCGGATTTGAAGCGGGCGCTGTCGATTATGTAAGAGCGTCCGATAGTGATTCCGAAGCCGATAATAGTCGATGCGACTGCCATATACTGCAAGTGCATCGGCTTGATGCCTATCGTGTTTCCGACAAGGAAGCTCGTTGCGGAAAGCGCGATGAGCGAGCAGAAGAACATGACGAACTGAACGCCCATTCCTCCGACGCCGTAGGCAATTATCTCTTTGTAGGAGACATATTTGCCCAAGGCGGGTGTTTTCCAGTGCAGTACGACATTGTTCCATGTCGTGCTGACCTTTTCCTTGAGATTACTCTTTCCCATTTCAACACTCCTTCAGGTCCGCGGCGAAGCAGGGAAAATACGCCCGCAGACAGTTGTTTTAGCCCCCCGATATGAAAAAAATTCAATCGGGAAGCATCGACAATTTGCATAAAAGCTCTTATCATTATAGCAAAAATATTAATAGCTTGCAACAGCGTTTTGGACTTAAGTACAATAAAAGCAGAAATTTAATAATTATTTCAGCATTATCACATTCTTGTTGAATTTTCAGCGGCGAAGTGCTATAATGTCCTCAGAAATTTTTCAGAGGTGAACAGTGTTGAATAAGCCAAAGATAATCGCACACCGCGGTGCTAACCGCTATGCCCCGCAGAACACGATCCCCGCGTTTGAAAAAGCGATCGAGCTCGGAGCCGACGGAACCGAGACCGACGTCCATTCCACAAAAGACGGATATATAGTTATCTGCCATAACGACACCGTTGACGAGATGTCCAACGGCACCGGCGCTATCGGCAGCTATATGTTTGAGGATATCCGCAAGCTCGACTTCGGCAGCAAGTTTTCCAAGGACTTCGCCGGCGTCACTCTGCCTACCGTCGAAGAATACCTCGAGTGCATGCAGAAGAGCGATAAGCTCAGCGTCATGAACATCGAGATAAAGCCCTGCAAGACCGACCGCGCAGACATTGTCCGCAAGACGATAGACGCTGTCAAGGCATACGGACTTTTCGACAAGCTCCTCATTTCGAGCTTCGACTATAAGATGCTTGTTGAGGCGAAGAAGTACGATCCCAAGTGCAAGACGGCGTATCTCTATCCGATTTACGGACAGGTAGTCAGAAGATGGTTCTTCCAGCCTCTGCACCTCGCGCAGAAAATCGGCTGCGACGCGATGCATCCGCACAAGGCGTTTGCCACAAAGACGCTTGTCAAGCGCGCCCATGCCGCCGGCATGAAGGTCAACGCATGGACAGTTGACGAGGAAAAGGATGTAATCAAGATGCTCGAAAACGGCGTTGACGGTATCATCACCGACCGCCCCGATTATGTCGAGTCCGTCGTGGACAGATACCTCGCCGAGCATAAATAAAGCCTGAAATCAAAGTACCGCAGAGCAAAAGCCCTGCGGTATTTTTGCTGTTTGCTGATGCTCAGTTTGTAGGGTGCGGCGACTCGACGCACCGCTGCCGCGACAGCGGTTTTACGCAGGGGGTAAGATTACGAAGCCGAGACTGAGGGGTTATTGCACGGATTTACCTCTTTGCATAGACTGCTTTGTTTCTCAATGTTCCTGTAGGGTGCGGCGACTCGACGCACCGCTGCCGCGACAGCGGCATAAAACACAATATGCAATTGTAAAATTAACTCTCTGCCTCAACAGCAAAACCGCCGCGGATATCCGCGGCGGCTCGTCTTATCAACTTTTACAGCGCTCTTACGCAGTCCTTGAATATCTCGCCGCGCTGCTGATAGCATTTGAACATATCCCAGCTCGCGCATGCGGGGGAGAGCAGTACGCAGTCGCCGCTCTCTGCGTCGGCGGCCGCTATGCTGACCGCCTCTTCGAGCGTGTCGACGAATTTGTAAGCCTTGAAGCCGGCTCTGTCGCAGGCGGCGGCAATGTCGTGCTTCGTCTTGCCTATGAGCAGAAGTTCTTTTACCCTGCCCTCAAATGTCGCTACCCACTCGTCATAGCTTGACTTTTTGTCGTAGCCTCCGCCGATGAGGATCGTCGGCGAGGGCATGGCACATACCGCCTTTATTGCCGCGTCGGGGTTCGTGCCCTTTGAGTCGTTGTAGTATTTGACTCCGTTCTTCTCGGTGACGAATTCTATCCTGTGCTCGACTGCCGTGAACTCTTTTATGCCTTGGCGGATGGTGTCGAGAGGCACGCCCATTGCATGGGTCATCGCGATAGCCGCCATGATATTTTCGTAGTTGTGCATGCCGACAAGACTCGTGTCTTTCGTCGTGCAGACGGGCGTTTCAACGCCGTTTTCTTTTATTATCATCGTATCGCCGCGCAGGAACACTCCGCTCTCGAGCTCTTCCGAAGAGCTGAAGAATATTACTTTGCAGCGCGGGGTCTTGCCGAATTCGCGCAGAACCGGGTCGTTGTAGTTGAGCACGCAGAAGTCGTTCTCGTCCTGATTCTTGGTTATCGATTCTTTTATCGCGATGTAGTTTTCGAGCGTCTTGTGCCTGTCGAGATGGTCGGGCGTGATGTTGAGAATAGCCGTGACATGCGGCTTGAAGGTCACCATAGTTTCAAGCTGAAAGCTGCTTATCTCCGCGACCGTCACACTGTCCTTGTCGCTCTCGAGCGCGTATCCGGTGTAGGGTATCTCGATGTTGCCGACGAGCAGAGCCTTTTTCGCGTGGCGCTTCATTATGTCATAGGTGAGCGAAGTTGTCGTGGTCTTGCCGTTTGTGCCTGTTATGCCGATAACCGTGCCCTTGTCGTGCCTGTAGGCAAGCTCGACCTCGCCCCAGATCGGTATATTATGCTCTTTGACGGCTTTCATTATTGGCGTCTCAAGCGATACGCCGGGGCTGACTACGCAAATGTCAACGCGCGAAAAATCGAAGCCCGAAAAATCGCCGAGGATAAATTCTATATTATCCCTGCCTATTTTTTCGCACGCCGCCGCAGTGTCGAAATTCTCGTTGCCGTCGTAGATTATAAAATCCTCGCCGACTTTGATAAGCAGCTGCGCGGCGTTGATTCCGCTGCGCCCCGCGCCGACTATAAGATATCTGTTCATTGTTGTTACCTCCGAATCAGTTGTCGGTCAGGTCGAAATAGACCTGCTTCATATTTTCTGCGCTCAGCTCGTCTGCGCGCTTCTTTCCGTTTTCCGAAAGACGGGCGCGAAGTTCGCCGTCCGTCAGCAGTGTTTTGAGCGCCTTCGCGTATTCGCGGTGGGCGTCGTTTATGTTGCCGTAGTCAAAGTCCGGGCTCTCGGACATGACAGGGCAGAGGATTCCGCAATCGACTTTTGTCATCTTGTCGCAGTGCGGCAGAAACGGGCGACCGGGCGCGAGAACCTCGGCAGGCCCCGATGTGCAGTCCGTGCTGACCGCCGGAGTGCCGACCGCCAACGCCTCAACGATGACATTCGGGAAGCCTTCGTAGTAAGAAGTCATTGCAAAAACATCCGCGCGGGAGACAAATTTGAACACATTCTTTTGGAATCCCGCAAAGACTATATCGCCTGAATATTTGCTCTTTTTCGCCATCTCGCGAACCGCGTTTTCGTATTCGCCGCGGCACCCGAGGAATATCAGCCCCGCATCGGGGATATCTTTTTTCAGCAGCTCAAAGCTTTTTAGCATATCCCACTGGCATTTCTGATCAACGAATCTCGAAGAGAAAGCTATAACTCTGTGCGTGTCATAGAATTCTTTGTATTCTTCGTCGAGTTCTTCTTTTGCGTCCTCGCGGGCTTTTTCGCAGTCGATGATATTATATGCCGTGAAAAGCTTATCTTCGTTTCCCGGGAACATCTCTTCGCATTTTTTCTGCATTTCGAGGGCATTGAAGAGAACATTGCATCCGTGCCGCAGCGCGAATGAATAGAGCTTCGAGCTCTTTATGAGCCGCACATAGTCGCGGCAGGAGATATATTTCACGCACTTCGCGCCCGAAAGCGCGAGCGCTTCGTTCGGCGCGTGAGTGAACGAATACGCAGTGCATATATCATGCTCTTTGACAAATTTTTTTATCGCCGCGGCGCGCTTGAGCATAATAACAGCACGCTGTGCCGTGCCTTTGCCTGCGGGCAATTTTAAATCAACGAATTCGCCCGCGCAGTCGAATCGCTTTTCGCTCGCGTCAAAGACCAGGACATAGACATTGAATTTTTCACTCAGCAGATGCGACAGCCTGCTCGCAAACCGCTCGCTTCCGCCGCTTCGCAGATCCTGAAGTATTATCGCGACATTTTTCATTTTCAGTTCACTTCTTTGCATATTTTTCGCTCTGGGCTACCGCGAGCCTGTCGCACCGCTCGTTCTCGAGGTGCCCCGCGTGTCCTTTGACCCATATGAATTCATATTCGTGCTTTGAAAGCGCCTTGAGCAGCCGCTCCCATAGCTCGGGATTCAAAACAGGCTTCTTGTCGGATTTTTTCCACCCGTTCCTCTTCCAGTTCCATATCCAGCCTTTTAAAAACGCGTTCGCAACATACTGCGAGTCGGTGTATATTTTTATATCGCAGGGCTCCTTGAGCCTCTCGACCGCGCTTATGACCGCCGTGAGCTCCATGCGGTTGTTCGTCGTGTTCGCATCGCCGCCGGACATTTCCGCCTCGTGCTCGCCATAGCGCAGAACGGCGCCCCAGCCGCCGGGTCCGGGATTGCCCGAACACGCGCCGTCGGTGAATATCTCAACTTTTTTCAGTTCGCTCATATTTCACTCCGTTGTGTTATTTTAATTAATTCTATCACTAAGTCGGGTCAAAAACAAGGTGATTTTGCCGCCCCGCCGCACATTTATAAATGTGTGAAACTTCGGCTTAAAACCGCTCCCGGCAGGCAATAATAGGAATATCATATCTTCGGAGGGGTTATCATGTACAGCTACGATGCGGACTCGGCGGCTTTTATAAAACGTGCGCAGGGGCTCACTGCGTCCGACTGCGCGAGAGCGGGCGCGGCAGTCGGTGCGGCTTTTGGGCGCGGCAGAGTAGGCGTCGCCTGCCGAAACGACGAGTATTCCCGCGCCTGCGCCGATGCCGTGTGCGCGGGACTGCGTGTTTCCGGCGTCAATGCGTGGTCGTTCGGCGCGTCCTTTGAATCCCAGCTATCTTTTTTAGTTCCGTTCTCGTCGCTCAATGCGGGCGTGTTCGTCTGCGCCGGGGAGGGGACGGTCAGCATCTTTGGCGAAAATGGGCTGAGCGTGTCCGCGGCGCTCGGCAGAAAGGCGGCGGATTTCATGGAGACCGATTTATCTCCCGCGCCGTCGTGCGGGCGACTCTTTGATATGTCCGCCATGGGTATGCTCTACCGCGACGAGCTGATGCGCCATGTGCCTTACGGCGTAGCCGACTGCGCGATACTCAGTTCCGACCCGACGATATCAGCGCTCATAAACGACTGTATGCGCACCACCTCGAACGAGCGCGCGCTGACCCTCAGAATAAACCGCAGGGGTACGAGCCTTAGCGCATATACTGAAAAGACCGGAGTTGTGCCGTTTGTCAAGCTAATCGCTATCTGCGGAATGTACGAGCTCGAGAGCGGGCGGGATATCTCCGTCCCTTATGATTCTCCCGCATTTCTCGATGACCTCGCGCGCAGCTACGGCAGGACGGCTTATCGCTATCTCTCTGCCCCGTCGGACGGCTCGGACAATGTCGCACGCCGTCTCGCAGCGCGCCAGTTCTGGTCGCGCGACGCGCTGTTCACCGCGGCGAAGCTCACCTGTATTTTAGAAGAGAAGAATATGACCTTCCCCGAGCTCTATTCTCTTTTGCCGCCGCTGTTTGTCTACAGCACCACGGCGCAGCTTGAACTGCCGCCCGACTATCTCGACGAGTTCGAGGGCGAGAACTTCTCCTTCGGGCGCGACGGGGCGAACGGCTTCGTGCTTGTCGAAAAGCGCGGAAAAACGCACATTTCGCCGCTCGGAAACGGGCGATTCCGCCTGACTGCGCAGAGCTTTGACGAGGAGACCGCGCGCGAGCTCTGCGCCGAAGCGCAGGCGTTCATCTCCTCCGGCGCAAAGTGATTGCAACACCTTTTGCCGATGTGTCTTTTTGTAGGCTGCGCATAATTTTATTGCATCGCGTGTGGCTTAAACTGTATTTACCGATTTGTCCCTATCGGGTGCAACACACTTGACAGTTTTATCCAATCATAGTAAAATTAACAATAGGGATATTTTTGTATTATGACTGCACGCATATGTCTTAACTACCCGAAATTTGTCTTGTATCCATGCTGAAAATATCATCGCGTTTTTAACAGACAAGGCTTTAATTCCCGCACCTTGACCGGTCGGGGTTCTACTTACATCAAAAATTTAACAGAAAAGGAGATTTCTATGCCAAAAGCAAAAGAAACCGGCGCAGCGTCTGCGCCCGCAAAGAAGACTGCGGGCAGGCGCAGCTACCGCAGTTACGGCAAAATTAAGCCTGCACCGGGCAAATCTAAGGCTGAGCCCAAGCCTATAAAAGTGTCGTTTTTAGGCGGCCTGAATGAAGTGGGCAAGAATATGACACTGTTTGAATACGGCGAGGATATGTTCCTTGTCGATTGCGGACTTGCATTCCCGGATCAGGATATGCTCGGAGTCGATCTCGTGCTTCCCGATTTCACCTATGTCGAGCGCAACGCGGACAGGATACGCGGAATAGTCATAACCCATGGACATGAGGATCATATCGGCGGTCTGCCTTATCTTCTCAAGGTTCTCAATGTGCCCGTCTACGGCACGAAGCTCACCATCGGACTCATTCAGGGGAAGCTGCGTGAGCACGGACTGCTCAATTCCGCATCACTCAATGTCATCAAGCCCGGCGATGTGATAACCCTCGGCGGTTTTACTGTTGAGGCTATCCATGTCAACCATTCCATACCCGACGCACTCGGACTCGCTATCCGCTGCGAGGGCGGCACTATCGTCCACACGGGCGACTTCAAAATCGACACAACGCCTATCGACGGCGGTATGATGGATCTCGGCAGACTCGCCGAGATAGGGCAGGAGGGAGTCCTCTGCCTTATGTCCGACTCCACCAACGCCGAGCGTCCCGGCTTCACCGAGAGCGAGAGAAAGGTCGGCGAATCGTTCGAGACCCTCTTCCGCAAGGCGGGCAACAACCGCATAATAGTTGCAACATTCTCTTCCAATATCCACCGCGTGCAGCAGATAATGAATGTTGCGGCGAGCCTCGGACGCAAGGTCGCGCTCGTCGGCAGAAGCCTCGAAAATGTCGTGAGCATCTCGGCGGAGCTCGGCTATCTCAATATACCCGAGGGGATAGTTATCGATATCAATATGATAAACCGCTATCCCGCCGATAAGCTCGTTATCATCACCACGGGCAGCCAGGGCGAACCTATGAGCGCCCTGACCCGCATGGCGTTCTCGGATCACCGTAAGGTCGAAATTCATCCAAACGATTATGTTATAATTTCCGCAACTCCGATTCCCGGCAACGAAAAGACCGTCAGCCGTGTCGTCAACGAGCTGATGAAGCTCGGCGCGGATGTCGTATATGAGAAGATGTACGAAGTCCATGTCTCCGGCCACGCCTGCCAGGAGGAGCTGAAAATGATAATGGGCATCGTCAAGCCGAAATATTTCATTCCGGTTCACGGCGAGCTCAAACACCTGAGAAAACACGCGGGTCTCGCGCTGAGTATGGGTATCCCTAAGGAGAATATACTCATCGCCGACAACGGCAGAGTCGCCGAGATCAGCAAAAAGGCGCTCAGATGCACGTCAACCGTGCCCGCAGGCAGAGTGTTTGTCGACGGCTACGGCGTCGGCGATGTCGGCTCGGTCGTGCTTCGAGACAGAAAGCATCTCGCGCAGGACGGTCTCGTTATCGTCGCCGTCTGCATTGACCGCGAGAGCGGCATGATAGTTTCCGGCCCCGATGTCGTGACGAGAGGCTTCGTCTATGTCAAGGAGTCCGAGGAGCTTATAAACGCCGCGCGTGAAGTCGCCGTTGAGGCTATCGAAGCCCAAACGGACGGCGGATATTTCGATTGGAACAGCATCAAGGCAAGCCTCAGGGACGAGATATCTCACCTGATGTATGAGCGCACCAAGCGCAGCCCGATGATTCTTCCCGTTATTATGGAGGTCTGATGAATGAGTTTTAAGGATTTCCTGCGAGAGCTCGCAGTGGAAATAGCTGCCTTTGTTGCGGCGGCTGCGTTCATTGTTGTTGTCGCTGTCCGCTACAGCGGGTGGGCGGCACTTGTGGGTAGTGTCCTTCTCATCGCGTTCTCGGTCTATAAGATAGTCAAGTTCTTTAACATCCGCAACCGTGAACGCCAGCTAAGGGACATGGCGTCGCACAGCCTCGACGCGACCGACGCCGGTTCCGTCAACGATTTTCCCATGCCTATGCTCGTTTGCGACGGCGACGGGATAATCGAGCTTTTCAACAGAAGCTTTTTCCATACTTTTATGGATGAGTCGGTCATCGACCGCAAGCTCGCCCAGCCGTTTATCGGCGGCTGCGATCCCGAGCAGGCGGAGTCGAACGGCGCAGCCATAGTCAAAATCAAAGATTCCTATTATATAGTCACCCCGTCCTCGTTCGAGTTCAAGGGCGGGAAAGAATATGTTTTCTATTTCACCGATGTAAGCGAGATGAAGCGCGCTCAGCTCGCTTACATAAAGAACAGACCCATCATAATGCTTCTGCAGACCGACGATATCGCGGATATCAAGGCGGATTACAGAGACAGCGAGCGCGCGGCGATACGCGGCGGAGTCGAAGAGGTGATAGAGAACTGGACAGGGCAGTATGACTGCATCATGCGCAAAATCTCCGAGGAGCGGTTCATGATAATCGCCCAGAGCGATGTGCTCGAGAAGATGCGCGCCGACCGTTTCAGCGTTCTCGACAAGATACGCGAATATAAATATAAAGAAAGAGTGCTCGGCCTGACCCTCTCGATAGGCGTCGGTACCGGAGTCGCCATAACCGATTGCGAAAAGTCCGCCGAGCAGGCGCTCGATATGGCGCTCGGACGCGGCGGCGATCAGGCGGCGGTCAAGACGAAGGACGAGTATGAGTTTTTCGGCGGCGTTTCCAAGAGCGTCGAAAAGGTCACAAAATTCCAGACCCGCGTCGCGGCTTCGTCTCTTTCGAGTCTTATCAGCGCGAGCGACCGCGTGATGATAATGGGTCATTCGTTCCCGGATATGGACGCTTTCGGCGCGGCAGTCGGCGTGTCGTCGATAACCCGCGCCCTCGGCATCGACGCGTATATCGCCCTCGATGAAAACCGCAGCTTTGCCGGCGCCGCTGTCGATATGCTCCGAGCTGACGGCTGGGACGGCAAGATAATCGATGTCAACGAAGCCCTCGCGCTCATGACGAGAAAGACCCTGCTCGTCGTTGTCGATACCCATAAGAGCAGCTTTGTCGATTTCCCGACTCTCTATGAAAAGGCGTCCGCCACGGTCGTTATCGACCATCACAGAAAGTCGGTCGATCATATCAAAGACGCGCTCATTTTCTTCCATGACCCTAACGCCTCGTCAACCTGCGAAATGGTCACGGAGCTCATGCGCTATATAACCCCCGCGCCGACGCTGTCTCCAGTTGAGGCTCAGGCGATGCTCGCGGGCATAATGCTCGACACAAAGGAGTTCGTCCTCTCAACAGGTGTGCGCACCTTCGAAGCAGCGGCATTTTTAAAGGGTAAGGGTGCCGATACCGTAGCTGTAAAGCGCCTGTTCTCGAATTCGATCGAGAGCAACCGCAAGCGCAGCGAGATAATCTCCGCCGCGCATATCTACAGGGGCTGTGCCATAGCCTGCACCGCACCCGGCATGGAGAACGCGAGACTGCTCAGCGCCCAGGCGGCGGACGAACTGCTTGAAGTCAGCGGCGTAAAAGCCTCGTTTGTTATCTTCGACAGCGGAAAGGACAGCGTCAATATCTCGGCGCGTTCCTACGGCGATCTGAATGTCCAGATAATCATGGAATATCTCGGTGGCGGCGGCCACCGCACCATGGCGGCGGCTCAGCTCACCGGCGTGAATATGGAGGAGGCAAAGTCGAAGCTCTGCGAAGCAATCGACGCCAAATATCCCCGCACCGACGGCGAGGAGCAAAGCCCGATTTCTTGATATTCATACTGGCTCTCTTGTGTAAAGAGAGCTGTCACGAAGTGACTGAGGGATTGCCCTCACTTCGCTCAGACGATAAATATAGCTGATATCATCCGCCCGCGAATCGGTGTAAAATTACCGGCAGCAAACTCACATCGGCGCCCCTGAAAGGGGAGCTGGATTGGCGAAGCCAAGACTGAGGGGTTAGCTCGCTGATATAAATAAATGCATACCGTAGTGGCGGGTATCATCCGCCCGCCAAGTTTGAATAGAATCATTGGCGTGCGGCTTGTAGGGTGCGGCGACCCCGACGCACCGGTGCCGCCTGAGCGGCATGAAATTTCGCACGAGCCAATCACAATATGCTGCAATTCGCCACAAAATCACACCCGTAAATAACCCGAAAGGAATTGATATAAATGAAAGTTATTCTCACTCAGGATGTAAAAAGCCTCGGCAAGAAAGGCGAGCTCGTCAACGCTTCCGACGGCTACGCGAGAAACTTCCTCTTCCCGAGAAAGCTCGCCGTTGAAGCAAACGCTCAGGCGATGAACGAGCTGAAAAACCGCGAGTCCGCGGAGAAGTACAGGCTCGAAACCGAGCTCAAGAACGCCAAGGAAGTTGCCGCGAAGATAAACGGCAAGACCGTCAAGCTCACCGCAAAAGCGGGTCAGGGCGGGAAAATTTTCGGCTCCGTCACCGCAAAGGAAGTTGCCGAGTCGATAAGCCGCCAGTTCGGCGTCTCGGTCGACAAGAGAAAGGTGTCCATGGAGGATATCAAGTCTTTCGGCACATTCAGCGCCGAAGTGAAGGTATATAACGGCGTCAACGCAACCGTCTATGTCAGCGTGGGCGAGGAATAATTGCTGAAAACCGGAGGATCTAACAAAAGTGGATGTGAATAACCTAACCCTGCCCGAGGGGTATCAGATGCCCTTCAGCCTTGAGGCGGAGCAGGCGGTGCTCGGATGCGTGCTGATGGATCCGAACTGTATGCCGCAGGTGCTGATCTATCTTCGCCCGGAGTATTTCTATCTCCCGCAGCACAAAGAGATTTTCTCCGTCATGGTGAGTCTCGATGCGCTCGGCAACAAGATTGATCCGCTCATTATTCTCGAAACTCTCAAGAATAACGGAACATATGACGAGGCGGCAGGCAAGAACTATCTGTTCCAGCTCGCTCAGAGCGTGCCGACCACTTCAAATGTCGAGTCATATGCCAAGATAGTGCGCGAAAAATATTTCATGCGCACCCTCATCACCGTCTCGCAGGAGACTATCGACAACGCCGTCGCCCAGACCGACAGCGCGGATATGCTCCTCGACGCGGCGGAGCAGAGGATATACGATATCCGCCAGGGCAAGACGAGCACAGGCCCGTCGAAGCTCAGCGATATAATAGTCAATCAGGTCTATGATACCCTGCAAAAATTGAGCTCCGAGGGCGCGGAAGCGTTCAAGGGAATCTCAACGGGCTACAGGGATCTTGACGATGTTATCGCCGGACTCAACAAATCCGACCTCATACTTATCGGCGCGCGCCCCGCAATGGGAAAGACAAGCTTTGCCTTGAATATTGCTAGAAACGTCGCTGTCAAGGCTAAGAAGAAAATTCTCTTCTTCTCGCTCGAAATGACGAAGGAGCAGCTCGCGCAGAGAGTGCTCTCCACCGAAGCGCGCGTGCTCAGCACAAAGATGAGAACCGGCCAGCTCGATACCGATGACTGGACCCGCCTCGGACTTGCTACCGCTTCGCTCAACGACTGCGAGCTGTATTTTGACGATACGAGCACGATAACCGTCGCCGAGATGAAAGCGCGCGCACGCAGACTCAAGAACGTTGATTGCATTATTATAGATTACCTCGGACTCATCCGCTCCGGCACAAAGGTCGAAAGCCGCGTGCAGGAGGTTACCGAGATAACCCGAAGTCTCAAGCTCATGGCGAAGGATCTGAATATCCCCGTCATCTGCTGCGCCCAGCTCTCCAGAGGCACCGAGGGCAGGGGAAAATCCCACCGTCCTCAGCTGTCCGATCTGCGTGAATCGGGCTCTATCGAGCAGGATGCGGATATAGTCCTCATGCTCTACCGTGAGGAATATTACAAGAACGAAAAAGACGACCCGGACGGCGACGATGAGCCCGCGCCCACCGCGCCCGTTGCCAACGAGGTCGAGGTCATTGTTGCCAAGAACAGACACGGTCCGACGAAGACCGTCGATTTCATCTGGGATGCGGATCACACTCTGTTCATGGGCGTGGAGAAGATTCAGAATGCTTGATAAAGCGCTCAGCGCCGTGGAAAAATATAATATGCTCAGCCCGGGAGCTGCGGTCATAGCCGCAGTCTCGGGCGGTGCCGATTCAATGGCAATGCTGCTCTTTCTTATGAAAATAAGCGAGCGGTATTCGCTGTCCCTGACCGTCGCCCATGTCAACCACGGGCTGCGCGGTGAGGAGGCGCGGCGCGACGAGGAATATGTGCGTTCCTTCTGCGAAAAGAACTCTCTTCGTTTTGAAGTACTTCACGCCGATGTTGCAGCCCTTGCAAAACAGAGCGGGGAGACCTGCGAAGAGTGCGGGCGCAGAGTGCGCTATGAGTTTTTTGAATCGATAGACAAAAACGCGAAGATCGCAACCGCCCATACCGCGAGCGACAACGCCGAAACGATGCTCTTCAATCTCGCGCGCGGCTCGTCGCTGAAAGGTCTGTGCGGCATACCGCCCGTTCGCGGGAATATTATAAGACCGCTGATATTCTGCACGAGAGAGGATATAGAAGTGTTCTGCCGCGAAAATTCTCTCGATTTCGTGACGGACAGCACCAATCTGACTCTCGATTACAGCCGCAATAAAATTCGCCATATCGCAGTCCCGGCGCTCAAGGAGATAAACTCCGCTTTTGAAGAGAACGCCTCGCATTTTTCTCAGAATGCAGCACTTGATGAGGATTTTCTTGAGTGCGAAACGAAGTCGCTTCTGGCGTCCGCTAAAAAGGACGGCGGTTTCTCATGCGAAGCCCTGCTTTCGGCTCATCCGGCGATACGCCGCCGCGCTCTGCTCGGCGCTGTTAAAAATGTATGCCCGAAGTCGGCGGACTTCAAGACTGTAAACGTCGTTGAAAATATTCTCCAAGGCGGCGGAAAAATTCAGCTGTCGCCCGATATTTTTGCTGTTTCAAACGGCGATATTATTCGCTTTGAAACTCCCGCGAAGATGAGCGAAGAGTGGTCCGAAGATGTCGAACCCGAGTGCATAAATGGTTCCGTATGCCATAATGGGCGCGTTTCAATTTGTCGGGTTAACAAAAAAGTTTTCTTTGATACACAAAAAATTCACAAAGATATGTTGGATTATTGCATTGATTGTGATAGAATAAATGGAAAAGTTCAAGTCGGGAGCCGCCGCGCGGGCGATAAACTGACCCTTGCAAAGCGCGGATGCACAAAAAGCCTGAAAAAACTTTTTAATGAAGCACATGTCCCGCCGGAGAGCCGCTGCGATGTCGCAGTGCTGCGCGACGAGTCGGGTGTGCTGTGGGTTGAGGGATTCGGCGCGGACAGACGATGCCGCGTCGGGAAAAACACTGAAAATGTGCTTATAATACGGAGGGAAAAGCAATGATAGAGGATATAGAGAGAGTATTGCTCAGCGAAGAGCAGATACATGAGATAGTCTCCCGCCTTGGCAGGCAGATAAGTGAGGACTACAAGGACAAAAAGCTGCTCATGGTCAGCGTCCTTAAAGGCTCGGTCGTTTTCATGGCGGATCTCATGAGAGCGATAACGATACCCTGCGAGATAGACTTTATGGCGGTTTCGAGCTACGGCTCGGGAACCGAAAGCTCCGGCGAAGTCAAGATAATCAAAGACCTTGACAGACCTATAGAGGGCTACGATCTGCTTCTGGTCGAGGATATCCTCGATTCCGGCAAGACCCTCCATTACATATCCGAGATGCTCAGAGCGCGCAGACCCGCGAGCATAAAGATATGCACCTTCCTCGATAAACCCGAGCGCCGCATGATAAAGGATCTCAAGGCGGACTATGCGGGAACGGAAGTGCCCGACGAGTTCGTTGTCGGCTACGGTCTCGACTATGCCGAGAAGTACCGCAACGTGCCTTTCCTCGGCGTGCTCAGCCGTTCGGTCTATGAGAAGTAAGAGCGGCTCATTCAAGAAAACTTCGGCAGTCATAGGAGTGATTTGACGTTTGAAAAATAACAAGAAAGACACCAACAGCGGCGCAAGAAAAGCGCTGGCATGGATACCGTATATTCTTATACCCGTCCTTATAATCTCCGGTGTTTCCCTCTATGCAAGACAGCAGAAGAAGGAAAAGCTTGAGTATTATCAGGTCGTGCAGTATTTCGACGACAAGAAGGTCACGGAATACGATCTGAATATGTCGAGCGGCGCGCTTGAGTTCAAGCTCAAGGGCGACAACAAGGTGTATACCTACACCGTCCCGAACGTCAGTATGTTCCAGGAGGATATACACAACGGTGTTATCGCATATAACAGAGCGCATCCGGATGCCCCGATAAAGGCGCAGTACGAGACCGGCTCAACCGGCGCACTGCTTCTCAATATCGTCCCGACGCTTCTCATGCTCGTCATTCTCGGCGTACTTCTGTTCTATATGTTCCGCAAGATGAACAACGCCATGAACAACGAGAACAACCGCACCCTTTCGTTCGGCAAGGCACGCGTCAAGCGCGCAAAGGACGAGAGCCGCAAGACGACGTTTGATGATGTCGCGGGCGCTGACGAAGAGAAAGAGGAGCTCAGCGAGATAGTCGATTTCCTCAAAGATCCCTCGCATTTCAATAAGCTCGGCGCGAGAATACCACGCGGCGTTCTGCTCGTCGGCCCTCCCGGTACAGGTAAAACATTGCTTGCAAGGGCTGTCGCGGGCGAAGCTAACGTGCCTTTCTTCTCGATTTCCGGCTCGGATTTCGTCGAGATGTATGTCGGTGTCGGCGCTTCCCGTGTGCGTGACCTTTTCAATGAAGCGAAGAAAAATTCACCTTCGATAATCTTTATCGATGAGATAGACGCCGTCGGACGCCACAGAGGCGCAGGCATGGGCGGCGGACATGACGAGCGCGAGCAGACTTTGAACCAGCTGCTCGTCGAGATGGACGGCTTCGGTGCAAACGAGGGCGTTATAATCATCGCGGCGACCAACCGCCCCGATATCCTCGACCCCGCGCTTCTGCGTCCCGGAAGATTTGACCGCCAGGTAACAGTCGGCTATCCCGACCTCAAAGGACGCGAGGCTATCCTCAAAGTCCACGCCAAGGGCAAGCCCCTCGGCCCCGATGTCGATCTTTCGACTATTGCAAAGACAACTATAGGCTTCACCGGCGCAGACCTCGAGAATCTGCTCAACGAAGCGGCTCTTCTCGCCGCGCGCCGCGATAAAAAAGCCATCACCATGACCGAGATAGAAGAGGCGATGATAAAGGTCGTCGCGGGCACCGAGAAGAAGAGCCACAAGATGACCGACAAGGAGAAGCGCCTGACTGCTTATCACGAGGCAGGCCACGCAGTCTCCGCCTATTATCTCGAGTATAACGATCCGGTTCATCAGGTCTCGATTGTCCCGAGAGGGCAGATGGGCGGATACACAATGTATCTCCCGACCGAGGATAAGAGCTATCATTCAAAGAACGAGATGCTCGATAATCTTGTCAGCCTGCTCGGCGGCAGAGTTGCCGAAGCGCTGATAATCGGCGATGTCTCGACCGGCGCGTCGAACGATATCGAGCGCGCTACGGATATAGCGCGCAAGATGGTCACGAAGTACGGCATGAGCGAGAAGCTCGGCCCGATAACCTTCGGCTCGGGCAACGACGAAGTGTTCCTCGGCAGAGATTATTCGCATCTGAAGAACTATTCCGAGGAGACCGCCGCAGAGATCGATGAGGAAATCAACCGCATTATCACCACGGCTTACGGTAGAACCGAGGATATCCTCAAAGAGCATATCGACAGGCTCCATGCAGTCGCAGGCGCGCTTATTGAGCGCGAGAAGATAAGCGGCGAGGAGTTTGAGACGATAATGCACGGCGGCACTCTTGATCCGCTCAGTGCACAGAGTGATGACAGCAAACCTGCTGAAGTGCCGGAGCAGTCCGACGCTCAGAACAATGAGGAGGCAGACGGAAATGAGAAAGAATCTGAGTAAGATGTTTTTCGGAATAGCGGTCGTTGCCGCGGGAATCATATTCCTCGGCTCGGCGTTCGGCTTCTGGGAGATTAGCGAGCTGAGCGGCTGGTGGACTGTGTTTATTATTGTCCCCGCTATCGGCAGCATGATAGCCTCGGGTCTTGACCTGCTCAATGTCGCGGCTTTCGCGGTCGGCGTGTGGCTGCTGATCAAGTGCAACCCCCAGTGGGTACCCGCAGAGCGCATGAACCATTTCGCTATCGCTATCGCGCTTGTCACGGTCGGCTTCTGGCTGATATTCAGCACTGTCAAAACAAAGAAGCTTAAAAAGCATCTCGATGACAACAGCGGACCTATTTCGCAGGAGAGTAAGCCCACTTATACAGCGGTCTGCTCGGGCGGCGTTTATAAGAACACGACCGGCAACCTGCTCGGCGCTCATTGCTTCGCAATCCTCGGCGGTCTTGAAGTTGATCTGAGCGAGGCGCAGATAAACGAAGAGATAACGATAAGCGTCACCTCGATTCTCGGCGGAGTCGATATCTATCTGCCCGAGAATGTCAGAGTTGAGTGCTCGGACGGCGCGAGCCTGCTCGGCGGCATCGACAACAAGATGCCCGCGAACAACGACCTGTCTCAGCCGCTCGTCCATATTAAGCATTTCAATGTCCTCGGCGGCACTGATGTTATGACAAGAGTCCATAAAAACGCATAAATGATTTCGCGCCCGGATAATTATTTCCGGGCGTGTTTTATATGGTGAAAAGATGAAAGAACGCAAATTCATAAAACTGCCGCCCGAAAAAGCCCCACAGATGTTTGATCTTGTTCTCGAACGGATGAAGTGGATGGACGAAAAGGGGATAGAGCAGTGGAATGTCATGGGCTATGACGAAGTTTATCCGCTGTCCTACTACGAGCAAAAATGCAGCGAGGGTCGAGCCTTTGCGCTTGAAAATAAAGACGGAGCGATACTCTGCGCCGCCGTACTTCTTGAAAACGACAGCCGTTGGAGCGACGACGCCCCCGCAATCTATGTCCATAATCTTGTCTCAAAGGTCGGCGCGGGCGATGCGGGCGCGGAATTTCTGCGCCGCGCAGGGGAGTACGCCCTGAGTATAAACAAAGAATATCTCCGCCTCGACTCGTCCGAAGATAACGAACCGCTCGCAAAATATTACGAAAACCTGGGCTTCGTTCCTGCCGGAACCTGCATCGACGGACCGTATAAAGGCATTCGCCGCGAGAAGAAGTTGAAATAACAGAATCTGCACAATTTTATTGCAACACACTTGTAGGGTGCGGCGACCTCGACGCACCGCTGCCGCGTAAGCGGCACAAAAGCCTGTCACTACTAATTTTGCAAGCAAATTTTTATCACAATATATAATCTTATTTCGGCTCCCTTATGTAAAGTGAACCGGCTCGGCGAAGCCGAGACTGAGGGATTGCAGCACAGAATTGACTGAAATCAATAACGCACCATTTCCCACCGCACAAACAAAATAACCGGCAGTCACAACACATCATCCGTTGTGACTGCTTCGTTTTTTCTCTACCGCCACCCATTTGTCTGCCGCGCACAAAAATACACGCTTTGGGTCTCTCTGAATTTACACTTTGTTTTCATCATTTGTTTGACATGCGGCTCATTTTGAATTACAATAAATAGATAGCGAGCAGGCTGGGCAGCTGCGGGGATCTTTTTATAAGATCAATGAGGAAAGTCCGAGCTTCACAGAGCAGGATAACGGCTAACGGCCGCCGAGGGTGACCTTAGGGAAAGTGCAACAGAGATATAC
>OLQD01000148.1_pt1 | contig 65615 bp, 53 predicted proteins | sample 1672841 | NCBI WGS metagenome assembly OLQD01 (sample SAMEA3136729, study PRJEB25190) | human gut metagenome | biome: human gut; feature: human-associated habitat; material: faeces | place: Austria | collected 2013 | reverse complement strand
TCTCCTCGAGCGGCAGAGTCTCCACGTCCACGCCCTTGAGCGCCGTGGAAATGTCCTGCTGCGTGTAGCCGAGCACCGCGAGCGCCGCGGCGGCCTCCGCCGCCTTGCTCCCGCTGCCGAGCGCCGCACCGCCGGCCGAGGCCGGCAGGCCGATCTCCTGCGTTTCCTTGGCGATCTTGTCCTTCAATTCCAGAAGAATGCGCTGGGCGAGCTTTTTCCCGACGCCGGGCGCGGCGGTCAGCGCCTTTTCGTCGCCGGTGATGACCGCCATCGTCAGATGCTCCGGTGTGCCGACGGAGAGGATGGCAAGCGCCGCCTTCGGCCCCACGCCGGAAACGCCGATGAGCAGCTTGAAGCTATTGAGCTCCTGCTCGGTGGCGAAGCCGTAGAGTTCGAAAATGCCATCGCCCACGTTCAAGTAGGTGTAAAGCCGTTTGACTTCACCCTTCTTGAGCTGACGGATGGTGTGGTTCGTTGTGCGGCAGGCGTAGCCCACGCCGCCGCAGTCGATGACCGCGAGGTAGGGCTCGACGTGCGCGACCTTGCCCTCGAGATAATAGAACATGGAGCGTCCTCCTTAGACGGTTTGCTTGACCGGATTTTGTGCGCGCGCGAGCAGCGAGGTCGCGCTGCGCGCGTGGCAGATCGCCAGGGCGAGCGCGTCCGCCGCGTCGTCGGGACGCGGAACGGCCTTGAGCTTCAAAAGCCGCCTGACCATGTCCATCACCTGCCGCTTTTCGGCAAGGCCATAGCCGACGACCGCCTGCTTGACCTGCATGGGCGTGTACTCAAAGAGCGGTATCCCGCTCTTCGCCGCGGTGCAGAGGATGATGCCGCGCGCGTGCGCGACGGCGATGCCGGTGGTGATGTTGTTGGAGAAAAACAGCTCCTCGACCGCGATGGCCTCCGGCCGGAGCTGCGCGATCAGCTCCTCCATATCGCGCTCGAGCTGCACGAGCCGCGCGGCGAGCGGAAGCCCTGCCGGCGTGGTGACCGCGCCGTATTGCAGCATCTGCGTTTTCCCGGTCTCCGCCTCGATCAGGCCGAAGCCGACGATGGCAAGCCCCGGGTCGATGCCGAGTATCCGCATGGCGCTCCCCTCCCTCGGCGCGGAGCGATGCACGGCGGCGTGCAGCGATCCGCGATCTGCGCAGTAGGATATATTATATCAAACAGGCGTTCAAAACGCAAGCCCTTGCGGCGCGGCGGCAAAAAAACCTCCGCAGACCGCGCTGCGGAGGCTTTCGTGCATGGTGCTTACCTGGTCACGGCCTTGTGGAAGACCTTCTTGCCCTTGCGGATGATGACGCCGTCGCCGGCGAACTTCTCCTGCGGGATGCTCTCGTCGATGCTCTCGACCTTCTTCTCGTCCACAACGATGCCGCCCTGCTGAACGAGGCGGCGGGCCTCGCCGCGGCTCGGGCACAGCCCCGTGGCGACAAGCAGCGAGAGGATGTTGATGCCGCCGTTTTCAAAGTCGGCGTCCGCGAGCACGGTGGTCGGCATATTGGCGCTGTCGCCGCCAGCGCCGAAGAGCGCCTTGGCCGCGTCCTCCGCCTTCTTTGCCTCCTCCTCGCCGTGGACGAGCGCGGTGAGCTCGTAGGCAAGGATCTCCTTGGCGCGGTTGAGCTGGCTGCCCTCCCACTTGTCCATCTCGTCAATCTGCTCGAGAGGCAGGAAAGTAAGCATACGGATGCACTTGAGAACATCGCTGTCTGCAACATTTCTCCAATACTGATAGAACTCGTAGGGCGAAGTCTTCTTGGGATCGAGCCAAACGGCGTTGCCCGCAGTCTTGCCCATCTTATGACCCTGGGAGTCGGTAAGGAGTGTTATAGTCATTGCGTGAGCATCTTTGCCGAGCTTTTTGCGTATGAGCTCGGTTCCGCCGAGCATGTTGCTCCACTGATCGTCGCCGCCGAACTGCATGTTGCAGCCGTAGTTCTTGAACAGATAGTAGAAATCGTAGCTCTGCATTATCATATAGTTGAACTCAAAGAAACTCAGACCCTTTTCCATACGTTGCTTATAGCACTCGGCACGAAGCATATTGTTGACGGAGAAGCAGGCGCCGACCTCGCGCAGAAGTTCGATATAATTAAGGTTGAGAAGCCAATCGGCGTTGTTCACCATCTGAGCCTTGCCCTCGCCGAAGTCGATAAAACGCTCCATCTGGCGTCTGAAGCACTCGGCGTTGTGATTGATATCCTTGCGGGTGAGCATCTTTCTCATGTCGGTGCGCCCCGAGGGGTCGCCTATCATTGTAGTGCCGCCGCCGATAAGAGCTATCGGCTTGTTGCCAGCCATCTGCAGCCTCTTCATGAGCGTAAGAGCCATGAAATGACCTGCCGTGAGGCTGTCTGCGGTGCAGTCAAAACCAATATAGAATGTAGCTTTGCCGCTGTTTATCATCTCTCTGATTTCCGGCTCGTTCGTCACCTGCGCGATAAGTCCGCGCGCGACGAGTTCTTCGTAAATTCCCATAGTTATTTTTCCTTTCATTTTGTTCATAAAATTAAAAAACCTCCGCACGGAGAACCGTGCAGAGGGCGAATTACCGCGGTACCACCTCTGTTCACTCCTTGCGGAGTCTCAGGAGCATTGCGCTCAGCGTATAACGCACGCCTGCGGCTCGGCCTACTATAATTGTTCAGCCTCGCAGCTCGGAGATGTATTTCGCCGCCATGCCGCGTCCCCTCACAGCGCCCGGAGACTCTCTTTGCCGGCATGATGCGGTTACTTCTTCCCGTCACAGCTTTTAAAATATGCAGTCATTATAAACCATACTTCAAAAGTTGTCAACAGTGATATGATTTGTAAATTATTTTATATGTATACTACATTTATTGCATACTTGCACGACTTGTGGTAAAATATGTTTGTTTATCCGAAAACTAAAAGCATCAAGGAGTTAATCGCAAATGGCTGAATACAACTTCAAAACGGGCGTGGATGCCGGAGAATACAGAGACTTCCTCAACGTCTCCCCTGCCTATTGCTTCACACAGCTGCCCGAATGGTCCGAGGTCAAGGACAACTGGGATCACGACATATGCATGCTCTACAAAGACGGCGCGCCCGAAGTAGGCGCACTTCTTTTGATAAGGCATCTGCCGATGGGCAAAAAGCTCATATATTCCCCGCGCGGTCCCGTCGGCGATTTCGGCGACGCAGAGGCAATGCGCGAATTCTCGACTCAGCTGAAAAAATACGCAAAGAAGATCGGCGCGATTGCCGTTAAGGCAGACCCGTTCGTAATAAGAGAAAACTACGAAAAGCAGAATGCCGCCGATTTCGGCAACTCATTTGACGAGACGATAAGAGTCATGCAGGAGTGCGGATTTGTTCACAGGGGCTTGAGCACCGACATAAACGCATATTTTCAGCCGAGATTCAACATGGCTATCCCGCTCTTCAACGAAAACGGACCTATCGACAGCGCGGGATTTTTGAAAGCTGTTCCCAAAAAGACCCGCTATTATATGGGCTCGTTCCATAATTCCAAGGGCATCGAGTTCATAAAGGCCGACCCGGACGACGATCTTTCGGAGTTTGTCCGCCTGCTCGGTCAGACCGAAAAGCGCCAGGGTATCTCGCTGAGAAACGAAGAATATTTCAAAAAGATACGCCATGCGTTCGGCGACAGGGCGGTCATATATTATGCGCGCATGCACCTTGACAGATATGTTGAATATCTCGAGGGGCTGATTGCAAAGAAGCAGAACATTCCCGAAAACACGCGCAAGCTCGATGAGGCAAAGGCTCTTATCGAAGAAAAGGGAAACACCGTGAATCTCGCCGCCAGTCTTGTCATTATGCCCGATCCGCAGGCGAAGCTCAAAATTGCCGAGTATCTCTATGCTGGCTCAGATCTCTCCGTGCTATCGACTCTTTGTGCATCGGTCGGACTTATATATGCGGGAGTCTGCGATTCCATAGACGCCGGATGTGACTATTTTAACCTCGGCGGAGTTGACGGAAGCTTCGAAGACCATCTTTCAAAGTTCAAGATAAAGTTCGTTCCCCATATTTTCGAATATGTCGGCGAGTTTGACATGCCGGTTGACAAGGTTATGTATCTCGGGTTTGAAAAGCTTCTGCCCATGGCAAAGAAGGCAATCAAAAAGATAAAAAAATAAGGCAGGTAAAGAAATGAAAATAAAAAATGAAAAAGGGTCTGTTATCAGCAGAATTTTTAAAGATAACAAATATTGTTGGCTCGCTTTCGGCTGCTCGGCAGTTATAATGCTGATAGTTTATATCTGCTACAGTCTCATACCGTTCGGCGATGTGACCATTCTCAGAATGGATCTCTATCATCAGTACGGCCCGCTCTTTGCGGAGTTCTATGACCGTGTCACGCAGATGAAGAGCTTCCTCTACTCGTGGAATACGGGTCTCGGAGGCAGCTTCCTGGGCAACTTCTATAACTATCTGTGCAGCCCGCTTTCGATAGTCATGCTCATCTTCGGCCACAAGAATATGCCCGAGGCGATAGCGACAATGATTCTTCTCGCTGCGGCGTTTTCGAGTGCGACCTTCTGCTATTATCTCAAAAAGTCGTTCGGCGAGCATTCGCCCATAACCGCAGCATTCGGTGTGCTCTATTCTTTCTGTGGCTTCTTTATAGCCTATTATTGGAATCTGATGTGGCTCGACGCCATGGTTCTGTTCCCGCTGATGATTCTCGGCATTGAGCGCATCATCAACGAGCGCAAGCCCGCTCTCTACATTTTCTCGCTGTCGATGACACTGCTGACGAGCTACTATATGGGCTACATGGCGTGCATCTTTGCGGTGCTCTATTTCCTTGTATATTATTTCAGCCGTTATAACATCTCCGACACCACTAAAGCTCTCGAAGTTTACACCGACCCGGACGGTGAGCAGTACAGCAAGCTAAAAGATAAAATCAGATACAACTCATTCCTGTCCGACGGAATAACATTTGCTCTTTCGAGCATTGCAGGCGCGGCTCTCGTTGCGTTCGCGCTCATTCCCGTCTATTTTATTCTTCAAAGCTGCTCCGCGACGAGCGGAACATGGCCCGAGACCGTCAAGTCATATTTCAAGATATTCGACTTCCTCGCAAATCATCTTGCAAGCGTCACTCCCACAATAAGAAGCAGCGGAACCGATGTTCTTCCCAATGTCTATTGCGGAATGGCAACGGTAATACTTGTCCCGCTCTATCTTTTCTGCAAACGCATACCCGTAAGAGAAAAGATAGCAAATGTGCTTCTTCTCGGGCTTATATATTTCAGCTTCAATCTCAATGTGCTCAATTATATTTGGCACGCATTCCACTTCCCAAACGATCTGCCCTACAGATTCTCGTTCATGTATTCGTTCATCCTGCTCACCATGGCATATAAGGCGTTCCGACACATTACCGAGTTCTCCGGCAAAGAGATACTCGGCGCGGGAGTAGCTATTCTTTCGGGAATAGTTATAATCCAGAAAGTCGGTTCAAAGAACGTCGATGAAACAACTGTTATTATCAGCCTGCTGTTTGTCGTGCTCTATACGCTTATATTCTATCTCTTCTCGACCAAGAAATATCAGGCGTCGGCTATGGCTGTTCTGATGCTCTGCTGCGTCTGCGCCGAGGCTATAAGCGCCGACACCGACAACTACAGCATGGACAGGACAAAGACCGAATACGCCGGAGACTATCAGGATTTCAGAGACCTCAAGAATAAACTTGATGACATTGAGGGCAACGACACTTACCGCATGGAGCTCACCTCACTCAGGGCGCGCATGGATCCCGCATGGTATAACTATAACGGCGTATCCACCTTCTCGTCCATGGCATACGAAAAGGTCGCAAACCTCCAGGAGCAGCTCGGTCTCTACGGCAATTATATCAACAGCTACACCTACAATCCGCAGACCCCGGTCTACAATTCAATGATGTCGCTCAAGTATATTGTCGACAACAACGAATACAACCCGCCGCTGAGCGATGAGTTCTATGAATATGTCGGCTCATCCGGCAAGTTCCACGCATACAGGAACAAATACTGGCTCCCGATAGCCTACTGTGTGAATGAAGATATCACTGCATGGAGCTTCGATTCGGACAATCCGTTTGAGGTGCAGAACGACTACTTTTTCCGCGCAACCGGAATCGATGAAGTCTTCAACAGGCTTGATATCACAGATTCTTATTTCTATAACATCGATCCTATTTCGATAGGTCTTGATACGGGCTACATGAACTACTACAAGACTTCTCCGGACAGCACCGGAACTATTTCATTCACCGTCTCGCCCGAAAAGGATCAGAATGTTTATCTGTTCGTTGAATCTGCCGGAATCGAAGATGTTCTTATCTCGGTCGGTTACGAGCAATATTCCCAGAACACGAGCCGCGAATATGTCTATGACCTCGGCATGTGCAAGGCGAGAACGCCGATAACCGTTGAAATGACCGTCAAGGATGATGTCAACAGCGGTGCGCTCAACTTCTTTGTCTACGGGATCGACACAGACAAATTCGTTGAGGGCTATAACAAGCTCAACAGCGGCGCGCTGAATATCGAGAGCTTTACCGACACTGAGATAACCGGCACGCTGAACGCCGCAGAGAACAGTATTATTTACACCTCCATCCCATATGACAAGGGCTGGAAAGTTACCGTTGACGGAAAGGAAGTCAGCGAGAATGACATTGTCGCCGTCGGCGATGCGCTGCTCGGAGTCAGAGTCAGCGCAGGAAACCACAGCGTAAAGTTCAAGTACACTCCGCGCGGAATGGTTATCGGACTCGGCATATCTGTTGTTACAGCACTGATTCTTATCGCTGTTGCGGTTCTTCTGAAAAAGAGAAAGAAGAATCAGCCTCAGCCTGTCGCAGTGACAAGCGGAAACGTTGTGCCCGAAACCGCATCTACGGAAATGTCGGATATCGACAACGATTCCGCTGAAGAAACACCCGAAGCTTCGATAGATAAATCAGAATCAACTGAGAGCGACGAAACCGAATAATAAAAGCAAATGCGCTGCCGTATAAACTGCGGCGGCGCATTTTAAAAGAGGTAAACGAATGCTGAAATTCAACAGTGACGGCAAGTTCACAATAATGCAGATAAGCGATGCGCAGGACCTCCCGCTCGTTCGCAAAAGTCTTGTCCGGATGATAAACAGAGCCTGCGATGTTCTGCACCCCGATCTCGTTCTGTTCACGGGCGACAACATACTCGGCAATCATATAAACGATGCCGTGATAGGCACAAGGCAGGTAGCCTCCGGACATGATGCGACGAGATCACGCGTGGAACGGGCGATAAGTCATATTATCCTGCCGCTTGAAGCGAGAAAGATACCGTTTGCCGTGCTGTACGGAAACCACGATGACATGAACTGCATAGAAAAATCCGAGCAGTCGGAAATATACGGCAATTACTCATCGTGCGTCGGAAGCGGCGCGGACGTCTGCGCAGGATGCGGAACTTATGATATCCCGATAATGTCGTCGGACGGAACGCGGCGTGCTTTCACCGTGTGGATGCTCGACTCCGCAGGAAAAGGCTCAGACGGCAATTGGTACACGACCATAAGCCGCAACAAAATAGATTGGATGCTCCGAAAGAATGAAAAAATCAAAAAAGCTTTCGGAATTCTCCCCTCTCTTGTATTTCAGCATGTCCCGATTCCGGAGACTGTGCAGCTCATACGCGAGTGCGAAAAAAATAATGAATGCACAGAGCACGACGGGCGATTTTATGAGCTCGACCCCCAAAAAGCCCACGGCACTCTCGGCGAATATCCGGACGTATGCTCTGAAAATGTCGGCGAATTTGAAGCGTTGAAAGAAATGGGAGGCGTGCTCGCCGCGGTCGCGGGGCACGATCATCTAAATTGCTTTGAGGGCAAAGTCGATGACATTGACATAATCCAAACAGCCTGCGCGTCATTTCGATGCTACGGCAACAAGATGCGCGGCGTGCGTATCTTTGAGCTCGATGAAACCAAGCCGTTTGAGTATAAAACAAGAACGGTAACATATTTCGACCTATTCAAAAAGACTCCGGTCTCAATAATGCGATACATAAACGATGCGGATGACAAGGAAAAGCTAAAATACGGCATATGGGCGGGAACCGCGGCGACCGCCGCCGTCGGCGCTCTTATGATAGCGCTCGGAAAAAGAAAATAAAAACAGGAAGTATGGCTTTGAGTCATACTTCCTTCGCTTTTAATCAAGATGATATCTCGGTTTGCCGACGCTTTTCTTGCCGTATTCAATGGCTTCCGTCGGGCAGAGGCAGATGCACGCCATACAGTGAGTGCAATTCTTGCCCCAGACCGGTTTACTGTTTTTTAATTCAATGTTGTTGAGCGGGCACATTTTTGCACACTTGCCGCATCCGACGCACTTGTCATTTGCCGTAAAGGCGTCCGCCTTGACGAAAAATTTATAGAACACGGGGTTGACTATATCGCTCATAAGCTTATCATAAGCATTTCTGCGCGGCTGAGCAAATTTCTTTTCGGCTTTTATAGTCTCTGAAGCGTCTGCAATATCTGGCTGAGCCTTTTCAATTATCCGTGCAGCCTGCTCATCATTCGGCACACCGAACATAGCAACATAATTTTCAGGCATCACTATCTGCTTGACGCCCATATAGTCAAATGACTTTCTTGAGCATAACTGCCTGATATATTTGTCCGCATCGCCTATCTCGCCGCCGCAATCCATAACGAACCACACCTTAAAGCTTCCGCTGAACGGTGTCTCGTCTATCCACTTTTCGACAATGCGCGGAATGCGCCAACCGTAAGTCGGAACGACAAAAACAAGACGACCGTCAGCGCTTATCTCAGATGTATCCCACGCTTTAATTCTTTCGTTCATATTCAGCAGCTCGTCGCCGAGCGAATCGGCAATCCTACGTGCGATATATCTGCTGTTGCCCGTTCCTGTAAAGAACAAGATCATATTATCATCTCCGAAGTAATATTTTCATCTTTTATATTTCGCTCAATTTTCATGTGTTTAAGTATATCAGAAACAACATGTACGGTGCAATAAAAAGTTATGGTTTTATATAATCCGATTCAGCCGAAATTTGCAGACCTTGACACGCAAAAAGAATCCTGTTAGTATAAAAACGCAGGCATTATATTTAAATTGTTAATACAGCAATATTGCAAACCGATTGGAGAAAAATGAGCACTTTAAACAGCAACTCAAAAGAGCGGATATTTGCTTTCGATGCCGCTAAGGCTATCGGCATATTTTTTATAGTTATCGGGCATGTGTTTCACGACCAGGGAATCTATGCTCAATATGTATATTCTTTTCATGTTCCGCTGTTTTTCTTTTTGACCGGCGTTACATTTTCGCGCGGCAAGAACGGATTCTGGAAGTTTCTGATTCAAAAACTGACGCGCCTTCTCGTGCCGTTTTATATATTTGCCGCAGTCAGCTGGGGCGCATATGCTATTCTCGGCAAGTTCGTCTCGTCATTCGCGGAGAAGGCAATCGACAGCAGTGTTCCTGCCATAATCATAAGCACTTTAAAAGGATACTGCGCCGTAAATACTCCGCTTTGGTTTTTGCCGTGCTTGTTTCTTGAACTGCTGTTTTTGTATGCCATAACATTTATAATAGACCGAATAGCTTCAAAACGCCGATTGTCCTACGCCTTGTTCGGTGTATCTATAATTGCAGCAATCGCTATACAATATGTAATATATAAATTTTCTCTGTTTCCGACAAAAGCGCCGATATTCAAGGCTGATGTTGCCATAGCAATGCTCCCGTTTTCTCTGAGCGGGGTTTTATTCTCAAAATTTGCAGCACAAAATCAAAAAACCTTGCGCAAGCCATACATATTTATTTTATCATTGTTATGCGTCGCCGCCGGAGGATTTTCGGCACTGAAGCTGAATGTTCTCGTAGGATATCAGAGCAGCGAATACGGCAGGATACTGATATTTTATTTATCCGCTTTCATGTCCGTACTCGGATTTACCCTGCTGTGTTTCTTCATCCCGAAGCTTAAGGTTATATCTTATATCGGCTCCAACACTATGCCGATACTCCTTATGCACAAATTCCCGGTAGTGTTTTTCCACACACTGTGCCCGTTTATATCTGAAAGACTCGCCGACAAATCTCTGTTCTGGAGCGCTATTGCGGCATTGCTCTCCATCGGGCTGTGCCTTTTGGTGGCTTTACCTATACACAAAATCGCACCTTTTGTGCTTGGAGAAAAGATGCCGCCGAGAAAACGCTCAAAATCTTAAAGCTATATTAAAAGGCTGCCCTTCGGGCGGCCTTTTTAGTAAACTCGTTTTGAATTTTATTAACTTTGTATGAACATTTATATAAATATATTGACAAGTTTTTAAAATAGGTATATCATGGGAACAGAAAACAAAAGGAGTTGATACTCTTGAAGAAAACATTATACAGTTTGATGCTCAGCGACGAAGTCGTCCGCGAAGCGGATAGACTTGCGCATCAAAAGGGCACCAACCGATCAAATTTAATAAATCAGATACTTGCCGAATATTTCGGCATGGTCACGCCGCAGAGGCGCATAAATGATGTATTCCAGGCTATCGAAGAAGCGGTCGCCTCATACGGGCAGCTTGTGCCGTTCTTCACTCCGAACGACCTGACAATGTCGCTCAAGAGCAGTCTGGAATATAAATACCGCCCCACCGTCAAATATGAAGTGGAGCTGTATGAAAACGGACAGGATTCCATCGGCGAGCTTTCGGTGATATTCCGCACGCAGAGTGCCGCGCTTATCTCCGACATGACAGACTTTTTCCGCCTGTGGCACAGCATAGAGCAAAAATATCTCCCCCACTACGGAGTGGAGAATGTTGACTATGCCCTTTATTATAACAAGTTCTGCCGCAGTATAGTCGTGCCGAAGAAAAACTCCTCAACCGAGGAGCTCGCACAGGCTATATCCGGATATATAGAGCTGTTTGACAAACTTATGAAAGGCTTCCTTGCCGGCAGATATTCTCCGGCAGATATCGAGCACTGCTACGCCGAATACATCGCGCGGCAGTCAATAATAATATAACTCCAAACTCAGACTAAGCAGGTGATTTTATGAACACTCAGAACTATACTCAGAAGACCGTTGAGGCAATACAGAACGCGCAGAACATAGCAAGAGAGAACGACAACCAGTCGCTCGTCCCAGAACATCTGCTCTACTCTCTGCTTGATCAGGACGGCGGACTCATCCCCTCCCTGTTCGGCAAGATGGGCGTTGACTGCAACACCGTTCTCGGCGAGCTTGATTCTTATATCGCCACTCTCCCCAAGGTTTCCGGCGGCGAGATGTATCTCTCTTCGGAGACCGACCGCGTTATCCGCACCGCCGAAAAGACGGCAAAGAGCATGAACGACGAATATGTTTCGGTTGAGCATCTTATGCTCGGCATATTCACGAACATGACTCCGGAAATCAGAAAAATATTCAATACTCACGGCATAACCAAGAATGCTTTTGTCGATGAGCTTTCAAAGGTCAAGACAAGCCCGGTAACCAGTGACAACCCCGAAGATACTTACGACGCACTTTCGAAATACGGCACCGACCTTGTCAAGCGTGCGCGCGAAAACGAGCTTGATCCCGTTATCGGCCGTGACACGGAGATAAGAAATGTCATTCGTATTCTTTCGAGAAAAACCAAGAACAACCCCGTGCTGATCGGCGAGCCCGGCGTCGGCAAGACTGCTATCGCCGAGGGTCTCGCGCAGAGAATAGTACGCGGCGATGTGCCCGAGGGACTTAAAGACAAGACTGTTTTCAGCCTTGATATGGGTTCGCTTATCGCCGGCGCAAAGTACCGCGGCGAGTTTGAAGAGAGACTCAAGGCTGTGCTCGAAGAGATAAAGAAATCCGAGGGCAAGATACTGCTCTTCATCGATGAGCTGCACACAATAGTCGGCGCAGGCAAGACCGAAGGCAGCATGGACGCAGGTAACCTTTTGAAGCCCATGCTTGCAAGGGGCGAGCTGCACTGCATCGGCGCAACTACGCTCGACGAATACCGCAAATATATTGAAAAGGACGCCGCTCTTGAGCGTCGTTTCCAGCCCGTTATGGTAAACGAGCCTACTGTTGAAGACACGATTTCGATACTCAGAGGACTCAAGGAGCGCTATGAAGTTTATCACGGCGTTCGCATACACGACAGTGCACTTGTCGCCGCCGCTACCCTTTCGGACAGATACATTACCGACCGTTTCCTGCCCGACAAGGCAATCGACCTTGTCGATGAGGCGTGTGCTTCCATCCGCACCGAGATCGACTCAATGCCTTCTGAGCTTGACGATGTACGCCGCAAGATAATGCAACTTGAAATCGAAGAGATGGCTCTGAAAAAAGAGACCGATAAGCTCTCTAAGGAGCGTCTTGAGAAGCTCGGCGCCGAGCTTGCCGAATACAAAGACAAGTTCAACGAGATGAAGTCGCGCTGGGAGGCCGAAAAACAGAGCGTCGATGAGGTCAAGAAGCTCAAGTCGGAAATCGAGCAGACTCACGCAGATATTGAGCAGGCTCAACTTCACTACGAATACGAAAAAGCGGCAAAGCTCAAATATTACGATCTTCCCTCTCTTGAAAAGCGTCTCGCAGAAGCCGAAAAGAAGAGCGAACAGCGCACCGAAAATACCCTTGTCCACGACACCGTGACCGAGGAAGAGATAGCGACCATAGTCGCAAAATGGACCGGTATACCCGTTGCAAAGCTCATGGAGGGCGAGCGTGAGAAGCTGCTCCACCTCGACGATGTTATCCATCAGCGCGTTGTCGGTCAGGACGAGGCGGTTCAGAAAGTCACAGAGGCTATCCTCCGCTCCCGTGCAGGCATTTCAGACCCCAACAAGCCTATCGGCAGCTTCCTGTTCTTAGGTCCCACCGGCGTCGGCAAGACGGAGCTTGCGAAGGCTCTTGCAGACTGCCTGTTTGACGACGAGCACAACATGGTGCGTATCGATATGACCGAATACATGGAGAAATACTCCGTCTCCCGTCTTATCGGAGCGCCGCCCGGATATGTCGGATACGATGAGGGCGGTCAGCTTACTGAGGCGGTACGCCGCAAGCCCTATTCTGTCGTGCTGTTCGATGAGATTGAAAAGGCGCATCCGGATGTATTCAACATCCTGCTTCAGGTGCTCGATGACGGCCGTATAACCGACAGTCAGGGACGCACCGTGGACTTCAAGAACACGATAATTATCCTTACATCGAACCTCGGTAGCCAGTATCTGCTCGACGGCATCGACGAGAACGGCAACATCTCCGAGGAGGCGCGCGAGGGCGTTATGAACGAGCTGCGCCGCAGCTTCCGTCCCGAGTTCCTCAACCGTCTTGACGAGACGATATTCTTCCGTCCGCTGACAAAAGACAACCTCAAGGGCATCATCGATATCATGCTCGACTCCCTCAAGAAGCGTCTTGCGGACAAGAGCCTCGGACTCGAGGTTACCGACGCCGCCAAGGAGCTCATCATCGACCGCGGATTCGATCCCGTTTACGGCGCAAGACCGCTTCGCAGATATCTGCAGAGCAGCCTTGAGACTCTCGTCGCGAGAAAGATTCTCTCCGGCGACCTTGACGCGGATTCGACCATAACCGTTGATGTTGAAAACGGCGAGCTCGTCTGCAAATAACAAAATTATAATGCCCGGCTGCATAGTGCAACAACTGTGCAGTCGGGCAGTTTTTATGTCAAAATGTCGCTTGACTAAAAATTTTCGGTATGCTAAACTGAAATCGGTATAATCGGAATAAGAAAGGAGATCGGAGACAGAAAGGGGTTTTGATATGAAACTCTTCAAAAAAGTCGGAAACACAATTAATTCGCGAGTCTTCACTTATATAAGCTTCGTGCTTAGCGTCTGCGCCGCCGTTTTTCTCAGGAGCGCAACCTGGACATACGGGTGGATAGCCGAGCTCAAGGAGATAATCGCCAATCGTCAAAATCAGAGTCATCGAGTAAAGCTTATAGTTACCGCACTTGCCTACGGCGCATGGGGCGACGGTCACAACGTAGTCAATATCTATATGGCATCCCACTGAAAAAAGGTCGCCGATCAGATAACCGCACTCGTGAAAAAATATGACTTTGACGGCGTGGATATCGACTGGGAATATCCCGCAAGCGCAGACGACCGGAAAGTATATGACAGCTTCATACAGAAGCTCCACCGCGACCTGAAAGCATATAAAGAGGACTCGATAATATCAAGCGCGCTTTCTTCCGATGCGCTCGGGCTTTCAAAGGAAACTTTTGATTGCCTCGACCAGGTTCAGTTCATGGCGTATGACGGAAACGACGAGGACGGATATCAGAGTTCCCTCCAGCAGGCCGAAGAGGGACTGCGCGACTTCGAGAAAAACGGCGCGGACATCAGCAAGATAAATATCGGAATTGCCGTTTACGGCAGACCGATAAGCGTGCACCTTACTGGGCGTCGTGGCGCACGCTCGAAAACGTGAACTACTGGGACAACAAGTATTACAATGTCCCCGACGCCGGTCAGATATATGACGGCACATTCTGCTCCCCTGCTCTCGCAGGCGACAAGGCAGCCTATGCCCCGCTCAGCGGAGCTGGCGGAGTTATGTTTTTCCGAGTAGGATGCGACAGGCTTATAGACGACCAGAATTCCGTCACCGGCGGCATTGAAGACACGCTCAACAGATATGTAACAGGTTGGTAAAACCAAAAGCAGGCGGGAATTTATCTCGCCTGCTTTTTATATATGCAAAAAGCAGAGGACTGCCGCCGCTTTCACGGTGACAGTCCAACTGCTAAGAGATATGAGAACAGAGGTATTCAAAATTAGTGGTATCGTTCAGGCGAGACTGAAATCGAATTTCATCGCAAGAGTCTCGAAGAGCTTTTGCATCACGCCGTCTGCGATACTGCGGATATCAAGCGAATCGACATAGTCAACAACCTGATTCTGCTTATCTTTCGGGATATCAAATGAATTGAGAGTCATTCTGAGAAGTTTTTCGAGCTTTCTTTCGAGCGTAAAATACTTGTCGCACGGGCGAGCCATATAGGCGCGCATTATACCGGCGTTGCCGATATCAGACTCATAGAAATCGCTCTCCGAATATTGCGGCATTATACCGCCGAACAGCTTATAAAGCTCTGAAGATGTTTTTTGGCATATATATTCGTTTATTTTCGGCTGCGTATAAGCTTCGACATATATCTGCCTGAGATTTTCATTCAGCTCCGCAAGAGTCATCTGAACCGCCAGTTCAACCGAATACAGAAGCACGGGATCGCTGCTTCCGCCAACAATGCTTTCGGCGGTGCTGAACTGATTGTCAAACATGACATTGACGAGTTCTATGAGTACTCCGTCCTTGGTACGGAAAATATTCTGAAATGTTCCCGCCGAGACTCCTGCTTCTCTGATTATATCAAGCATGGTGGTCTCTTTGTAGCCCTTTTCTATGAACATTTTCACGCAGGCAGAGAGTATTCTGTTTTTTGCTTCGATAACACTGCTTCTCTTTGCCAAAGATTTGCGCTCCTAACGCTTTCCTGAGTTTCAACCCAATTATAACATAAAATATTATTGATACAAGTCGTTTGGAGCAAAAAGGACGAAAAAGCCGGAGTTTATTCACTCCGGCTTTCGCTTATTATACTATACCCTCAAGGAAGTTCGTCTCTTTTACATTGCCGTCTTTTGAAATGCGGAATGTCTTTATCTCATTGTGACCGAACTCGGCCTCAAAATCGGCATTGAACGATTCACAGACAATATGCGCTTTTGTGTCCTCACCGCGAGTCTCATAGAAACGCATGATGCAGTCGCCGCTGCCGTCCTCGCAGAACTTGAAAGCGGTCATTATTATATTATCCTTGTCAACCGACAGATAGCTCTTTCTCTGCGGCAATGTGCCCTTGTGGAAACTTTCCGGCACGGCCATAGGACGAATATTAAACTTTGCCGCCTCATTCATGATGCCGCTCTTCTCGGCTTCACCGTCACAGACGAAAATGCCGTATTCAAATCTCTGCATTCCCTCGTCGGTGAAATTGAAGTTTGCCGCAGGGCGATCCGAATAGTGATCGGCAAAGATAACATTTCTGATAACCGTAAGGCGCAAGTCGTTGTCCTGGCAGTCGTATGAATACTTCGAGTCGTTGACCACGGCAAGCGTTCTTCTGCCGCCGTCATCAAAACTTATCGCGCCCCAGCGTCCCGCAGGCTCTTCCTCGCCGTTTGTCGGGCGTTTGATATATGCGCCGGGAATCTCATAAGTATTTATTCTGTTCTCTCCGCCGACCGGGAAGCTCATCTTGAGCAGCGTAAAATCTTCCGTCCAGAGCGCTTTGCATTTGGAACGGAGAACCTTCTGTCCGCTCGCAAGAATGAAGTCCTGAACAAGATACGATCCGCCGAAGCTGTGACGCGTTCTTATAACAGCTCTTGCGTTACCATTCTCAATAAGCTCAATTTTTTCGAGATTCATGATACCTTTGATATCATGAAATCTGAACACCATATGCGCCCATGTGTCGGTCTCGTGGTCATCTATAACAGTCGGTACCGCGATGGGTTTATCTGCGGATGCGTAGTCATATCCGCTCAATTTATCGACAAGCGAAGTTATAAATCCCGTCTGCTCGTCAAACTTGACTTTGAGATACTCGTTCTCCATCGAGAAGCCGGAAGCGGAAACATCTGTATCGATATGTATTTCCGGCAGGTCGCGGTTTTCGTCCCAGCAGGATTTGAGCCAATAGATGGCATAGCCCATTGCGGGGACATCGGAAATGAACACCGTGTCAAGATGGGAGTCGTTGGAGCGCGAGGAGCGGACATTGCTGAAAATCACATCGTTGCCCGCATCATCGGTCACCTGCTTTGACGGGTGATATGTTCTGACCGGTGCTTTGACCGGGAAAGAGAGCGGGTTGAACACAACCACAGGACGCGGAAATTTGCCGCAGGAGTGACCTCTGACCTCGCAGACTGGGTCGGAAACGCCGTCAATCCAGGTATCTATTCTGCGCGCAATACGCAGGAACGCCTCATTCTGTATTCTGTCTGATATCGTCAGCGCATGACCCATAGAAGCATTAACATCGTCATATGCTTCCATTATAGAGCAGCCGCAGAGTATATCGTGGAATTGATTGAAGCAGACATCGAGCCACGCCTCTTTGAAATCTTCTGTTCTGTCGCGCATGCCGGCGGTCTTAGATGCGACAGTCGCGAAAGCTTCTGAAAAATAGAGCGAGTTTTCGAGCTTTCTGTTGAGCTGTTTTACAAGGCTCGTTGCGGAATAACAGCCGCTCGCATGATGCTGAAGGTCGTCTTTCCAAACCGGCAGCTCGACTTTTTCAAGACAATGCGCCTCAAAGAAAGCATCGGGCGAAGAAAACACCATATCATGATATCCGTCTCTTTTAAGCTGAGTCTGAACATATTCGATCAATCCCCTCGTCGGACCGCCGCCGTGGTTGCCGACGCCATAGAAGATCATCATGCCGTGCCCCTCTTCGTTTATCAGCTTTTCCGCGAGGTCGCGCGATCTGTTGATAGCCTCGGCATTGCCCGAACCGTATCCGCTCGCATCCGGGATATGGAAAGTCGGTATCTGAGTGCCGTCAAGGCTCTCCCACATAAACATATTGGGTATCTCGGCGTTTTCATGAGCACCGGGGCGCATCATGACATATGCGGTCATACCGCCGTTTTTTATAATCTGAGGAAGCATTCCGCTGTGGCCGAAAGAATCCACGTTGTATGCGGTTTTGCATATCCTGCCGAATTTTTCGTTGTAATAGAGCTGAGAATAGAGCGCCTGACGGGCAAAGCTCTCCGCCGAAGGCATATTGCAGTCCGGCTGAACCCACCAGCCGTTGACGGGCACCCAGCGCCCCTCTTTGACCATCTCTCTTATCTCCTCAAACATATCGGGGTCGATTTCTTCGACCCACTTATAGTACGCCGCAGATGAGCAAGTGAACACAAAATCGGGGTATTCATTGAGCCTGTCGAGTGCACTGCGGAAAGTCTGAAGCACTTCCCCGCACCCCTCCTGCCAACGCCAGAGCCAGATAGGATCGAGGTGCGCGTTGCCTATGAGATGAACTTTAGGTTCATTTGACATATATTTTCCTCCTCAAAGAAATTACTTCTTTTTATGAGTACGGTCTTAGCCGTTTATTCTGTCTATAAGCGGACGGGCTGCAATATCGGGCTTGTATTTTTCCGACTCTTTGAGCGCAGAAAGGCGCATTGAGTTCCATTTTTCAGGAGCGGCTGCGATATTTATAAGCTCCTCTGCGAGCCTTTCGGCATTGCAGTTTTTTATTATAACTCCTGTCTTTCCGGGAACGACAAACTCGGGATTATATTTCCAGTCGCTCGCTATCACCGGCACTCCGGCTGACATGGCATCGATAAGCGTTCCGGCAAAGCCCTCGCCTTTATAATAGGTCGGGAACAGCAGAGCAAAATATGATTTCAGCGTTTCAACGCTCTTATTCGCTTCAATAGCTCCGCCGTAGCTGATATAATCCGGGAATGACTTTTCAAGCTGTGAAAATCTTTCTTTATACTCGACATCAATCTGACCGAAAATATCGAGCGTGTATACCGTTCTTCCGAAATGGGCATTGACGCTCTCGACCGCATTTATCGCGTCTTCTATGCCCTTTTCTTTCATAACACGTGAAAAAGTACAGAGCTTATATGGTTCGCTTTTGGGATATTCAATATCGCTCTCTGCCAGCGGCTCAAGTTCTTTGAAATTGTACATAACAACCGCATTTTCAAAGCCTCGTCTCTGCAGAGCGGATTTCATCATATCCGATTCCACATATATAGCATCAAATTTTTTGAGCAGTCTGACAAGCCGTTTATGCTCATCCAAAAAAGAATCGAGCCATCCGCCGATGACCACATAATGTATCCTGCGGTGATAAAGCTTGTTATAGAACAAAAACAGCGGCGCAAAAACGCGCAGCCCCCTGTTTGCGGGCATCATTATTATATTTTCACAGTTTTTGAACAGCCTTAAAACATCGATTGCCATTCGCGGCATGGCTTTTATCCCGCCGCAGCTGTCAGCAACAGCCACCTGAGCATCGCCAAAATATTTTTGGAGCTCGTCGGTCACATTTTTTGTTTTCACTGTTTGACCGTTGAGCAAGCTGCGCCCAAATCCGAAGTGGCCGCAAACACCCGCTTTTTTCATTGTTACGCCATATCCTTTCGCCGTCAGGTAAAAGCCTGCGAGTTTTCCGAAAATATAAGTAAATGATAACAGAAATGTTGCGTTTACGCAACACTTTTTAGACTTAATCGTCAACGGCGCAGACAAATATAACACAAAAAAGTAACAGCCCCGAAGCGATTAAGCCTCAGGGTTGCCAATTAACTTTTAACACAAATTTACATGTACAGCACAGGCTGTATTTTGTCAGGCGAAATCAGTCGTCATCAGTTTCTTCGGTCTCCGCCAGCTCTTCCCAATCCTCGAGCTCACCGCATCTGCGGAGATATTCGTGTCCTCCGTCAACGGCACATGCGCCGCATGAGCAGAATTTGAAATCGTGTACGGATTTGCTCTCGATAACCTCGCCGCATTTTTTGCATCTTATTGCATTTCTGATTATCTTCATATAATATACCCCCTGTTATAATACATTTTCAACATTATTATACATCGCAGAAAATTCAAAGACAAGGTTTTGTTTTGTCACATTGGTGAGAAAAAGTCGACAGAAATATAATTTACGCCGCAGCGGTTATCTGCGCTTTTGCTTTTGTCGTTTTACTCAAGTGTTAGAAGGAGTGTTAGAAAATATGTGTTTTCTAATCGTACACAAAAGCAAAAAAGCCCCGAAACTGTTGAGTTTCAAGGCTTTTCGTTTGGTGGAGATAAGCGGGATCGAACCGCTGACCTCTTGAATGCCATTCAAGCGCTCTCCCAGCTGAGCTATACCCCCAAATATTAAGTTCGTTCGGAACGGTATCTATTATATCAAAAGAAGCGGATTTGTCAATAGTTTTTTCAAAAAAACTCGTACAATACGCATTGCAAAAAACATGACTGCGGTAAATATCTGCCGCAGTCATGTTTTTTGATTTATTTGTCCTCGTAGTCAAGAACTTCTCTTGCAATATATATCGGTCTGTGCTTTGTCTCAATATATGTTCTGGCAAGATACTCGCCAACCATGCCGGTGCAGAAAAGCTGAAGACCGCCGAGCAGAAGAATGAGCACAACGGTTGTGGCGTAGCCGGGAACCTTGATATCAAACGCCAGCTTCTGGATTATGACAACTATCATGTAGATTATGGACGCGGCAGAAGATGTCAAGCCGATATAAGTTGCAATTTTAAGCGGCGTAGTAGTAAAAGCAATAATGCCGTCCATTGCATATTTGAAGAGCTTCGCAAAGTTCCACTTGGAAGTGCCGTTTGCGCGGTCTTCAACGATATAGGGCATATAATATGTGTTGAATCCAACCCACGAGAAAATGCCCTTGGAGAAGCGATGATATTCGCTCATGCTGAGCACGGCATCGACCACACAGCGTCTGAGAAGTCTGAAATCGCTTGCGCCGCTTTTGAACTCGATCTCCGAAGTTTTATTGATTATCTTATAAAAACAATCTTTTAAAGCCGAGAGAACTTTTGATTCGCGTCTGTCCTCCTGATAACATGCCACGGCATCGTAGTTGGGATCCTTGTCGAGTATCGCCATCATATCAAGTACCAGCTCAGGGCGCTGCTGCATATCGGCATCGATAAGGCAGACCATTTCTCCCCTGCTCTCTTTGAGTCCGGCATATATAGCCGACTCTTTGCCGAAGTTGCGCGAAAATCCGACAACTTTCACATTTTCATCGGCTATCTCATAGATGTGGCGGAGCTTGTCCATCGTCTGATCGCGGCTGCCGTCATTGACGAATATGAGCTCATAATCAAAGCCTTTGTCTTTAAAAACTTCAGTTGCGGTGTTATAAAATAATTCAACATTATCCTGCTCGTTATAGCAGGGAATTACTAAAGATAATTTCATCTTTCCCTCCGAAATTGCACAAATATAGCTTCTGAATTGTATCACAAATTTTCATTATTTGCAACAATTATTCACTGATCTCTATGCCGGCTTTCTTTTCAAGTGATTTAACAAAATCATTCAGCTCCTCATAAACATATCCGTTGACAAAAAGGTTCTTCATTTTGAGACGGAGTGTATCGATTTTGAAGACGGTTTTGTTCACCTTTTCAAACGATTCGTATGATTTGAGCTCCCTTTCGCTGAGGCGCTTGACTATTATCTGATCATAGGTTGAAGGATCGCCGTTGAGCTCCGCGCGAACCGTACATTTTTCAAAATCATCGTCAAACACGAGCGTGTTTCCCTCGAGTTTTACGCTGTCGCCTTCGATTATTTTAATTGTGTATCCGGCGTTCGGATTGGACAGATATACGCCGAGATTCAGAGACTTTTCATCGGGAGTGATAAGATAATTATATATATAATCGTCCGTATCGGCATTCTTAAGCTTTATAAGAGAGAAGCCCATATCATAATCGGCATTTTCAAAAGCTTCTATCTCATCTAGTCCCGCCACGCCCTCATACTCGGTCACTTTGAATGTAAAAGAAGTAATATTATGCTTCGGTTCAAACACAACGCGGGTCTCGCTGCCGTCGGCATTGAGAGCGGGAACTTCGACTTTGCTTCCGTCGCTGAAAGTGATTACTCCGCCGAGTATATTTGAATTGAGCCCGAAGTTGTCATACAGAGACACACATGAAACCGTTTTAGGGCTGTCAAATTTCACAGTCACAGTCTTTTGTGCATCATTTTTATCGAATCTCGACACACAGTTTTCAAGCTTGACATGGAGACCGGCAGTCCTGTTTCCGACACCGATGAGTCTGAAATCGTTAAGCAACGAAGCATCGCCGGAGGACACGCTGATATCGGCATTATATGTGAGGCTGTCCGTGCGGCGATTCCAATAGACCGAATCGCCGTTTATTATGCGCTCGGAATAGCAATAAGCATACTGTGAAAGATGCTCGCTGAGCGCTTTATATTCGGAACATCTGAGTATCGAATGGCTGAGAGACTTTTTATCTATCGGCAGTCTGACCCTGTTATTCCATCTGTATTGCGGAACATCGGTCTCATATGACGGATCGTTATTCTTCTCTCTGTCCTGCATCACGGTGCTCTTGATATTAAGTGCATAAAAATCCGGCTTTGATTTCCACGCAAGTGAATAGCCGAAGCACTTGAGCACTTTCGGAGTGTATCCGCTCTCTTTTTTCAGGATACGCTCCATCGCCTTTTCAAACGATATGCTGACTCCGCGGTGATCCGTGTGGGTATCGAAATCTATTGCTAAAATATAATCCGGGCGATATTCGAGAACAACACTTTCGATATCATCGACCATATTTTCGGCTGTATATTTGGCGTGAGTTCCGAAACGGTCGAAGTGATAATCTTTAAATCCCTTTCCCGCATAAGTATGATCCCATCCGGAAGAGAAAGAAAAAGCTTTTTTGCCTACGTAGAGCTGCGTTCCGTCGGGATATCCGAGAAATATTACTTTCTCTCTCGGTATACCGAGTTTTTCAAGCGCATTGCAGGCTTCACTCTGACGGGTATATGCAGAAACTCTTTTATCACCGTTTGTTGCGAACACGACACGGACATCGGCGCCGTTTTTGTACATAGGCGGAAGCACCTGACCGGAGATAAGCAGATCGTCATCTTCATGAGGGACTATAACCATGACTTTTTTGTTCTTAAACTGAGAATCATAGAAGCTGTTATCTACGCCGTCGTTTGAATCCAGCTTATTGAGCTCGGTCTCATATACGCAAACCACAGCAAGAACGGCAAGCACAAGCGCCATGAGAACTATCAGCACCGCTCTTTTCTTCTTTTTCCTTTTCACATTTTCTGCCATGTTGTTACCTTAACCTTTAAACAGAGATTTTTGCTTATTTTTTCGGCTTCTTCACCACGGTAACGCTGTCAACACCGTAGTACACCGCAGTCCAATCATTGAACCATTTGTTGTTCGCGTTATCGTTGGTAATATTTATCATATATGAATTCAGCGACCAATAAGATTTGCGCGGTCGACTGCGCGGTATTTTGACATCCTTTATGCCCGCCGCTTTCTGCTCATATATCGCCTGCTCAGCCTCTTCATAAGCGATGCTGTCGGACTTGAGCGCATAATATTCTCCGACATAGATAACGCTGAAACCAAGGGCAACCAAAACTGAAAGCACAACAGCGGTTTTCTTAATTCCGTCCATTTTGCCGTCAAGAAGCTGAGCCGCCAGGACAAATGCCGCGCATCCGAACATAATATTTGCGCCGAAGAAAGAGCGAGGAGGCGCTTCGGGCGAAACTATCAAAACTCCCGCAGCTGCCGCACCGGTGAGCAGATATATGCACGGCAGGAGCCAGTTGAGCTTTTTCTTTTTGATGCAAACAATTAACAGGACAATTACCAAAACTACAAGCATAAGCAGCACAGCACGCCAGATATTAAAATATATCTGCTCCGCCGACCACAGCAAATGCTTCATTATATTCCGCTCGCGGTGGGTATTATCGATACGCACTCTGTTGCCGGGAGCGAGAAGCAATATTCCGAATCCGGTTATGACTCCGAGAAGTCCGGTAACATGATGTGCTCTGACGGGCATTTTCTTTATCTTGAAGTAGATCAAGAAGAGCATAACAGCTCCCATCGTTGCGCCGCCCATATTCTCATTTGTCCAACCCGCAAAGACGCCGGCGACAAACATGAGAACCGAAAGAATAATTTCTTTTGAAGGCTTCGGCTTTTCGGACTCCGTATCATGGATGCAGTAGAACATAAGAAAAGTCAGTATCCACACGGTTGTCCACAGATAATTGAACGCTGCGCTGTACCAGATATAGGCCGATGCGGGTTTGTTCATTCCAAGCCACTCAAAGGCATAAATAAAGACCAGCAGCGGTATATTTATCGGTCGCTTGTAGTTTGCGTGAAAATATATCAGCAGGCCGAGCAATGTAAAGAACAGGGAGTTCACAACATTGAAGACCGATTTATCGAACAGAGTAAACAGCTGCAGGAGAAAATGCGCCGGTATTCTGCCATTGCAGATCTTGTAATGCGTCACCATGCCCGTAAAAATATCCCTTATTCCCGTCAGGCGTTCCGGCGTGCCTTTGACAACATGTCCAGTGTACTTGAAGAAATAGAGATAATCATCGGCGGCATATCCTATCATGCCGTTAAACACAAGTATAAGGCTGAACATAAGCGCCGCAATAGCAACTACAGCCGTAATTTTTATTACCGTTTCACGATTCACGGTTAGTTTTTGACTGTTCAATACAATTTTCCTCCGATTTTTTCGGTAATAAACCACCGTAGGATATATTACCACAAGTGTAAATATAATGCAATTAATTCCTGTTTACAACATAATGAAAAAACGGTTACATACGATAACAAAACTGTAACAATTGGTATATTACTTCAAAAACAGACAAAAAAGCTGAATAATATGCAATTTTTTCACTTTATCTCAAATATATTGATATTATATACATTATATAGATTTTTCTTATAAATTTTTCAATCCGTTTCTTTTTCATGCATATAAAAATCCCGCCGTATTAAGCGGCGGGATAAAAATATTTAATTTCAGCACTTGATGACAACATCGTTGGGGAAGAACTCGGGAAGATAAGCCTTGTGAGCCCACTTCATCTCCTCGAAGCACTTGTGTGCCTTCTCCCAGTCGCCGACGAGCGGATGCACGAGCAGCGCATTGATAGCTGCTGCCTCGGAACCGGTTGTCGCTGCCTCGACGGTGTACTTCTCATACGCCTTTACAACGCGCATGAGACCGATGATATGTCTGTTATCGACCTTGTCGATAGCGACGGGCTCTGCGCCGTCCTTGCCGATAACGGCGGCTATTTCGAGGATATCGTCATCGTCCATGAAATCGACGGTGCCGTTATTCTTGATATTTACTATCTGAACGTCGCGCTTGTCATTGGCTATTGAGTCGATAAGAGAAACCGCCGCGAGAGAATACTTGTGACCGCCGCGCTGATCGAGGAGGTCGGGCTTTGTGACAAGCGTCTCGTCGGAATACATCTCGAGCAGCTCCTCCTCTATCTCCATGCAGACGCGGGCGCGGCACTTCTCATCCTCTTTCTGATGCTTGAGCTTCGCGTCTCTGCAATAGTAATACTGGAGATAAGACGAGGGTATTCCGCGCACTGCGTTGAGGCAGTCAAGGGAGAAGCCGTCGTCCTTTATATTGGCCATAACCTTCGTTGAAAAGCCCTGCGCGAGCATATCGTCAATGAGCTCCTTGCCGTCCTTTTTGACGGAGGTTATCCAGCTCAGGTGATTAAGACCGACATATGTTATGTCGCAGTCGTCACCCATAGCCTCTTTTGTGTCGTCTATCATATTTATCGGGACATTGCAAAGACCCATGCACTTGACGTTGGTATGGTTGAGCACAAACTCGGTAATTATGCCGGAGGGATTCGTGAAGTTGATAAGCCAGGCGTCGGGGCAAATCGCCTCAATGCGGTCACAGATATGCTGCATGACCGGAATGGTGCGCAGAGCTTTGAAGAAGCCGCCCATGCCGGTGGTCTCCTGACCGATGAGGTCATACTTGAGCGGTATTGTCTCGTCGAGATAGCGGGCATGAAGCATACCCACTCTTATCTGTGTGACGACAAAATCAGCGCCCTGAAGAGCCTCGTCAAGATTGTCGGTGAGAAGCGTTTCGCATTCAATACCGGCCTTTTTGAGCATTCTCAGGCAAAGGTTGCCGACTATTGTCCTTTTGCGCTCGTCGATATCCATAAAGGATATCTTCTTGAGCTTGAGCGAGGACTGAGCCTTTATGAAGCCGTCCACAAGCTCGGGGCAATATGTGCTGCCCGAACCGATGACTGCTACCGTGATTTCTTTCATATGTATTACTCCCTTTTCATTTAAAATCTTATTTATACTGCCTGAATATCCAGTTTATACAGCCGATAACAGGCTCCTTGTCGAGTTTTATGAACCGAAGCTTTCTTCCGCTCATCTGCTGCGCATAGTCGTGAAGCTTCGCGATATAAATATCGTTGGGAAGCTTTGTGTGCATGGAGCCCGAGAGGACGACCTCTATCTCGTCGCCGTCAAACTCCATCTGATTGGCAAGAGCCGCGATGAACTGCGCTCCGCGCTTTGCCATCTCGTCGGTCTTGGCGAGCGCGGGTGCGTCGCCCATAGCCGCCGCCTTGAAGAACGCGCCGATGAGAGTTTTGATATAGAGCGGAGCCTCCTCCGACTCAAGCTTTGCGACGGATCCTACAAACTCCTCGCGCGAGGCGATATTAAAAGCCTCGTAATACAGCTTTGTGATAAGCGTGGGCTCGAGCCCGAGATAGACCTCGTCATATATGAGCCTGAACGCAGTCTGCGCTATCCAGCTGCCGTTGCCCATATCGCCCGTACACTCGCTGAGTCCGCCGATTTGGAGCATATTGCCCCTTGAGTCTATCGCGTTGCAGCAGGTGCCCGTTCCGCAGTTATAGCCTATTGCCGCGCCGCTCTCGGAGCCCGCCTGAACAACGATGAAGCCGTCGTTATAAATTGCAAAATTGCGAAGCCCCTTTTCCGAAAGCTTCTCGCACATAATGTCATGCTGGTACTTATGATCGATACCGGCAACACCCATGAGAGAAAAGGCAACGTCGTCAAGGGATATCCCCGCTTCACCGACAAGCTCGGTTATGCCGTTCCAGATAACGTCGCTCGCCTCGTCGAACGAACCCTCGAGATTCTCATGGTTGCTTCCCGAACCGTAAACTGTTTTGACCGTATTCTTTTCCTCATCGAAAAGAGAGAATGCCGTCTTTGTTCCGCCTCCGTCAACACCGATATAAAAGCTCATTGACCCTTCTCCTCATCACTGAAAAATTCTTCGCAGATCTCCTCCGCATTATATCTGCTGCGCCTTGTCGGCTCTCTGTCTATCCACATACCGTTTGTGAAATCCGGCACCGCGACGGGCATACTGCCCAAAGCTATCGACTGCTCCGAAAGGCAGGTTATCGCCATCCACGCTGCCGTATCATAAACATCTATCGGAGGCTCAAGGTCATACATGGCGCTCTCGACAAAAGCGGAGAAAACAAGGTAATCCATGCCGCCGTGACCGTGCTTCTCGCTCTCGTCGGCATACTTTTTCCAAAGCGGGTGCTCGTACTTCTCAAGATACTTCTCGAAGGGCTCCCAGCTGTGCATCCAGTCGCCTTCCTCGTGCTTTGTTACGCCGTCGATATATATTCCTTTTGCGTCCTCGTTATAGACGGCACGAGTGCCGTGAATATTGTAATTACGGGAGTACGGACGCGGGAGCGTGCAGTTGTGCACGAGCGTTATCGTCTCGCCGTGGGCGCATTTTATCATGGTGGTCACTATATCGCCCTGATTGAATTTGTAATCCGCAAGGTCATAGTCTTCGCCCTGGGTGTTCTTGAGCCAGGTGTTGAGTCCGCACGCCTTGCTTGCCATTGAAGTAAGAGTAAGGAAGCGGTTGCCGCGGTTGATATGCAGCGCCTTAGCTATAGGGCCGAGCTGATGAGTGGGATAAAGCTCACCGTTGCGGTTCTTGAAGTTATGTATTCTGCCGTGTCGGTTTTCGCGTCCGAGACCTATCTCGTCTCTGAGGTCATGCTCATATCCCCCCTGCATATGCACAACTTCGCCGAAAATACCCTCGCGCATCATGCGCAGAAGAGCCATTTCGTTGCGGTCATAGCAGCAGTTTTCAAGAAGCATGCAGAACTTGCCGGTCTCTTCGGAAGCCCTGACGAGCTGCCAGCATTCCTCGATAGACGCTGCTCCGCCGACTTCCATGGCGACATGCTTGCCTGCTCTCATGCAGTCGACCGCTATGCGGGTGTGGGTTATCCAAGTAGTCGCGACCATAACAGCCTTGATATCGTCGCGCTTGAGCAGTTCTTTATAGTCGAGATACATCTCGGGCTCCTCGCCCGTTTTCTCTTTGACTATCTCAACTCCGCGGCGTGCTCTGTCCTCGTACTTATCGCAGACGGCAACAACCTTTACGCCGTCAATGCTGATAAGCTCGCCGAGGTTGCCCTGACCGCGTCCGCCGAGACCGATTATTGCAAAGTTGGTCTGTTTTATCTCCATATTCGATTCCTCCGTGGGGATATCTTTTACAACACATTCGCCTTTTCTGTCGAATGTTATTATAATACTTTATTAATGATACTTCAAGTGATTGGCAAAAATAAACAGCTTTTCAGAGAATATTATCGAGTATCTCTATCACATTTGCCACAGCGCCGTCGTTATTCGAGCGCACAACATAGTCGGCGTGCTCGAGCGCCTCCGGCGAGCCGTTTTCAGGGACGAATCCTGCTTTTGCCGCGACGAGCATTTCGATATCGTTATATCCGTCGCCCACGGCAAAAGTCCTGTCGTGAGGAACGCCGAGAGCGTCGGCGAGGAAAAGCAGACCTGTGCCCTTGTCTGAGCCTTTCTTCATGACTTCTATATATCCGCCGTTTGTCGGCAAAAACGCGGGATCATCAAAATTCTCGCGCATAAACGCCTGCACTTCCTGCGATATTCCCTCCGCGTCAAACATAGCCTTCGCCCAGGGGAACTCCGTCTCGGACGGATCACTGACAACTTTATAGGGTATACCCTGACTTGTAAAATGGCGGTGGGAAGTGTCATCGAGATGTATTGCATAGGTGCTGTCAAACGGATACATCTCTATTGAGACATCCGGAAATTTTTCCATTATAGCCCTGACGAACGGGATTCCGTGTTCGGCATCTATACCGTTTACGAACACAGGCTCGTTTTTTTCATAGTCATACGCCATGGAGCCGTTTGTCAGCAGAACGGGCGCATTGATATAAGATGGATCATAGAGATGAAAGCCCTGATATGTCCTGCCGGTGCAGACCGTAAAATATCCGCCCTCGGATATAAAATAGGCTATTGCCGAACGGACATCATCGGTTATTATTCCGTCGTCATTCTTGAGTGTGCCGTCAAAATCGCTCGCTATGAGCACTTTTTCAAACTTTCCCAAAGCACTTCCTCCGCACAATAAAATTCGCGCTAAAATGATAACATTTAAGGATATCAAAGTCAATTGAAACGCCTGTCTTTTTGCTTTTCTTTTTTGCGCGAAGTTGAAAAATCTGATAATAGTGATATACTATATAGTCAGGGATTAAGATAGAAAAATTCTTTGCAAAGGAGAAGTCATATGATAAAGGATATCCTTTCGCCGCACAGGGCGCTGCTCAGCGACCACACAGAGCTGCGTGCGCAGAAGAACACCTCGCGCGGAGTGTCTATGCTCGGCGGAAATCTCGTCGGCAACGCACGCACGGAGAAGAGCGGCATCAATGCCAGAGTATATAAAAACGGAGTTTACGGCTTTGCTTCAAGCGCAGAATACTCGGAAGAGAGCATTAAAAGCGTACTCAAAGCCGCGAGCGACAACGCCGTGTTTCTGAGTTCGAGAGTCAGCCACGAGGCGAAAATAATAAGACCGATTCCCGCCGGGATAAAGACGATGAACGGCGACATAAACGACTGCGAGCAGAAAGTATATATTGAATTTGCAAAAGAGATCGACGAATATATCGCAAAGAAATATCCCGATCTCGTCAGCCGCTCGATAAGCATCAGGGCGGATTCGATGGAGAAAAGGCTCTGCGTCAACGACGGATTCGATTCATATTCACTCGTGCCGAGAAGCTTTGTCTATGTTTTTCTGACCGCCGAAGCCAAGGACGGAACAAATGTTGAGCTTTATAAAGTATTCGGCGGGCGCGGATTCTTCACCGAGGTATTCTCCTCCCCTGATGAACTTTTCGGCGGCATAGATGTACTTTATGAAAACCTTATGAAAAAAGCTGATGGCGTATATGCGGACGCGGGATACCGAGATGTCGTGATGCATCCTAACCTCGCGGGAATACTCGCGCACGAGGCGGTCGGTCACACGGTTGAAGCCGATTTAGTGCTCGGCGGTTCGGTCGCGGCGCACTGCATGAACAAGCAAGTCGCAAGCGAGCTTATAACCATGGTCGACTTCGCTCACACCCTGCCGGACGGCTCCTCGGCTCCCCTGCCCGTTCTTGTCGACGACGAGGGCACGCCCGCGGAGGACGCAATTCTCATAAAAGACGGCATTCTCAGAGGATACATGAACAGCCGAGAGAGCGCGGAGCATTTCGGAGTCAAGCCGCAGGGCAACGCGAGAGCTTATGCATTCTCGGACGAGCCGCTTATAAGAATGAGAAACACCGCAATTCTCCCCGGCAAGGACAAGCTCGAAGATATGATAGCTTCGATAGACGACGGATATTTTCTCACGGAGACCAACAACGGTCAGGCGGACACGACCGGAGAGTTCATGTTCGGCGTCTGCATGGGTTATGAGATAAAGCACGGCAAGCTCGGCAGAGCAATAAGAGACACGACAATATCTGGCATAGCGTTTGATATGCTCAAGACTGTCGATATGCTCTCAGATGACATGGTGTGGACCTGCTCGGGTATGTGCGGCAAGAAACAGCCGATGCCCGTGGGCATGGGCGGCCCTGCCGTCAAATGCAAAGTAAATATCGGCGGACGCTGAGAAAGGAGCGATGAAAATGACTGATATATATGAGATAGCAGAATACACACTCAAGGCGCTAAAACATTGCGGCGCGGATGCGGCTCAGTGCATCGTCGGCAGAAGCAAAAAAGATGAGCTGAATGTTGACGGCGGAAAATTCAGCCTGATGCGCTCCACATTCAACACGAGCATCTCTATGAAAGCAATAAAGGACGGCAAAAAAGGCGTCACAAGCATAAATCAGGCGACAAAAGAAGCGATTGACGAAGCTGCGACTCAGTGCATCGCCGCGGCGGAATCTTCCGTTCCCGATGAAGCCGAGCAGATAGCGCCTTTCACTGCAAAAGTCGAATACAAAACCGGAGTTTTTGAGCCCGATCTTAACAAGCTGTTTGACAGAATAGAGGAATTCATGAGCCAAACTAAAAAAGAATATCCGAAAGTCATTCTCGAGCAGCTTATCTCCGACTATGAGCACAGCGAAAAGCTCTATATGAACACCAACGGAACAAGTCTCAAATACGAGCACGGCGAATACTCGTTCAACACTATGTTCTCCGCGCATGAGGGCGAAAAAGCTTCGTCGTTCAACGGATATTTCTGCGCACTTGACAATCTCGACAAGCCGTTTATGGATGCGGGTATGCAGAGACAGTTACTCGAAGAGAGCGAAAAGCAGCTCGACACAGTCTCGCCGAGCGAAAAATTCGTCGGCAAGGTAATTTATTCCCCCGACTGCTTCAACGAGCTTTTGCAGACGGCGCTCGAAAATTTTGCATCATCCGGCGTACTTATTGACGGCACATCTCCCTGGAAAGACGCGCTGAACACAAAAGTCGCGAGCGAAAAGCTGAATCTCAGGAGCGTTCCGCTTGACGACAAAACGGTAGTCGGTCAGCGCTTTACCTCCGACGGCTACCCTGCCGAGAACATGGACATCATTGTTGACGGCGTTCTCAAGACTTTCATTCTTTCGCAGTACGGAGCGAACAAGACCGGGTTCCCGCGCGCTCTCAACGGCGGCAATAACCTCGAAGTTCTCCCCGGCGACAAGACGCTCGAAGAGATGATATCCGGAATAGACAGAGGTCTGATAGTCAACCGCTTCTCCGGCGGTCAGCCGTCATCGAACGGAGATTTTTCCGGCGTCGCGAAGAACAGTTTTCTTATCGAAAACGGAAAAGTCAGCAGTGCAGTCAGCGAGACGATGATAAGCGGTAACATTATCGACATGCTCAACAACATCGTCGCGATATCCAAAGAGCAGACCACGGACGGACTTTCTTTCATGCCATGGGCTGAATTCGACGGAGTCACGGTATCTGGCAAATAAGAAAAAAATTCCCTGCGGCTTTTATGTATTTTAAGCCGCAGGATACACATAATGATACTGGCAGCCGGAGCTGATATTATTTCGGGCGCTTTTAAGTGAAGAAACTATGGTTTATTGTCTTTTCAACAGCGCATTTCAGCATTTGCTGCCTTTGACGGAGTCGGAGCTCTGCGGGTGTGGTTGACAGCCTGCAGACCCGGCTCTTTCGCGTATATAATAAGAGGAGCTTTTGGCGCGGTGTTCGTAAAACAGTTAAAGCCAAGCTGCAAAATGCAGCTTGGCTTTTATCGTTGTTCGCACTACATAGCAAGACGCTATGTATAGAAGTGCGCCCTTGGTATGCGCAGAAAAATGGAATCGAACAAACCCGTCATCCGAATCGATTATCTCGTTATTGATAGCGAAACGGGATTTCACTATGCTATATATCTCTCGTTTTTTTAAATTTTTTTGACTGCTTTTTTTGCTAATTTATATGCCAACTCTCTGGATTGGTCTACATCACCGGACAATTCCAGTATAATAAAGTCAGCAGCCTCTTTGACGCTCATGATACCGGTGTCTTGTGCTCTTTCGAAGGACGCACTCAAGCTTTTCCGAACATCATCGCCACTTACGTTAAGTTCGTCCAACAGTCGAAGCAATTCCGTTTTCTGATAAGGATAAAGTTGAATCTCTTCATAGTACCGATTTATAAATGTTTCTCTAAATTTCTTATCATAACTAAACGCCTTATAATTCACCAAAAGCTGCAATCCTGCGTGAATGTTAATCCTTTTAAATAAGTATTGGAAGTACATATCGGATGCATTTACATAAGATTTGCCTTCTTCTTCAATGAACAAACCCATCAAACGATAGCATTCACAATAACGACTTGTTGCAGCTGATCCTAAAGCAGGATCCTTTTGAAACTGGAGGAAAGCCTCGTTCATAGCCTTATTAAGCTGACCATAAATAATATCTCTGTACGGTCTTTTTGGCCCCTTAACAAATTCCTCGTTTACTGTCCAAATATTTACTCCTACTTCAGTAACATTATAATTGTGTTTTTCCAAAAAATACTGGATATATGGATTTGCTTTGAGTTCCTCAATTCCTTTTTCAGTAAGTTTCCATGTGCGTTCTTTAACCAAAGCACCCAATGCATCCTCCGAAACAGCCGACAACTGATCAACGATCTCCGCCTTTTTGCCCTTGACAGATATGTTTAATGCTGCCGCTATCTCTTTAAGTTCTGTTAGCTTAAATCCCGACAAGCAGTCCTTTGCGTTTCCTATGTCAATGAACATTCTATTATGCAAATCCTTTAACATTTTTAAAGGATTAGAAATCTCATATGTGTGGGTCAAATAGCTTGGAAAGCAGGTTTCAGTCGTTTTGTATTTTTCTGCAAGCGAAAGCATAACAAGCTCACCCGGATACAGCCCGCATGCATCCGGTTTGCCTTTTAAGTGAAGCAAAGGAGTATTTGCACTTCCTTTATTGATCTCTACATTTTTGATTTGAGGTTGATTGTTGCTTGAAGATTTTTTGCCAAATAATGAAGAGAAAAAAGACATCTAATCACCTTATATACTGTTTTTTGTTAATATACCATGCGAAAACAATTATTGCAATACTATTCGCTCATAAGAAACGCCACAGCAAGACGAGTTGCTGTGGCGAAAACTGTTTTACGAGCACCCGCCTTTAAAGCCCCTCTTTTATCGTCTTTTAATATATTCAACGCCTATATTGTCATCGACAGCCGCCGAAGTATCGCTTTCTTTTGTGCGTCTGAAGGTTATGTTTTCTAAATCGTTTACTGCCTTTGCGGTGTCCTCGGAACTTTTTTCAATATCCGTAGGACTACCGGTTATCTGTTTTGCTCCGAAATTATTTCTGACCTTCTGAATTCTTTCGTCGGTCTGTCTTATGGATTTAAAAAACACCAGAGACGCTATTGCGGCGGAGGATTTTATATTTGAGAGCCTTTCAATATCGCGATAAAGCTCCCAATAATATTTTATCAGCTTGCTCTTGCGCGTGGATGAAACGGAACCGGCGCGGACGCGGTAGCTTGCGAGAACTTCGTCGAGTCCGTAAGCGCGGTCGCAGTCGTGCATTATTTTAAGCCAAAGTGCAAAATCGTTGCGCTTTTTTATATCGGGGACATAGAATTTTCCGAGCTTTTCTGCGTTATAGACAACAGTCAAATTGCCTATTGGGTCGCCCTGATAAAGCATTGAAGAATAATTTACGCTTTTCGGCGCGGAAATGACGACGCCCATATGCTCGCCGCGCTCGTTTATTTTTTCATACGCGGTGTATGTAAAATCATATCCCATTTGCTCCATGAAGCTTATCTGACGGCTCAGCTTGTCCGGATACCAGATATCGTCGCTGTCAAGAAATGCGATATAATCGCCCTGCGCCGCATTTATCGCCCTGTTGCGCGCCGCCGCGGGACCGAGATTGATATCGGTTTCAAGCAGGTGTATTCTGTTGTCGTCTGCTGCCACACTGCGCACCGTGTCAACCGTACCGTCCGTGGAATTGTCATCGGCAACGATAAGCTCCCAGTTACGGTAAGACTGATTCTGTACGGATTTTATGCTCTCTGCGATATAGTCCGCGCAGTTATACGCCGGCATTATAATTGAAACCAGCTTTTCCACCACTCAAATCTCCCTTTTGCGGCTCTGCCGCACGCGCCCGATTGGCGCGTATGTTATGTCTACATTTTATCACATTTTGTCATGCTGTTCAACCGACAAAATCAGGCAAACTGTGGATTATTTGCCACGTTTTTTCCATCAGCTCATGAAGTGCTTAATATAATAGTACAACAAGCCATACGCTTTTTCAACGCGCATAATATACAAAAAAACGCCGCCTGATTTTACATACAGATAAGTGCCCGCACGATATTGAAAAGCTTATGTTCATAGCGTATAATTGAATAAACCCATGTCAACGGAGGAGAAGATATGAAAAATCCGGCAAAGGCAAGCGATTTAAGTCTCATCGAGCCTGTCATAAGTAAATATAAGAACACCTCAGGCTCGCTTATAACCGTCCTGCAGGAGATTCAGGATATTTACGGCTATCTGCCCGAAGACGCGCTGTGCCATGCGGCAATAGAAATGGGCATTGCCCCGGCGACCGTTTTCGGCGTTGCGACATTCTACGCGCAGTTTCGGTTCACGCCTGTCGGCAGGTATTTTATAATGCTCTGTCAGGGTACGGCGTGCCATGTCAACGGCTCCGAGATGATAGAAAAGGCCGTGTTTGAAACGCTCGGCATACATAACGGAGAGACAACGCCAGACGGGCTTTTCACACTGAAAACAGTCGCCTGCCTCGGCTGCTGCTCGCTCTCCCCTGTTATGATGATAAATTCCGAGACCTACGGCAGTCTGACTCCGCAGAGGGTCAAAGAAATAATCGCCGAAAAGGCAAAGGAGGCAAACGCCGATGTATAAAATTAAAATCGGAGAAGGCAGCTGCGGTATATCGGCGGGAGCCGGAAAGATACACAAGCTGCTTGACGAAAAGAACAGCGGAAATTATACGGTTCACTCAGTCGGATGCATCGGAATGTGCTTTCTTGAGCCTATTGTTGATATCTATAACGGCGATGCGCTCACAGCAAGGCTCGTTAAAGTAAGTCCTGATGATGTGGATAAAATCATAAGCTTCACGGAAAGCGGCAACATGTCGCAGATAAGCTCTCTTGTTATATCCAACGAGGACAAGGGCTTTCTCGAAAAGCAGACCAGGATAGCCTTGCGCGGGTGCGGAACAACCGAGCCGGAGAGCATTGAAGATTACGAAAAGTACGGCGGATACACGGCGCTTTCAAAAGTTTTGAAAGCAATGACACCCGAGCAGGTCATTGAAGAGATAAAAACTTCCGGGCTCGCCGGGCGCGGAGGCGCTGGCTTCCCGACATGGTTCAAATGGAACGCCGCAAGGCAGAGCGTAGGAGACGAAAAATATCTGATATGCAACGCCGACGAAGGCGATCCTGGTGCATTTATGGACAGAGCTGTTATTGAGAGCGACCCGCACGCTCTGATAGAAGGTATGCTCATCGCGGCGTATGCTATAGGCGCAAAAGAAGCAATAGTCTATGTCCGTGCCGAATATCCTCTGGCTATAAAAAGGCTTCGCAACGCCATTGAACAGGCTGTGGAAAAAGGCTATATAGGTGAAAATATTCTTTCTTCCGACTTCTCATGCAAATTCAGAATCAAGGCGGGCGCGGGAGCATTCGTCTGCGGCGAAGAGACAGCTCTTATTGAATCCCTTGAGGGTCAGCGCGGTATGCCGCGCCTCAAGCCGCCGTTCCCTGCACAGTCGGGATATATGAACAAGCCGTCAAACATAAACAATGTCGAGACATTCGCGAATGTAACATGGATAATCAACAACGGCGGAGAGGCGTTCGCCGCCATCGGCACTGAGACTAGCAAAGGTACGAAAGTTTTTGCGCTGACAGGCAAGATTAAGCGCGGCGGACTCGTTGAAATACCGATGGGCAAGACGCTCAGAGATGTTATTTTTGATATCGGCGGCGGAATACGCGGCGGCAAAAAGTTCAAGGGCGTTCAGCTCGGCGGTCCGTCCGGCGGATGCATCCCCGCGCGGCTTGCCGACACGGTTATAGACTACAAGGCTCTTTCGGCAACGGGCGCGATAATGGGCTCGGGCGGAATGGTCGTTATGGACGAGAGCACCTGCATGGTGCGCATGGCAAAATTCTTTCTCGATTTCACAACAAACGAGTCGTGCGGGAAGTGCGTCCCCTGCCGCATCGGCACTATGCGCCTGAGAGAAACTCTTGAGCGGATATGCCAAGGCAATGGCAGAGACGGAGATATCGAGCTGCTCGAAGAGCTGTGCGCTCAGATAAAGGACGGCTCGCTCTGCGGACTCGGTCAGACGGCTCCGAATCCCGTTCTCACCACGCTCAGATATTTCCGCGACGAATACGAGGCTCACATAAAAGAACACCGCTGTCCCGCTGGAGAATGTCCGGAGCTTATAAGCTATCACATAGACTCTGACAAATGCCGCGGATGCACGCTGTGCAGCAAGAAATGCCCGGTCGGCGCGATATCCGGAGAAGTAAAAAAGCCGCATAAAATAGACAGCGGCAAGTGCATAAAATGCGGCAGCTGCAAAGTTGCGTGCCGCTTTGACGCGATATTTATAAAATAAGGAGGTGTGACGATGAAAGAGTATATTACATTGACCGTTGACGGGAAAAGCGTAAAAATCGAGAAAGGTTCGACACTGCTCGAAGCCGCAAGAAAAGCGGGCGCGGATATTCCGACTCTCTGCCATGACGAGCGGGTCAAGCCATACGGCGCATGTGGAATGTGCGTTGTAGAGTGCAAGGGCAGTCCGAAGCTGATGCGCTCCTGCGCCATTGAAGCCGCCGACGGAATGGAAATTATAACGGAGTCAGACAGAATAAACAGGGCGAGAAGATTCTCGCTCGAAATGCTGCTTTCGGATCACACCGGAGACTGCAAAGCCCCATGTTCTCTCGCCTGTCCAGCGGGCACCGACTGCCAGGGTTATGTCGGACTTATTGCAAACGGTGAAAACGCACAGGCTCTGTCGGTAATAAAAGGCAGGATTCCCCTGCCCGCATCAATAGGCAGAGTATGTCCGCATCCGTGCGAGAAAAAGTGCAGACGCGGACTCGTTGAAGAGCCTATATCTATAGCCGCGCTCAAGGCTTATGCGGCAGACCGCGACCTTGAAAGCGGAAATATATTCATGCCCGAAGTTGCCGAATCAACGGGCAAAAAGGTCGCGATTATAGGCGGCGGCCCGGGCGGAATATCGGCGGCATATTATCTTGCGATAAAAGGACACGGCGTCACTGTTTTCGACATGATGCCGAAGATGGGCGGCATGCTCCGCTACGGCATACCGCAATACAGACTGCCGAAAGAAGTGCTTGACAAAGAATTGGCGCTTGTTGAAAAACTCGGCGTTGAGTTCAGGAATAATATAAAAATCGGTAGAGATATTTCTCTTGATACGCTTAACCAAGAATACGACGCGGTAATTGCCGCGCCCGGTGCATGGTCGAGCACAAAAATGCGGGTTGACGGCGAGGATGCCGAAGGAGTATTCGGCGGAATAGATTTCCTGCGTTCCGTGATACTTGGCTCACCCGTTGATATCGGAAAGCGCGTAGCCGTATGCGGCGGAGGCAACACGGCGATGGATGCCTGCCGCACGGCAGTCCGCCTAGGCGCGGAGAAAGTTTATATCATATACCGCCGCACCCGCGATGAGATGCCCGCAGATGCACTCGAAATCGATGAGGCACAGGAAGAGGGCGTAGATTTCAGATTTCTCACAAATCCCGATAAAATATTAACGCAGGACAGCAAAGTCTGCGGAATAAAGCTCCAGATAATGGAGCTCGGCGAACCCGACGCGAGCGGCAGAAGAAAGCCGGTTCCGAAGAGCGTAGCGGTTGTTGACAGTTATCTTCGCGGCAATATTATCGGCTACAAAAAACCGATACTTGTCAAGCGCGAAATAAACAAGAGCGACCTTGCGGACAGAGAACATATCGCGCGCGAAAGGATGCGCGTTCTCCCTGCAGAAGAGCGAAAACACAGCTTTGACGAGGTCGCACTCGGACTCACTGACGAGCAGGCGCGACGCGAGGCTTCGCGATGCCTTGAATGCGGCTGTCTCGACTATTACAGGTGCAAGCTCATAAACTATGCGAATAAATACAATGCTGAATTCGAGCGCTTTGCGGGTCAGAAATCGCCTGCGAAGAAAGACACCGGGCACAAATACATCCTGCGCGACTCGGGCAAATGCATTCTCTGCGGACTTTGCGTGCGTGTGTGCTCGCAGGTCATGGGAGTCGGCGCAATCGGTCTTGCCGGCAGAGGCTTCACAACTGTTGTATCGCCGGAATTCTATAAATCGCTCGGGGATTCGCAGTGCATTTCATGCGGACAGTGCGTATCTCTCTGCCCGACGGGCGCACTTGTTGAAAAAGTTCCGTTCAAAAAGAATGTTCCGCTCCGCGAAATTTGCACCATGACGCACTGCACCGGCTGCGCCGCAAAATGCGCGATAAATGTTTTTTCGAGCGGCAGTTCGATAACGCGGTGCGAGCCGGCAAACGGAAATATTATCTGCACATACGGCAAGTTCGGCTTGAGCAAGCTCGCCAATGTGGGCAGGCTGAAGGTCTGCAAATCAGGCGAAGAGACCATTTCTCTTGAACGCGCCGCGGAAATAATATCAGAGAAAACAGCTTGCTTCTCGCCCGCCGAGATTGCCGTCACGGTGTGTGAAAATATGACAGACAACGAGCTTGAAAAAGCCGCAGAACTCAGCCGAAAGCTCGGCTGCGCTCTTGTTGACATGGGCAATATTGACCGAGATATCAGCGCAGATAACTGCGAAAGATTTGAAAAAATCTTCGGCACGGATTTTTATATCGGTGCAAACCGCGAAAAGACTGTTTCTCTCGGCGCAGTTGATTCGGATGCGATTGATTTTTCAAAAATCAAGGCTGTTATCTCATTTGGCGGCAAGACTTCCGAGGGTAATTTTGATTTCGCCGCCGTGCAGTCGGCAAAAGAAACAGGCGATGTTTCTCTACCGTTTGCGTTGTCCGTTGAATGCGTAGGTACAATCGGCGAAGCAGATATTTCACCCGCGCTGAATCCGACATACAGCAACGAAGAGATAATCGACGCTATAACAGCAAAGATAAAATAAACACTGACGGAGCCGCCATATTCAGCGGCTCCGTTTTTGCATAAATACACACATAAATTCATAGGATAACACCGAGGTGATATTATGAAATCATCGCGGCTCAAGCCCTTGATATTCTTGGCTATTCCGCTCGCGGTCGGCGGTCTTGCGGCACTGTTTTCAGCGGGCAGCATGGACAAATTTTCCGCATTGAATCAGCCGCCGCTCTCCCCGCCCGGATGGCTGTTTCCAATCGTCTGGGGCATATTATATATTCTTATCGGCACGGCATCGTATATAATCTACAGCTCGGATGCGCCGGAGATAAGCAAGCAGAAAGCACTCGGACTTTATCTCGTCCAGCTCGGGTTCAATTTTCTTTGGCCGATACTGTTTTTCACTTTCGGGCTCTGTACCGCTGCGGCGGTTCTTATCGTTATTCTCTGGATTCTCATTCTTTTGACGCTTCTGTATTTTTACAGGATATCAAAAACCGCAGGCTATCTGATTATCCCGTATCTTTTATGGGTGACATTCGCGGCGTATCTCAACATCGCGATATGCATTATAAACTAAAAACAAACCTCCCGCAGACTTTTGTAAGTCACGCGGGAGGTGTTGATTTTATCAGAAATATTTCGGCAGATAATCACCGTGAGCCTCGATGAGATCATCGCACAGGTGAACGATTTCATCTATTGACAGCTCGGACGAAGTATGTGGGTCGAGCATGGCCGCCTGATAGATATAATCTTTCTTCTGAGTCACAGCCGCCTCGATAGTAAGAAGCTGGACATTTATCATCAGATTGTTCATTGCGGCGAGCTGAAGCGGCAGCGGCTCCTGACGGCAAGGCTGGATTCCGCATTTGTTCACGAGGCACGCGACCTCGACGCAGGCATCGTCAGGAAGATTGGGAATGAGTCCCCTGTTTATGACATTGCCGCCTATTTTATAGGGATTGTCTGTAACAATGGCTTCCATAATATAAGATGCATATTCCTTTGTGCGCTCATGTGAAACCTTGTCGTGAATATAATTATCTTTCTCGTTCTTCCAGTTCTTTATCTGCTCGACACAGCGTCTCGGATACTCATCAAGCGGAATATTATATCTCTCGATAAGCTCGGGATACTTTGCCTTTATAAAGAAGTTGTTATATTCGGCGTTGTGCTCGCTCGACTCGGTGCAGTAATAGCCGAAGCGCTTTATGTATTCGAATCTCACGAGGTCGTTATGGTTCGTAACGCCGCTTTCGAGCACTTCTGTAGCTCTTTTTCTTATCTCGGGATAGAGATCCGTGCCGTTCGCATCCTCTATTTCAAGCAGCCAACCCATATGATTTATTCCCGCGATGCGCTCGCGGATAGGCTCGCTGTATTTGATATCAAGCTTATCGAGAAGTCCTCTCGAACAGGCCTGCACGGAATGGCAAAGTCCGACCGACTTCACGCCGGAATACCTGCCGAGCCAGCCTGCAAGCTGAGCCATGGGATTGGTATAGTTAAGGAAATATGCGTTCGGACAGACTTCTTTCATATCGTCGGTGAAATCCTTGAGGACGGGAATAGTGCGCAGAGCTCTGAAAATTCCGCCGATGCCGTTCGAATCCGCGATAGTCTGGCGAAGTCCGTATTTTTTCGGCACTTCGAAGTCGATTATCGTGCACGGATCGTAGAGACCGACCTGGATGGCGTTTATAACAAAATCAGCCCCGCGAAGTGCGTCCTTGCGCTCCTCGACGCCGAGATATTTGCTGACCGACGCGCGGTTCTCGTTTATATTCCTATTGAGCGCCGTGACCATTAGATAGGACTCTTCGAGTCTCTCGGGGTCGATGTCATACAGCGCGATATCGCACTCACGCAAAGCGGGAGTAAGCATAATATCGCCAAGGACATTCTTTGCGAACACGGTGCTTCCGGCACCCATAAAAGTTACTTTCATAAAGGACCTCTTTTCTGTTGTTTTTTATCCGCTTTTATTATAACTGCTGTTTTTCCCGATGTCTACATATATTTAAACTCCGCCGCAAATTTGCACGATCTGCGGCGGAGTTTCTGTTCAGTTGAAAATCACCTTGCGATTTTATTTGTCATCGTAAGGACTGCCTTTTGTTACGCCCGTTGTTCCGAACACAACGAGTACGACCGCCAGAGTCACGGTTATCACCCACGGTCTGATATCGCCGCCGTCGAAAGCCATAACAAAGAAAGCCACTATCGCCGCGACACCTATCAAAAGCTGAACGGCAGACGCTATCTTGTACCAGTTAATTTTCATAATTATCCCCCAATTGAATTTCTGGGGTTTAGTATAGCATACCAATGAAGCGGTTTCAATGAGTTAAAAGGCAAAAGCGGCAAAAAAATTTAAAAAATGATGATTTATTCATCAATATATGTATTTCCGGTCATTAAAATTATCTACAATATATCTTACCACTGCATCGTGAAACTCGTCCGGTGCGGACTTATTTTTCCATATGTTTTTATTCGCTTTATTGACACTTTCATACATCTGCTCAAGCTGCTCATCGTTTAGAGGTAGTTGAACTCCCGAAAAATACTTTTCAATGATATCAGAAATAACATCCGCTATCTTATCGGAGCCGATTTCGCGCAGGGAATCGATTATCTTATATACTCGTTCAGATGCAAGAAGCTCCTGAACATCATCAACAATGTCGTTCCAAAATTCGAGGCAAAGCGCCAATGTCTGTTCATTGTGGGGCAACCGTTCAATATTTTCATTAAAAATCGCGTCAAAAAGCTTGTCAAAATGAAATGACGGCAACTGCTGCATTTGAGCATCTGCGCAAATATAAAATTCGCAATGCGCTTCTGTTCTCCAACCGCCTCGAGTTCTTAACACAAGATTATATTCTGCTTTGTTTTCGTTGCGAATAACTGCATTTTGTTCAAAAGATCCATCGTCTATATAATATATCTCAGCCCTCGGAACTTCTGCTGAAATGGTCCTGCCGTTTTTTTAACGCACCTACATACTGACCGTTGATATAAATTTTATATGGCAAAAGACTATCTGCAAGGGCGGGTTTTCTTTGTATGTTGAAACGCACAGTTTTTTCTAAAAAATTTTTTGCCATTTTATTCTCTCCATTTGTTTTTTCACTAATGAGGAAAAATTGTGATAGTTTCTTTTCGGAGTTTACACGATTCACTCCGCCATAACATTTCATGATTTCCATTTTTTGAGGTTTACATGATTTCCATTTATTTTCCTTTCTCTAATTTGATTGGAGAAAAAGAAAAGCCGAAAGCCCTTATGTATCAAGGCTTTCGGCTTTGGCGGAGAGCAAGGGATTCGAACCCTCGAAACGCTTTTGACGTTTACACGATTTCCAATCGTGCTCCTTCGACCAGCTCGGACAACTCTCCGTATCTGCAATCAAATGCTCGTATATTATATATGACCGCGCCGCAAAAATCAAGTCTTTTTTCAAAAATCCTGAACTTTTTATTTTTGCACTCCCCGCTTATCGAATAAACCTGTGTTTGCGTGGAATCAATATAATATGTAAATCAGCAAATTTTACCTGTTTTTTACTCTACTGTATTGAACCCGGAGATGAAATATAATATAATGGATTTGATTAATATAAAATGGAATGAAGGGATATCCATGAGAAAGACGAAGATTGTATGCACGATAGGACCCGCCAGCAGCGACCCGAAAGTATTCACCAAGATGTGCAAAGCGGGTCTTAATGTTGCGAGGCTCAACTTCTCCCACGGCACCCATTCGGAGCAGCTCGAAAAGCTCAATATGGTAAAAAAAGTCCGCGAGGAGCTCGATCTCCCGATAGCAATAATGCTCGACACAAAGGGTCCGGAATACAGAATCAAAACTTTTGAAAACGGCAAGATAATGCTCAACGATGGCGATGAGTTCTCGTTCACCACAGAAGACATAGTCGGCGATCAGAGCCGCGTCAGCGTGACCTATGCGGGACTTGTCGACGATATTTCAATCGGCGACCGCATACTCGTCAACAATGGACTTGTGATTTTCGAGGTAATCGGAAAGACCGATACAGATGTAAAGTGCAAAGTAATAGCCGGCGGCGAGCTTTCAAACAGAAAGAGCATGAGTTTCCCGAACAAGGTGCTCAATCAGGTTTATCTCAGCGAGCAGGACAAGGACGATCTGCTGTTCGGCATTCAGAACAATGTCGACTACATCGCGGCATCGTTTGTCTCCTGCAGGCAGGATCTCATAGACCTCAAGGAGTTTCTCCACGCAAACGGCGGCGACGGCATAGACATAATCGCAAAAATCGAGAACCGCACGGGAATAGACAACATCGAAGATATATGTGAAGAGTGCGACGGGATAATGATAGGCCGCGGCGATCTCGGCGTCGAAGTCCCCTTCACTGAGCTTCCCGCGCTGCAGAAATATATAATCACAAAGTGCCGCCTGCTCGGCAAGCGTGTTATCACGGCTACCGAGATGCTCGAATCAATGATAACCAATCCCCGCCCGACGAGAGCGGAAATTTCCGACGTTGCGAATGCTGTCTACGACGGCACGAGCGCGGTCATGCTCTCCGGCGAATCAGCCGCAGGTAAATATCCCGTTGAGACAGTCCGCACAATGGCAGAGATAGTCGAAGAAACGGAGAAGCACATCCATTACGCCAAGCGTTTCCGCAACAATGATTTCAAGATAAAGAACCGCGTCGATGCAATATCACACGCGACTTGCGGAATGGCTATCGACATAAACGCAAAAGCGATAGTTGTTGCATCTATCTCCGGAATGACGGTACGCATGGTGTCGCGCTTCAGAGCACCTACAGATATAATCGGAATGGCGACGAACAGAGCCGTTTGGTATAAGCTCGCGCTCTCCTGGGGCGTTATGCCCGTACTCAGCGAGAAGTTCGACTCGACCGATGTTCTGTTCTATCACGCGCAGAAAGTTGCAAAAGACGCGCTCAACCTCAAGCCCGGCGACAATATCATAATGACCGGCGGCGCGATAAACGGGAAGTCAGGCAACACCAATCTGATAAAGATAGAGACAATAGAATAAAGACAAAAATAATCTCCCCTGCTTCGGCAAGGGAGATTTTTTACTGCAAAAAGCACCTGTACCAATTACGATACAGGTGCTTCTGTATTTTTTTAGAAATCCGCAGAACCGGTAGTTCTCGGGAACGGGAGCACATCGCGGATGTTCGAGATACCCGTGAGGTACATAACCAGTCTCTCGAAGCCGAGGCCAAAGCCGCTGTGCTTGACTCCACCGTAGCGGCGAAGGTCGAGATACCACCAATAATCCTTGGGGTCGAGTCCGAGTTCTTCGATACGCTCGGTGAGCACATCCAGTCTCTCTTCACGCTGGCTGCCGCCGATTATCTCGCCGATGCCCATAACAAGCAGGTCGACCGCCGCAACTGTCTTTCCGTCATCGTTCAGGCGCATATAGAAAGCCTTAATCTCCTTGGGATAATCTGTAACGAAAACGGGGCGCTTGAAAATGCGCTCGGTCAGGCAGCGTTCATGCTCTGTCTGGAGGTCGCAGCCCCAATAGACTTTGTAGTCGAACTCGTCGTTGTACTTCTCGAGTTCTTTGACAGCGTCGGTATAAGTGACGCGCGCAAAATCGGAGCTGACAACGGAATGAAGTCTCTCGAGCAGACCCTTATCAACGAACTTGTTGAGGAACTCAAGCTCAGACTTGCAGCTCTCCATAACATAGGAGATGACATACTTTATCATCGCCTCTGCGAGCTCCATATCGTCCTCAAGATCGGCAAAAGCAATCTCGGGCTCGATCATCCAGAACTCCGCAGCGTGGCGCTGAGTATAGGACTTCTCGGCTCTGAAAGTAGGACCGAAAGTATATATTTTGCCGAAAGCGAGAGCCATCGCCTCACCCTCGAGCTGACCGGAGACGGTAAGATAAGCGGGCTTCTCGAAGAAATCCTGCTTGAAATCAACTGTGCCGTCCTCGTTCTTCGGCGGGTTTGCGATATCAAGAGTCGTCACCTTGAACATCTCGCCCGCGCCCTCACAGTCGCTGCACGAAATGAGCGGAGTGTGGGCATAGATGAATCCGCGCTCATTGAAGAACTTATGAATAGCGTAAGCGGCGGTCGAGCGAACGCGGAAAGCCGCAGAATAAATATTCGCTCTCGGGCGCAGATGCGCTATCGTTCTCATATATTCGAGAGTGTGGCGCTTTTTCTGAAGCGGATAATCGGGAGTCGACTGACCCTCGACCTCAACTGAAGAAGCGTTGAGCTCGAACGGCTGATTCGCCTGAGGAGTCAGGATAAAAGTACCCGTAACTCTGACAGCCGCGCCGACATTCAGCTTGACTATATCCTTATAGTTTTCGACCTTTGCACTCTCGAAAACGACCTGCAGGCTCTTGAAGCAGCTGCCGTCGTTTATCTCCATAAAGCCTATCGCCTTTGAGTCACGGAGGGTCTTAATCCATCCGCAGACTGTTATCTCCTTGCCGCCGAGCTCTTCATATGAGCTGAACAGCTTTGAAATTTCAAGCCTTTCCATTTATATGTCTCCTTTGCTTATGACTCATAATTATAAATGATATCAAAAGCGGAATTGAAAATCAATAGCGAAGGCTCTATTTATTCAAAATTTTCCGGCGCGGGGTCGGGTTCGATGTCTATGGGATCCGCCGAACCCCTGTCTTTATCTATATTATAGACAAATTGCGTGATAATAACTGTCAACGCAACTCCGACGGTCATGACTATGAGATACATATTTTTGATGTTCAAAGCCGTCTGTGCAGTCTGGTCTGCGCCGAGGGTTTCAACATATCCGCAGGCTGCAAGCATAACTGCGGAGAACGCCGAGCCGAGACCCTGAGCAAGCTTGCGGAAGAACGAGAACAGCGCATAGAGCGAACCCTCGTCGCGGCTTCCGGTCTTTTCATACTGATAGTCGATGCAGTCAACAACCATAGCCCAGAGAATAATTGTGAACACTGCGTTGCTCGTATAGAGAAGCATAAGCGCGCCTATATAGAGGAACAGTGAACTCTTTGCCTCGGGCGCCATGGGAAGCAGGCACGAAACTATACCCGCGACAACGCTTATCGACGAAGATATGACGACCAGCCTTTTCTTACCGATTTTTCTTGTTATTCTGCCGATGAAAGGCATGATGACAACAAGAGGCAGATAGGAAACGATATTGACAGCCGCCAATATCTTAGTGTTATGGAAATAGGACTGGAATATAATGCTGTTGACCGAGGTCATTGACATGAAGCAGATGACCTGGACGAACGAAACAGCGGTTATTGCGAGAAGCGGACGGTTTGTGAAGAAGCCCTTGACTGCCTTGAGATAGCTCATCTTCTCTGTCTTGTCGTGTGCTTCGACAACGACACGCTCGGTCACGAGCAGACGCACGAGCATGAAGCCGATGAAGCCTATTGCCGAGCAGACGAGCGCAACATAAACCATTCTCGAGCCGATGAGGTTGTTGTCCTTATCATAGACGATAAGAGGCAGGAGCATGGAGAGCACCTGCGCAAGACCCGCACCTATTGATCTGAAGGTAGAGAGATTCGTGCGCTTCGAAGGGTCATTGGTAATGCACGAATGGAGCGCGCCGTAAGGCACGTTTGCCATTGTATAAGCGACCGACCAGACGCAATAAATCGCAAGGCAGTAGATGACCTTGAAGATATAGCTCATAGAGGCTATTGGCATAAACGAGAGCGTGGTGAAAATTATCAGCGCGCTGCCGCCTATGGTTATCCACGGCATGAACTTGCTGCCCTTGCCTATGCGGACATTATCGACCATTCCGCCTATCAGCGGATCGTTTATAGCGTCCCATACTTTGCCGACAACGATTATCCAAGCCCAGTCGCTGAGCCTGAGTCCGATATACTGGGTATAGAACAGCATGAGATAATTCGTTATCAGCGCAAAGCTCATATTGCAGCCGAAATCGCCCATCGCATAGCCGAAATAGTCCCGCATACCGAATGGTCTTGTTTTGTTTTGTGCAGCCATGATACAAATATCCTTTCGCAAGATATATTTTTAGTCAATTATAATATAAGAGCATATCGAAAATCAATATTCAAAATATATTTTACCGTAAAATTTTGAAAAAATACTGCGGCAGGCATTGACTTTTAAACGGCGGCATAGTAGAATTATTGACTGTTAAAGGCTATGAAGAGGAAAAGTAGGTTTTTATGCCGGCAGAGAGATGAGACGGTTGGTGCAAGTCTCAGCGGCAGAGACTCCGAACCCGCCCCGGAGCCGCAGTGTCAAATGCGCTGACGCATTCCGGCGTTATCGGAAAAGACGGTTTTCGTCGCTTTGAGAGCGGACAATATTTGTCCGAACTTGGGTGGTACCGCAGACTTTATAGTTTGTCCCAGGCTTTTTGAGCCCGGGACTTATTTTTTTGAAAGGATGAAAAGAAAGATGAAACTTGACAAGCTTGTCGGCGAAAGATTCAAAGAGAAGCCCTCCGACTGCGTTATCGACAGCCACGCGCTCATGCTGCGCGGCGGCTATATGAAAAACGTTGCCAACGGTATCTATTCGCAGTTCATGCCCCTGCGCCGCATAACAAAGAAAATCGAGGATATAATCCGCGACGAGATGGACAAAATCGGCGGACAGGAGGTGCTGTTCCCGGTAGCTCTCCCCGCTTCACTCTGGGACGAGTCCGGCAGATATGAGAGCGTCGGCAGCGAGCTTCTTCGCTTCACCGACCGAAACAATGCGCGCATGGTGCTCGGCATGACCCACGAGGAAGCGGCGGTTCAGCTCGTGCGCGACTACGCCAACAGCTACACCAAGTATCCGTTCATGATATATCAGATTCAGACGAAGTTCCGCGACGAGGGACGCCCGCGCGGCGGACTTATCCGCGTTCGTGAATTCACGATGAAGGACGCATATTCGTTCCACACCTCGCAGGAAGATCTTGAAAAGTACTATCAGGAGTGCTACGACGCATATAACCGCATATTTGCTCGCGCAGGCATCCCCGAGGTCATAACGGTCAAATCAGACTCCGGCATGATGGGCGGCAGCATCTCCCACGAGTATATGCTTCTGACCCCCGTCGGCGAGGATTCGATAGCCGTCTGCTCCGAGTGCGACTACCGCGCGAACATGGAAGCGGCGCAGAGCATTGTCGAAAATAAAGCTGACGATGTACTCGAAGAGCTCAAGAAAGAATACACGCCGAATATTCACACCATCGAGGACATCTGCGAGTTCCTCCACTCCCCGCTTGAAAAGTCCTGCAAGGCTGTTGTGTATCAGAAGAACGCGACGGACGAATATGTTGTTATCTTTGTCCGCGGCGATCTTGACATAAACGAAACGAAGCTCACAAACCTGCTCGGCGAGGCGGTTCATCCCGAAGTTATCACCGAGGAATGCGGACTTCACGCAGGCTTTATAGGTCCTGTCGGTCTGCCTGAGAACATAACAGTTCTGTTCGACAACTCTCTCAAGGGTGCCACTAACCTCTCCTGCGGCGCGAACGAAGAGAACCACCACTATGTCGGTCTCAACATTCCGCGCGATGTCGGCGAGGTTGAATACAACGACCTTGCGAAGATAGTTGACGGCGGTATCTGCCCGCAGTGCGGCAAGCACACGATAAAGATATCCCGCGGCATCGAGGTCGGCAACATATTCCAGCTCGGCACGAAATATACAAAGTCGATGCACATGACCTATCTTGACAAGGAGGGCAACGAGCAGTACCCGATAATGGGCTGCTACGGCATCGGCGTCGGCAGACTCGCCGCCTCCGTCTGTGAAGTTCGCCACGACGATTACGGCCCGATCTGGCCGATAACGATAGCTCCGTGGCAGGTACATCTGTGCTGCCTGAGAGCGGACGATGCAGAGGCGAAAGCGCTCGCGGACAAGCTCTATGACGAGATGCAGAAAGACGGCATCGAGGTTATTTACGATGACAGAAATGTGCGTCCGGGCGTTATGTTCTCAGACGCAGACCTGCTCGGCTGCCCGGTCAGAGTTGTTGTCAGCCCGAGAAACCTTGCCGAGGGCTGCTGTGAGGTCATGACCCGCACAAAGAGCATCAACGAAAAGGTCGCCGTTGATGATGTTATCCCGCAGGTCAAAAAGATGATCAAGGATATGTTCGATGAGCTGAACAAGTAAGATAAAATGAAGCAAATCCCCGAAAGCCGTTGTGGTTTCCGGGGATTGTTGTTTTTTTCAGATCAGAACGCGAAGTACTTTTTGAGCATCTTTTTCATTCTGCCGTTCATTACGGTCAGGGTGTTTATGGCATCCTGCCTTTCATCTTCGGTGCCGTATATCGCCTGTTTCATGAGTCTGCCCTCTTCAAAGCAGGCATCGTCATGGATGGGGAAATAATTCTTGAGCAGGAAACAGCCGTAGCGGACATATCTCATCTCGCCGACGAGTCTGAACTCCTTACTTATCGTGTCGACGGCAACGCTTCTGAAATTCCTTATCGAATCGATAAGTGCTTTTCGCTCGTTTTCTGGCGAGAACACTATTGTCGAGCAGATATATGCGCCCTTGTTTTCGGGAGTGCAGGAGTGGCTGTCCGTGCTGCCGACAACGGGATATTTGAATCCGCGTGCTCTGTCCTCATAATATCTCACGGTCTGATAGCCGTTTTGTTCAAAATATCGCTCGCCGCCGAGCACCTCAAAGGCATCGAAAATCTTATTTTCGACGAGCCAGTCGTTGAGCGCATCTGACACATGGAACGCTTCGCCGGTTATCCATGTCGGATGCGGGAATATTCCGAGTCCGCCCGCCTTTCTTATCTCGTCATAGAGCCATTTGAGCACCGCCGCCGTCATTGCATCGACATTGTCGGGAACTTTTATATCCTTGGCGAGTGCGGTCATCTTAGCGGCGAACTCCTCCTGAGTCATGACATCGGGGCAGTCGTCTCTTATTGCACGGACTTTTTTATCCTTGCCGACTTCTTTGACCGCCACATCCTCGACAAGCGAGTTGATGCTGTATTCGCCGCCGAAATTTATTGTATGCGGGTCTACTCTGAAGCCGTTTATCGCGGGAAGATGCACTTCCTCACCGGGCACAAGATTGAACTCTGTCGGGATATTTTTAAATGCCTCTATAGCTCTGAGCGACGGATAATAGCGGTGGTGGTCGGTTATGGCAAGAAAATCATAGCCGCAGGAGCGATAGGTTGCGGCAACATTCTCGGGGTCATGCGCTCCGTCGGAAAAATTCGTGTGCATATGCAGATCGCCGATAAACGGATACATACCGACGAGATCACCGGAGACGGCATAAACGCAGAACGTAAAGCGCTTTCTGTCCCCGTCGGGAGTCTCGCCCTCAATGCGGATGCGATATTCGCCCTCATGCGGGAATGTTATAGAAATATCAAGTCCGTTTTCTTCGTTTGCGGTCACATCGAGTTCTTTTCTGAAAGCGGACGCCGGGGCGTGTTCGATATGTCCGCCGTCGAGCCATGTTATCGCTGCCTCATGCACGCTGCCTGCGGGGAAAAAGTTATCGCCGCCGAAGGGGCGGATATGTATAGTGCTCTCCTTTTCGGTCCCGATGACCTTTGGGAACACATCGTAAGTCCAAAGTTCGCTTCTTCTAACAAAATCTGCCATTTCATCTTCTCCTTTGCGGAAAAATTTCATCAACTCATAATAGCATAAAGCAGCCGAAAAAACAATCAAAAGAACAGAAAATATTAAAAGGGTCTGTCACATCCGAACAGACCCTTTTCTTTAATATCCGCTGTCATCGTAGACATAGCCCTTTGATTCGAAATACGAAATCGATTCGTTGCCGTCCTTAATTGTGAATACATATGTGCAGTCGCCCGCAAAATATATATTTTCCGCCCCGAAAAGTGAGGTCAGATACCGTATATTATCGCAGAACCTGGTCATTACGGTAAATCTGCCCTGTGGCGCCAAGAGCTTCTCGGCTCGGATGTTGGCATAGATGCTTCTGTCATCGTTTATCAGATGGTGCGCGCCCTGCAGATACTTGCAAGAGAGCAGATTCTTTCCGTAGAGTGCTATAAGCGCCTCGCCGTTGGATTCCTCCGCATCGCCGAGAAAAATCACGGACGCGTCGTCGAATATTATCTGAAACACGGTGGTGGTCTCGTTCATGCCGCGATATGCGCCGCCGTCCCTTGCCCGGATAGACAGCGGGAGTATATCCTCGTGCGTTGTAAGCACCTCAAGATACGAGTCCGGAAAATGTACCGTCTGCCCCGTATGCAGCTTCAGATATTTTGCGTTAGGCGCATATTTCTTGAGTCTCTCGCGGAGCCTGTCCGTGCAGCCGCTGCTATAATCCAAAAGCGTTCTTGACGGGAAGTTGAACATAACCCTCTCGACGCAGAGAACGTCCTTCTCGCGCTTGAGCAGCTTCGTAAACACATCCATATGGTCATCGTGGTTATGGGTGCAGATCCATGCGGCAACGCGGATTTTCCCGCCCTTTTCGGTATTTGTTAAATCCTCAAGGCGGCGCATAAACTCGTCGCAGGCCTCCTCTGTCGCCTGTTCTATCTCGCCGCCGTCGATTATTATAACCGAGTTGTCGCGCAGTCTCAGCACATAGAGCATTCCGCAGTCGCAGCTGTGATAGCGAACCATTGAGCCGTATTTTAGCGAAAACTGCATGAGCGCCGTATCTCCGCGCACATCCGGCTCGTTGTCGTTCATCTCGGAAAGCGGACAGCTTGCGTTATCGATTATCACCCTCGCCTGCTCCGCTTCGCGGGTAAAATAGGTGTATATGATTCTGTTTTCTTCGGCAAACTCCGAAAAGATATTGCCGTTTACTTCGCGGTGGAATGTCTCCTTGCGGCCGCTTGATGCCAGAGACGCGAGAAAATCGCGAAACATTTTCGGCGTGACATCGCCGATGACGACCATATATGAATCGTCCGCGCCGCCGCTTATTCCGTCCTCAATCGCAAGTCCCGCGCCGCAGTTTACGGGCTCGCACACCTTTGTTCCGAACGCCGGAACACCGATAGATTCAAAAAATTCGCTGAAATTCATCTTATCCTCCTCATGATAAAATTTATCCGATGACAATTATATATGCCTGAAGACGCAGTGTCAAACATTATTGAAAAAAAGCCGAAAATGACTGTAAAAAGAGAGAAATATATGATAATATAAAGGCGTATTAATCCGGCTCGGACGCCGGAAATATTGAGCCGGAGGTAAATAAAAATGCTGAAAGTCGCACTCGTCGGCGTTGGCGGAATAAGCGGAGCGCACATCCCCGCATGGGAAAGCATGGACGACGCCGAGCTTGTCGCAATATGCGACATCCGTCCCGAGAGAATGGAAAACTATCCAGACAAACGCCATTACACCGATTTTGATGAAATGCTTGAAAAAGAGGATGTTGATATTCTCGACATCTGCCTGCCTACGTTCCTGCACGCTGATTTTGCGGTCAAGGCGATGGAGAAAGGCATCAATGTCATATGCGAGAAGCCCATATCGCTCAAGCGCGAGGATGTTCAGAGGGTATATTCGACCGCTAAAAAGAACAATGTCTGCTTCATGATAGCACAGGTGCTCAGATTCTGGCCGGAATACGAAGTTGTCAAAAGCATATACGACAGCGGCAAATACGGAAAATTGCTTTCTGCATCGATGCGCAGGCTCGGCGGGATACCCAAATGGAGCTGGGACGATTGGATGAGAGACGAGAAGCGCAGCGGTCTCGTGCCGTTTGATCTTCATATACACGATCTCGACTTCATTGTATACGCTTTCGGCAAGCCGGAGAAGTGCACCACGAGAAGAATAAAGAGACCCGAGCAGGACTACATAACCGCGACATATGATTTCGGTGATTTCTTCATTTCGACCGAAGCAGCGTGGTTTGCGGGACGCTACCCGTTCTCGGCGCGCTTCATGTTCCAGTTCGAGGATGCCGTTGTGACATGGGAGAACGACGAGATGACAATATATGAGTCCGACGGCGCGGAACTTCACCCAGTGACACAAGACGGAGAGGACACCGGAGACATTGGACTGCCCAAAAGCAACGCATATACAAACGAGATTCGATACTTTGCGGACTGCGTAAAGAGCGGCGTTTTCCCAGACAAGGTCAAGCCTGAAGAGCTCGAAACGGTAATTGACATACTCAAAGCTATTTAAATTAAGCTGAAAGCCGCCGGATAAACCGACGGCTTTTCAGTGTGTTATACGTGGAGACAAAAATTAAAAAGTTGACAACTGCATTAAATATTGAAGTTCTCGCAGACTATGGAATTCAACTGTTCCGCTATTTTTTCAAACGGCTGATTCAAGTCGAGCGTTTTAACGCTTATCCGGTTTCCGCTCATCATATACGAGCTGTCGGGTTGGATATCCTCATCGGTCGCGGCATACAAAAGCATACCAGAAACGCTGTGCTCTTTATCGCCGAACTCGGCATCTTTGTTCTTCACATAAGTGAATATCTGATACAAATTGCCGGAATGCAGAGTGTGAACATCATACTGCACCTGCGTGGTGTGAGTATAATATTTGGCATCGATTATCAGAACATCGCTGCCTTTTGTCAGCATAATATCGCTCTGCATTGAAGGAAGCATCGTTCCGATTCCGTCATCCAATATCCACCGTATCTGCGATGCCGTTGCCTTGACTTGCGGACACTCTTTTGCATAATATTCGAGTATAAACTTTTCATACAGACGATTCATGCGCTGTTCGTCAACAAACGAAGCTAATTTATACTCGCCAGAGTCCGTTGTCAGCAGCATTCCCTCAAGAATAAGCCGGCAAAGACTGATAAGCATACGATAGGTATTGTTGTTTCTTTGAAAATAAATTGAAGACCAGCGAACAGAGACGGGATCAACAGTATCGACTCCGGAGAAGAAAAGCATTTCTTTTTTCAGCTCGTCTTTGTACTTCTGTTCCACTTTTGCATGGCGGAGCAGGAGCATGACCGTTGTTTTCAGAATCTGATTCAGCAGATTGTTTTCGGATAGCTCGTCATATTCACAGGTCAGCACCCGCTTTCTTGCAAGGCGATCCCGTATCGTTCCGGGCATATCAATCTTCCCGCGGACAACGGCAATATCCTCTTTTTTATCAATATATTCCCGATAAAGCCCTTGTTTCAGCTGCCTTCCGATACCTTTTGCGAGAATCGCCGCAAAGAGATTATGTATATTCTCAAACTCTTCGACAGCTATATCTTCATATCCGCCCTGATTCAGAATTTCAAAGGCATACGCGAGCATATAATATATGTTTTTTATGAAGATGCTCTTATCTTTGATCATTGAAACACACCCTGCAAAACGTTCTTCCAACGCTGGAATTCGTTCTCGTCATCAAACCAGTATTCGCTGAGCATAGGCAGGATATCGTAATCGACGACCGAATGGAGCCATTCATCCGTGCAGACATCTCTGCCGCAAAAATAGCTGTGTCCGATGCAGAATCCCCTGCCCAGAGATTTATCTGCGGCTATTTTGCGGTTGAGTTCTTTTACTTTTGATATGAGTTCATCCAAAGTTTCGCTGTTCAGACCGTTCTGATAGCTAATAAAGCCCTGAGAATCAAAGCCCGGCTCAATTTCAAAGAAACTGAAGCGACGGCGCAGCGCATAATCAATCATAGCAAGGCTTCGGTCGGCGGTATTCATCATGCCGATAATATAAAGATTTTTCGGTACAGAAAAGGGCAATCCGTTATATGCCAACGTCATTTTTGTACCTCGGTAATCTTTTTCAATCAGCATCAGCAGCTCGCCGAATATCTTGCTCATATTGCCGCGGTTTATCTCGTCTATAATAAAGAAAAACTCTTTATCCGGCTGATTTGCGGCCTTCTGACAGAAACGATAAAAAATACCGTATTTCAGTTCAAAGCCGTCCTCGACAGGCTTATATCCCATCATAAAGTCCTCGTACGAGTAGTTCTGGTGGAACTGGACAAACTCGATTCTGCTGTCGTCTTTTTCGCCCATCATCGACCACGCCAAACGCCTCGCGGCAAAAGTTTTTCCGACTCCGGGCGCGCCCTGCAAAATTATATTCTTTTTGTTGCGAAGAACATTGACGAGTGTTTCGTAGCGTTCTTCGGTCATATATACTTCGTTTAGGAAATCGTCCTTTGTGTAAGCATCGGAAGATGAGGCTGTGACAATGGGGTTTTCTTCACGAATCATATCGAGAATAAACTCATATTCGCTTCGGGTCAGTTTAAAGAGGCTACCCTGCGGATTTCTGAAATACTCCATATTCTCCAATTCCGGGCATTCTTTGAGCACGGCGTAATCAATTGGAGAGGATAATGTTTCAACTTTCTCAAAAAATAATTTTTCGCCATCCTGTTCTGCACTGACACGACCAATCGCCACAATTTGCCTTACCGGATTGGACTCGTACCCAATAACCACATCTCCGACTTTTGCATCAAGAAAATTCTGAAAAATCCGACGTTTATTTCCGTTTTCGTTGTAAAGAGTGTATGCCTGTGTCTCCCCAACCGCAATATCGGAAAAGCTCCAAATTTTAGGATTCGCGTTAAGCCACCAGTAGTTACACTTCTCATCATCGCGAAGAGGGAGATTGGCTTCTTCCACGCTTGGTACCGCATAATTGAGAGACGGCCGAGTAGGTGCATCAATATTTTTTTGCAAGAAAACTCTGCTGATATAAAATCCCACATCGATTGTCAGTGTTTTTAATTCAGGATCTGGATAGCAGTCATCCGTCAAATGGGAGTGCAGAAGATTTACAAGCTCCGCATCCTCCTTGAGAGCGGCACTGATTTCATCATAGAGATTCAAAAAATTACGAATGTTTTCCGCATAAGCGCCTTTTCTGAACTGATAATCAGATTCAAGCTCGCTCGCGACGGTTTTAACTTCGCTGAATTTATAGATATAGTACTTGTCCGGATAGCGCAGCCAAAGGTATGTGCTGATAGCATTTTCATACTGGTAGTGCTGCGCCGCTCCGTTTCCGTATTTTTCCAGTAGCACTGATGACTGATGTTTGAATTCGTCCATGCGCTCAAAAACATCCCTGCTTTCGTCAAATAGGGCGATGAACATGGCTCGTACTTCCTCAGGCGCGGCTTTTGCGAACTCTGACATCATACCTTTGGGAAAATTATTTGCCGAAGCCAGCAGATTATATGTTTTTTCAAGAGAACGGCTCAGCATCTCCGAAAAATCGGAAGCGTTCACATCCCAATTATCCTGAAACTGCTTTACGGCTTTCCATTTGTAATTTTCATTTTTCCACTGGTTCAGTACAAAGTCCTGCTTATACTGTGCGAGGACTTTTTCAAGAATCGATTTATTGAACATATCCGCACCTCCGAGAATAAATCATCAAGGAGATTATACTACACCCAACTTTTTCTTACAATAAAAATTTCCGATTCACAGTTTGCAGAGCAATAAAACGGACAGCAAACAAGCCGCATGAAATCATGCGGCTTGGTAAATCAATTTTGAGTTACGGGTTCTTCCTCGCGGGTTGGCAATTTATTTGCAAATCTGTGTGACGGACGATAAATAAGGAGCGCTATGAATATCAACAGCGCCGTTGCGGCGAGGCTTATGGGATAGACCGTCATTATCGTTTCGAAGTTGTGATTTTTCGGGAACACAAGCTCTATCCAGGCTATTCTTATTCCGCAGACGCCGATCATTGTCAGCACAGCCGGGACGAGTGAGACGCCGAAGCCGCGCAGATAGCCTGACATTATCTCATAGAGCATACTGAAAGTGTACGCCGAGAAGACTATCACGAGGCGCGTATAGCCGATTTCTATAACCTGCGGGTCGCTGTTGAATACTGAGAGCAGGAATCGGCCGACAAGAAGGACTATTCCGATTGCTGCGCCGGAGGCTATCGTATCTTCTATCAGCGTCAGCCACAGCGTGCGCTTGCAGCGTTTTATCTGACCCGCGCCGTAATTCTGCCCGACGAATGTCGTGCATGCCTGGCTGAACGAGTTCATGACATCGTAAGCTATAACTTCAATATTGAACGCCGCGCTCGACGCCGCTATAACGACGGTTCCGAGGCTGTTTATCGCCGACTGGATGACAATATTTGACACGGCGAAAACAGCGCTCTGGATTCCTGCGGGAAGTCCTATTTTCATTATCACTCTGAAGCTGTTCCAGCTGAACCTCATCTTTTTCGGCTCGACTTTTATATATTTATCCGACTTTACGAGGCGTATAAAAAGTATTATCGAGCTGACTGCATTCGAGATAACTGTCGCGGTTGCAACGCCGCTGACGGTCATTTTGAGAACTATAACAAAGAAAAGATTGAGAATAACATTGAGAACGCCTGACACGGCAAGCGCTATAAGCGGCACTTTTGTGTCTCCAATGCTTCTGAAAATCGCCGCTTCGAAGTTATATAGCAATATGACGGGCAGACCGATTAGATATATTCTGAAATATATAACCGCAAGGGGCAGGACATCATCCGGGACATTGAGGGAGCTGAGCATCCTGCCGACAAAAAATTCGGCTATCACTACGACTATTGTTCCGCCGACGAGTGCGAATATTATCGAAGTATGTACGGCACGCTGAACGGATTCTTTATTGTTCCTGCCCATGGCGTTTGCGATAACGACATTTGCGCCGAGTGAGATGCCGATAAGAAAGTTCACTATAAGTCCTATAACGGGACCGTTTGCGCCGACCGCAGCGACTGCCGCAGTGCTCTTGTCGCCCGCAAAGTTGCCGACGACGGCGAGATCGGACGCATTGAAAAGCTGTTCGAGTATCGCCGTTGCCGCAACCGGGAGCGCGAACAGCGGCAGCTTGTTCCAGATAGAGCCGTTGAGCATATCTATTTTCTTTGCGCCTGAGCGTTTCATTTCGTTCCCCGCTTTCTTTGAGAGATTTCATGTGTTAGAAAAGTGTTAGAAAACACCTGTTTTGCAAAGGTTGGAGCACAAAAAGAGAAAGACTCGACAATCACGAAAACCATTGATTATCAAGCCTTCTGCGCTGGTGCGAGTGGTGATACAGCATTTTTCAAAAAACACAGTAATATCAATGGTTTTAGGACACCCGAACAGCGAAATTACTTGTATTCCGCCCTCTTGAAACAGTCAATTTCAGCAGCTATTGCTCGGTTCATCTTCCGGTAAGGAGACGACATCCTTGCAATAATCAGTACATAGCGCGTCTGTTACCCAAAGTGGCGCTTGGGTCGGCAGGCGCGCTATTTTTATGCCCAGATGCGGGCGAAGGAGGTGTTATTGTGAAAGCATACGGGAAGTCGTGGGGCTACAACGTATATGACTGCCGGTACTGCCTGTACCGGAAAGGGAAGCTCAAGGGCTGCGTCTACCCGGACGGCTGCTGCTGTCCCGTCCCGCAGAAGCCCGCAAGACGGAACGGCATAGAACAAGTTTACGAAGCAGCTGCGGACAGCGCCGCTCCCGTTTCGGAGTGCGAGGGCTGTCCCTACGGAAGGGCTGCCCCCTGCATCGGATGGTGTACCAAAGAGGTCATGCGCGCCGCAGGGCTTCCAAAGGAGCGTGACAGAAGCCATGTATGACTATTTCTACGGTGCGGAAGCGGAACAGTTCTTCTTTTACCGCATCCCCAAGGTGCTGTTCACGGAGGAACGGTTCAGAAGCGTTTCCGCAGAAGCCAAGGTGCTCTACGGTCTGCTCCTTGACCGCATGAGCCTGAGCTGCAAGAACGGCTGGCTGGATAAAGAAGGACGTGTGTATATCATCTTCACCATCGAGGAGGTCATGACCGCCCTGGGCTGCGCCGACCAGAAGGCCGGAAAGCTGCTGCATGAGCTGGAGAGCAAATGCCGCCTCATCGAGCGCAAGCGGCAGGGGCTGGGCAAGCCCAACCTCATCTACGTCAAAAACTTTGTGGATAAGGATGTGGATAACGCATCGGGCAGCACCGCGCCCTCCCCGGAATCACGATTCCAGAACCGTGAAAATCACGATTCAGGAGCAGTGAAAATCACGGATCAAGAATCGTTAAAATCACGATCTAATAATACTGAGAATAATGATACTGATTTTAGTGATACGGATTCCTTTCCCTTCACTTCGTTCAGGAGGGATCACGGTCGGGAAGCGAAAGGAAACGAAACGGTTTTAAGAGAGCGGTACAGAGCACTTATTGCGGAGAACATCGCCTACGACGCACTCCTGACAGACTATCCATACGAGCAGGACACGTTGGAAGAAATCCTGGAGCTGCTGGTGGATGTGGTCTGTACGACGAAAAGCTCCGTCCGCATTTCCGGCGACGACAAGCCCGCCGAGGTGGTCAGGAGCCGGTTTTTGAAGCTGAACAGCGAGCACATCCGCTTTGTGGTGGGCGGGCTGAAGGAAAACACCACCCGCATCCGCAATATGCGCCAGTATCTTTTAGCCACGCTGTATAACGCCCCTCTGACCATCGGGAACTACTACCGAAGCCTTGTCAGTCACGATATGTCGGAGGGCTTCATCTGAGCCGCAGGTTATTGCCTGCGGCTTTGGCATTTTCAGGAGGTGATGCGACTGTGCCGAAACAGAAACCCAACGAACAGGTACAGCAGATACCGCTTTCAGAGATTCGTCCCTTCAAGAACCACCCCTTCAAGGTGACGGACGACGAGCTCATGCAGCAGACCATCGACAGCATCATGCAGGTGGGCGTCCTCAACCCCGCCATCATCCGTCCCGCACCGGAGGGCGGATACGAGATGGTAGCCGGACACCGGCGGCTTCATGCCGCAGACCTTGCGGGGCTGAAAACCATACCGGCCATCGTCCGCAATCTTGACGACGACGAGGCGGTGATCCTCATGGTGGACAGCAATTTGCAGCGGGAAACCATCAGCCCCATGGAACGGGCGCAGGCGTACAAAATGAAGCTGGAAGCGTTGAAGCATCAGGGAAAGAGGGTGGATTTGGAGGGAAAATCAACTTCTGTTCAAGTTGGACAGAAGTTGCCGGGAAAGACCTCACGCGAACTTGTGGCTGAAAACAGCCCCGACAGCGCAGCACAGATTCGCCGCTATATCCGTCTCACCGAGCTTCTGCCGGAGGTACAGAAAAAGGTGGACAGCAAGGAGATCGCGTTCAGCCCCGCCGTGGAGCTGTCGTATCTCACCCATGACGAGCAGAAGCAGTTTCTGGACGCAATGGACTATTCCCAGAACACGCCCTCGCTTTCCCAGGCGCAGCGGCTCAAGAAGCTCAGCCGGGAGGGAAAATGCACGAAGGAGGCCATGCGCTCCATCATGTCCGAGGAAAAGAAGGAGGAACAGGAGCGTATTACGCTGAGCAGCGATACCCTCCGCAAATATTTCCCCCGAAGCTACACGCCCCTGCAAATGCAGCAGACAATCATCAAGCTGCTGGAGCAGTGGCAGAAAAAACAGCAGCGCCGGAACGAGCGCTGAGAAAGGCAGGTTTATCCATGAACGTAACCATCAACATCTACGGCGACGTACACATCCACTGCGACTGCTGCGACGGGTGCGGCGAATATGACGACGACCTTGAGAAAAGCCCCGAAGCCCCATATGAAGATGCACCCGATACGGAGGATGACAGCGAAGAAACCGAGCTGTCCATTGCGGAAGCGGAAGCTGTGGTCAAGGCAGTGGCGGAGCTGCTCTTTCCCTTTCTTCCGGCTGAAATTGACGAGGGAGGCGGTGCGCATGAAGGAATTTGACGTGACCATCACCGAAACGCTGAAGCTCACCGTGTCCGTGGAGGCATCTTCCAAAGAGGAAGCCCAACAGATGGTAAGCGACCAGTGGCACGCCGGGGATCATATTCTGGATGCGGACAATTTCGTGGAGGTGGAGTTTGAGAGCAATGACGGCAAGGAAATCTCCGCCGAAAGAGCACCGGACGATACCATCGAGGTGCTTATGGTGGAGCCGGGACAGTATCCGCGCGTGGAGCGCATCGGCTCCGACCTCGCCTCCTTGCAGAAGGCTGTGGATGGCTATATCGAAGCGATTTACCCATATGACGACCCCGTGGCGCTGATCTGCGGGGAGGAAGCCAAGCTGGAGGGCAAGCCCCTGAACCGCGCCCTGCGGGACGAGGACGGCGATATCTACGATATTGTGGCCGGCAAATTCTTCATCTGCGGTCTGGGGGATGAGAACTTTGCGTCTCTGCCGAAGGAGCTGCAACAGAAATACGAGGAAAAGTTCCGTCAGCCGGAAGCCTTTTTGAAGATGGGCAGCAAGATCATGGCGATCCCTACCGAGCCCGCCAAGGCAGCGGGCAAGGGCAAGACCGCTCCGGTGACAGAGCGCTGATACCATCAATCCCAATGCGAACGGAAGGAGGAATGACCCATGCAGGAAGAAATTGAAAACAGAACTGTCACTCTGATCATCTCCGCCGTCAAGCTGACCGCACGGGAGCTGAAGGCCGGGATGGATAAATATCTTTCCGAAAAGAAGAGCAAAGCCATGGAAAAGGCGCGTGCCGCGCCTGAAAAGCCCAGCGGCAAGCAGACGGTGAGGCAGCTCATAGGGCAGAATCAGGGCGTATCCAACATTGAGATCACCAACAGCAATATCAAAGGCTTTGAGCGCATAGCCCGGAAATACGGCGTGGATTTTGCCGTTAAGAAAGACCGCAGCGTTTCACCGCCGAAATACTTTGTGTTCTTTAAGGCGAGGGACGCGGACGCACTGACGGCGGCGTTCAAGGAATACACGGCATATGAGCTTAAACGCGCCGCCAAAGCGCAGAACCGTCCCTCCGTGCTGGCGCATCTGCAAGCACTCAAGGCAAAGGTTCAGGCTATTACGCCGGGTAAATCCCGAAACCAGAACAGGGGCATCACGATATGAAGAAACCTCTGAATATCAAGAAGTTCCTGCTGCCCAATATCCCGTATGTCTTTATCGCCCTCTTTGCCACCAAGTTAGGGCAGGCGTGGCGGCTTGCCCCCGGTATGGATTTCTCGGGAAAGGCGCTGCACCTCATGGAGGGCTTTGCCGCCGCGTTCCAATCGGCGCTGCCCAGCTTCCACCCCATCGACCTGTGCGTGGGCGTTGCAGCCGCTCTGCTCATTCGGCTTATCGTGTACGTCAAGGGCAAAAACGCCAAGAAATTCCGCAAAAATCTGGAATACGGCTCTGCCCGTTGGGGCAAGCCCGAGGATATCGCCCCTTACGTCGATCCGAAGTTTGAGAACAACGTCATTCTCACCCAGACTGAGCGGCTCATGATGTCCAACCGTCCCAAAGACCCCAAGACGGCGCGGAACAAAAACGTGCTGGTGGTGGGCGGCTCCGGCAGCGGCAAGACGCGGTTTTTCATTAAGCCAAACCTCATGCAATTACACAGCTCATACGTTGTCACCGACCCGAAGGGCAGCATCGCCGTGGAGTGCGGAAAGCTCATGCTCCGCAATGGCTATAAGGTGAAGATATTCAATTCCATCAACTTCAAGAAGTCCCACCACTACAACCCCTTTGCGTATATCCACAGCGAGAAGGATATTTTGAAGCTGGTCACGACCCTCATTGCCAACACCAAGGGGGACGGGAAATCCGGAGACGACTTCTGGCAGAAGGCCGAGACGCTGCTCTACACGGCGCTCATCGGCTATATCCACTACGAAGCCCCCGAGGAGGAACAGAACTTCGCCACGCTCATCGAGTTCATCAACGCCATGGAGGTGCGCGAGGACGATGAGACCTTTGAGAACAACGTGGATCTGGCCTTCAAGGAGCTGGCAAGCCGTGAGCCGAATCACTTTGCCGTGCGGCAATATAAAAAATACAAATTAGCGGCGGGCAAAACAGCTAAGTCGATCAATATTTCCTGCGGCGCACGCCTTGCGCCCTTCGATATTCAGGAGCTGCGGGAAATCACCATGTACGACGAGCTGGAGCTGGACACGCTGGGCGACCGGAAAACGGCGCTGTTTCTCATCATGAGCGACACCGACAGCACCTTCAATTTCCTTATCTCCATGATTTACAGCCAGTTATTCAACCTGCTGTGCGAAAAGGCCGACGACGTATACGGCGGCAGGCTCCCCGTCCATGTGCGCTGCCTCATCGATGAGTGCGCCAACATCGGGCAGATACCGAATCTGGAAAAGCTCATGGCCACCATCCGCAGCCGCGAGATCTCCGCCTGTCTGGTGCTGCAAGCCCAAAGCCAGCTAAAGGCTTTGTACAAGGACAACGCCGACACCATCATCGGCAACTGCGACAGCTCGATTTTTCTGGGCGGCAAGGAGCCCGGTACGCTGAAGGAGCTGAATCAGGCGCTGGGGAAAGAGACCATCGACACCTTCAACACCGGCGAGAGCCGTGGACGGGAGGTGTCCCACAGCCTGAACTATCAGAAGCTGGGCAAAGACCTTGCCACGATAGACGAGCTGGCGGTGCTGGACGGCGGCAAGTGCATCTTGCAGCTTCGGGGCGTGCGCCCCTTCCTCTCGGATAAGTACGACATCACCCGTCACCCCAATTATAAGTATCTGTCGGACGCGAACCCAAGGAACGCCTTTGATATCGAAAAGTATCTCTCCACAAGACTGGTGCCGAAAGCGGATGAGGTCTACGAGGTGTTCGACGCGGGCCGCGTCTGAGCGCATAAGCCCGCCGCCCTCATGTGGCGGCTTTTCATATAGATACGGATGAGAAAAGACGCCTCCTCGCTTGCAGGGTCGGAACGAATCCACGAACTAAAAATTGAAAGGAGAAGCCGGAATCGGGGCTGCATCGCAGCTTTCGCTCCGGCTCCTGCTGTATCCGCGAGATTTCAACACAACCAACACCCAATGATTCCGGCAACACAAATATGGAATTTTTCAACTCTGCTGTCGGCGTTCTCCAGACCCTCGTCATCGCCCTCGGTGCCGGCCTCGGCATCTGGGGAGCCATTAACCTGCTGGAAGGCTACGGAAACGACAACCCCGGCGCAAATGCTCATGTACGGTAAGGAAGCAAGCAACCGAAAACAAGAGATAGACCGCCAGCACTACACTATTCCGAACCAAAGACCAAAAGATAAGCATTGTGGGAAAATCTAAACTTTTGGATTTTCCTACAATGCCAACTACGGCGGAATCCCTCCCACTCCTTATATCTTTCTGTATACATTGAATTTGTATTTAGTAAAATGCAGACAACACCACGGATCGGCTTTTGGTTGGACAATTCCAACCAAACACCACAGCAGACAGCAGAAAACATTCTGAACGCTAGGAAGCCGGTATGATTGTTACATATAAGGGGAAGAAAAATTTCTTTTAGGTACTTGCTTTCCTAAAACTGATGTGATACAATGATTTAATCCAGAAAAGGAGTAAAAAATATGCGGCAAGGTATTCTTAAATAAAACTATAATCAAATAGTGGGAACAAAGGATTATGATAGCTCCTTTTGTAGGGGCTTAGTTTTTTGTACCCAATTTAAGAATACTTTTGCCTTATCAATTTTGACATATCCCCAAAAACAGCAATCACAAACAGGTGTATGCTGTATATGTGTATGTCCGCAACTTATAATCCCCAGTGGTAAAAGTATTTTACTGCTGGGGATTTTTATGCCCTTTGGGGCTGTAAAGGGAGGACAATCACATGAAAATAATCAATATTGGAATTCTTGCCCATGTAGACGCTGGAAAGACGACCTTGACGGAGAGCCTGCTATATGCCAGCGGAGCCATTTCAGAACCGGGGAGCGTCGAAAAAGGGACAACGAGGACGGACACCATGTTTTTGGAGCGGCAGCGTGGGATTACCATTCAAGCGGCAGTCACTTCCTTCCA
>OLQD01000133.1_pt1 | contig 68956 bp, 60 predicted proteins | sample 1672841 | NCBI WGS metagenome assembly OLQD01 (sample SAMEA3136729, study PRJEB25190) | human gut metagenome | biome: human gut; feature: human-associated habitat; material: faeces | place: Austria | collected 2013 | reverse complement strand
GTTTAAAATTAATCGTTTAACTACAGTGATGTGGTTTTTATCGCACCACTAATAAATCTAAATATTAATTTATATCATACAATCATAATTGCAAATAACCTTTGGAAATTTTTGCTATTTCTCAATAATCTTTAACCACAAAAATAGCGAAATTCCAGTATCCAACAATATATTGCGATATATTTCCAACTATTTCGGATTAGATTTGGGTTATTTTTTATAATCTTCCCATAAGAATGACTAAAATCTTACTGATTCAACTAATCTCCAAAGGTCACCATAGAACTAAAGCAACGATTTCCAGCCTTTGAGATATTTTACCATTTTGGTAAAATAATTCTGATTAAATTGAGAAGGTATGTGCAGAACAATGGAAACAAAGAATAGTTTCGGATTAGATTTGAGTTCTCTAACTTCAAGTTGAATGGTTGTTGCAAAAAATGCAACAACCATTCAACTTGTAACTCTCCACTATCGAGCACATTCGAAAGATATTTCCTTCATTCTTTTCATCACTCATATCGATGCTCATGCAACTACTTATCCATATTTTCGAACTACCTCGACATTTGATAAAAAGAACAGAAGAACAAAATTTTTCCCGCCTATCAATTTTAAAATCTGTTCTTTTGTTCTTCTGTCAAAATATCCCAAATACCCAATTTTCCTCAGGGCGTTCATCGGCAATTGCCGGCGAGATTTGCAATGTATTCCGACAAGTTGATAAACTGAACGCCGTCGGCTTTCAATCGTCCTATGATCTGTTCAAACTCGTTCCATCGGGCATCGTCCCAACTGTTGGGATGCCCTTGCAAATAAAACGTACTGCAATTGCGCCAACAGCCAAGATAATTGACGAGAAATTTGTGGTAGTCCGGATTATGGTATGGATATTCCATCTCTAAAGTTTCGCGGATTACCAATCCCTTGTAATGATGCAGTTCTGGGAAAGAACGGTCGGCCATGACAAGACGAATGTTGGGCACGGTCGAAAGCGCACTGTCGGTCACTTCGTTACAACTCGTCCAATGAGGTCCCCAGGCATGAAGCGTGATGCCTGTTTTGGCGACACAGAGAGAATCGGTAAGACGGAGGGCCTGCTGCTGCGAAGCAAAATCTTGTTCAAATTCGCCCGTTTCATCACCGCTCGTCCGATTACGGAAACCATGGTTCCAGAATTCAATGCCGTCAATGGCCGCAGTACGGCAAAGCCAGTCGAAATAGTCGGTTCTGTCCGACTGGAGAGAATAACCGAGAATTCCGAGATTAGCTTTCAGTCGCTTTGCCTGACTATTCCGCCGTTTCGCTACGGAGCTGTTCGCAAAAACGCTTCACTCCTTCCGTGCCGCCGCAACGGTAGTGGACAAAACTGCGAGGACTGCCGTCGGGCAGACTAACATCCGACGGGTCGACAACAAACAGACGGCACGCGGGCGGCAGCATTCCCAGCAAATCGGCAGCAGGAAAGACAAGCATCGTGGAACCGACCACCACAAAATAGTCGGCCTCGCGGGTAAGGGCCACGGCACGCTTCCACAACCGCCGGTCGATGTCCTCATTAAAAAAGATGACAAACGGGCGTATCTGCGAACCGTCGGGAGCCTTGTCGCCGATATGGATGTCAGGGTGACTGCGGTCGATTTCTATCGACTCATAGGGATGGAGCGTACTGGCATTTTTCAGAGCCTCGCCGTGAAGATAAACGACTTCGGAACTTCCGGCACGGGTATGGAAATCATCGCCGTTCTGCGTAATGACCGCCACATCGTAGTCCTTTTCCAGTGCGGCAATCAGACGATGGGCCTCGTTCGGCTCCCTGTCGAGAATGGCACGCCGCAGAGGATTGAAAAAATCGAGCATCACCTGCCTCCGCTGCCGGCAGTCACTCCGCCGCCCCGAATACCAGGAACGCGCATCGGCAACGGCCTCCACGTCCAGCGTGTCCCAAAGTCCGCCGTCGCCGCGAAAGGTAGGCAGTCCGCTTTCACGGCTGATTCCCGCCCCTGTGAAAAATACTATCTTTTTCCGTTTCATCGCTGATTCCGTTTTTTCGATTATCACGCTGCAAACTTATCAAAAAATACGCCAATCACAGCGTGAAAAAGTCACAAAAAACGGAACTGCCTTCGCGGCAATTCCGTTTCCCACATAGACCTTGTATTTCGTATTATTAAACGTAGCCTTGTCCCATCATAGCGTGAGCCACCTTCATGAAGCCGGCAATGTTGGCACCCTTCATGTAGTTGACGAAACCGTCAGGCTGTGTACCGTATTTCACGCATTGTTCGTGAATGTCGCGCATAATCTGGTGCAAGCGGTCGTCCACTTCTTTTTCTGTCCAAGTGATGTGCATAGCGTTCTGAGTCATTTCCAAACCTGAAGTTGCTACACCACCGGCATTTACAGCCTTACCAGGAGCGTAAGTAACCTTGTTTTCGATGAACGTATCGATAGCTTCCGGCGTACATCCCATGTTGGATACTTCAGCTACAATCTGTACCTTGTTGGCTACAAGCATGTCGGCATCTTCTTTTGCCAATTCGTTCTGAGTTGCGCAAGGAAGAGCGATGTCCACTTTCTGTTCCCAAGGTTTCTTGCCCGGGAAGAATGTAGCGTTCGGATATTTTTCAACGTACGGTTCAACGATGTCGTTGCCTGAAGCACGAAGTTCGAGCATATAGTCAATCTTGTCACCGCAAATACCGTCCGGGTCATAAACATAACCGTCAGGACCGGAAATTGTCACTACCTTGGCACCGAGTTCAGTAGCCTTCAAAGCAGCACCCCAAGCCACGTTACCGAAGCCGGAAATAGCCACTGTCTTGCCCTTGATGTCGTCGCCTACACGGTGCAACATGTTTTGTACGAAATAGAGTGCGCCGAAGCCTGTTGCTTCCGGACGGATACGAGAACCGCCGAAGTCAAGACCCTTGCCTGTAAACGTACCTGTATGTTCTTGAGCGAGTTTCTTATACATGCCGTACATGTATCCCACTTCGCGACCACCTACGCCGATATCGCCTGCCGGCACGTCGCGGTCAGGACCGAGGTTACGCCACAATTCGAGGATAAACGCCTGGCAGAAACGCATGATTTCCTTATCTGATTTGCCGCGCGGGCTGAAGTCTGAACCGCCTTTTCCGCCGCCCATCGGCAATGTTGTCAGTGCATTTTTGAAAGTTTGTTCAAATCCTAAGAACTTGAGGATAGACAAATTCACAGAAGCGTGGAAACGGATACCTCCCTTGTACGGGCCGATAGCGTTGTTGAATTGCACGCGATAGCCGATGTTTGTCTGAACCTCACCCTTGTCGTCGGTCCAAAGAACGCGGAACGTGAAAATACGGTCTGGTTCAACCATACGTTCGATAATTTTTGCATTTTCAAATTCCGGGTGTTCTTCGTAAACGTCCTTTACGGAGAGCAGCACTTCCTTAACGGCTTGTAAATACTCCTTTTCACCGGGGTGTTTAGCCTCAAGATCGGATAAAATCTTTTCTACATTCATAGTTAATTTGATTAAGGCATTAGTTTTGTTTTTTTATACAACAAATATAATGAAAAAAGTTTCGAACTACCTACCAAAAACCGTTAAAAAATCACCCAAATACTGACAATTTGCTATAAAACATATTTTTCACCACTTTCCGCCCGACACTGAAAAACATCCATTTCTTCGATTAAAACACAAAAATAATAGAATTAAAATCCTTTTTTGTCAATTTAACTCGCATAATGCTTTGAATTACCGCAAGAAAAGTGTAAATTTGCATGCTAAATTTATAATACTATACGGCAATGCGAAAACATATAATATATGCCTTGTTGGCGTCTCTGGCGATGACAAGTTGCGGAGAATACAACAAGGTGCTAAAAAGCACGGATGTAGAATATAAATATGAATATGCCAAAAAGGCGTTTGAAGAAAGAAGGTTTGTGCAGGCAGCCACTATTTTGGAAGACGTAGTCAAAATCCTGAAAGGTACTGACAAGGCGGAAGAGTCGCTCTACCTGCTCGGCCTCAGCTACTACGAAAACAAGGACTACATGACGGCAAGTTCCTATTTCAAGACCTACTACACCCACTACCCGAAAGGGAAATACGCCGAGCTGACACGCTTCTATGCAGGATACGGCTGCTACCTCGACTCGCCGGAACCACAGCTCGACCAGACAGAAACCTACAAGGCTATTGAAGAGCTTCAGAAGTTTCTCGACTATTTCCCGCACAGCGACAAGGCTACTATCGCACAAAACGCCATATTCGAGTTGCAGGACAAGCTGGTGCAAAAGGAAATTGACAATGCACAGCTCTACTACAACCTCGGAAACTATCTCGGCAACAACTACGAGAGCGCAGTCATCGTTGCCCAGAACGCTCTGAAAAACTATCCTTACACAAAATATAAGGAACAGCTTCAGATGATTATCCTGAAAGCAAGATATCAGGAAGCCCGCCAGAGTGTCGACGAAAAGAAGGAAGAACGCTTCAGAGTGGTTATCGACGAGTATTACTCCTTCATCAACGACTATCCGGATGGCCCGAACCGCAAAGAGGCCGACAACATTTTCAAAATCGCCAGCCGATTTGTACATGATTAAAAGAAACAACAAAAATTACTTTTTATAAACTTTTTATCGAGAATGGATTATAAGAGATCAAACGCGCCGATTAATACGGTGACACGCGATGTAATTAAGTTATCGGAAGATACCGGTAATGTTTACGAAACAGTCTGCATCATCGCCAAACGTGCAAACCAGATTGCCGTGGAGATGAAACATGATCTTGAAAAGAAACTTCAGGAATTTGCAACCTTGAACGACAATCTTGAAGAAGTTTCTGAAAACAGAGAGCAAATCGAAATTTCTCGCTACTACGAAAAATTGCCGAAACCGGTGCTCATCGCTACCCAGGAATACATCGAAGGTAAGATTGAATACCGCAACCCGGCCAAAGAAAAGGCCAAACTCGATTTCTAAAAACCCTTTACGAAACCGAATTGACAGAAGATAGAATCTTGCATCCCATACGGGGTGCAAGATTTTTTCTTTATATAAATAGGTGGCTACACTTTTTTTAGTAAATTTGCAAAAGAAACAACATTTACGGATTAATAATACATTAATTAATTAATTGTGGCAAACAAATCGGAAAAGAGTCCGCAAGGATTCATAAAAAAACATCCTATACTGTTCAACATCCTGCTGATAGTTGCTGTAGACTTCGTGCTCCTCGTAATCGCCTACCAGGGACTGGCGTGGTTCACCAACCATAACCAGTATGAAATCGTACCCGACCTGAAAGGCATGACGGTTGACGAAGCGACACGCGCCCTCGCAACAAAGGACCTGAAGTTCGAAATCACGGACTCCATCTACACCACATCGGTACAACCCGGCATGGTCATCGAGCAAGTGCCAAAGGCCGGCTCAAAAATCAAGAACAACCGGGCCGTCTATGCCACAATCCGCTGCTTCTCGGCACAGATAGTGACCGTTCCCCAAGTAGTCGACATGTCGGTACGCCAGGGCATGAGCACGCTGAACGGACTGGGCATCAAGAACATAAACATCGAAAAGATTCCGTCGGAATACAGCGACCTGATTTATGAACTGAAAATGAACGGACTGCCGCTCCATGCAGGCGACAAGATTCCGGTTGACGCCCGCCTCACGCTCATTGTGGGCGACGGTTCGCTGGGCATCAACGACGAAGCACTACTCAATGAATACAACGAAACTGTAAACGAGCTTCAATCAGGCGACAGTTCGGAAAACGACACAGACATATTCGAATAATGACCCAAGAACCCGATAATTTCATGACCGACGATTTTGATGAAGAATTGTCGGATTCAACCGTCGAAAGCGGCGGACAAGAGTTGTGGGAACACTATCGGTTTGTGGCTGAAAAGGGACAGACACTGCTGAGAGTCGACAAGTTCCTCGTATGCCATATCGACAAGACATCGCGCAACCGCATTCAGCAGGCTGCCGAAGCCGGCTGCATCCTCGTCAACGGAAAACCCGTAAAGTCGAACTACCGTGTCAAGCCGTTCGACGTGGTTTCGCTGGTGATGGACCGCCCGAAATATGAACTGGAAATCATTCCGGAGGACATTCCCCTCGACATCGTTTATGAAGACACCGACCTGCTGGTAGTCAACAAGCCGGCTGGACTTGTCGTGCACCCGGGACATGGCAACTACTCGGGCACACTGGTCAATGCCCTCGCCTACCATTTCAAGGACTACCCTGACTACGACGTAAGCGACCCTCGCCTCGGACTGGTACACCGCATCGACAAGGACACATCCGGATTGCTGGTCATCGCCAAGACTCCCGACGCAAAGACATGCCTCGGAAAGCAATTCTTCAACAAAACCACTCACCGTCAATACGTTGCCGTAGTATGGGGTAAATTTGACGAAGAAAGCGGCACCGTGGAAGGCAATATCGGACGAAGCCTCAAGGACCGCCTGCAGATGGCCGTATTCCCTGACGGCGACTACGGAAAGCATGCTGTTACCCACTACAAGGTACTGGAAAACCTCGGCCACGTTGCCGTAGTGCAATGCCAGCTTGAAACGGGACGCACCCACCAGATTCGCGTGCACATGAAACATATCGGACACCCGCTGTTCAACGACGCACGTTATGGAGGCGACAAAATTCTGCGCGGCATCTCGACTGCCAAGTACACGCAGTTCGTGCAAAACTGCTTCAAGACATGCCCGCGACAGGCTCTGCATGCAAAAACTCTTGGTTTCGTGCACCCTACGACAGGCGAAGAAATGTTTTTCAACTCCGAAATTCCGGAGGACATGAGAGCACTGATCAAAAAGTGGGAAGAATACTATACAAATGTATAATTCCCCTGCATTTTATTTCGTTTTTTTCAGTAATTTATGCTATCTTTGAAGAAATATAAGCTCATTAAAATTATACCGAAAAATTTACCGCTATGAATGAAATAGTGACACCGAATGAATATAGCGACATATGCCCCTTTTCCGACAGTGAATTCCACGAAAAGATGGAAGAACTGGTAAAGGAACCGGGATTCAAGCACGCCGTAACTTGGGTGCTGCCGGACATTGATTTCGAGGCTTTCTGTCAAGGACTTCTTGCCATTGACAACAAACGCGACTTCCAGGTCAACATCATGTACCCGTTCCTCGAAATGCTGGCAAAGAAAACCACCAACGGCATATCGGACACTGGCATTGAAAATATTGACATTAACAAATCATACACAATGATCACCAACCACCGTGACATTGTGCTCGACGCTTCGTTCATGAACTTGTCGTTGCTTCGCCGCAACTACAAGACAACCGAAGTGGCAATCGGCAACAACCTCCTCATCTATCCGTGGATAGAGGACCTGGTTCGCCTTAACAAAAGTATCGTCGTAAAACGCGACGTCGGTATGCGCCAGGCATTGGAAGCAGCCGAGCAGCTTTCGGGATACATCCATTTTGCACTGACCCAGAAACATGAATCCGTATGGATCGCACAACGCCAGGGCCGCGCAAAAGACAGTAGCGACGGAACTCAGGAAAGCCTCATCAAGATGCTCGGAATAGCCGGAGGCAAGGACTACATCGACAACATTATGGAAGTGAACCTGCTCCCGGTGGCCATCAGCTACGAGTTCGACCCGAATGACTATTTGAAAGCCCGCGAGTTTCTTTTGAAAAAGAAATTCCCGGATTTCAAAAAGACCCAGCGCGACGATTTGTTCAGTATGGAAACCGGACTCCTTCAAAACAAAGGGCGCGTACACTTCTCCTTCACGCCGTGTATCAACGACCAGCTTGAAGAGTTGCGCGGACTTGAAAAGACGGAGCAAGTGGAAAGAATCTGCAAAATCATCGACAGCAACATTCACTGTCACTACCGCATCTATCCTTGCAACTATATCGCGTACGACCGCCGCTTCAAGACAGACCGTTTCAAAAACGAATATACGGAAGCCGACATCGAAAGCTTCACAACTTACCTGAACGGTCAGCTTGAAAAAGTGAAGAAAGAAGTGGATTTCGAAATCACTGCCGACGACCGCGAATACATGCTTGAAATGATGCTGGTTATGTACTCCAACCCGCTCTGCAACAAATTGAAAGCAACCGACAGTTTGTAGTCATGAAAATTTCCTATGTTGCGCTGTTCATATTATTAGCAGTAAATCTGCTGACCGACGGATATATCTATTTCCGCCTGAAACAGGCAACACAAAAACATAAATGGCTGAAGAAGGCGCACATCGCCTTCTCAGCCATTCTTTGTATTTCGCTGGTTGCAATCGCAGCGGCTCCTTTCCGCACTGCAAGCACCGTCGGAATGCAATGGATTATGTGGACACTGTTCACCTACATTTCCACCTATCTTCCGAAATATCTGTATGCCATTTCCGCCATTATTGCCAATATCCCGCGACTTTTCAAACGGAAGCGTTGGAATTTCGTTTCAACAGCCGGCGCCATTATCGGCTTCCTGCTTTTCGGTACAATGTGGTGGGGTGCACTTGTCACTCCCCGGCAAGTGAACATAGAGAAAGTGGACATACGGTCGGAACGGCTTCCGAAAAATTTTGACGGGTTCACCATTGCCCTGTTCTCCGACCTGCACACCGGAACTTTCGGCAACAACACGGGAATTGTCGAGAATCTTGTGGAGGAAATCAACCGGCAGAACGCCGACATGGTAATCTTTGCCGGCGACATCGTAAACCGCAGCACTTCGGAACTCTACCCCTTCATTCCCGCTCTTAAGCAAATAAAGGCGCGCTACGGCGTTGTTTCCGTTCTGGGTAACCATGACTACGGCGACTACATGAAATGGGATTCGGAAGAAGCCTACGCGGCAAATATCGAGGAATTGGTCACATTGCAGAACGATTCACTCGGATGGCGGTTGCTTCGCGACCAGTCGTTCGACATCTACGCAGGCCCCGACAAGCAGAAAATTGCCATCATCGGCGTGGACAACTGGGGCGAACCGCCTTTCAAGACCTACGGAAACCTGCAACTGGCCTACGACAACCTCAACGACAGCGTGTTCAAAATTCTTGTGAGCCACAATCCCCGCCATTGGGACCTGGAGGTAGTGAAGAAAACCAACATCGACCTGACACTTTCGGGACATACCCACGCCATGCAGTCGATGCTCGAAATCGGCGGAAAGAAATATTCGCTGGCAGCCAAGAAATACCCGAACTGGGCAGGACTCACATCGGAAAACGGGAAATACCTGTATGTGAACATCGGCATCGGAGAAGTGGGTGTACCGATGCGATTGGGAGCTACTCCCGAACTGACACTCATCACCCTTCATTGCAACTAATTCAGAAAATCATTCTATGGAAAAGATATTGGCGTTCGTTGCCGGCGACACCGGCATTTCCCTGAAACAGACTTCCGCAACCATCAAGCTGCTTGATGAAGGAGCAACCATCCCCTTCATCAGCCGCTATCGCAAGGAAGCGACGGGCGGACTCGACGAAACACAGATTCAGGCCATCGCCACCGCCTACGAAAAGGCACAGGAACTGGAAAAACGGAAAAAGCATATCACGGAAACCATTGCGGCACAGGACAAACTGACACCGGAACTGGAAAAGAAAATAGCCGAATGCTTCGACGCACAGACGCTTGAGGACATTTACCTGCCTTTCAAACCGAAACGCCGCACGAAAGCGGAAATTGCACGTGAGAAAGGCCTTGAGCCGCTGGCACGAGTCATCATGGCGCAAAACTCCGACGACGTGAAACGCTCGGCCATGCGGTTCGTAAACGACAACGTTGCCGATACCGACGAAGCGATTGAAAGCGCTGCCGACATTATCGCCGAATGGATTTCGGAGAATCAGGGCGTGAGAAATACCGTCAGAAACATGTTCAGCCGTGAAGCCACAGTCACCTGCAAGGTAGCAAAAGGCAAGGAAGAGGAAGCGGCCAACTATCAGAACTACTTCGACTTCAGCGCACCGCTCAAGCGATGCGGCTCCCACCGCATCCTCGCCATGCGCCGCGGTGAACGCGAAGGCCTTCTGCGGGTGGACATCAGCATCCCGGAAGAAAAGATACTCGACCGTCTTGCCGAACGCCTGGTGAAAAACGACACGGAAAGCGCACAGGTGGTAGAAAAGGCCCTTACCGACAGCTACAAACGACTTATCAAACCTTCGATTGAAAACGAGTTCGCTTCTCTTTCGAAAGCGGAAGCCGACGATCAGGCCATCAGTCTTTTCGCACAGAACGCACGCCAGCTGCTTTTCGCACCGCCGTTGGGACGGAAACGCATTCTCGCCATCGACCCCGGCTACCGCACAGGCTGCAAGGTGGTATGCCTCGACGAACAGGGCAACCTCCTGCACAACGATACGATATACCCTACTCCGCCCAAAAGCGAAACGGCTTTGGCGGCAAAAAAGATAACCCACCTGATTGAAGTCTACAAAATCGATGCCATTGCCCTCGGCAACGGTATGGCAAGCCGCGAAACGGAGCATTTCCTTTCGTCGCTGCGCTACAACCGCGACGTGAAGGTGTTCGTAGTCAGCGAAGACGGCGCATCGATTTACTCGGCATCCAAACTGGCAAGGGAAGAATTTCCGGACAAGGACGTGACGGTGCGCGGAGCGGTTTCCATCGGCCGCCGCCTGCTCGACCCGCTGGCAGAACTGGTGAAAATCGACCCGAAATCCATCGGTGTCGGACAATATCAGCACGATGTCGACCAGACGAAATTGAAAAAATCACTGGAATTTACCGTAGAAAGCTGCGTGAACAGCGTGGGCGTGAATCTAAACACGGCTTCTAAAGAACTGCTCACCTACGTTTCCGGTCTCGGCCCGCAACTGGCACAGAACATTGTCAGCTACCGAGCCGACAACGGCGATTTCACTACCCGTAAACAATTGATGAAAGTGCCAAAGCTTGGCCCGAAAGCATTTGAGCAGTGTGCAGGCTTCCTGCGCATCCCCGACGGGGAAAATCCGCTCGACAACACAGCCGTACACCCGGAAAACTACCGCATCGTGGAACAGATGGCGAAAGACTGCAAATGCACCGTGACCGACCTTATCAAGAACAAGGAAAAACGGGAGAAAATCGACATCAGCCGTTATGTGACCGCCGAAACGGGACTGCCGACACTGACCGACATCATGGCAGAGCTGGAAAAGCCCGGACGCGACCCGCGAAAAGGCGTGGCCGTCATGAAATTTGACGAGAATATCAAGACTTTCGACGACTTGACGGAAGGACTGGTGCTGAAAGGCATCGTAACGAACATCACGCAATTCGGCGTATTTGTCGACATCGGCATCAAGGAAAACGGACTTGTCCACATATCGGAACTCTCCGACAAATTCGTGTCGTCGGCTTCTGAAGTGGTAAAAATCCACCAGCAGGTGACCGTCAAGGTCAAGTCCATCGACAGGGAACGACGACGCATCGCTTTAACAATGAAACAAATCGAACAATAATGAATAGCTTAGTTTTATCAATCGGAAGCAACAGCAAGGACCGCGAATGGCAGGTAAAAAACTGCATAGCGTGGCTGAAAAGCAACCTTCATGGGGTTACTACGTCGGATATCTACAACACAAAAGCCGCCAATGGCGTTGACCCCGACTACCTCAATGCGGTGATGAAGGCAAAGTGTCGCGAAGAACTCCCCGAAATCACCGACATGCTGAAAAAATATGAGACCGTTTGCGGACGCACGCCCATGAGCAAGAAAAAAGGCGACATCCCGATGGACCTCGACATCATCATCTGGAACGATGAAATCATCCGGGAAGCCGACTACAACCAACACTATTTTCAAATCGGCTGGCAACAGCTCAACGAAAAATAATTTGCGAAAATGAACAGAATAAAACCGCTTGGCATTCTTGCCCTGTTTGCCGCCATTGCCTATGTGGCGATTCCGCTTGACGGCGACAACGGCTGGACCGGCTACATCGACGACTTTTTCGTGTTCATGGCCGGCTATACATTTTTTATGGGCAACCGACAGAAATCACTGCCCAACAAACGCATGCTCTACACCATTTCAGGCGCCTTCTTCATTGCCGGAATGCTGTCGCTGATTGCCCTCATTCTGTTTGGAGAATAACCCAAACCGCTTGCAAAAAACGAGTTACGCCGGAGTGAAATTCACTCCGGTTTTTTAGTCACTGGATTTCAGCGTTTTAGAAAACAACAATTACAAATAAGCAAAACAAAGTTTTCCAAAACTTTTTACAACACATTAATTTTCAACAATTTAATTTTCGACGCCACCTAAAAAGTTTTCCAAAATAGAAATTCACTATTTTTCTTTCGAGATATTCAGCATAACTTTGCAACCAGAAAATCACCTCGAAAATTAACGATATATTTCAATATTTCTATGATACAGACAGTTCTCAAACGTGACGGAAGAATAGTGGGTTACAATGAAGAAAAAATCAAGGCCGCTATCCGCAAGGCAATGCTCCAGACTGAAAAGGGCGAAGACGACGCTCTGATTCAGAAAATAGCCGACCGCATCGGAATGTGCGGCGAAGAGCAGATGTCAGTAGAAGACATTCAGGACCGCGTGGAAATGGAACTGATGAAAAGTTCGCGCAAGGAAGTGGCTAAACGCTACATTGCCTACCGCGACCAGCGCAGCATTGCCCGCAAGGCAAAGACGCGCGACGTATTTTTGGAAATCATTGAAGCGAAATCGAACGACATCACGCGCGAAAACGCCAACATGAACGCCGACTCACCGGCGGGCATGATGATGAAGTTTGCCAGCGAAACTACCAAACCGTTCGTCGACGACTATCTCCTGTCGCCGGAAACCGTGGAAGCTATCAGAAACGGCTACCTGCACGTGCATGACAAGGATTACTATCCTACTAAGAGCCTCACTTGCGTGCAGCATCCGCTCGACAAGATTCTGAACGACGGCTTCTATGCCGGACATGGGGAATCGCGCCCGGCAAAACGCATCGAAACGGCAAGCATCATCGGCTGTATCTCCATGGAAACGGCACAGAACGAAATGCACGGCGGCCAGGCCATTCCGGCTTTCGATTTCTACCTCGCACCGTTTGTGCGCCGTTCGTTCATCGAAGAGGTGAAGAACACGGAATCGCTTACCGGCGAAAACTACGCCCACCTTTACAACATCGAGCTCGACGACTTCATCAAGAAGCCGCTCGACGGACTGGCAGGCGAACAACGCTCGCTGCAACACGCCATCAACAAGACCGTGGAACGCGTACACCAGGCCATGGAAGCGTTTATCCACAATATGAACACCATCCACTCGCGCGGTGGCAATCAGGTAGTGTTCAGCTCCATCAACTACGGAACGGACACCTCGGCGGAAGGACGCTGCGTGATGCGCGAACTGCTCAACTCCACCTACGAAGGTGTGGGTAATGGCTCTACGGCCATTTTCCCGATTCAGATATGGAAAAAGAAACGCGGTGTGAACTATCTGCTGGAAGACCGCAACTACGACCTGTTCCAGCTCGCCTGCAAGGTGTCGGCACGCCGTTTCTTCCCGAACTTCCTCAACCTCGACGCTACGTTCAACACCCACGAGAAATGGGATGCCAACGACCCGCAGCGCTATCAGTATGAGGTAGCAACAATGGGATGCCGCACCCGTGTGTTTGAAAACCGTTTCGGCGAGAAAACGTCTATCGGCCGCGGCAACCTTTCGTTCTCGACCATCAACATCGTACGCCTTGCCATCGAGTGCATGAACATAGAAAGCCGCGAGGAACGCATCGAAACATTCTTCAAAAAGCTCGATGTCATGCTGGAAACTACCGCCAAACAATTGTGCGAACGCTACGACTTCCAGAAAACGGCGTTAGCTAAACAGTTCCCACTCCTGATGTCGAAACTGTGGAACGGTGCGGAAAAACTTCAGCCTAACGACACAATAGAAAGTGTCATCAATCAGGGCACGCTGGGCATCGGCTTTATCGGACTGGCAGAATGTCTGGTGGCACTTACGGGCAAACACCACGGAGAAAGCGAAGAAAGCCAGCAACTGGGCTTGAAAATCGTTACCCACATGCGCGACCGTGCCAACGAATTCTCGGAACGCTATCAGCACAATTTCAGTATTCTTGCCACACCGGCTGAAGGTCTGTCGGGCAAGTTCACGAAAAAGGACAAACGCACGTTCGGCATCATCAAGGGCGTGACCGACAAGGACTATTACACGAACTCCAACCACGTTCCCGTTTGGTATAAATGCAGCCCGCGCCACAAGGCGGAAGTGGAAGCTCCTTACCACGACCTGACACGCGGCGGCCACATCTTCTATGTGGAAATCGACGGTGACGCTACCCACAACCCGCAAGCCATTGCCGATATCGTTGCACTTATCGACAAATACAACATCGGCTATGGTTCGGTGAACCACAACCGCAACCGCTGTATGGACTGCGGATATGAGGATGCAACCGACAATCTGGAGACTTGCCCTGTATGCGGAAGCAAGAACATCGACAAACTGCAACGCATCACTGGCTACCTGGTAGGAACTACCGACCGCTGGAACAAGGCGAAACTGGCGGAACTGAACGACCGCGTTATCCACAAATAAGCCCTTACGGAAATGAAAATCAACATACTTGACATCGTCGAAGGCACGACAGTCGACGGTCCCGGCCTGCGCACCTCCATCTATATGGCAGGCTGCCGCCACTGTTGCCCGGGTTGCCACAATCCGGAATCGTGGGCTTTCGACGGTGGCACGGCTATGGACCTGAAAGAAATTCTGGCCGTTGTTGAAGAAAACGACTTCAACGTGACGCTATCGGGCGGCGACCCGCTCTACCATCCCACGGCAACATTGGAACTGTGCCGGCAAATCAAACAACGGTTCGGCAAAACCATATGGAGCTACACAGGCTTCACATGGGAGCAAATCGTGGCATCACCCACACTACGCCCCCTGCTCGACTACATCGACGTAGTAGTCGACGGCCCTTTCCAACTCGACAACAAGCAGCTCGGACTGCGCTTCAAAGGCAGCACCAACCAACGCCTCATCGCCGTCCACCCCACCCTCACCACCGGCCAAATCACCGAATGGGAAGGGTGAAAGGAAACACAGACAAAAACGAAATTATCAAACAAAAAACACGAATATCTATCATCCACTTAAAACAATTCCCAATAGTTCCATTTTAATAAATGGAAACAATTCTAACTATTCATTATATTCACTATATTTGTAGAATAATGGAACAGACTCAAAAATGAAGGCATAACAGGGACTTTTAAATGTCCATTATTTTTTAGAGTTCAACTTCCGATAATATAAAAATATAGGAATATATGACACCAGAAGAAAAAGCGAGGCAAAAAATAGATCAGTGGTTTATTGATGCTGGCTGGAAAGTAGTTGATAGAGACAACTACGAACCAAACTGTACTGCAGTAGCCATAAGGGAAGGACTTTTAAAAGGTAATCTTGAGGCTGACTATTTTCTTTTTATCAATGGAAAAGCTGTCGGTGTGCTTGAAGCCAAAAGAGAAGAGATAGATCCTTTTTCCGATACTGTGTGCGAACAGGCTGTTTTATATGCCCGGAATGTTCCTAATATCTACCAAGTATATCAAAAGCCATTGCCTTTCATTTTCACTTCAAATGGAAAAGACTTATATTTCTGCGACTTCCGCAAGGTGGATTCTTGTTTCAAGCAAATTATGACGATTCCAACTCCTCATGAATTGGTTAAACTGTTGGGAATAAATGATTATTTTGCCGGACTCCCAACTTTGCGAAAAAAAGGATTACGTGATTGTCAGTATGAGGCCGTTACTGAACTGGAAAAAAGTTTCAGGAGTGGGCAGAATCGCGCCTTGATGGTATTGGCAACTGGTGCAGGTAAGACATATACCGCATGTCTTGCTGCCTATCGTCTCCTTTCATATACTCCAATGAGAAGAGTGTTATTTCTTGTGGACAGAAATAACCTCGGAAAACAGGCAGAGGGAGAATTTGGAACTTTTAGGCTGACAGAAAATGGAGATGCATTCAACACAATATTTACAGTGAATCGTCTTCGCTCCTCTTCTATACCATCTGATAGTAATGTCGTTATTTCAACAATACAGCGTCTCTTTTCTTTTCTGAAAGGAGATACTATAGAGGATAATGACAATGATGATGATAATGAGCCTACAGAAGAAGTTGTATTGCCTCCTAATCCCAATTTACCACATGATTACTTTGATTTGATTATCATAGATGAGTGTCACCGCTCCATTTATGGGAATTGGCGTAAGGTATTGGAATATTTTGATACAGCCAGCCTTGTTGGATTGACAGCCACACCAATTCCTGAAACAATGGCATTCTTTAACAATAATCGCATAGTCAACTACACATTGGAGAAAAGTATCGTTGATGGTGTAAATGTAGATTGTCGCGTATATCGAATTAAAACTCAGGTTACAGAAAATGGCGGTGCTATATTAGAAGGAGAAAAAATCAAAGAAGAAACACGATATACCGGAGATGTAAAAACCATTTCCAATAAAGAAACGAAAACATATACCAATAAAGAGCTAAACAGAAGTGTCATTAATCCTGCGCAAATAAAACTTATTCTGTCTACTTACCGTGATGTTGTCTATGCTGAGTTATTCAATGATCCACAGCGGGATGCCAATTTTAACTATCTGCCAAAGACTTTGATTTTTGCTCTAAATGAAACTCATGCCAGCAATATCGTACAGATAGCTAAAGAGGTATTTGGACGTACAGATGACCGTTTTGTACAAAAAATAACTTATTCTGCGGGCGATAGTAATGAATTGATACGTCAGTTCCGGAATGATAAGGATTTCAGAATTGCCGTAACTTGTACATTGGTAGCAACTGGTACAGATGTTAAGCCTCTTGAAGTATTGATTTTCATGCGTGATGTAGAATCTTTACCGCTCTATATACAGATGAAAGGACGTGGCGTGCGTACAATCGGAGATGAACAGTTACGGAATGTCACCCCAAATGCGCTCAGCAAAGATTGTTTCTATTTGATAGATGCCGTAGGTGTTACTGAACATGAGAAAACAATACCAACGATAACCGATGAGCCTACTACAAAGATTATTACTCTTAAAGAACTGTTGGAACAGATTACTCATGGTTACCTTCCTGATGAGCATCTGAAACGTCTTGCTGCAACACTTTCCAGAATATACAACAAGGCTAATAATTCACAGCGAAATGAGTTCGTACGTTTGGCTAATGACGACATGAAAGAACTTGCTTCAAGGATTTACGAAGCATTGGAAAACAATATCCTGCCGCCATTCATAAGTACAAAAGAGCCTAATAACGAACGGAAAGGTTTAGTAGCTCCACTTGCAAATCACGCAGATGCGCGCAGGTACCTGCTTATTCTTGCTGCTGGGTTTGTCAATACTTTGATGCCTGGCGAGGACACGCTTATATCTAAAGGTTTTTCTATAGAAGAAGCTAAAAGTACAACAGAAGCCTTTGAAGATTTCTGTAAAGAACATAGTGATGAAATAGAGGCTCTACGTATAATTTATAATAATGAAGGCGAGCCAATTACCTATTCAATGCTAAAAGATTTGGAAAACAAACTCAAGATGGCTAACAACCATTTTACTTCCAAACAATTGTGGAATTCATATGCCATCCTGAATCCAAATAGCGTTCGACGTTCTTCTACGAAAGAAGAGAGTGATGCTTTAACAAATATCATACAGCTCGTACGTTTTGCATTACACCAAATTGAGCGGTTAGATAGTGTTGTTTCTACCTCTAAACAGTATTTTAATCTATGGTTAGGACAAAATCAGCGCGAAATAACAGATAAACAACGTGAAGTTATCAGTCGTATTGTAGATTATATTGCTTCCAACGGAGCTTGTACGGTCAAAGAGATTCGTGAAGATGATGCAACTCAGGCAGCACAAATGATTCGTGCTTTTGGCAATATGCAGAAAGCAAACGAAGCTTTACAGTCTCTATACACATTTGTGGTTTTAAGAAAAGCAGCATAAATTTATGGCAACAAATAATACAACAGAGCAATCGCTCACCAAAAAAGTTTGGAATCTGGCAACAACTCTTGCCGGACAAGGTATCGGCTTTACTGACTATATCACACAGCTCACCTATCTTCTTTTTTTGAAAATGGACGCTGAGAATGTAGAAATGTTTGGAGAAGAATCAGCAATACCATCTGGTTATCAATGGAGTGATTTAATATTTCTTGACGGTCTAGATTTAGTAAAGCAATACGAAGATACTCTGAAACAACTGAGTGAACAGGAAAACCTTATCGGCACAATTTATACAAAAGCACAAAACAAGATTGACAAACCTGTCTATTTGAAAAAAGTCATTACCATGATTGATGAGGAACAATGGCTGATGATGGATGGAGACGTGAAAGGTGCTATCTACGAAAGTATCCTTGAGAAGAATGGGCAGGACAAGAAAAGTGGTGCTGGTCAGTACTTTACTCCACGTCCACTCATCAAAGCAATGGTAGATTGCATAGCCCCACAAATTGGAGAAACGGTTTGTGACCCGGCCTGCGGCACCGGAGGTTTTCTCTTGACTGCATATGATTACATGAAAGAACAGTCTGCCAGTAAAGAAAAACGTGATTTCTTGCGTAACAAGGCACTGCATGGCGTAGATAACACTCCATTGGTTGTAACGCTTGCTTCTATGAACCTATATTTACATGGTGTGGGAACAGACCGGAGCCCGATTGTTTGCGAGGATTCCTTGGAGAAAGAACCATCCACCCTTGTAGATGTAATACTTGCCAATCCTCCTTTCGGCACTCGTCCGGCAGGTTCTGTTGATATCAACCGTCCAGATTTCTATGTAGAAACGAAGAATAATCAGTTGAACTTTCTTCAACACATTATGTTAATGCTCAAAACCGGAGGTCGTGCAGCCGTAGTATTACCCGATAATGTACTTTTTGAAGGCGGTGCCGGAGAAACAATTCGCAAGAAGTTGCTCTCTGACTTCAATTTACATACGATACTCCGTTTGCCAACAGGTATATTCTATGCACAAGGAGTCAAGGCTAATGTTTTATTTTTCACAAAAGGACAACCAACAAAGGAAGTATGGTTTTACGATTATCGAACGGGTATCAAACACACTCTTGCCACAAATAAACTGGAAAGACATCATTTGGATGATTTTGTCACATGCTATAATACCGGAAACTTAGGAGGACGCAAAGAGACATATGATGCAGACAATAACCCTCAAGGTCGTTGGCGAAAATATCCCGTAGATGATATTCTCACTCGTGACAAGACAAGCCTTGATATAACCTGGATAAAACAAGGAGGAGAAACTGATAATCGCTCCTTGGCTGAGCTTATGGCTGATATAAAAGAGAAAAGTAAAACTATTAGTTCTGCAGTAGAAGAACTTGAGAAACTGCTTGCAAACATACATGAAGATTAAGCGTATGAAAAATAACAACATCGCAATATCAATAGAACAACAATTCGGAGAAATCATAGATATTATTCTCCAACACAAAAGTAATGCTTCAAGAGCCGTCAACGAAGAGCTGCTACTCACTGCATGGCATGTAGGTGGATATGTATCTACTAAACTGAAGAGCGAAGAATGGGGAAGTAAGGTTGTTTCGCAACTGTCTGAATATATACGTTCCCAACGCCCTGACATCAAAGGTTATAGTAAAAGGAGCATTTACAATATGGTAATGTTTTATGATGAATATTCATCTGAAACGTTTATAGCAACAATAAGACAATATTTGAATATTGAATTTGTGCAGCCAAAAACTGCACAAATTGAAGCGAGTAACCATAAACAGGAAGTACCTGTAATTGTGCAGCCAAAAAGTGCACAATTTGTCCAGTCGACAGTTGGAAAAATGCCAAAGATATTGGAGTTAACGACCTTGACTAATCACCTAGAAATTTTATGCAGATGTAAAAGCGACGAAGAACGGTTGTTTTATATACTCTATGCCAATAAAGAGCATTTAGTAAAACGAGAACTCCAACGTTGCATTTCTAACCAGACTTATGCAGGATTATTAGGAAGCAAGGACAATATGTCAAAAGGATTACTGGAAAGATATCCTAATGCGCCAGTCATGTTCAAAGACACCCTGTTCGTAGATTTTCTCAACCTGCCGAAAAAGCATAGCGAAACAAAACTAAGGAACGGCCTAATAGAACACATGAAACAGTTTATCCTTGAACTGGGAAAAGACTTTATATTCATGGATCAAGAATATCGCCTTAATATTGGTGCATCTACATTCAAGGCTGATTTACTATTCTTTCATCGTGGCTTACAGGCATTAGTGGCTGTAGAACTAAAAAAGACAAAGTTTCATCCTCGCGACCTTGGACAGCTGGAATTTTATTTGGAAGCACTCGACCGGGATGTAAAACGGTCCAACGAAAACCCGTCTATCGGTATCATTCTATGCCCTGAAGCTGACCGGGTAGTAGTAGAATATGCCATGAGCCGAAGCATGAGTCCAACCATGATTGCTGAATACAAACGCATTCTCATTCCTCAAGAACGCATGCAGCAGCAACTGAATGAGTTTTGCAATCTATTCTTAAACAAAGACTAATCCAAATGGATACAAAGAAATTACGTCAAAAAATACTAGACCTCGCCATTCGTGGTAAACTTGTTCCCCAAGATCCGAATGACGAACCTGCATCCGTATTACTTGAACGCATTAAAGCAGAGAAAGAACGTTTAATAAAAGAGGGAAAAATAAAGCGTAGTAAAAAAACAGCTAAAACTTCTGATACGCCCCATTATGAGAACGTACCATTTGAGGCGCCTGAGGGATGGGCGTGGTGTAAATTAGCTGATTTGGCTTCGTACAAAAAAGGTCCATTTGGAAGTAGTTTAACAAAAGCTATGTTTGTTCCCAAAAGTAATGATACATATAAAGTATATGAACAGAAAAATGCTATTCAGAAAAACCATGAACTTGGTTCTTATTATATTTCAAAAGATAAATATAATTCATTAAAAGGCTTTTCTGTTAGTCCACATGATATAATCGTAAGCTGTGCTGGAACTATTGGAGAAACATATGTTTTGCCAGATAATATCCAAGAAGGTATTATTAACCAAGCTTTGATGTTAATACGCTTATATAATCGTGAAATTGAGCGCTTCTATTTACTATATTTCGATTTTATTCTTAAAAAAGAAGCATATAAAGAAAGTAAAGGAACAGCCATAAAAAATATTCCTCCTTTTGATGTACTAAAAAACTTCCTTATTCCGGTTCCGCCTAAAAGTGAACAAATTAGAATTCTAGATGAAGTTGATAAATGGATGTCTGTTGTTGATACTATAGAAGCAAGTAGAAAAGATTTACAGGTTATCATAAAACAAGTAAAGGACAAAATCCTCGACCTAGCCATTCATGGAAAACTTGTTCCTCAGGATCCAACTAACGAGCCAGCATCAGAACTGCTCAAACGAATCAATCCGAAGGCAGAAATTACTTGTGATAACGCGCATTATACGCAGTTTCCTAAAGGTTGGACTATTTGTAGACTTGAGCAAATTATTGATTATGAGCAACCAACAGATTATATCGTAGAATCTACGGACTATGATACTTCTTATTCAACTCCCGTTTTGACGGCTGGTAAGTCTTTTATAATTGGTTACACTAATGAAATGACAGGTATATATTCCAATCTTCCTTGCATAATATTTGATGATTTTACAACAGATTCGAAACTGGTTAATTTCCCCTTCAAGGTAAAATCATCAGCAATGAAAATACTGAAAGTAAATCAAAATATTGAGATTGATTATGTAGCAATCTTTATGAGCAAAACAAGATTGATTGGTGACACTCATAAACGATATTGGATTTCGGAATATTCTAAATTAGAGATTCCAATACCACCAAAGAAAGAACAAAAACGAATCGTTTCTGCTGTTCATAATATCTTTGCAAAATTGGACATGATAAAAGAGAACTTATAAACTCTCCATTATCATATCCAAAGACATAAACGCTTTATTGATAGCATCTACTATCCTTTGTTGCTCTTTATAGGGTGGTATAGAGACTTTGATTTCCTTAAACAGTTTCTTGTTTAAATGAGGAATGGCAGAGCCAACCTTGTTCTCTCGCAATAACTTTCTATTTAAGTTGATAACTTGTAACAAATATTCGGTACTCATATTTTCGTTGATAATCAACCGTTTGAAAGTACTACCTTGATAACCTTCAACTGAAGTTTTGAATACCTCACCAGAGTTCTCTCCATCAACTAAAATTAAAAGAGAATTTGCAGGTATAAATTTGCCTGAAGTCAAAGTCTTCGGCGGTCGTTCACCACGCAAATATTTGACATCAAGATTTATTCGTTCTATATCATTTTGTTTATTACCATCAATCAAAGAACATAGTATTTGCATGGGTGCGACTGACCATCCTTTAGGCAACTGCGTATAATGCGCGTTATCACAAGTAATTTCTGCTTTTGGATTGATACGTTTGATCAATTTAGAAGCGGGTTCGTCATTCGGGTCTTGCGGTACGAGTTTGCCATGAATAGCGAGATCAAGAATTTTATTCTTTACCTGTCTTATGATAGCCTGTAGGTCATATTTATTTTCTTCTACTTTGTCTATCAAAGTAAACAAATGTTCTATTTCTATAATGATACGCTGTTGCTCTGAGAATGGAGGAAGTGGTATTTGTAAAGATAACAATAACTCTCGTTTCAATCCAGGTATTAATCCATTGGCTTTTGATATTATATCTTCTATGTTATGTTTTACAACGGCTTTTATGTATTTAATATTGATATAATTTGTATATGCCCTTACTGCTTGTATCTGACGAGCTATATGAGCTGTGCCAATATTATTAACAGCCATCTTTCCAACACCAGCACCTTTACATACTACGAGTAAATCGTTTATATATGAAAAAACTGACGGGAATTCTGTCCATCTATTTATAACTAGTTGTTCGTTTTCAATATTGCTGGCTCCAATAATATAAGGAACACCTGAAACATTATTATTATATTTTTCTGGTGGAAAATCTTGCCCAGAAACAAGTTCTAAAATTTCCTCTACAGTCGTCCAAATCCAATTATCCGGTACCTCAAACGGAACGTTCTCATAATGGGGCGTATCGGAAGATTCTCTTAGATTTTATTTTCTATTCTTTTTCATTTTAGTAGTTCTAAAACACATCGACTCCCCAACTTGCGGTGCAAATTGGGGAGTCGGCGTGTTTATTTGAGGCCTCGCGAGGGTTAGAACGGGAGGTCGTCGTTGTCCGATGTTTGTGTAAAGTCGGTCATTGCAGGAGGAGGTGCCGGTACAGCCTGCTGAGGAGCTGCCATCGGTGCGGGAGAGGCTGCCATAGCCTGTGCATCGATTTTTTCAGCCTTCCAACCACGGATGCTTGTGTACCAACGGCCTTGATATTCGCGGCTTTCGATGTCGAAATTCAAACGAACTCGGTCGCCGATAGCCAACGGGAACTGGTCTACGCGGTCGCCAAAGAAGTCAAAACAAACTTTCTTAGGATATGCGTCTTCCGTTTCCAACACATATTCCTGCTTTTTCCACTGGTTTCCGGCTTGCGATGTTCCGCTTTGCAACGGCAACACATGAATGATTTTTCCAATTACTTCCATATATATCTTTAATGCTTAATTTTCAAGTCTACAAACTTACACAAAAAAATCTGATTTCGGGTTGTGTGAAAGCAAAAAAGTTGGAATTTTATCGCACCACGGCCTTAAAGGTCTGAGTGCCAAATTTAACGACGTACAGTCCTTGCGGCAGTGCTACGGAAGTTGTTCCGGCAGCCACTTCGTAGCGTCCGACCTGACGACCGTCGAGGGTATAGACCGTGCAATCGTCCGCCTTGCCGGCAGTCAGTTGCAATGCGCCTTTCAATCCGACAACCGACACGCCGTCGGCCTTCACCGTTTCGGCTGAAGCCTGTTTGCCAAGAGCTTCGTCCCATGTTGTCGCCACTCGGATACCGTCGAGCATCAGTTCCACATAGTCCGCACCGGCATAGCCGCGCAACGCAATGTTGGCTGGATTGATGTCCACCTTAGCGGCATCGGAAAGCGGACCGACAAGCGGAGCAGCCGGTTCTGCGTCGGGCATCTTGTCGAAGCAGTAGAGCGACACGTTGTCGTTGTTCTTTCCCTCAACGATGGTATATTTCAGCACAACGAGATAAGTAGTATTGCCGTCGAGCACCTCGTCGGCATACACAGCATTCTGATTGTTGGCAAAAGTCAACCCGAGCTGTCCGCTCTCGTTGACCGACACACGACCGTTAAAATTGAACGAATAATAATCGTTTACTTTCTCATCGCGCAAAGTCAGGAAATAGCCTTTCTTGTAAGCAGTGGACGGACGAAGCATAAATGCCACATACACGTTGCCCTCGGTCACCTGCTTGAATGCACGGTGAGGATTATTGCTGTCGTCAGCGTCAATCACTACACCGTTGCCCACTCCCGAGCAGGCATAGCCATCAAAGGTCAGCCCTTCGCCGATTGAAAGCGACGAGGCTTCGCCCCATTGCGTGTACCAACCGCTTTCTTCCAACGGGAATTCTCCCTGTGGATAATCGAAATTTTCTTCCAACAGCACTTCGGCCCCGGCCACAGCCGTGCCCATGGCAATCATTGCCAAGAATGTGTAAATGTTTTTTCTCATAACAGAATTGATTTATTAGTTGTCTGGTAAATATTTTGTCAGTATTTCCACCGCCCTACGATAGTCGTCGGCAGATTCAAAAGCCTCGAACGGCACCAACTGGTAGCGGTATTTCTTTCCTTTTGCCAGCAGACGCAACTGCCGGCTGTCGGCCACAAAGCCGCCAAACTCATTCCAACCGTAATGCTTTTCCGCTTTGGGCGCATCCTCGTCGTCGAGAAACGTGCGCCGCATGCCGTTATCGTCAAGCGTTACCCGACAGCGGCGGATAGAGTCAACACATTCTTCGCTGAACGCATAGAAGAAATAGACGAACGAAAGCATCATCGGGAAGATGAAAAAAAGCACCATCAACGCGACATATATGAAATTCACATTGACAAACGTCAACGCGACGAACGGCGCAAGAAGCAGCACAAAAACGTACCACTTGTCCGACAGATAGGCCGGAAACAGCACTTTCATGTAGTCGGACGCCGAAATTTTATATGCCTGCGTGACGACGTTTTCCATCAAGACTTCGATGTGTCAAGGAACGAGAAGTACACTGCACCAATCAGCAAAAGAAACGCTACGGCATGGTTCCATTTGATGGACTGTCCCTGAAACAGGAAGGTTGCCACCAGCGTAAACACCACCAATGTAATGGCTTCCTGAAGCACCTTCAGCTGTACGAGCGTAAACGGACCGCCGTTGCCAATATAGCCCATACGGTTGGCCGGTACCTGAAACGCATATTCGGCAAGAGCTATCATCCATGAAAACAGAATTACGCCCCACAAAGGCCAGTTCTTGCTGATGCCCATTTCGCCCAAACGCAAGTGGCCGTACCAGGCCAATGTCATAAAAATGTTGGAAATCACCAACATAATGATTGTCATAATCGAAGCACTCATTTCTTAACTTCCTTTCTTTTCTGTTCTAATTTTTCGTATCCTTTTTTATAGTTTTCAATGCTTTGTTTCGTAGTCAGTTGGCTGATGCCCTTTCCGTCGGCACGGAACAGCACGCCGATGTTCAGATAGTTTTCGCCACGATCGCGTGTGAGGGAGAAAACCTGTGCTTTCCGTTCGTTGGCACGCTCGCAGGCCGGCGCACGCCCCGTTGTCTTGTCGGCACGAAGGTCGGCAGGAACATCCCACATCCATACCGGCTCCACCACTCCGCAAGGAGGATAGCCCAATACGGTCCACATCGTAGTAAGTTCGGCAGGTTCACCCAGCAGCACACCTTCGACAACCACCGAAGCCGATGTGCTCATACGCGGAATGAAATCACGGTCCACCACCCATTCCAATCCCAACGTAGCCATGTCCTTGCCCATCAGCGAATGGTAGAACGAGCGGGAAAGTCCCTCCGTAAACACTGCCGGAGTCACGTTTCGGGCAGCGATATAGGGAGCGAGCAGCGTTTCAGCATTTTCCTCACGGATATATCCGTAGCCCTCATCCTTGCGACCCGACTTCGAATAGTTGGTACGCACGATGTAGCCCTCTTCCGTATCGTCGACATCAAAACGCTTGCACTTCCAGTTGTCCGTTTCAAAATAGGCGGCATTGCCTTCCGCATCAATCACACCGAAGTTAGCCTCCACGCCCAGCGGTTTCGGCAATTCAGCCAGCAGGCGTTCGAAATCATCAACCGTGCGGCATGATGCCAACGCCCGGCTCATCACCAAGCCTTCCTTGTCCATTTCCTTCACATCGTCGTCCTTCAGGTTGTAGGAAGCCGTGTTCATAATAGCAAAGCCCACACTGTTGAAGCCCACCCATGCCTCCTTACAGTCCGTATCACGCCCGTTATAGACAGCCACATACTCATAGCTGCCGTCCTTCGACTCGATTTTCTCCACTTTGTTGTTCAAGTCCGAAGTGTCACGGTTTTTCCACAACAAAGGTCGTCCATTTTCCGTCAATCGTCCGGAAATAATGGCAGAAGTACAGGCATACGCCCCGACAAATCCCGTCAAAGCCAACGCCAGTGAAAGTATAATTTTTTTCATAGCAATTCCTTGTTTAATCCGTTTGCAAAGATAGTGCAAATCGAAGACAAAAGTGCCAAACTTGTTTGAGCAATTTTGTTAAGATGCAGTGCATTCATAAAAAAAGCTGTCGCACATGCGACAGCCTTTGGATATATTAATGTAGATTTAGTTGCTTTAGAATTCGGAAGTGAAATGGAAGCGGATTTTCGGGAAGTCGCTCTGTGCCATTTGCAGCACGTAGCCGGAATCGGCAAGGAACACGTCGCGACCGTCGCGGTCCACAGCCATAAACTGGTGTTTGCGCTTCTTGAATGCCGCCAACGCTTCGGCATCGTCGCTTTCAATCCAACATGCCTTATAAAGATTAATCGGTTCCCAACGGCACTGTGCGCCGTACTCGTTGAGCAAACGGTACTGGATAACCTCAAACTGCAACTGGCCGACAGTACCAATCAGCTTGCGGCCGTTGAACTGGTTGACAAACAACTGTGCCACACCTTCGTCCATCAACTGCTCGATACCCTTGTTAAGCTGCTTCGTCTTCATCGGGTCGGTGTTCTCGATGTACTTGAACATTTCCGGCGAGAAGCTCGGCAAGCCCTTGAAATGGAGTTCTTCGCCCGAAGTCAGCGTATCGCCGATTTTGAAGTTGCCCGTATCAGGAATACCGACAATGTCGCCCGGATAAGCCTCGTCGACCACCGATTTCTTTTGCGCCATAAACGCAGTTGGAGCGGCAAAGCGCATCATCTTTCCGGAACGGATATGCTTGTAGTTGGCATTGCGTTCAAACTTGCCGGAACATACCTTCACGAAAGCGATACAGCTGCGGTGGTTCGGGTCCATATTCGCGTGAATCTTGAACACGAATCCCGTAAATCCCGGTTCTTCCGGATGCACCTCACGCTCTTCGGCTACCACCGGACGCGGAGCCGGAGCAATCTTCACGAAACAGTCGAGAAGCTCTTTCACACCGAACGTATTCAACGCCGAACCGAAGAACACAGGAGCAACCTCGCCCTTCAAATAGTCGGCCTCGTTGAATTCCGGATATACGCCGTCGATAAGTTCCAAATCGTCACGCAGGCGTTTTGCGTCAGCGTCGCCCACGTTCTCGTCAATCGCCTTGTCGTTCACATCCGAAATCTCCACACGTTCCGTCACGCGCTGCTTGTTCGGAGTAAACAGGTCAAGACTCTTTTCATATATATTGTACACACCTTTGAAATGCGCACCGATATTAATCGGCCAGCTCAACGGGCGTACCTTGATTTTCAATTCGCTTTCCAGTTCGTCGAGAATGTCGAACGGGTCACGACCTTCGCGGTCAAGTTTGTTGACGAAAATAATCACAGGTGTCTTGCGCATGCGGCACACTTCCATCAGCTTGCGGGTCTGCTGTTCCACACCCTTTGCCACGTCGACCACAATGATAACGCTGTCGACAGCCGTCAGCGTGCGGTAAGTGTCTTCCGCAAAGTCCTGGTGACCGGGAGTGTCAAGGATGTTGATTTTATAGTCACCATAGTTAAATCCCATCACGGAAGTCGCTACGGAGATACCACGCTGCTTCTCGATTTCCATCCAGTCGGAAGTTGCGGTTTTCTTGATTTTGTTTGATTTAACGGCACCCGCCACATGGATAGCACCACCGAACAAAAGCAACTTTTCCGTCAAAGTCGTTTTACCGGCATCCGGGTGACTAATAATGGCGAATGTGCGCCTGCGTTGAATTTCTGATTCTAAACTTGCCACAAATCTAAGTTTTTTGAAATATTATAGTTGGTCGTAATCTTCTTTGTCAAATAAAGGTTTCAGCTTATCCTTATGATAGAAGGAAGCAAGCATCGAAATGAAACGGGTCACCTGAGCCATTGCCTTGCGCGTATCTTCCGTCACCGGTTTCTGCTGCAAACGCATCAACAGCACGCCGTAGAGAGCATTAAAACAGGTTTCCAGTTCGCCCGACTTGTTTTCACCGGCCTTGGCACGCAGTTCCACAATAATCGGCAGTGTACGGTAGAATTCCGCACCGTATTCCGGATACTTTGTGCTTTTCAGCAGCATATGGTGAAGGTCGGCAAGCTGTATCAGAACGTTGTCGTTGATCTGCAAATGTCCCTTTTCGCGCTTTCCTTCGAGACGCATCATGTCGACAAGCTCCTCATACCATTTCAGCAATTCCCCGCGGGAAGCCTCATCGAGAGGATAGCGGTCGACGATATTTTTCTTTATGTTTTCGATTTCGAGTCCGTTTGCCCGTATCAAATCCTCTATCTGCCACATATACAGCAGATATTCGGCAATGTTTTCCTTACGGAGCTTTTGAGCAGTAAACATACTTAATACTAACCGAATTTGCTGATTTTCCGCAACATTTGTTCGTTGAGCACCTTCACACGGCGACCGTCAACCACAATGATGTGTTCGTTGACAAATGCCGACAGCGTGCGGATAGCGTTGGATGTTGTCATGTTCGAGAGGTTGGCCAAGTCTTCACGCGACATGTAGATGTTCAGCGTTTCGCCGTCTTCCTCAAAGCCGTAATTGTCAATCAGCAGTGCCAATGCTTCGGCCAGACGACCGCGGATATGCTTTTGCGTGAGGTTGACAATTTTTGTATCCGAACGGCCCAGATTGTGCGACAGTTCGTGAATGAAGAACCATGCCAGCTGGCGGTTGCCGTCTATTAATTTTGCAACAATATCCATAGGAATTGTGCCGACAACGGAAGCCTCCATCGCGATTGCCCCCGACACATACGGCTCGTTGGCAAAATAGGCACGGTGACCAAAGTATTGAATCGGACGAATCAAACGGATAATCTGCTGGCGTCCTCCAATACCTTCCTTGTATTTCTTTACCTTACCTTTAATCAGGCACCACAGATATTCCGGTGTCTCTTTTTCGGCATAGATGATTTGGTTACGTTTATAGTTGTGAAGCGTGAAATTTTCAATCACAACTCGTTTGTCTTCAGGGGTCAGTACATTCCAAATCCCGGCCAAATCTTCCTTGATAACTTTCTCTAATGCGTCTCTCGAAATCATTATTCAGAATTCTAAATTGCTATATAAGTATGCTTTTAAACACAAAAATAGTGCTTTTCTATGAAACGGACAAAATTTAATTCAAATTTTTTTTCGAACAGCATAACGATTGCCGGGCAGGACATCAACCAGGCCACGGAATTCCATGTCCACAAGCAGGCTTAACAGCCTATGAATCGGCATATTAAGTGCAGCTACCAAGTCATTGATATGGAGTTCACCTTTTTCGCCGAGCAAATCCACAATTTGCTGTTCTTCAGCCGTCAATTCCACAAAAAGCTCCTGCTGCACGGGCACCGGTTCTTTCCGTTCCCACCCCATAGCGTCGGCCAAATCTGCGGCGGAAAGTAACAGCGAAGCGACATTCTTGCGAATCAGCCTGTTGCAGCCGGCAGAATACTCGTCCGACACCTTTCCGGGAAAGGCAAACACCTCGCGACCATAACTTTGGGCAACATTTGCCGTCACCAAAGCGCCGCCCTTTTCCGCCGACTCGACAACTACCGTACAGTCGGCCAATGCCGCCACTATCCGGTTGCGGGCAAGAAAATTCGAACGGTGAACCCTTGTCGATGACGGATACTCCGTCACCACCGCACCGCCATGACGGACAATTTCCGCAGCCGTCGCGCGGTGCTGTGCCGGATAAATCATGTCCAGCCCGTGAGCCACCACAGCTATCGTCGGAAGTCCGGCATCCAAAGCCGCCAGATGCGCCGCGATGTCAATTCCATAAGCCAAACCGCTCACAATCACCACATCGCTGCCCACTTGTTCAGCCAACCCAGCCACCAAGTCGCGACACAGCCCCACTCCATAGTTCGTGGCATGGCGCGTACCGACAATGCTCACCAGTTTCTTGGCATTCAGTTCGCAACTTCCGGCCGCAAAAAGCATCAGCGGAGCATCGGGCACCGTAAGAAACCGCGCCGGATAATTCTTGTCGGTAAAATACACCGTGCGCACCCCCTTCTCGCTGATAAAAGCCAATTCGCGTTCTGCCTTCTCCAGCAGTCCGCTTCGGTAGCCATCGTCAAAAATACGGCTTGACAACTGAGCGAAATCGCGCAGTTCCTTCTCGCTCATCCGAAAAAAGGCATCCTCCGAGCCGACCGCCTCCAGAATCTCGGAAGCGACATCGGGCGTCATGCCTCGAATCATTGAAAAAGCAAGTTGGGAAACTGTCGGAATCATACGCTGAAATTATAGAAAATCCTTGAAAATTTCTGCCAGCATGTCCCCCCTGTCGAGCTTGCCATTTTCCAGACAAACACAGCTTACGACAGCCGAAACCACCGTTTCGCCCGACAGTTTGAACAAATCCTGATGAAAAACGAAACGCACGCCGCGGCGTTCCAGCCACAGCTTGCTGACAAAACAGTCACCGCTGCGCAACGGTGTCTTATAGTCGATTTCCACACGGTTCAACACAGGGATAATACCACGGTTCTGCATCTCGGCAAAAGAAATTCCGTTGGCAGAACAAAACTCATGACGTGTATGCTCCAGATAATGCAGATAGTTGGCATTGTTCACGATGCCCTCCGAATCCAATTCGTAGTCACGGACACTCATTTCCAACTCATAGACATACTTTTCCATTCTCTACTCAAAATTTAACGCCGCAAATTTACGGATTTTATTCTATTCAAAACACGCTGTTCCCCACTTTTCGCCAATCACAAATTAACCGTTATCCGAAAAATTTCACACTTCAAACTTCCACAATCGCGACAAAATGCGTATTTTTGCACAAAATAGCGAAAGGTGAGCGCAAAGACCGGCGAAAACACAGATTTCAGCCAAGGCTGAGCCGAACCGCATCCTATTTTATCAAAAAATAAAGAAACTGTGAGAAAAATACTCAAACGGACCATAACAGGCATCATATATGTTGCCTTACTTGTCATGGCAACAACGTGCGGCGCAGGCTACTTTGCCAGTGTTTTCGGCTTGTTGCTCATTTTAGGAATCATCGAGCTATCAAACCTGTGCAACAAGGGCATCAAATCCTACAAGCTGCTTACCACGCTGGACGTGCTCGGAGGCGTCTCCCTTTTCGCAAGCACATTCCTCAGCCTGTACGACAGCGAATGGAAAGTTCCCTTCCTTATCGCCTATCTCCCCTATGTCATTGTCCGCCTGATTTCGCAGCTGTATATCAAGGATTCCAACTCCATCCGCCTGCTGTCGACTTCGTTTCTCTCACAAGTAATTGTAGCCCTGCCGCTGACGCTGCTCAATTACACATATTTCGTCTACGGTACCAACACCACCGTTCTTGCGTGCCTGATTTTCATCTGGATGAACGACACCGGTGCCTACTGCGTCGGGTCAATGATAGGCAACCGCCGGCTTTTTGAACGCATATCCCCCAAGAAATCATGGGAAGGCTTTTTCGGCGGACTGTTTTTCACCATCGTTTCCGGCATCGTTGTCGGAGTCTATTTCCCCCACTATTTCACAGGGCTGAACCTTTACGAATGGATTGGACTTTCAGCCGTCGTGACGGCATTCGCCACTTGGGGCGACCTCATTGAATCGCTTATCAAACGAAACGTCGGAGCCAAAGACTCCAGCCACATATTACCCGGCCACGGCGGCATTCTCGACCGTATCGACAGCCTGCTACTCGTCTCTCCGGCTATTCTGTTATACCTATATATAATACAACTATAAAAAATTTCAATCGACATGAGTAACCAACGTTACGACCTTCGCGGAGTATCCGCTTCAAAAGAAGATGTCCACAACGCCATCAAGAATGTGGACAAGGGACTATATCCGAAAGCATTCTGCAAAATCATTCCCGACATTCTGGGAGGTGACGAAGAATATTGCAACATCATGCACGCCGACGGGGCAGGTACGAAATCATCGCTCGCTTATGTCTATTGGAAAGAAACCGGCGACCTGAGCGTGTGGAAAGGCATTGCCCAGGATGCCCTCATCATGAACATCGACGACCTCCTTTGCGTGGGAGCTACCGACAATATCCTGCTTTCATCCACTATCGGACGCAACAAGCTGCTGATTCCAGGCGAAGTCATTGCCGCCATCATCAACGGTACGGAAGAACTGCTTGCCGAGCTCCGCAAACTAGGTGTAGGCATCTACAGCACAGGCGGTGAAACAGCCGACGTGGGCGACCTTGTACGCACCATCATCGTGGACAGCACCGTGACCTGCCGCATGAAGCGCGCCGATGTCATCAACAATGCCAACATCAAGGGCGGCGACGTGATTGTAGGTCTTTCGTCATTCGGCACTGCCACTTACGAAACTGAATACAACGGCGGTATGGGCAGCAACGGACTCACATCGGCACGCCACGACGTCTTTGCAAAATACATCGCAGAGAAATATCCGGAAAGCTACGACAAAAACGTTCCGGAAGAACTTATCTATTCCGGCAACCTCAAGCTGACCGACATCGTGCCGGATGCAAACGTAACTGCCGGCAAGCTCGTTCTTTCTCCGACACGTACCTATGCGCCTGTAATCAAGCGCATTCTCGACGAAATGCGTCCGGAAATCCACGGTATGGTACACTGTTCAGGCGGCGCACAGACAAAAGTCATGCACTTCGTTCAGAACAAGCATGTCGTGAAAGACAACCTCTTCCCCATTCCTCCATTGTTCCGCGTCATCAAGGAACAGTCGGGAACAGACTGGAAAGAAATGTACAAAGTGTTCAATATGGGACACCGCATGGAAATCTATGTTTCTCCGGAAAACGCCCAGCGCATCATTGAAATTTCCGAATCCTTCGGAATTGAGGCCCGCATCGTAGGCCGCGTTGAGGATGCCGAAGAAAACCGCCTGACTATCAAGTCGGAATACGGCACATTCGAATATTAATCCCTCATCCATACAAAAATGAACAGAATGCCACATATCGCAATAACGCTACTATTGCTATGTGGCATTTTTTGTTTTTTCTCGTGCGGGAAAAAGACTTCCGGCAGCGAAAATCCGGACACCTATGCTCTCCCCGACACGCTGGTTGTCGGTACGCTCTACAGCCCGACATCCTTCTTCCTCGTGAAAGGCGACACGATGGGCTACGATTACGACCTGGCCAAACAATTTGCACGCGACAAGAAGATTGCCGTGCAGTTTGAAGTGATGCGAAGCCTTTCGGCGTTGGAAGCCATGCTCGACTCGGGAAAAATCGATCTCATCGCCTACAACACCCCTGTCACGGCCGAATACAACGAACGGGTGGCCCACTGCGGTCTGGAGAACATCACGCACCAGGTGCTCATCCAACCGATAAAAAAGGGCGAACCGCTTATTTCCGATGTTACGGAACTGGTTGGAAAGGAAATCTATGTAGAACGCGACTCCAAATACGAGTCACGGCTGCGCAACCTGAACAACGAAGTGGGCGGCGGCATCATCATCCACTCCATTTCCCGCGACACCATCATGTCGGAGGACTTGATTGAAATGGTGGCCGAAGGCGAGATTCCGCTCACCATTGTCGACAGCGATATCGCCAAGCTCGACCACACCTATTACAGCAACATCGACATTAACCTCGAAGTGAGTTTCGCACAACGTTCGTCATGGGCTGTGAGGAAATCAGAGCAATGGCTCGCCGACAGCATTAATGCCTGGGCACAGGACCCACGTATCGTCAACACCGGAAGAAGCCTTTTCCACCACTATTTTGAAACGAACAAGGCAACACGCAGCGCAGCCATCGACATCAAACTGCTGAAAAAAGGCATTGTGTCGCGCTACGACGAATTTTTCAAGACCTACGCCAAAAACATCAACTGGGACTGGAAGCTCCTTGCCGCACAAGGTTATGCCGAATCCAAATTTGACCCGCAAGCCACCTCGTGGGTAGGCGCAAGAGGCGTCATGCAGCTGATGCCGGCTACGGCACGCCGCTACGGACTCAGCGAAGAAAACATCACCGATCCGCAAAGAAACATCGAGACGGCTGTAAAAGTCATTGCCGACCTCGACAAAAGCCTCAACAAGTATGTAAGCGACCCCGAAGAGCGTAAAAAGTTTATCATCGCCGCCTACAATTCTGGCATTGCGCACATTTACGATGCCATTGCCCTTGCCACAAAATACGGAAAGAATCCTCAATTATGGGAAAACAACGTGAGCGACGCCCTGCTCATGAAAGGCTATCCGGAATACTACAACGACGAAGTGTGCAAATATGGTTACTTCCGCGGCAAGCAGACCGTCAGCTATGTGCAGGAAGTATTCAAAATGTACCATCTTTACAAGAAATATTAGCTACAGCTAATACCATTTGCGTCGTAGTTACCACTCCGAAAAAGGAACCAGTACCGAAAGGGCTACACTGATAGCATTGGCTGCAAAAAGCCACCAAAATATGCGTTTGAACTTGTACTTGAAAATCCATTTCATAGATAATCCTTCTATACAAGTATTAACAAAAGCTACAAAAACATAGTCCACAATCCAATGCGATAAATGAAAAGTACCCTGGCCAAACGGGAGTAACAGAAATTCCGTAAAAATACCACTAATTGGAATCAAAACCCACCCTACCAATGCAGAAATAGCATTCATTAAGGCAACGATAATAGCCGACTTTCCCCATGTGACTTTTCCAAAAAACTTAACGGCAAAATATTCCACCACTAAGCCCAATGCTATCACATACCAACAGTAAACCTGAGAAAGTATATATAGCGAAGGCCAAACCATATTTGCAGAAGCAATTAATGGAACTGACAAAAATAGTAGAAACAATGATTTTTTCATGCTCAAAAAGTGTTTTCATAAAGGTAGCAAAATTTATTACATAGTATCAACAAAATAGTAAAAAAGAGCCGCAGTCAATGCGGAACCCGTTTTCTGGCCACCAATCTTCAGAACAAAATTCACCGTCTCGCCGTTACAGCTAAGAAATTTCACAGCAAAAGCTCATTTTTGCTTGCAAAACTTATTTCTTTTACATAAATTTGTTACAAACTATACTTAACACCCACAATTATGAAGAAATTAACTTTATCAGTTTGCGCAATTATGCTGGCGGGCTCTTTCCTTTTCTCGTCATGCATCGGCAGTTTTGCCCTGTCAAACAAAGTATTGTCATGGAACCAACAAATCGGAAATAAATTTGTAAACGAAATCGCATTCTTCGGTTTCTGGATTCTTCCGGTTTATGAAATCACCATGTTGGCCGACATCGTAATCCTCAACACAGTTGAATTCTGGTCGGGAAGCAACCCGATTGCCGACGGCAGCAAAGTGGTGAACGGTCAGGACGGCCGCTACCTTGTTGAATGGAACAAGGACGGATATACCATCACTAACGAACAGGACCTTTCTATAGTGAAACTCAACTTCCACGAAGAAGACAACTCATGGTCAGTTTCAACTCCGGAAGGCGAAGTGACATTCCTCACATTCGTTGACGACAACCATGTGAAAGTACCGGCAGCCAACGGCGACTACCAGATTGTAGAACTTTCACAAGCCGGCGTACTCGCTTATCAGGAAGCCATCAACGGCGCAGCATTGGCTCTACGTTAATTCGGACACTCCGAGATAAACCACAGACAGAAGAAACTTCCACACAATGGGGTTTCTTCTGTTTTTTATATTCTAATCAGAACAGAATTTTTCAGGCAGAAAAACCTACGGACAGTTTTTTTCTGATATTATTTTTTTGACAGAAAAACAAAAGAACAAAAACGACTAATAAAAATGTCCTCAAAACTATGTCGTTATGCTCTTTGTCCAATTTTTTTGACAGTTTGCTATTTTCTGGAGGGGAAGCATGGCGGGATGTGCTCCCCTAAGATAGGGGAGCCGTCGCTTGCGACTGAGGGGTATGAACACCGACTGAGAGGTATGAACGTCAGCAAAAGGTTAGCAGTTTACAGACGCTAACCTATAACCTCTAAACCATAACCCCACAGACAGCGTTCATACTCCTCCGGGCTTCGCCCACCTCCTCTATCTTAGAGGAGGACACCCCTTGGTAATGTCCTCAAATTTATGTCCTCCTGTTCTTATGTCTAAAACTATCAGAACATTTTAGCTACTCGGGCGACGGCGGCGACGAAGGTGTCGACTTCTTCCGGGGTGTTGTAGACACCGAAAGAGGCGCGAACGGTTCCCTCAATGCCCAGCGAAGTCATCAGCGGCTGAGCACAGTGGTGTCCGGTGCGGACGGCGATGCCCAATTTGTCGAGCAGCATACCCATATCGTAGTGGTGAATATTGCCGACGAGGAAGGAAATCACCCCACTCTTGTGCGCTGCATTGCCGAAAATACGCATTTCGGGAATCTTCATCAGACCTTCGGTTGCCTGCTGGAGCAAGACATGCTCGTGTGCCTCGATTTGCTCCACACCGATGCGTTCCATGTAATCAATCGCTTCGCCAAAGGCGGCAATGCCTACAAAATCGGGCGTTCCGGCCTCAAACTTGAACGGAAGTTCGGCAAACGTAGTTTTCTCGAACGACACATGACCAATCATCTCACCTCCACCCTGATACGGAGTCATGGAGTCCAGCCATTTCTTTTTGCCGTAGAGCACGCCGACACCAGTCGGGCCATACATCTTATGGGCAGAAAAAGCATAGAAATCGGCGTCGAGGTCCTGTACGTCGATACGGAGATGGGGAGTGGACTGCGCACCGTCGACAAGCACGGGAACACCGTGACGGTGGGCAATGGCAATCATTTCCTTGACAGGGTTAACCGTTCCCAGCACGTTCGACACATGGCACATCGCCACCAGACGGGTATTGTCGGTGAACATGTCCTCAAAAATGTCGGTGCGGAGTTCGCCCTTGTCATTCATCGGCACCACGCGGATATTGATGCGCTTGCGTTTCTGCAACAACTGCCAGGGAACGATGTTGGAATGATGCTCCATGACGGTGAGAATAATCTCATCGCCGTTGCAGAGCTTGTCGCCGAACGACGATGCCACCAGATTGATGGCTTCCGTTGTTCCGCGAGTGAAAATAATTTCCTGCGTGGAAGCGGCATTGATGTAGGCACGCACCTTTTCGCGGGTACGCTCCTGCAATTCCGTGGCTTCCTGCGAAAGCGTGTGCACACCGCGGTGCACATTGGCTTTCTTCGTCGTGTACATATCGTTGATGCAGTCCAGCACACAGCGCGGAGTCTGCGAAGTGGCGGCACTGTCGAGATAAACCAGCGGTCTATCGTAAATCTTACGGTCGAGAATCGGATATTCCGCCCGTATTTCTTTCAAATCTATCATTGTTTCCTACTCCCTATTTCTTTGTTGACGGACAACTGTTCACACACTCACGGCAAGTGGCACTGCCTCCGAGTATGCGGTTCTCTACGAGATGGCGCAAGCGGTCCTTCAGCGCTTCCATGCGCACACCCGAAATAACATCGTTCATAAACGCCTGCATGAGCATCAGACGGGCTTCGTGTTCGGCAATACCGCGGGCACGCATGTAGAACAGCGCATTTTGGTCAATCTGACCGATGGAAGAGCCGTGGTTGCAACGCACGTCGTCGCAGTCAATCAGCAGTTGCGGTTTCGAATACATGCGGGCATCTGCCGAAGCACAGACGTTCTTGTTGCTCTGGTAGGCTTCTGTCTTTTCCGCACCGGGGAACACCTGAATCAAGCCGGAGAACGAGCCTACAGCGGCATCGTCGAGCACATATTTGAACAGTTCGTCAGTGTGTCCGCCCTTTGCACGGTGGCGCACCACGGTGTGGTTGTCAATCAGGCGGTTTCCGCTGCCCATCGCCATTCCAAGCAGATGCAGTTCCGTGCGGTCGCCTTCCAGTTCCACCTCAAAGTTGTTGCGTGTCTGTCCGTTCATCAGCGTTATGCCGTCGACCATCACGTTGGATTCGCGCTGCTGGCTGACATAGAACGAAGAAACGCGGTGGGTGTCGGCAGAAGAGTCCTCGATGTCATAATAGTCGAACACGGCCTGCTCGCCGGCAAAGATTTCCACTACCTGCGAATTGAGATAGCCCACGCTGCAGTTCTGCGTATGGTCGCACACAAGCAGACGCGCCTGTGCACGGGCCTCCAGCACAATCAGCATACGGCGGTTGGTCATCAGCGGTGCGCCGCTGTTGAGAATGTTGACAAGCTGTATGGGCTTCTCTACCACCACTCCCTTCGGGACATAGATGAAAATGCCGTCCTGTGCAAGCAGCGTGTTGAGCGCCACCTGCGGAGTCTTCAGTCTGGCAGCCTTGCCGTAGTAGCGTTCCACGAGTTCGGCATTCTCCTCAGCCGCCTGCTTCAGCGACTTGATGATTACGCCCTTCGGCAATGCGTTTTCCGAATTCTTTCCGGCATGGAAAGCATCGTTGAAAAGGAAATACATGCAAGTGCTCATGTTCGGCACATCGCAGCGGAACGCGTCGGCGGGATTTGCTCCGAGGTCGATGCGGTTGATGTTCACGCCATAGTCGGGGGCAAACATCGCTTCAAGGCTCGTCACCTCGTAGTCCTCATCGCCCTTCTCGGGCATGGCCGCGCCTTCCAACGCCTTCAGCGCAGCATCGCGGCTCGCATTCAGCACACCTGCCGAATGGTCGCAAATGACCTCGCTGTTGGCTTTATAGAGTTCTATATATTGGTCAATAGCTGACATAATCGTAATCCGGGTTTATTCGTTGTCCACTTCTTTCTTAATCCAGTCGTAGCCGCGCTCTTCCAGTTCGAGAGCAAGTTCCGGCCCGCCGGTCTTCACGATGCGTCCCTTGTAGAGCACATGCACGATATCGGGCTTGATATAGTCGAGCAGACGCTGGTAGTGGGTAATGACAATAGTGGCATTGTTCTCAGTCTTCAGCTTGTTGACACCTTCCGCCACAATGCGCAATGCGTCGATGTCAAGACCGCTGTCGGTTTCGTCGAGAATGCTCAAACGCGGTTCGAGCATCGCCATCTGGAAAATTTCGTTGCGCTTCTTTTCACCGCCCGAAAAGCCTTCGTTCACGGAACGTGAGGCCAACTTGTTGTCAAGCTGCACGATAGCACGTTTTTCGCGCATCAGTTTCAAGAAATCGCTTGCTGAAAGCGGCTCCTGATTGAAATATTTGCGCTTGGCGTTGACAGCAGCACGCATGAAATTCACCATCGACACACCCGGAATTTCCACCGGATATTGGAAGCTGAGGAACAGACCTTCGTGCGAACGGTCCTCCGGAGAGAGCTCCAGCAGGTTCTTGCCGTAGAATGTCACCTCGCCTTCCGTCACTGTAAACGCCGGATTACCGGTCAGAACAGAAGAAAGCGTACTTTTTCCCGAACCGTTCGGTCCCATAATTGCATGAACTTCGCCCGGACGGACGGTAAGGTTGATTCCCTTCAAAATTTCTTTGCCATCGATTGAGGCATGTAGATTTTTTATATCGAGCATTTTAGTATGATTTTTCAGTTAATAAATCTATCCGACAGAGCCTTCCAGCGAGATTTGCAGCAACTTCTGCGCCTCAACGGCAAATTCCATCGGCAGCTTGTTCATCACTTCCTTGGCATAGCCGTTGACAATCAGTCCGATGGCATCCTCGGTCGAAATACCGCGCTGGTTGCAGTAGAACACCTGTTCTTCACTGATTTTCGAAGTGGTAGCTTCGTGTTCCACTACCGACGAATCGTTCTGCACGTCGATGTAAGGGAACGTGTGCGCACCGCAAGTGTCGCTCAGCAACAGGCTGTCGCACTGCGTATAGTTGCGGCAGTTGGTAGCGTTCTTGGCAATCTTCACCGCACCGCGGTAGCTGTTCTGGCTGAATCCTGCCGAAATACCTTTTGAAACGATGGTGCTGCGCGAGTTCTTTCCTACGTGAATCATCTTCGTACCGGTGTCGGCCTGCTGACGGTTGTTGGTAACGGCCACCGAGTAGAACTCACCCACCGAGTTGTCGCCCTGAAGCACGCAGCTCGGATATTTCCAAGTGATGGCAGAACCCGTTTCCACCTGTGTCCACGACAGTTTCGAGAAGTCGCCACGGCAAAGTCCGCGTTTTGTCACAAAGTTATAGATACCGCCCTTTCCGTCCTTGTCGCCCGGATACCAGTTCTGCACCGTAGAGTACTTCACTTCTGCGCGGTCCTCGACAACGATTTCCACAATCGCCGCATGGAGCTGGTTTTCGTCGCGCATCGGAGCCGTACAGCCCTCGAGATAGGAAACGTAGGCATCGTCGTCGGCCACAATCAGCGTACGCTCAAACTGCCCCGTTTCGGCGGCATTGATACGGAAATAGGTAGAAAGTTCCATCGGGCAGCGGACGCCTTTCGGAATGTAGACAAACGAACCGTCGGAGAACACCGCCGAATTGAGAGCGGCAAAGAAGTTGTCGCGATAGGACACCACCTTGCCCAAATATTTTTTCACCAAATCGGGATAATCCTTTACGGCTTCGGAAATGGAGCAGAAAATCACGCCCAGTTCCGCCAGCTTGTCGCGATAGGTTGTTTTCACCGAAACACTGTCCATCACCGCATCGACAGCCACGCCCGACAGGCGCATCTGTTCTTCAAGAGGAATACCCAGTTTGTCGAACGTCTTGCGAAGTTCCGGGTCAACCTCGTCCATACTGTCGAGTTTCTTGGTTTTAGGTGCGGCATAGTAGCTGATGGCCTGATAGTCGATTTCAGGAATGTCCAGGTGTGCCCATGTCGGCATCTTCATCGTCTGCCAATGGCGGAAAGCCTTCAGACGGAATTCCAGCAGCCACTCCGGCTCGCCTTTCACTTCGGAAATGTAGCGTACCACATCCTCGTTCAACCCCTTGGGGATGATATGCGTATCGATGTCGGTCACAAATCCATACTTATATTCGCCCCCGGTGGCATCTTTAATCAGCTCTTCGTCTGTCTTATTCTTATCGAAGTTATTTTCCATATAATTATATTCCGTTACGGAAAGTTTTCACTTGATTTTCCATTGCCGCCCGCCTCAGGCCTCCGGCAATTACATTCTAACATTTTTCTTTCTCAAATTGTTCTCCGTGCACACGAAAAACATTTGAAGCCGCCTTCGGCTGCCATCCGCTAAGAAACTATGCAACACACGTTTACAAATCGCCGCACAGAATCATCCGGCCGCCGTCGGTTCAGCCCACAAAGGTACGAAATTTTCACGGCTTCGCCACTATCCACATCCAAAAATCAGCACCTCCTCACGGAACGCCCCAAAAAGAACGGCGGCCTCCCCTCCATCAGGAAACCGCCGCCCTTCAGCCTCAAGCCTTTTATCGACACCTCGATTTAAATTATTCTCTGAAAGCAGGAAAAACAAGCATCGAATGCCAGCTGTCGTTGACATTGGTAATATAAAAGTCAAAATAGAAGGCTTTTTTATAGCGTCCGACACCAAGAATTTCCTTCAAATAGTAGTCTGTCTTGATTTTTTGCGATTCCGTCATCGATTCGCTGAAAGAATAGGTGAAGAAAGTAGAAAGATTAAACACCTCGTCGTCTTCATCAAAAAACAGATTGTCGCCAATTTTCAGTTCCGGAATACCCGGCAGGCTCTTGCTCACAAACAAGTCCACACAATCGCCGGAAAATCCCGACAGTTTGTCGCACACCACATAGTCAGACATCCGCTGCCCTTTCGCTGCCAACAATACGGGTGACAACCGATAGACCGACATGGGAGGAATGGCAATCACACGCTGCGCATAGGTCGTCGTCACTTCCCCGCTGGTTGAACTGCCCCCTACATTCACACCACTGGCAAGCGTTCCGACCGCGCCTCCAATACCCATTGCTCCGGTTACAGCACCCAAATTGACACTTCCACCGCCTGTCGAACTCGACATGCTTGACGTCACACTCGGAACATAATAGGGAGAAGATTCCTGATTACGCATCACGAAAGAATTTCCCAAATCCACATACAAAGTCTTGTCCGTATGGTTTTCCAATTCCGTCACGAAATAAGGAGAAAACGCCATAACACTAAAATATTCCACCTCCAAATAAGGTACAAACTTTTCGTCACGAGCACTAAAATAGCCGGGAACCAAACGTACCGACAAATTTCCGTCGTACAAGGCACTCGACGGCTTAACGCCCAAAGCAAGGAACATTGTACTCGCTTCTTTTCCTTTCCGCTTCGTTCCTTCGTAAACCAAAGAACGGAGATTGTGATTGCGTATCATCGTTTCATTCTGTTTCACAGCTTCTTCGCTGACCGATTTTGCAGCAGGGTTTACAGCCGCAGGCGCAGAAACAGCCGCACCGGCATCCTTCATCGTCATCGTCCGGCCATCTTCAAACTTAATAATCAGGATTTCCGACTTATCCATACGATGTGTGGCATTGGTCGAATCTTCGGCAAGCGTATAAAACACGGAAGTCTGTCCCAACTCCAAATTTTTCACTTTATAGGTATCTCCGCTGTTCGTTACAATCAAATCCTGAGCCACAACAGAAAACACTGAAGCAATAAGAATACAAAATGTCAAAATTCTTTTAGTTACCTTCGAATAACACATATCTTGTTTTTTCACAAAGATACATATTCCCACAACAAAAATTTTCCGCAATCGGGCACAGCTGTCCCTATCCTACGACAATGCACACCTATCTGGTTTAAATTAATCCCTAAGCAACTCAATTTAATAGTCTTACCCCAAATCGGGGAAAATGTCGAGTCCCCATACCCAGGGGGCAAGGTTCATCACCAGTTTGAAAAAGTCGCCGCCGAGAAGTCCGGAAGTATGGAAAATGGAAAGTGAGGGCGACAAGACATAGATGGCGTTTAGCGCCACACTGAGCAGCAACAGATACTTGAACGCGCCGAAAGCCGCACCACCCACACGGTCGAGCGTAGACAAATGGACGGCATGTACCGCCTTGCACAGTATCCCGGCCAGAATGACTATCGCCAGATACACCACCAGAAACAGCAGGATATAGGCCAAAATCGTACCCGTATAGGGCGCTCCGGGAAGTTCGGCGACATCGGGCACGCCACGCAGCAACAGATTGTAGGCTCCGCTGCCACAGACATGACAGGCAAAAATGCCCGCCAACGCACCGACCGCCGTTGCCGCACCGCGGATTATGCCTTTCATAAAGCCCAGGACACCACCGACAGCAGTCACTATAAGAATAAGAATATCAATAAATGCCATAATTTCCGTTTTTTATATACACATTTACAGGCACAACCGAACCACAGCCTGTCTTTTACAAAGATATAAACTTTTCCCAATCCACCACGTTTCCAGAATCATAGAAAAAGCAATAAAACCCACATTTACATCGTTATATTAGGAAATTGTTACCATAGAAATGAAAAGGCTACTCTTTATCATATGCGCCCTGATGGCTCTTGCAGCGAGTTCGTGCATCGAAGACGGATTCACGACAAGCAGCAGCGACCTGCTGAAATTCTCGACCGACACGGTGAGTTTCGACACCGTTTTCACGGACGAGAACACCAGCACACGCCGCTTTCTTGTCTACAATCCACACAAAAAGCAACTGAACATCGAACATATCTATATGAGCGATTCGCCGGAAGGCGCACAGTTCTTCCTGAATGTCGACGGACGCAGCGGCGAAGAGTTCCGCGATATCGAAGTGCGCGGACAGGACAGCATCTATGTATTTGTCAAGGCGCAAGTCAACGCCAATGAGGAGAATCTCCCGTTCGACGTTTTCGGACATCTGAATTTCGTGACCAACGGCGTGACACAGACCGTCGTGCTGCGTGCAGCCGGACAAAATGCCTACACCATACGCGACTGGCATATCACCGAAAACACGACACTTGCCACCGACCGCCCCTACCGCATCATGGACAGCATCGTGGTAGAGGAAGGGGCAACGCTCACCATTCCTGCCGGCCTCACCGTATTTTTCCATGACAAGGGAAGGATAAAGGTGCGGGGCACGCTGAAAGCCATCGGCGAACAGGCACTCCCCATCACGATGCGCGCCGACCGCCTCGACCAGGTGGCAGGCGACATTCCTTTCGACCTGATGGCAGGCCAATGGGACGGCATTCTGCTCGAACGCCAGAGTTTCGACAACGAAATGACATATGTGGTCATGCGCGGTTCGTCGACCGGAGTGACAGCCGACTCCTGCGGAGTGCTCGACCGGCGCAAACTCCACCTGTTCAACTCCGTACTTCACAATTCCTCGTCATCAGTTCTCACATCCAGCCACAGCTGGATTGATGCCGAAGGCTGCGAATTTTCCGATGCCAACAATGGAGTTGTGACCCTCACAGGCGGCCGCCATGCGTTCAACAACTGCACCTTTGCCAACTATTATCTGTTTGATGCCATCACCAGTGCCATTATCACCATAGGCTATGTGCTGCCCGACGAGCAGATTTACGATAACCCGCTGATGGAGGCGGTGTTCAACAACTGTATCATCTACGGAAACACCTCCGACATCTCTCACGGCGACCTTGCCGGCTCCAACGTGAAATTGCAGCACTGCCTGCTCCGCTCCAAAGGCGAGGACGACAATAATTTCATTGCCTGCACCTGGGGAGGCGACCCGAAATTCTATACCGTCCGCGAAGAATACGTTTTCGACTACCGCCTGAAAGACGAGAGTGATGCCATAGGAAAAGGCAACACGGCTCTCTGCCCGGAGAATGCCCGTTACGACCGCTTCGGCAATGACCGCATGCAAGCAAGCGGCCTCGACCTCGGTGCCTATGTCTATATTCCCGAACCTAAAGAAGAACAGCAATGAAAACCTCCATATCGCTCAACGACATGCCTTTCTATGCCTATCACGGCGTCCTCGAACAGGAACGCACCGTAGGCAACCGGTTCACCGTATCGGTCACCGTCGACTATCCCTTTGAACGGGCCATGCAGACCGACGAGCTCGACGGCACGCTGAACTACGCGGAACTTTACGCCCTTGTACAAAGGGAGATGAAAACGCCGTCGAAACTGCTTGAACACGTGGCAGGACGCATCATCAATGCCATCCGTCGGGAATTTCCCGAAGTCACAGGCGGACGCATCACCATTGCCAAACAGAAACCGCCCATTCCGGGCAGCGTGTCGCCTTCGGCAGTAACCGTTGAATGGTAACAAGAACAACGCCGCCGGACCGTGTGGAAAGCCACATAGTCCGGCGGCGGTTTTTATTTCATACCAGCGCTATTTCTCGGGGAGTTCGCGGTCGAACAATGAAACATACTGTGAAGCCATAATCCCTGTACCGCCTTCCACATTCGAATAGATGACAACCGGCTCTTTCAGTCCCAAGCCGCCCAATTCGGAATCCTCGCGCTGCTGATACTTGAACATGCTGCGCAAATACTTGTAGTAGTCCTCCGAAATGCTGCGCAAGCAGAACCGGCGTTTTGGAGTAACGACAAAAGAATTGTCCACTTCCTTCACACGGACACCATAACGCTGCCCGTCAATTGTTTCATCGGAGAACACACAGCCCCAGTCGTTCCAAATATCGCCGCTGGTCACGTCAAGTATATCCTTGTTCTGCGAAACAATAAGCGGGTCGGTATAATATACATACATCGGGCTGTATGAAGTCTCAGCACTGTTGGCAATCGCAAGCGCCGTCAGCAGATAGTAATTCTTTTCGCCGGCCGGATCCGTGAACCATATCGTATATTCAGCCGCATACCGCATCCAGGATTCTATATTGTCCAGCAATTTCGCATCCACCGACTCAACTGGCACCTGACGGGGCACAACATCCGTCACACGGGCATCACCATAACGCGTAGCAGCACGGATTTCCACCTTATCGCCTGCATGAGGCACGTAATCCGACATATATACCCACTTATGTTTCCGCAGCTCCGCGTCAGAACCCGGATAGAATGTTCCCGAATCCCAATCAAATTCCTTTCCTTTCATGTCTTGAACGAACTTATCGTTGACATACAACGAAACTTCCGCATCGCGAATCAACAAATCGTCGACTGATTCATCGTAACGGTAGGTGCGGGATATGCTTGCCATCACCACCGTATCGGGATTGGCCACGGCATTGATGACGGGCACCGGCTCCGGCATCAGATTGTCGAACTCAATTTCAGAATAGCACGACGGCAGCAGGATTGCCGCAAGCAGTGCAATATATAGTTTCTTCAACATAACCGTTTAAAAATAATAAGTGTAGGACACATTAGGAATTATAGGGAAAATGGAGAATGTTTCGTAGGTCACATCCCACGGCCGCTGGTGGTTTCCGCCGGAAGGCGTATACTCAACCATCTTGCGTGTACGCACCACAATCGGATTCATGCGGCAATAGGCATTGTAGAGCCCGACACGCCACACACCCTTGCGGCCCTTCTTCAACTGTCGGGTGAACGATGCTCCAAGGTCAAGACGGTGATAAGCCGGCAGGCGCACATTGTTGCGTCCCGTATAATAAGGCAATCCCAAATTCTCATCATCCGAGTCGCTCGGCGCTATCCATCCGGGAATACCGGTATCCTGAAATCCCTGAGAAAGTCCGACTGGCACAGTCATACGGTTGCCCGTAGCAAATACCCATGCGGCGTTCAGCTCGATACGGTCATTGAGTTTATAGCTTGCCACAAGATTGACTTTATGACGGGTGTCGAATTTGGCGGGATACCATTCGCCATGATTGATGCCGTCCACTTTCCGGTCGTTCCACATCAGTCCGTAGCTGAAACTTCCGGTAAGTTTGCCCACGTTTCGGGTCACCGTAAACTCACCGCCGTAAACACGTCCTTTTCCATACAGGATGTTTTCCATCTTGTCGTGTCCATAGGCATAGTCCTCATTCACTTCCGCCACGCCGTCAAGCCACTTGTAGTAGCCTTCCAGCGAGAACGAATAGCCTCGTTCCCAATCATAGTACAATCCAGCGGAAATCTGGTCACTGATCAGCGGACCGTTATCCTTTCCCATCGGCATCCAGTTGTCGGTAGGCAGGTTCACATAACTGTCGCTCACCTGCTGCACATATTGTCCCATCCGCGCATAGCCGGCCTTGAAACTGAAATTCGGCATAAAGCGGAAATTGGCGAGGAAACGCGGCTCAAGCGAAGTTTCCCACCGGTCATAAATATGTATTGCCGAATAGCGCAGACCTGCATCCAGCCCTAACCATGAAAGCGGATTCCAGGCGAAGTCGGCATAAGCACCGCCTTCGTTGGCAAAAATACGATAGTCGGAAAACGTGATGTCTTTTATGTCCTGATTCTTTTCCGTACGGTACGTACCATAGGAAGGCAAAAAATTATGGTGCTGAAAATATCCGCCAAAACGGAAATCGTAGTTGGAACGCGAATATTTCCAACGGGCAAAAAGTGAAATGTCGTCCACTGAATTGCGGTCCTCACGATAGGCATTGTCCGTATCCTGATATTCTTCGGAAATTATTTCCCGCTTATATAACGATTTGTAACGCGTAAAGGAAGCCGTTATCTCCGATGTCATCCAGTCGTTATATTTGTACCACCAGCCGATTGAAGCCAAAGTATTTCCCCATCGCAGGTTGTCGACATTCCGTTCCAAACTATAGCCTTCGGGGTAATCTTTGCCAACCTCCGTTTCGTCGCCGAATTTCATCAGGTCATTGCCCCAATACACATTCATATACATTCGGCTGCGGTCGGAAAAGCGATGATCAATCCGTGCATTGACATCCGTAAAGGCATATCGTGCAATGGTTTTGGCAGCACTTTCGTCCTTCAGTTTATTGATGATGGCAAGCGTAGGCACGGAAAGCACATCCAGCCACGAGCGGCGTACGGAAACATCAAACGCCGTCTTGCCCTTGAATATCGGTCCTGTCAGGTGCACCATACCCGATGTCAGTCCCAGCGATGCGGCACCGTGATAGTTTTCAAAGTCGGGAGAAGCCGTGCGAATGTCCACCACACTCGAAAGCCGTCCGCCGTACTGTGCCGGAAATGACGATTTATAGAAAGTGACGTTGTCAACTATTTCCGTATTGAAAGAGGAAAACAGACCGCCAAGGTGACTGATCTGATAAAGAGGCACACCATCGAGCAATATCAGGTTCTGGTCGTTGCCGCCTCCACGCACATACAGTCCGGAAAATCCCTCAACGCCTTCCGAAATGCCGGGCTGAGTAGCCAAAGCCTTGATAATGTCGGGTTCACCGGTCATCGACGGCAGACTCAACAACTGCTGCTTGTCCATCTGCAACATTCCCATATCAAGTGTCGAGGCATCAGAACGCCTGTTAGCACCGGCCACAGTCTCCACCTCCGGAAGCACTACGCCCTTCGGAAGAAAATCCGTGGAATCCTTCTTTTCCACAGTTGTCTGTGCAAACGAACTGAAGCAGACAACTCCTGTCATAAAAGACAGCCAATAGAGTTTCATATCATTTATTTCATTAGTCGGAAAACAATGTCAGCCACAACCGACCTTTTCCAAATTTATTTATGTAATTTAAAACCTACAACAAAGGTACGACAGTATTACCCCCCCAAATAATTAACATAAATTAACGTATGTGATATCTATCCTTAGCCGGCAAGGGTGACAATCAGCAACAGCAGGGAATAAATCAGCATGTTGCGGGCAGTGGCACCCAACAGCGGATTGAGGGCGGCACCGGTAGAGCGGCGTATTTTCACCCACGTGGTAAGGTGCAGCAACAGATAGACCAACGGAGCGGCCACAAATTTCCACTCTGTCCACACGTCGAAGGTCAACGCCACGGCTGCTATTCCGAAAAGCAGATAGGCCGCGGCAGCCACAGGCCGTCCGAAACGGACCACCGTCGTACGTTTGCCGGCGGCACGGTCGTCTTCGCAATCACGGTAATTGTTGACAATCAGCACGTTCACGCCCATCAGTCCGACGGCTATGGAGGCACGCACCACATCGGCAGTCACCTGTCCCGTCTGCAAATAGAATGTCAGGCAAACGGGAACCAGTCCGAAAAACAGCAACACGGCCACGTCGCCCAAACCGATACGCGACAAGGGATAAGGCCCGGCACTGTAGGCGAGTGCAAACAGTGCAATCACAATGCCGACAGGGATAAGTTTCCAGCCGCCGAAAGGAATCAGGCAGCAGCCTACGACGCAGGCCAGTGCCAACGTGCCGAATGTGGCACGCTTCATGGCGCCGGGCATGATGTCGCCTTCCGTCACTCCCCGGCGGAATCCCGCGCGTCCCTTCTTGTCGGAACCGTTCTTATAGTCATAATATTCGTTGGCAAAGTTGGAAGCCACCTGCGCAAGCAGGGCAAACAGGCAGCACAACACGGCGGGCAGCCACTGAAAGCCGCCGTGCATGGCGGCATAACCGCACGCCACGACAACGCCTGCCACCGAAACCGGCAGCGTGCGCAACCGCGTGGCCTCTATCCAACTTTTAGCAGTTCTGTTCATTTCAATATTGGTTGTAGGAAGCTATCTCATCCGTAGTCTTGCGCGATTTCTCGCGATGGTTTTGGGTGGAATAGCCGAGCGCAACGACCAGCAGCACGCGTTTCGACGAAGGAATGCCGAGCGTTTTCTTCAGCCGTTTCTCGTCGAACCAGCCCAAAATGCAGCTGCCCAACCCTTCTTCGGTAGCGGCCAGCGTAATGTTGGAAGTGGCGATGCCGCAGTCAATCAGCGGGAAATGCTTGTTTTTGATCCATCCGCCGAGCCGGGCCGTAAAATTGGGCGATTCCTGCACGACAACAATGAAGCAAGGCGCCTCATAGGCAAACTTGTTCATCCCCATCGAAGCCAGAGAGTCGGCCACTTCGTGGCCTTTGTCCGGCTCGTCGACCACCACAAAGTGCCACGGCTGCGAATTGCATGCCGACGGCGCCAGGCGGCCCGCCTCTATAATCCGGTCGATTTTCTCTCGCTCCACCTTCCGCGACGCGTCGTAACCGCGGTCGCTCTGGCGGGCGGCTATCAGGTCATAAATGCTGCTCATTTTTCCGTATCTTATCTTGAGAACTCCATCAGACGGCTCAAATATTTGCCGATGATGTCAAATTCAATGTTCACCACACTGCCCTTTTCAATTGTCTTGAAATTCGTGTGTTCGAATGTATAAGGGATAATGGCTACCTGGAAACTGTTTTTCTGCGAGTTGCACACCGTAAGGCTCACGCCGTTCACCGTCACCGAACCCTTTTCCACCGTCACATAGCCCTTCTGTGCCATTTCCGGCTTCACTTCGTATTCAAATGTAAAGTAACGGCTTCCGTCGGCATCTTCCACATTCGTGCAAACGGCAGTCTGGTCGACATGTCCCTGAACGATGTGACCGTCAAGACGGCCGTTCATCAGCATGCTGCGTTCCAAGTTCACCAAGTCGCCCACTTTCAGCAGACCGAGGTTACTGCGGTCGAGCGTTTCCTGAATGGCTGTTACCGTATAGGTACCGTCGCCCGGAAGGTCGACAACTGTCAGGCAGACACCGTTGTGTGCCACCGACTGATCAATTTTCAACTCATCGGCAAAGTCACATTTCAATGTAATGTGAAGGTTTCCCGCCTCTTTTCTCAAGGCAACTACCGTTGCCGCTGTCTCAACAATTCCTGAAAACATATCCTAAGTTGTCCTTTTAAGTGTTACTTGTTTTGCGCCGTAAAAATACGAATTTTCAGCCGGAGATTCGTTTCTGAAACAGAATTATTTTTAGTATTTCAACATAAAACAGGATGCAGAAAACGCTTCCCTGTCCCAGTCAGAAGGCACGCTGAGGCAGGTTGCGACTTCAAGGCAATACCGATTCTTTCGTTTTACTGATGGAAACGCCGCATCAATCTTCAATTTTAAAATAACGGTAAGTACCGACATTGCTTTCGGTCTTTATCTCGTTACCGTCAACGCCGACCAGTTCGAACCATCTGTCCTGCGTAACTTTTCCGGAAGTCTGGGTGATGTACAGCATATTGCCGTCTATGCGATATTCATACGAAGTGTTCCCGTCATGTCTGTTGTTCCAATATAGCACGCCATTACTGTACAGAATTATATGTTCTCCCGTACTGCAGTTGAAACGGTTTACTTCTTGTCCGTTTTGCGAAATACCGTACGTGGTAAGCAAAAGTTTCTTTCCTACCAAAGACTGCCATCCCGTTCCTGCTGCTGTTTGGGCAACAGCCTTTTCCGCGACATCAGAACGTGAATCAGTATCCCAATATACTATTTCGCGTGTCTCGGTATCATCATAGATTTTATTACCACTCGAAAATACTTTATAGACATCCCTCGATATCCAGTTGCCGTTATTGTCCAGTTTAATATTGTCATACTCATATTTCGAATTTATATCTTCACCGTTTACTTCGGATCCAATACACAAACCATTGTCATTATAGTAATATTTGGTAACCAATGTATCATCACCGAATATCCATCCGAATGATACATAGGTATCAGTAGAAACCAGTCCGTTCTCATATACATAATATGTTTTCGACGTTGCATTGGTACACTCTTCATCCGTATAGATAGTAAGCGTTGACACATATTGAGACGAATCCCTCACTATTTCGGGATAGATTTCTTCATTGCTCTCCACCACCGTTATCTTTTTAATCGCACCGTCACGACCAAATTCATATTTCCAGCCGCCGTAAATTATTGACTTCACATTATCCTTGACTCCCAGAATATGAGCATCATGATACATCTGCGCCTGACAAGGCACAACAATAGCGAGCATCATCAAAAAATATATAATCTTCATAATTTGTAAATATAATATCAAATTTTTCAAACCCTTCGGTTTCAGAACACTACTTTGCGGTTACCGTTGGAGGTCTGGAGGATGTAAAATCCTGCCGGAAAGCGTAGCTCACTGCCGTTACCGCTATACATCTCGCGACCGTTCAAGTCGTAGATGCGTATCTCTTCACCCTCAGGATTGCGCAACACGCCGCCACTCACCACAATTTTGTCGGTTTCCACTGCGCCAACGCCGGCATCCTGTCCTTCAATCGTACCAAATTCCTTCCACACATCTGCGCTTTTGTATTTCTCAACGCTCGAAGATGGGACAATCAATCGTACGTTGCCAAGCTGTACAACGCTGAAAACATCAGAAGTAATCCGCTGGGGTTCTTCTGCTAAGTTTATAATCTCCTGCAGTCTGTGACAATACATGAAAGCATAATCACCAATGGAGATGACAGAATTTGGTATAGTAACAGATGTAAGCCCGAAACAAGAGCCAAAAGCACAATCGCCTATTGCAGTAACAGAATTTGGAATAGAGACAGAAGTCAGACAACAGCCAGAGAATGCATAATCACTAATAGAATAAACAGTGTTAGGAAATATATAAGCAGTTCTATTATTTCCCACGGGATACTGGACAAGTTCCGTTGCATCGAAATTAAATAATACACCATCAATGGATTTATAGTGTTTGCTTCCATCTTCTACATTTATCATTGTCAATCCAGAACATCCATAGAACGCACACTCACCAATAGAAGTGACGGAATTTGGTATAGTGACAGATGTTAGTCGGGGACAGCCACTAAAAGCATAATCACCGATAGAGATGACAGAATTGGGTATAGCGACAGACATGAGTTGAGCGCACCAGTAAAATGCCTCATCACCGATGGTGGTAACAGAATTAGGAATGGTAACAGTAGTTAATCCATTACAATTTTTGAAAGTAGATTCACCGATGGAAGTGACAGAATTCGGTATAGTGATAGACGTTAGTTTACTACAATTATAGAAAGCTGCACCACCAATGTAGGTGACAGAATTGGGAATGGTAACTGACGTAAGCTCTGTGCAGTTCCAAAAAGCCCCAATACCGATAGAAATAACAGAATTTGGTATGGCAATAGAGGTTAACCGATCGCACTCCTGAAAAGCATAATCACCGATGCTGGTAACACAATCAGGAATATCAATAGAAGTCAGCACATAACATCCGAAAAAAGCCTCGTCACCGATGATAGTAACAGAATTAGGCATGTCAACTGAAATTAGCCATCGGCAATATTTAAGAGCAGCTTCGCCGATAGACGTGACAGTATAATTCACACCATTGTAAGAAACTGTTTCCGGAATAGATAATATTTCATTTGCATTGGAACCGTCATGCACCTCCACTGTCCTATCCGATTCTGAAAGGATTTCATAGGTCAAACCGTCTACATCGAATCGAGTCTGTGCCGTGGCGACAATCGTCGAAAAAGCGAAAATGAGATATAATGCAATTTTTTTCATAGTAAATATGTATAAAGGTCGTTTATGTAATCGGTTGGCAATCTTCGAAGAATGGGTTAGTCCTTTCAAAATTTTCTGCAAGGTACAAAAAAATCATAACAAACACGACTGAATGACAGCTTTTTTCACAAAAATCTTTCAAAATCAGCGTTTCTTGAAAGCCTTTTTTGAGGGAAGATTGTTATATAAACAAAAGTTTTTCTTATTTTTACGAAAACATAAAACCTTCGTTATGGAAATCACACTGCCGAAACGCATCGACGGACAGCCGGCAACGGTTTTGACCGGCAAACAGCAAATCACCGTTGTGGGCGCAAACGGTGCAGGAAAAACCCGCTTTATCAACCGCATGGCCCAGGACCTTGGAGACACGGCGTTCCAGGTATCGGCACTCAACGCCCTTTTCCCGATAAAAGACAATGCCATCAAGGCCAACTCCATCAGCGCCATCTACAACAATGCGGTGCAAAACGCCCAGTTTGTCAAGCCGATAGCAGAAACGGAATTTGAGATGCTGCTCTATCTGCTGCTGAATGACGAAATCACCGACCTGTTTGCCTACAAGCTGCAAATGCTCAACAGCGACAAGAAGCTGGAAATGCCGCGCACAAAAATTGACACGGTGGCCCGGCTGTGGCAGGACATTTTCCCGAAAAACGAAATTCTGCGGGGAAACGGACAAATCAAATTCCGCAACCTGAAGGCAGGCGGACCGTTCAAGCCGTGGCAGCTGTCGCACGGCGAAAAGGCGGTGTTCTACTATGTCGGCGCAGCCCTTTACGCGCCGAAACGCAGCGTGATTTTCGTCGACTCTCCGACCATGTTCCTCCACCGCTCCATCACTCAAAGCCTGTGGACCGCCATTGAGGGAATACGTCCCGACTGCACGTTTGTTTACCTGACCCACGACCTCGAATTTCCAACATCACGCACCGACAACATAACCATTTGGGTACGCAACTGCGACATCGAACACGAGGCTTGGGACTACACCATCATGAATCCGCACGAAATGCTGTCGGAACAACTGATGCTCGACATTCTTGGTGCCCGCAAGCCGGTGCTTTTCGTGGAAGGCGACAACTCCCACAGCATCGACTACAAGCTCTATTCGCTGATTTTCCCGGAATACACCGTCAAGCCAATGGGCAGCTGCAACAAAGTGATTGAAACGGTGCGTTCATTCAACGACATACAGAATTTCCACCACCTTGACTCTCACGGCATCGTGGACCGCGACCGCCGCAACAAAGAAGAGGTGGACTATCTGCGCAACAAAAAGATTTTGGTGGCAGATGTGGCAGAAATCGAAAATCTGTTCCTGCTGGAAAATGTGGTGCGGACCGTGGCACGCGTCCGAAACAAAAAAGAGGACTATGTGTTTCAGAAAGTGCGCTCTACAGTCATGTCGATGTTCAAAGGTGAATTAAGGAAACAGGCGCTGATGCACACGCGCCATCGCGTGAAACGCACGATTGAAGTGGTCATCGACCGACGTTTCCAGAACATCAACGCATTGGAAGAACACATGCTCGACCTTGTGAACGAAATCAAGCCGCGCGCCATCTATGAGGACTATTGCAGAAGTTTCAACCGCTATCTGCAAGAGTCGGACTATAAGGCCGTACTGCGCGTCTACAACCAGAAATCCATGCTGATTGAAACCAACATAGCCCCTCTCTGCGGTTTTACAAAGAAGGACGAATATATCAAGGAAGTGATGCGGATTCTGAAAATGGGCGGCAAGGATGCGGAAATCATCCGCACGGAAATAAAGAAATGTTTCGGCATCGGTGACTGACAATTATCGGTTTATTGCAACTTTTTATAGAACTTGCACTACCTTTGCCGTATGAAAACAAACTATATCCATTTAGACGAAACAAAATCGACCAACAGCTACATGGCCGGTATCGCCGCTACGGCCGAACACGGCACTGTGGTCTACACCGACCGGCAGACGGCAGGGCGCGGACAACGGGGAAACTCGTGGGAGTCGGAACCTTTCAAGAACGTGACCATGTCCATCCTGCTCCGTCCGGAAAACGTGGCTCCCAACCAGCAGTTCTGGCTGTCGGAGATTTCAGCATTGGCCGTTGAAAGGGTACTGTCGAAATACATCGGCAACGTGTCCATCAAATGGCCGAATGATGTATATTACAAGGATTTCAAGATTTGCGGAATGCTGATTGAGCATTCGCTTTCGGGCGGAAAAATCAACTATACGATTCCCGGCATCGGTATCAACGTGAACCAGCGGGTATTCCTGTCCGATGCGCCCAACCCGATTTCGCTTGTCAACGTCCTCGGACACGAAGTGCCGACATCGGAAATTCTCGACGGTCTTGTCGATGAAATTCTTACGATGTGCGACCAGCTTCCGGAAAAGGCGGAAGAAATTCACCGCGAATTTCTGTCGAAGCTCTACCGCCGCGACGGTTTCCACGAATACCAGTCGACCATCCGCTCCGCCTCGGCCGACGGTCTGTCGGTGCTGGAAGAAGGGGAACATTTTCAGGCACGTATCGTAAACGTGCACCCCGACGGCATGCTCGACCTGATGACCACCGAAGGCTATATCCACACCTTCGCCTTCAAAGAAGTGGCATTCATATTGGGATAACAAACAGTTCAAACAAAAAATCGCAACCACAACGGACAAACCGGTATGGTTGCGATTTCTATTTTTACAATACGTTTTTACTCGCGGAATTTGATTTTGCAGTCGTCGAGGCTGTCAATGATGGCGAGGCTCTGAATGTTGTGGCCCATTTCGCGCAGGCGGTCGCCTCCACCCTGGAAGCCCTTCTCGATGATAAAGCCCATACCTTCAATCGTTGCACCGGCCTGACGGGCAAGGTCAATCATGCCGAGCGCAGCATTTCCATAGGCAAGGAAGTCGTCGATGAAAATCACATGGTCGTCCTTCGTCAGGAAGCTGTTGCTGATGCAAACCGTATATACACGATTTTTGGTGAAGGAGCGCACTTCCGACACGAGCATATTGTCCATCGTTTTCGGCTCTTTTTTCTTGATGAACACCACCGGCAACTGAAGGATATAGCCCAGCATGATGGCTGGAGCGATACCGCTAGCCTCAATGGTTACAATCTTATTGAAATTCACCCCGGCAAAACGACGTTTGAACTCCTGGGCGATTTCGTACATCAAATTCGGGTCAAGCTGATGGTTCAAAAAGCTGTCCACCTTTAAAATGCCACCCGGAAGCGAGCGGCCGTCTTGAAGTATTCTCTCTTTTAACAATTGCATATCGGAAAGTTTTTGCAAACTTATACAAAAAAGCCGATTCCGCCATACTTCCACCCAACTATCTTTGAAAAAAAGAAACAAATTACCTACCTTTGACAACGATTGAAATGAACAGCTATGGAACTTAAATACACCCTCAACCAGCGTCCGCCGATGGCGCACCTTCTGACTTACGGTCTTCAATGGCTCATTCTCTCCATTCCTAACGTGCTGACTGTGGCCATGCTTGCCAAAATCCAGTTTTACGACGACATTGTGCAGCAGACACTGTATCTTCAGAAACTTTATGCCGTGCTTGGAATGACCATGATTGCACAAGCACTGTGGGGCCACCGCATGCCGCTCGTCGTCGGACCGGCAGCCGTGCTGATTGTGGGCATTCTCACCGCACAGTCGGCCGGATTCAACGCTGTCTACACGGCCATTGCCGTAGGCGGCGTAGCACTGTTCCTGGTTTCCATTTCGGGACTGCTGAAAAAAATCCAGACAATTTTCACACCGCGCATCATCATCACCATTCTCGGACTGATTGGCATGACGCTCGCGCCGGTGTTCCTCGGCCTCATTTTCAAAACCGGCAGTCCGCTGTTCAATTTCGGGTTTACCGTCATTGCCATCCTTGCCACTTTTATTCTGAACAACCTGCTCAAAGGTATCTGGAAATCGACCACCATTATTTTTACGGTTGTTTTAGGCACAGCCGCCTACTACCTGTTCAATGAAATTCCGGCAATGCCCGACTACGACTACCGCATCACCCTCGACAGTCTGTTTATCCGACCGGAATTTGAAGCCGGAACGATTCTTTCCTTCCTTATCTGCTTCTTCGCACTGCTTATCAACGAGTTGGGTTCTGTCCAATCGGTAAAGGACATGGTACAGGCCGACGAACCCGATAAACGCATAGCCCGCGGCAATGCCGTCGTCGGACTGGGAAACACCTTGTCGGGCATGCTCGGCATCATCGGTCCGGTGGACTTTTCCATCTCCCCGGGCATCATCGCGTCAACCGGCTGCGCTTCGCGCTACACGATTATCCCCTGCGGAATCGGTCTGGTGCTGTGTGCGCTCAGCCCATCGATGGTTTCGGTGTTCACCCTGCTCCCCGATATCATCATCGGCATCATGCTCATGTATATCGTCATCCTTCAACTTGCCGCCGCTTTCAACCTGATTGTCGACACCGGCTCGGTACGTAATTTCGACCATGCGCTGACCATCGCCATCCCTATGGGCATCGGACTTTTCGTAGCCCTGCTGCCACAGAGTGCCGTGGCCGCGCTGCCAGCGATTCTGCAACCCATCCTGTCGAACGGTTTTGTGGTGGGAGTGCTGACCGTTGTCATGCTTGAACACCTTGTTTTCAAGAAAAAGCAACGCTAACGGCCCTACTTTTCGACCATTCTTTTGGCCGAATTTTCCTTTTTGTTCTGCCATTAGTTTTTTCTCAGGGAAAAACTAAACTTTCGAGCTACAATAATGTTTTTCTATTATTAATTTCGTCCTCCGAAAAAGATTAACATTATTGTATATGCTACACAAAACCAAGGGATTATTACTATCTGCACTGACCGTCATCTTCACGTCTCTCTGCAGCGTTGCAAACGAGCCTCTTTCCCTCGACTCTTGCCGGAATATGGCATTACGCAACAACAAGACAATGCAAATTGCCCAGGAAAGGCTTAAAGCTGCCGAATATCAGAAGAAAGAAGCCTTTGCCGCCTATTTGCCGGGCTTTGACTTCACAGGCACCTATTTCTACAATCAAAAGGAAATTTCGTTGCTTTCGGGCGACCAGATGCTTCCTACCAAGTCGTTCAATCCGCAAACCGGACAATATGACTACAATATCCTTGTCGGTGCCGACGGCAAACCTGTACTGACTCCCGACGGACAACCGATTCCGACACAAGTGGCAGTTATCCCGAAAGAAGCAATGACATTCGACATACATAATGTATTCGGCGGAGCCGTAACGCTCACGCAGCCTATCTTCATGGGCGGAAAAATCATCGCCCTGAACAAAATGGCCGACTACGCCAAGGACCTTGCCGGCGAAATGCAGAAAACGGCTGAAAAGGAAGTCGTTTATGCCGTTGATGCCGCCTATTGGCAGGTAGTTTCGCTGGGCGAAAAGAAAAAACTCGCCGATAGCTATATCGAACTGCTCGACACGCTCCAGCGCAACGTGAAGGCAATGATTGCCGAAGGCGTGGCCACGAAATCCGATCTGCTCAATGTGGAAGTGAAGCTCAACGAGGCCAACATCGACCTGATGAAGGTGGACAACGGCCTGTCGCTCTCACGCATGGCACTGGCGCAAATCTGCGGACTTCCGCTCGACTCGCAGCCGACACTCGTCGACGAATACAACGACGTGAAGGAATTCAAGTCGCTGCCTTCCAACAGCTACAACATGAACGATGTCTACGCCAACCGTTCCGACCTCCGCAGTCTGGAACTGGCCGTGAAAGTGTTCGAACAGAAACAGAACGTGGCACGCTCGGAAATGCTTCCGAACATTGCCGTCGTAGGTTCTTACGGATTCTCCAACCCCAACATATTCAACGGATTTGAAAAGAAGTTCAACGGTATGTTCAGCGTAGGCGCCATGGTTAAAATCCCGCTGTGGCACTGGGGAGGGAACTACAACAAGTTCCGCAACGCCAAGAGCGAAACCGTCATCAAGCAACTCGAACTGGAAGAAGCCAAAGAGAAAGTGGAACTTCAGGTGAGCCAGGCCGCCTTCAAGGCAAAAGAAGCTGCCAAGACACTTGAAATGGCAAAATCCAACCTCGACAAGGCAGAAGAAAATCTGCGCCAGGCACAAATCGGCTACAAGGAAGGCGTGATGCCCATCGACAACGTGATGGCAGCACAGACTGCATGGCTGAAAGCCAACTCCGAGCACATCGATGCCGGAATCGACGTTCAGCTCTGCGACGTATATCTGTCGAAAGTACTGGGAACTTTAACTTACTAACACCTCATTTTTTCAGAATCTAAAAGAAATAAAAATATAATTATGGAAAACTTGAATTTCAATCAGGAAAGCGAACTGGTGATAAAGAAAAAGGAACGCTCGCTATTCGTTGCCATCGGCGTTGCCATCATCGTTGTTATCATACTTGGCATTATCGGCTTCATCGTCATCAAACCTGCACCGGAAATGGCACAGGGACAGGTAGAAGCCACATCCGTACGCGTTTCAGGACTTCTGCCGGGACGTATTGAAAAGTTCTATGTAACGGAAGGACAGAAGGTACAGGCCGGCGACACACTTGCCAAAATCCACTCTGCCACTGTCGACGCCAAGCTGGCACAGGCTCTTGCCATGCAGGATGCCGCCGACGCACAACGCCAAAAGGCAAATGCCGGCGCACGCTCGCAAGTGCTGACTGCAGCCTACGACCTCTGGCAACAGGCAAAAGCATCGCTCGACATTCACAAAAAGACATACGAACGCCTTGAATCGCTCTACAAGCAGAACGTAGTTCCTGCACAAAAACGCGACGAAGCAAAAGCTGCCTACGATGCAGCCGTTGCAGCTGAAAGCGCAGCCCGCTCACAGTACGAAATGGCTAAGGAAGGCGCACAGCGCGAAGACAAGATGGCCGCAGAAGCCATGGCCAACGCTGCCAAGGGCACCGTGCAGGAAGTGGAATCCATCCTGAACGACCAGTACCTGCTGGCACCGTGCGACGGTGAAATTTCCGACATCTTCCCGAACGTGGGCGAACTCGTTTCAACCGGTACCCCGATTATGAACGTGCTGAAGACCGACGACCAGTGGATGGTGTTCAACGTGCGTGAAACCCGCCTTCAGGACCTGAAAATGGGAGCTAAAGTTTCTGTCAAGATTCCGGCACTGGACATCGACGATGCACAGGCAGAAGTGTACTTCATCAAGGACAGAGGCGAATACGCCGTATGGCGTGCCACTAAAGTGACAGGCGAATTCGACAGCCGTACGTTTGAAGTGCGTCTGCGTCCTGTTGAGAAAATCAAGGACCTGCGTCCGGGCATGAGTGTCATTCTCGAATAAACGGTTGCGGAACAAACGTTCCGCCTCCCTTTTTCACCATTTTGTCTTTTTGAAATTATGTTTAAAACTGCATTTATAAACTCAATCAAACGCGGCGTGCGCAAGCTCACGGAACGGCGGCTATACATCTTCGCGATGGTAGTCATCCCGCTGTTCGTGACCTTCTTTCTGCTCGGACTGATGAAAAACGGCCTGCCGAACCATATCCCGACTGCGATTGTCGACCTTGACAATTCCACGGCTTCGCGCGAAGTGGTACGCACCCTCAACAGTTCGGTGGAAGTGGACCTCAACCACAAGGTGAACAGCTACGTCGAAGCCTACGAACTGATGCAGAAAGGGGAAATCTACGGTTTCTTCATCATTCCGCACAACTTCATGCGCGATGCAATGGCGGGACGGGAACCTCAGATTGCCTACTATACGAACAGCACGTTCTACGTTCCCGGCTCACTGCTCTACCGCAGTCTGCGCACCACCTCCACGCTTACTTCGGCTTCCATCGTCAAAGCCTATCTGGTAAGTTCGGGAGCCACCGAAAAACAAGCGATGGACCTGCTGCAACCGGTTCAACTGCTGACGAATCCGGTGCACAACCCGTGGACAAACTATGCCATTTATCTGGTCAACTCGTTTGCACCCTGTGCGCTGGCCCTGATGATACTGCTCGTCACCATATTCAGCATCTGCCACGAAGAAAAGATGGGCACTTCACGCGAGTGGATAAAAACGGCCGACGGCTCGATGTATGTAGCCCTGCTCGGCAAACTGCTGCCGCAGACGCTCATTTTTGCGTCCGTAGGATTCCTTATGCAGTCCATTCTCTACGGCTACTATGGATTCCCGCTCAACTGCAACCCGTGGAACATGATCGGCGCAATGATTCTGTTTGTGATGGCCAACCAGGCATTCGGAGTGATGATAGCCGGCATTATGCCTAACCTCCGTTTAGGTCTGAGTATCGCCTCACTTGTCGGCATCCTCTCGTTCTCCGTCGGAGCCTTCTCGTTTCCGTTGGAGGATATGTACAGCCCGATTGCCATATTCGCCTACATTCTCCCGGTGCGCTACTACTTTTTGATTTACGTGGACCAGGCACTCAACGGATTCCCGCTATACTATTCCCGTCTCTACTATGCCGCCCTGCTCGCATTCCTGCTGCTCCCGGCACTGGTACTGAAACGCATGAAGAAAGCCAACATGAATCCGGTTTATGTGCCTTAATACCCCTATCGCATGAAACGTCTGAAAAAATTTTATTTCGACATATACAGAGCATTCAAGAACGAATTCAAGTTCGTTATCAAGGACAAGGGTCTGCTGATTTTCCTTTTCCTCGTGCCGCTGCTCTATCCGATTGTCTACGCGCTCATCTATAATCCGGAGCTGACCCGCGACGTTCCGGTAGCGATTGTTGACGACAGCCGCTCGGTGAAAAGCCGCGAGCTGGCGCGTAAAATCGACGCTTCGGAATCAGCCATGGTAGCCGGCTATGCCGCCGACATGGAAGAGGCAAAACGCTGGATAGCCGAAAAAAGGTGCTACGGAATTGTGCACATCGACCGCGATTTCGACCGCAACATCGTCCGAGGCGAACAGGGTACCGTGAACCTCTACTGCGACATGTCGCTGCTCATCCGCTACAAGTCGCTGCTCGTAGCCCTGACCGAATCGACCATGGACCTCGGCTCGGATATCCGCATTGAAAAGATGTACAGCCTCGGGGCCGACGCGCCGAAAGTGCCGCCGACAGTATCCAGCACCTATTTTGCTTTGGGTAATCCCGAACAAGGCTTCGCCACCTTCCTGCTTCCGGCCATCCTTATCCTCATCGTGCAGCAGACCATCATTCTTTCCGTCTGCATGATGGGCGGCGCCATCTACGAACGCCGTCGCCGCTACGGCGATATCGACCCCTTCGACACCCGGAACTCCGGAGCTGTCAGCCGTATGCTCGGAAAGGCTATGGCCTTCATTATCCTCTATCTCGGCCAACTGGTATATCTGCTCTATTTCGTACCGAAATTCTTCAGCTATCCGCAGTATGCCGACCTGTTCGAGGTTATTCTCCTCTGCGTACCCTATCTGTTTGCCGCCGTATTCTTCGGAATGACACTGCAGGTCATCGTACGCGAACGCGAAACGTCGTTTGTGCTGATTGTCGTGACATCGGTCATCTTCCTGTTCCTTTCAGGCATCCCCTGGCCGCTCTACGACATGAGTCCCGCCTACCGCTTCGCCAGCGCATGCTGCCCGTCGACCTGGGCCATGCAGGCATTTGTACGCATGAATGCCAACGGAGCTTCGCTCGGCGATGTCAGCCACGAATACATGATGCTGTGGCTTAACGCCATAGGCTATTTCTTCATAGCCCTGTTCATCAACAAGGCTTCAGTAAGACATAACATCCGCCAATATTCGCCGGAAAAAGCGCAATAGTCCGGCGCAACCGAATTAAACCGGCATTATCCCTGTTTCAATGGCAGGAATAATGCCGGTTTCTCATTCTATCCAACCTTCCGACGGACAAGATATGACAACCGACAATTTTCTCATCCAAAATTTGTTAATTGTTTTAAAAAAAATTTATACCTTTGCGCTTTCTTTTAACCCAAATCCACCACAAAGGACCGTTTTGGGTTTAGTGAACAGGCGTTTGCCTACAGGTAAAATGATTGTAACTACAGGTTTTTAATTAAATGGAAATTCTATCAAAAGTTGATTTCAAGCCGAAATTGCTTTCGACTCTGAAGAATTACAACGCAGCGCGTTTCAAGGATGATTTGATTGCCGGCATCGTGGTCGGTATTGTGGCATTGCCGCTTGCCGTGGCATTCGGTATCGCTTCGGGCGTTACTCCGACAGTCGGCCTCATCACTGCCGTCATCGGCGGTTTCCTTGTGTCGGCACTTGGCGGCAGCACGGTGCAGATCGGCGGCCCTACGGGCGCATTTATCGTCATTATCTACGGCATTATCCAGCAGTTCGGACTGACAGGACTTGCCATTGCCACTTTCCTTGCCGGACTGATTCTCGTCTTTCTGGGACTTTTCCGCCTGGGAACGGTCATCAAGTTTATTCCCTATCCGATTGTCATCGGCTTTACCTCGGGTATTGCCGTCACCATATTCTCTACACAGATTACCGACTTTTTCGGACTCCAGACAGGAGCACTTCCGTCGGACTTCATTTCAAAATGGGGCGTGTATATCAGCCACTTCGGCACCATGCACTGGCCAACGCTCGTTGTCGGCCTTGTATCACTGGTTATCATCGCCGGCATGCCCTACATCTCCAAGCGTCTGCCGGGTGCGCTGATTGCCATTGTAGTGGTGACAGCCGTAGTCTATGTGCTGCGCGAACATTTCGGTCTGACCGGCATTGAAACCATCGGCGACCGCTTCACCAACCTGTCGGGAACCATTCCGACACCGCACTCCATCGGCATCAACATTGAAACTATCAATGCGCTGCTGCCGTCGGCGTTCACCATCGCCATGCTGGGTGCCATCGAATCACTGCTGTCGGCTACAGTTGCCGACGGTGCTACCAGTACGACAACCAACTCCAACACGGAGCTAATCGGACAGGGTATCGCCAACATTGTAGTGCCGTTCTTCGGCGGTATTCCTGTCACGGGTGCCATCGCACGTACGATGACCAACATCAGCAACGGCGGACGCACACCGGTGGCCGGCATTATCCATGCCATTGTCCTGCTGCTGATATTCCTGTTCATGATGCCGCTAATCAACCTCGTTCCTATGGCTTGTCTGGCAGGCGTACTGATTATGGTATCCTACAACATGAGCGGCTGGCGCACGGTGAAGGCAATCCTCAAGACTCCAAAATCCGACGTTACAGTCATGATTGTGACTTTTGTGCTTACCGTGATTTTCGACCTCACGATTGCCATCGAAATCGGTCTGCTGCTGGCCATCCTGCTCTTCCTGCGCCGTGTGATGGAAAATACGCAAATCCGCCATATCGGCGAGCAAATCGACATTGCCGAAGGCGCTGAAGTGACAACCCACGAGGTGCTCGACCTTGAAAAGGGCGTAGAAGTTTACGAAATCGACGGTCCGTTCTTCTTCGGTGTGGCTACGAAATTCGACGAAATGATGCGCTCGATGGGCGACAAGCCGAAAGTCCGCATCCTGCGTATGCGCAAGGTGCCGTTTATCGACTCTACGGCTATCCACAACTTGGAAATCCTTATCCAGTCGTCGCAGAAGGAAGGCATCCACATCGTGCTTTCGGGTGTCAATCCGAACGTGCATGCCGTGCTTGAACGTGCCAACATCGAAGACATGATTGGCAAGGACCACGTTTGCGACCACATCACCAAAGCCGTGGTAATGGCCAACAAGATTGCCCGCGGCGAAAAAGAATAACGCATGAACCGACGCATCCTGCAGCTTGCCCTGCCCTCTATCGTTTCCAACATAGTGGTGCCGCTGCTCGGACTGATGGACCTTACCATTGCCGGGCATCTGGGAGCTACGTCCTTTATCGGGGCGATTGCCGTAGGAGCGATGATGTTCAACCTCACCTACTGGAATTTCGGCTTTCTCCGGATGGGGACAAGCGGAATGACGGCACAAGCCTTCGGACGTGGCGACACGTCGGAGGCTTTTCGTGTTCTGGTGCGTGCCGCCACATTGGGAACACTGCTCGGACTCGTCATCATTGTCCTGCAGTTTCCGCTGCAATGGCTGCTGCTTCTTGCCATCGGCCCGAGCGCGGAAGTGACGGAACTGGCGCGAAGCTATTTCTACATCTGCGTCTGGGGCGCACCGGCCATGCTTGCCACCATGAGCCTGTCGGGCTGGTTTTTGGGCATGCAGAACTCCGTCTATCCGATGACTGTTTCGATTTTCGTCAACATCCTCAACATCACGGCAAGCCTGGCATGCGTGTTTCTGCTCGACATGGGATTCCGCGGCGTTGCCGTTGGTACGCTCGTGTCGCAATGGGGAGGACTGCTGCTTTCGCTGTTCATGATGGCCCGGCTGATACGCCGCCACGGCATCCGCCTTCCGCAGTCGGATTCCGATAAAAAGAGCGCGGCATGGATGCAGACACTCGATTTGCCGAATATGGGGAAATTCTTCACCGTCAACCGCGACATCTTTCTGCGCAGCCTCTGCCTGATGCTTGTCACGCTGTTTTTCACATCGGCAGGAGCACGGAGCGGCGACCTCACGCTGGCCGTCAATGCGCTGATTATGCAGCTCTTCGTGCTGTATTCCTATTTCATGGACGGCTTTGCCTTTGCCGGTGAAGCCCTTGCCGGACGATATACGGGCGAACGCAATGCCACCGAACTCTGGCGCTGCATCCGCGGCCTGTTTCTGTGGGGTACGGTTGTCATGGCCGTATTCGCCCTTGCCTACGGACTGGCAGGCAATGAAATCATGGCACTGCTCACCGACGACCGCAACGTGGTGCAACACGCCGCCGACTACCGTTGGTGGAGCGTGGTCATCCCTGTTGCCGGCATGGGAGCTTTCATTTGGGACGGTGTCTATATCGGCCTGACCGCCACACGCCAGATGCTCATCGCCCTGCTCTCCGCCACGCTTGCCTTTTTCGGACTCTACTACGGCCTGTCGCTTCTCTCGCCCGACGGATTCCTTGCCGACCCGAACAACATTCTCTGGATTTCCTTCATCGCCTATCTTTTCACCCGCTCCGCCGCCCAGTCGCTGATGACTCCCCGCCTCCTCCGCCAGGCGTTTTAGGATATACTCAAGAAAATTTTATTTAATCATACTACTAATTGACAGGTCCCAAATACCATAGCTACTCAATTAATACTTCTATAAAAACAATAACCCTGAAGTATGCATAACAGCAGGGACAACAGGGCCTTACATTTGCAAATGTAACAATTTATTCCTACTTTTACAAAGTAAGCACTTTAATTATTACTCATTTGCAGAATTAAATTAGACAGATTTATTCTGCAAATAGACTACTGATAATTTGTGATTTATTATTGCAAAGACACCCTCAAACTGCACGAACATTGTGTTCGCAAACTGCATTTACCTTTGTAAAAAACAAGACACTATGCCAACAAACAAGAATGCTTTAACAAGATACAAATACCTTGATGAAATGCTATCTGACAGATATCATTTCTACGACATCCATGATCTCACAGAAAAATGCAATAAGAAACTTTCAGAAGCAGGATTCCCTGAAGTCTCTCAACGTTGTATTGAAAAGGACATAAATTATTTGGAGTATGCTCCTTTTTATGCTGAAATAAAACGTTATAAGGTTAATGGTCGTTGGTGTATTAAGTATGAAAATCCATCTTTTTCCATCTTTAGGAAAGAATTAAGTGAAGAAGAAAGCAACTTAATATTGGAGGTTCTTAATACAATAGGACAATTCGACGGTTTGGCTCATTTTGAATGGCTTGACCGTTTCAAAATCGGATTAGGCTTAAAAAAACGTCCTCGCATCATCAGTTTTAGTAATAATCCTTATTTATCACAATCAAACCTCCTTGGTGTTTTGTTTGACAACATATCAAACCAAGTTGTAATAAATCTCCAATACCATACTTTTGCAAATAAAGAAATAAAAGAAATAGTATTCCATCCTTATTTACTCAAACAATATAATAATAGGTGGTTCCTAATTGGTGCTGCAGATGAAGACAATAAAATCTTAAATTTTGCACTTGACAGAATCGATAACGTAACACCAATCCCTGGATATAAATATAGACCATGCGAAGAAGATTTATCCGAACGCTTTGAAAATATTGTTGGTGTAACACTCTACGAAGACAGGAAAATCGAACATATTTTCTTTTGGGTTAGCGATTATTCCAAAGATTATGTAGAAACAAAACCAATACACGAGTCACAATGCCAATATAAAGGCAAACACGAGGAGGAATTTCGTCAAAAATATCCACTACTTAATGGCGGGTCATAATTCTCCCTAAAATGCATTCCAAATTATGAATTAATTCGCGAACTTTCCTCCTTTGGCAAAGAACTAGTCGTACTATCACCTTCATCCATCCAAAACGATATTTTCAATCGAATAAAATCAATGCTTGACAGTTACTCTGCAATACGAACATAGAGTTCGTTGCATGCATTTACCTTTGCTGCAGAAATAAAAAATCAAGCATTATGAACAGTCAAAATCCCAACAACGTTTTTGTTTTCGACATGGACAACACATTAATCAAAACAAATAAAGCCAACAACCTCGCCTATTCCGAGGCAATAAGTATAGTGCTGGGTGTAAAATCTGGAATTGACCTTGGTGGAAGATTTACAAGAAATAAGCTAAAAACTACATTTCCAGATTTAACAGAAGCCCAATTTAGTGAAATAGTTGCACGTAAAGAAAAGTGTTTTAAATCATATATCAAAGAAACCGAATTAAACCAAAACTTATTTAGACTTCTAAAACTTCTCCATCAGGAGAGGTACCACACAATTCTTTTAACTAATAGTCACTCCGGGAGAGCAATTAACCTATGCAACTATTACAATCTCACGAAATATTTTGCCCAACGATTTTTTCACGAAGATTGCATTGACAATAAATATACTCTTCTTAAATCTCTGGGATACGACTTACAGAATGTTGTGTTATATGAAAACGAAGAAGATTCTGCCTCAGAGGCAATTGCTAACGGTATCAATTTAG
>OLQD01000112.1_pt1 | contig 73618 bp, 65 predicted proteins | sample 1672841 | NCBI WGS metagenome assembly OLQD01 (sample SAMEA3136729, study PRJEB25190) | human gut metagenome | biome: human gut; feature: human-associated habitat; material: faeces | place: Austria | collected 2013 | reverse complement strand
GCCGCCGAAGCGGTGCTTAAGCCGCTAGGCGGGAATTGTGCGGTGTTGCCTTAGGAGTTGAAGAACGACTGCTGGTTTTATTGCCTTTCGCAAACGATAAAGAGTTTCGCAGGGGACGGCTTTGAATGTTCTGAGACATTTACCTTGCCCAGGTTTCAAAACTCCTAACTCCTACCTGAGTATATACGTTTAAAATGTTACACTTTCAAAAAGAACGTGTCTGGCTTGGCGGGGTCAAACGGTTCGTTGGCCCACATCAGGGTCACAAGGTTTTCAGTATCGCTTAAGTTGATGATGTTGTGGGTGCAGCCGGGCAGCATCTGCACGGCGGTGGGCTTATCGCCCCACACCTCAAACTCCATCACTTCGTCACAGCCAACTTTGCGCTCCTGGATCAGCCCGTGGCCGAAAACCACAATAAAAAATTCCCACTTGGTGTTGTGCCAGTGCTGGCCCTTGGTAATGCCGGGCTTGGAAATGTTCACGCTGAACTGGCCGCAGTTTTCGGTTTTCAGCAGCTCGGTAAAGCTGCCGCGCTCGTCTGCGTTGACTTTTAAGGGGAAGGCAATCCGCTCTTTGGGCAGGTAGGAAAGATAGGTGGAATACAGCTTTTTGGCAAAGCTGCCCGCCGGGATCTCCGGCACCACCAGCGTGGCGGGCTGGGCGTGGAACTGTTCCAACAGATCCACAATCTCCCCAAGGGGCACTTTGTGGGTGACGGGAGCAAAGCAGTAACGGCCATCCACGGCAGGCACCGGGGTAAGGCCGTCATAATTGCAGCGGTGGGGCGCAGCTTCCAGCGCATCCAGCATCTCTTCTACCAGATCGTCAATGTACAGCAGTTCCAGCTCAGTTGCGCGATCATTGACGGTGATGGGCAGGCCGTTGGCAATGTTGTGGCAGAAAGTAGCCACGGCGCTGTTGTAGTTGGGGCGGCACCATTTGCCAAACAGGTTGGGAAAGCGGTAAACCAGCACCGGGGCGCCGGTGGTTTTGCTGTATTCAAAGAACAGTTCTTCTCCGGCTAGCTTGCTTTTGCCGTAATCGCTTTTGCCATAGCGGCCGATCAGCGTGGCCTGAATGGAGCTGGACAACATCACCGGGCAGGTGTTGCCGTGGGCTTTCAGCGTATCCAGCAGGGTGGAGGCAAAGCCGAAATTGCCCGCCATGAACTCGCTTTCCACTTTGGGGCGGTTGACCCCGGCCAGGTTGAATACAAAGTCTGCCTTGGCGCAGTATTCATCCAGCAGCGCCGGAGCCGTGTCCAAGTCATACTCAAAAATATCAGTAATATTCAGGGCCGGGCGGGTGCGGTTTTTGCCATCGCGGATATTTTTCAGGTTTTCGCACAGATTGCGCCCGACAAACCCCTTTGCCCCAGTGACAAGAATGTTCATGCCTTGCCTGCCTCTTTCAGTGCTTCCTGGATGTACTCGGTGGTCATGATCTTTTTGATGGTGCCCTCCACATCCAGGCGGCGGGTGTTGTGGCTGGTATAATCTTCATCGGCCTGGGTGTGAACCTGGCCCTTGATGAAGTACTTGTCATAGTTCAAGTCGCGGTTGTCGGCGGCAACGCGGTAATAGTTGCCCATATCCTCGCTGCGCATCCGCTCTTCCTTGGTCATCAGGGTCTCGTACAGCTTTTCGCCGTGGCGGGTGCCGATCACGCGGGTGCCGGTGTCGCCAAACAGCTGCTGCACGGCTTTGGCCAAATCGCCAATGGTGGAAGCATCGGATTTCTGGATGAACAGATCGCCCGGATTGGCGTGCTCAAAGGCAAACATGACAAGGTCAACGGCCTCATCCAGGTTCATCAAAAAGCGGGTCATGTTGGGATCGGTGATGGTAATGGGGCTGCCGGCCTTGATCTGCTCCACAAACAGCGGAATCACGCTGCCGCGGCTGCACATCACGTTGCCGTAACGGGTGCAGCAGATGACCGGGCCGCCGCGCTGTGCGCTGACACGCGCGTTGGCAGTGATAACATGCTCCATCATGGCCTTGGAGATGCCCATGGCATTGATGGGGTAAGCGGCTTTATCGGTAGAAAGGCAGACCACGCGCTCCACGCCTGCTTCAATGGCGGCATGCAGCATGTTGTCGGTGCCCTCAATGTTGGTGCGCACGGCCTCCATGGGGAAAAACTCGCAGGAAGGAACCTGCTTGAGCGCAGCGGCATGAAAGATAAAGTTGACGCCGGGCATCACATCGCGCAGGCTCTGGATGTTGCGCACATCGCCGATGTAGAACTTGACTTTATTGTAATAGTCAGGATAGTTGGCCTGCAGCTCATGGCGCATGTCGTCCTGCTTTTTCTCGTCACGGCTGAAAATGCGGATCTCGCCGATATCAGTCGTCAAAAAATGCTTGAGCACGGTGTGGCCAAAGCTGCCGGTGCCGCCGGTGATCAACAAGGTTTTATCTTTGAAAATGGTATTTGCCATGGTTTCCTCCTGTCAGGGGACGAACTTTTGGTGGTAGGCGCAGCAGCGTCGGGCATCTTCCAATGCCCATAAAGCCAACACTTCCCCTATATACAACCAATTCTAACATAAAAGTTACAGATTGAAAAGGGCCTGACCTTGGAAAATGCTGTTTTTTGTGGTACAATACCCCCAGTGCAACCATTATCATTATACAATAAAGGAGAATCAGATTTTATGCGCGCTTATGAACGTTTGCTGAATTACGTTAAGGTGTATACCACCTCGGACCCCGTAAGCGATACCCACCCCACCACCGCCCGCCAGTTTGACCTGGCCCGCATGCTGGTCAAGGAGCTGCAGGACCTTGGCCTTGCGGATGCCCATGTGGATGAGCACTGCTATGTTTACGCCACGCTGCCCGCCACCCCCGGCCACGAAGCTGCCAAGGGCCTTGGATTTATTGCCCATATGGATACTTCCCCCGATGCACCGGGCGAGAATGTGAAGCCCCAGATCCATGAAAATTATGACGGCGGCGATGTTGTCCTGCCCGGTACCGGCGCAGTTCTCAGCACCAGGCAGTTCCCATTCCTGGCAAAGCTCAAGGGCCAAACCCTGATCACCACCGATGGCACCACCCTGCTGGGTGCGGACGACAAAGCCGGTGTGGCCGAGATTATGACCATGCTGGAGATCCTGCAGAAAGAAAACCGCCCCCACGGCAAGATCTGCGTGGGCTTTACCCCCGATGAGGAGGTTGGCCAGGGTGCTGACCTGTTTGATGTGGAGCATTTTGGCGCAGCCTATGCTTACACGGTGGACGGCGACGAAGCGGGCGAAATCAGCTATGAAAACTTTAACGCTGCCGCTGCTTTTGTCACGGTACACGGCTTTTCGGTCCATCCGGGCAGCGCAAAGAACGCCATGAAGAATGCGCAGAACATTGCCATTGAGTTCCACAACGCCCTGCCGTATTACGACCGCCCCGAATACACTGAGAACCGCGAGGGTTTCTACCACCTGTGCAGCATGGAAGGCGATGTGACCGGCGCCAAGCTGGGCTACATTGTGCGTGACCACAGTGCCGAAAGCTTTGCCGCCCGCAAGGAGACCATGCGCCACATTGCCAAGCTGCTGAACGAAAAGTATGGCGAAGGCACCGTGGAGCTGGAGCTGAAGGACAGCTATTTCAGCATGCTGGAAAAGATCAAGCCGCATTTCCATCTGGTGGAAAATGCCCGCACCGCCATCCGCAAGGCTGGCCTGGAGCCGCTGGAAACGCCCATTCGCGGCGGCACGGACGGCGCGACCCTGTCTTACATGGGCCTGCCCTGCCCGAACCTTGGCACCGGCGGCTTTAACTACCATGGCCCGTGCGAAGGCATCACGGTAGAGGCTATGGATAAGGCAACCGAGATTCTGCTGAACCTGGCCGATATTTATAAGGATGTCCAGTAACCAGCGCGGCCTTTTTGAAAAAAGGCCTGGCGAAAAACTTTAATTGGCTTCGCATAAAAAAGAGTAATAGTCGTGTGGTGCCCACGGCGGCGCATTTTAACTAGGTCAGCTGCTCCGGCAAGAAGTGTTCTGGCCAGAGCTGCCAACCTGTTTTATTCGCATCGCCGCGGGCGGTGCATCGACATTATTCTTTATTCATTATTATTTATTATTTCATTCCTGATAGAAAAATAGCGCCCGACGGTTTAAGCGTACCTGTCGGGCGCTGTTTGTTTATTTGCTTATTTATCCGGTTCACAGTCCAGAATGGAGGGAATATTGGCCCATTTATCCGGTTCGGCTTCGTACCGTTCGTGCAGCCAGGCAACGGCGGCATCGAGCCCCTCCTGATTGCCGGGGAACTCTGCCATCTCCTGCTTTTCATCGGCGGTGTGTTCCAAGCTCCATGGGCCGGGCCAGATGGTGGCGGTCAGATATTCGATCTTCCGCTTGCCGCTTTCATCGGCGGGGTCAGCTTTTTTGGCGGGGGCTACCAGATAGCGCATGCCGCCCTGTGCGCCGGAATACGGGTTGCCGCAGTGGAACCAATGGTAGATGGGCAGGCAGTCCAGCATAAAATCTCCTCACTTTCAGGTTTTGCTGCGGTTCAGTTCCGCGCGTAGTTGGATCAGGCGGGCAATATCTTCCTTATCGGCCTGGGTCAGTTGGTCTTTCAGGTTTTGGTAGGCGGCAATGGGTTCGTCCTGAATCAAAGCGTCCAGTTCCGCCCCGGCAGGGGAGCCCTGCCACCCGGCCAGGTAGCCGGGCGCCACGCCAAGGCAGGCGGCAATGCTTTCCAGCTTATCCAGCGGAATATTGGTTACAATGCCGGTCTCGTATTTATAAACCGCTTGTTTGGTCACATGCACCTGTTCGGCCAGCTGCTCCTGTGTCAGCCCTTTGGCGGTGCGTGCTTCGCGGATGCGTTCCCCAATGGTCATGCGGATCACCTCCCAAAAAGTATAGCAAAAAACCTGCGGGTTTACAAGATGATAAAAATAACTTGACAAGTTACAACAAGGATGCTATCCTGTGAGTAACCTGATAAGTTTCAAGAAGGAATGTTCTCTTTCGGCTGCAAAACAGGCAAAGACAGAGAAAACAACAGCAAAGCGGCGGCAGCAGGGCCGCTTTCATTTGAAACACAAGTGACTTATCAGGTTTCAAATGGATCATAAGGAGGAATGGAATGACCCACGAAATTGAACTGGAAGGATATTACCCTAAAATTTTTGGCAGCCCCATGCGTATGCTGTGCCTTGGCACCAAAGCCAGCTATGGCATGGAGGTTCTGCATTTCCGGCGCGGCACCGGGTGGGATGGCCTTGCGCTGGATGTCACGTTTACCCTGGACCCCCAGGCGGAGGGGACAACGGTGCTGGCGGATGCAGGGGACACCGTAGCGGTGCCGCCCGCCGCCACAGCGCAGGCAACCAACAGCGGCAGCGTTACGGTGCGCGGCGTGCGGGATGGCGTGCAGTGCATCAGCTGCAACATCCCATACCTGGTGCTGAACCACGCCCCGGTGCCCGGCCAGCAGACCGACCCGGCGGAAAGTGTGTGGAAACAGTATGCCGATAAGCTGATCCCCGCGGGCGGCAGTACCGGGCAGGTGCTGGCCAAGGCATCCGCGCAGGATATGGACCTTTACTGGGCCGACGGCACCACCACCCAAACCGAAACCACACCCCACATGCTGACCAACGCGGGCCGCAGCAAAAAGAAAGCCATTGTATCGTTTGTGGATGACGACTGCCGCAGCGAAGCGTACACCGTGCTGTTCCCACTGGTGCAGGAACTTGGTATGCCTTATACCGTGGCTTGCCCGGCGGGGCTTATGGGCAAAACCGGCCGCATGACGGTGGAACAGCTGCAGGAAATGGCGCGCAGCGGCGTGACGGTGGCATGCCATACGATGACCGAAACCGATATGGAGCAGGATACCCCCGAAACGCTGGAAGCCACCCTGCAGCAGTTTGAAGCAGAGATGCGCCGCTGGGGCATCCGCGGGGTGCGCAGCTATGCCTATGTGAACGGGCGCTATAAGGCGGACTGCCTGAACACCGTAAAAAAGCATTTTGACCTGGGCCTTACGGTGGAAAAAGGCGTCAACCAGATCCCGTATGAAAGCTGCCGCATGAAGCGCGTGGAAGTGTTCCCAAAGAACAAAAGCTACACGCTGGAGGATGTAAAAGCGTGGGTAGACAAAACCGTGCAGGATGGCGGCTGGCTGATTTTGATGACCCACGCATGGTACACGACCTTTGATGCAGCACAGCTCAAAGAGCTGGTGGGTTATATCCGGGCCAGCGGTGCGGAGCTGATGGACCTGTACGATGCACTGGATGCCACCGGCAACGTGGTGGAAGCGGGCGACTACCAAAAGCCGGGCGCGGATGCAGCGGAACCGTTTTTTGTGGTGGATGCGGATGGCCGCGCCTGGACCAACGCGCTGGAGAACTTACGCCCGGCAGATGGCATCACCAATGTGGGGGCAGCCCTGCAAAGTGGATATGTGATCTCCACCGCCACCGGCAAGGCAATCAAAACATCAGATACCGGGTTCCGGGTCACCCAGCCGGTGGATGTGACAAGCGCGGCCCAGGTGTTGGTAACGGCCTGGGCGTATACGGGTTTTGCGCTCTATTCTTTCTTTGATGCGGCGGGTACCTGCCTTGCCGTAAAAGCGGCCGATGCCGATTATGCTGCGGGCGGCAATACCCTGACCCGGCAGGCAGTGGCCGTGCCGCAGGGGGCAGCCACTTTGATCGTGGCGGGCAATTTGTACCAGGCGCTGCCCGCCGTCAGGCTGGTCAGCGCGGCAAACCTGGTGCAGCAGGTAAAAAGCATGACGGTTGCCTGGCACGCCAACTATGTGCTCAAAATTTCCGGCTCGACCGTCAACTATGCAAACGAGAATCGGCGCATCAGCGAAAAAGTTTCCGCTGCGGCAGGGGATACCTACCGCCTGAGCTGTTCGGCCAACTGGAACAACGCGCTGTATGTGATCTATGCGGCAGACAACAGCGTGCTGGCCTGCCGCCAGGCCCCCAACAATGCCGCCGGTGAGGTACTGACCGACTTTGCGGTGACAATGCCGGAAAACACGGCCTATTTCCGCGTGGCAGCAAACCTGGAAATCCAGCCGGAATCCTACGCGGTGGCCCAATACACCACCCGCATTGCGGCCAAAGCCCCGGTGCTTACGGTTGCAGCGGTGCGCACCCTGCTGGATATTTTGCGGGCGGGGACCTATACCCAGAGCCAGCAAAGCGCCATCCAGAATCTGGAAAATGCACTGTTGATCATAGACTGACAATACAGCGCGGTTTTTCAACAAAAAATCCAAAGGCTGTTGAATAAAAAGAAAAAGCGCAGAACCACTTTTGGTTCTGCGCTTTTTTGGAGCGGGATACGAGTCTCGAACTCGCCACCTACTGCTTGGGAAGGGGAACGACCTATACGCTATAACGCCAAAAACGGGGAAAATACAGGCTTATTACAGGTTTACGGGAAATTTATCGCCACTGGATTTTCTCCAGATTGGCGACCAAAAGGGCAGTGTCGGGGTGGGTGTAAATGTTCAGGGTGGTGGCGATGTCGGCGTGGCCGAGAATCTGCTTGACCACCTCCGGCGGCAGGCCGCTGGCCGCCATTTTGGTGGCGGCGGTGTGGCGGCAGGTGTGCGGTGTGACGCCCTGAATGCCCAGCTTTTGCATCAGGCTGCCGAAGGACTTGCGCACGTTGTTGTGGTCCCGCGGCAGGCCGTATTTGGATGCGAGAAGGTAAGGCGAGCTGCCGGCGCCGGCGGCAAGCCAGTCGGTGACAAAGGAGCGAACATCGGGGTGGATGGGGATCACGCGGCGGCGGCCTGCTTCGGTCTTTTCGCCGCCGATGAGGTAGCCTTCCGCCAGGTGGACATCGTCCCGGCGGACGGTAAGCAGCTCGTTCAGGCGCATCCCCGTGTAGACCAGCACCAGCGCGATTTTGGCGGTTTCGCCCAGGCGGCTGTCATTGGCCATGCCCCAGATGGCGCTGACTTCGGCGGCGGAAAGCACCCGCGTTTTGGGAGCGCCGGGGGACGGCAGCGACAGCGCCTGCGCGTAGTTGGTGTGGATGATGTCCTGATGGATGGCGTACTGGCACAGCTGGCTGAACAGCTGGCGCTGCTTTTCGCACAGGCTGCGGCTGCCGCCCGCGTCGGCGATCTGCTGGATGATGGTCTGGTAATCCTCGGTCTTCAGCTCGGCGATGCGGCGGCGGTGCAGCGGTTCCGCCTTGTTGTATGCGTTCCGGTATGACTGCTGTGCCGACTTGCTGATTTTGGGGTAGTGCAGCACGCTCCAGCGCTCGTACACGTCGCTGAGGGTGTAGCACAGGCGGTCGGGCGCGGCCTGGCTGGCGTTGACGCGGTCCAGCATTTGCACAGCGTCGCCCGCTGTGGCGAACGAGCCGATGCGGGTGCCGTCGGCGGCAACGGCAACGTAGGGGCGGTTTTTGTTGCGTGGGTCCTTCCAGACGGTGCGGGTGCCGCGCGGGCGGCGGTGGCGGCGGCGCTGCGGGGCTTCGCAGTCCGCCAGGCGCTTGCCGCAGTAACAGCACAGGCGCGCGTCCGGCGGGACGCTGCGCCGGCAGCGGGGGCAGTTCATACGCAGGCCACCTTTCCTTTGCCGCGCGGGCCGCACCGCGCGGATTTTTACTTTTGTTGATGGAAGCAGCCACCGAGGATTTCTCGGCTGCTGTCTATTTCTGCCCGTCTTTCCCTTTGGCCAGCTTCTTCTGTTCCCGCTGGATCTGCTTGATGCTCTTTTCGGGCGCGGGCAAATCCTCCGGCATGGTGCCGCCCAGCTCTGCAATGGTCTGGCGCACCTTGCGGCCAACCTGATAATGCGTTTCGTTGGCGGCGTCCTTCCCCTGGATGTTCTCCCGCCGCAGTTTTTCATCGGTCTGGGTGGCACGGAACAGATTGGCGGCCAGCTCAGTGCTGCCCATGTGGTCAAGAATTTTCTCGTTCGGTTTCAGCCCCTTGCGGGCGTGAATATCGCGCATTCCCAGGCCGCCATATAAGCCCTGATACCCTTTGTTTTGGAACACGGCGTACTCCTGCGGCGTTTCGACCCCGGCCTGTTTGGCGGCTTCGGCCAATGACTTGTTATGCTCGACCATCTCGGCGCGGATCGCAAGGCGTTTTTGTTCTTCGCTAAGGATGTCGTAGTTTTCGATCAGCTCCTGCTGTCGTGTCTTAACGGCAAAATAGGTCTGGCCGACGGCAATCACCTCTTTGCGCGGGTCGCCGTTCTGAACGATGAGATAGCAGGCATAGCGGGACAGCATGAGATCGTCAACCTTTCGCTCTGCGCCGCTGCCGATTGCAACCATTTTGCCGACATTGGCAAAATGGTCTTCGACGGAATATCCGCTGTTCTTGCAAGATTCTTTTGCACGCTCTATCACTTCAGAAAAACGCCGCCACTGGGTATATTCCAATACCGCTTGCAGCTCACGGGCCAGCCAATATTCCTGACCGTCTGCATTGGTGTGCTTGATGGATTCAAAAGTGGCGTCGGAGTATTTTTCAATATCAGACATTGCCTAATCCTTTCTTTGTTGCCCCGGCGGGCGGTTATTCCTGTATCCCCCTGCACAGCCCCACGGCCAGGCCCTCGATGTACACGTCGTTCATTTCCTCTTTGCGGCGGATGATGGAATCATAGGCAGGGTTTTCCGGGCGAAGCTCGACATAATCGGGGTGGAGGTAGACGCGCTTTAGGGTAGCCTCGTTGTCAATGCGGACGGCGGCGATCTGGCCGTTTTTTTACCGCCGAAGCGGATTTTACGAATTAAAGTCCACTCCCCTGCACTCTGTCCAGTAGTGCAGGGGTTACTGTATCTCCTGCATCATCTGGTGCAGCCAGGCGGGGCATTTGTTGCCTACCTGTAGCAGTTGACCGTTACGGTATTCGGCTACCAGCGCAAAGCCGTTGTCGTTATCAAAAAATTTAGCCTCATCGCAATAGGGCAGGATTTTCGCCACATCGGCAAAGCGGTGTGCAAACCGTGCCTGTACATCCTTGGCCGGGATGTCATGGCCGCCGCGCTCGACGCGGTTTTTGATGCGGCGCAGGCTTTCCTCGGCAGTGTCCAGGCCCACATAATACAGGCGTATAAAGTAACCGGCCTGCTTGGCACGGCGGCACAGCCGCTTGGGGTAGCCGCCGGAGAGGGTCGTTTCCTGGGTAAAATTCACGCCATCAGCAAGGGCGGTCTCGATGCGCTGCACGGCCAGTTTGCCGCCCTCGTACTCATCGCCGCCGCACTGGGCTGTCAGCTGATCCGGGTCAACGACGATGCCAAGGTCAGTGCGCTCGGCCCGCAGCGAGCCGGTCAGACTGGATTTTCCTGCGCCGTTCACACCGCCGATAATCGTATAAATCTGCATACCTTGCTTCCTTTCATATCCCGCGGCAGATGCCGACTACGCGGCCCTCGATGGTGATCTCGTTGAGCTGGTCGCGGGTGTAGACCAGCGGGGAGAAGGCGGGGTTCTCGGCCTGGAGCATGACGGTGTCGCCCTGGCGGTAGAAGCGCTTGAGGGTGGCCTCCTCGCCGATGCGGACGGCAGCGATCTCGCCGTTCTCGACTTCCGGCTGTTTACGGATGCAGACGATGTCGCCGTCCTGAATCATGGCTGCCATGCTGTTGCCGTGGCAGGTCAGGGCGAAATCGGCCTGCCAGAGGGCCGGTACGCCGATGCGGGCCTCGATGTTCTGCTCGGCCAGGATGGGGGTACCGCAGGCAATGGAGCCGACCAGGGGCACGGCGGACATTTCCGGCATGGGCTGGAAGCCGGGAGGGATGGGGGCGGCAGGCGTAAGGCTTACTTCTTGATCTCCGTCGAGGAGAGCGATCACGTCGTTAAAATCAACGCCCATTGCACCCGAAACACTCTTGATGGTTTCGAGTGACGGAATCGGGCTTTTTCCATTTACGGGATTGATGTTGCGCTCCAAAATCGAGATATATGCTTTGCTTAAACCGCATTTCTTCGCAAAATCGTCCATGCTCATGTGATGCTCCGTGCGGTAAGTCTTAATGAGTTCGCCCAGTATCATACGGCACCTCCTATCTTGTCAAATAAAGTATACACTGCGCTAGACAGAATTGCAAGATTTTTTGTAAAATACACTTGACAGGTGCTGTCTAGCGTGCTAGACTGTAAAAAACAGAGGCGAGGAGGTGATACAGTTGGCATACAAAATCAAAGACGCACGCGCCGAGCTGAAGATGTCGCAAGAAGAATTGGCAAAAAAGGCCGGTGTGTCGCGTCAAACGATTAGTGGCTTGGAAAGCGGTGCGTGTACGGTTACAACCACCGACACGCTGATTAAGATTGCACACGCACTCGGCAAAAACGTGAGCGATATTTTTTTGCCGTGAGCGTCTAGTGTGCTAGACGATTTCTGGCGGAATCCCCGCCCTTTTCCCCGCAGCCCCGCCACCCCGGCGGTCCGTGCCCGCCACCCCAACCCGCACAGGGAGGAACTACCATGAAGAAAGTATTGATCACCTACCACATGACAAACGGAGAGGAAGATGCAGAAACCTGCATTGCCCTGCCAATGGCCGATGAAGTAGCCGAGGATGTTCTGACCTGGGGCGACGACAGCCGCTACATACGGCGCGGCGGCGCAGTCCAGCAAGCGCTTGACGCACTGGCAAGGATGCAAGGATACAGTTACACCATGTTCTGCACGGCAGAACTTGTCCAATGACCCGGCGGGCCGTGCCCGTAGAAAGGAGAACCCCATGGACTGGACGGACAGGGAAATGGAGCTGAACCCCACCATGACCATCACAGACCTGTGCGAATTTTTTAAGGCAAACTGCATCCCGGCCGCGCCGGACACGATGGGGCGGTACATCACAGAGGGGAAGTTCCCCTTTGCGGTGGGGCTGGACGGCAGCGCCGACGGCAAACGAAAACGGAACTTTATTATTTTCAGGGCGGACGCTTACGCCTGGCTGGATGCCAAGCTGCACCGCGAAAGCATTAAGCCGCTGCCGTACCGCCCGCCCGAAACATGAGGAGGAACGACCATGGAATTTGACAACGAAAACAGCCGGTGCGTGAGCGCCGGGCCGGAGCCGGATGCCCGCGTGTGCGTGACCCTGCGCGGGGAGGAAGTAGAAATCGAATTGAAAGGCAGAAGCATGGACCTTGTAAAAATGGCAACGGCGGCGCTGGTGGAAAGCATCAAGAAAGGCGTAAAGCCCGGCTGCTGGCCGGGGGTGCTGGACCAGATCGCCGATGCCATGTGGGCCAACCTGGACGACTGGGAACCCGTCCCGACACCGGAGACACCGGAGGTACACCCATGAAGCTGACAGACAAGGAACGCAACACCTGCGCGGCGCTGCTGTGCCGCTGGGCGGCCAGGGACAACGAGCTGATGGCCAGCGACCTTTACAGCAGCAGCCAGTATTACAAGCTGCATGGCGCGATGACAGCCCTGCGCACGCTGGGCCTTATGGCGGAAACCGTCCTTTCCGACGCACCCGCGCCCGGCGGGTATTACAACTTTGGCAAGATCATGCTGGACGGCATGGTGTACGACGTACCGGAACCGAAGGAGGAAATGGAAAATGAAGACGCAGACGATCCGCCTGCCCAGCGATAACGCCCTGCGGTGCCGCGCGCTGGCGCAGGAAAACGCCGCCCTGCGCGCGGCGGCGGCCCGGTGGGCCAAGGCCCGGCGGCTGGCGCTGGCCGTGAACGGCACGATCGGCGCGGTGGGCGTGGGGCTTGTGGTGGGCAGCGGCCTGCCGGCCGCCCTGTGCCTGACGCCGTGGGACTGGCCGCTGACGCTGGCGGGTGCCGTGCTGGCGGGGGCCGCGTGCGTGGTGGAGTGCGCGCTGACCGACCGGTACACCCGCCAATGACCCGCCGCGAGCGCCTGGAGCGGCTGGCCGCCGCCATCCTTGCGCGGATGCAGGCGCAGGCCGCCGCGCGGATGGACCGGCACGGCAGGCCGCAGACCAACCCGTACATGACCAACGTCGCCCACCCGGCGATCCTGACCCTGTACACCCAGTGGAAGCGCAGCATTGACGCGGGCACCTACGCCGTGGGCGATTTAGACCGGATCATGTTTGAGCTGTCCCTATTGAACGACCGCGCCGTGGCCGCGCTGGAGAAAGAGTACGCAAAGGAGCTGACCACCAATGACGGGCTGCCGTGACGCCGAAGCGCCCTATTGCCAGTGCGCCGCCTGCGCGGGCAGCTGCTGCTGCCGCGCCGAGCACCTGCACCTGCCCTGCCCGGTGGCGGACTGCCCGGATTATGTGCCCAGGGGCCGCGACGATTTTGTGCCGGTGCTGACCAGCAAGCAGCTGGCGGAACGGCAGGCCGCCCAGGCCGCCATAACGCCGCCCGCCCAGCAAACCACGCTTGCCGAAATACGCGCCAGGCTGGACGCGGCAAAGGCCGCGTGGGACAAAACCCATCCACCCGCCTGATGAGGCCCGGCGGCACCGGGCCGAAACGCCGTAAGGCGTAGCGGGGAGCTTTTCGTGGCACGCTCTGCGGCGCTGCCCATTTTCCTGCCGCGTGCCTGGCCGCGCGTAAGTTGGCCAGGGCCGTGCAGGCAAAGCACAACCCCGGCGGCAAAGTTTTCCGAAATCAACACATTCACCTCTCAGACAGAGTGTCAGAGCCGCCGGATTTATGCAGCAGTCGCCCAGCGGAAGGGCAGGAGGCTCATAACCTCCAGACTGCCGGGTTCTATACTTCTGCCCGGCGGGGCGCGGGTTCAAATCCCGCCTGCTGCACCAGCGCCGCAAATCCTCCCGCGGCGACTGTCCGACCGCCCAGCAAAGGCGGCAGACCCCGGCACTGGCAATGCCTGGGTCTCTTTTGAGGACCTAAGCCCCGCATGAAGGGCGCGGGCCGAAGCAAACCAGACAAAAAGCGAAAGAAGGCAAGAAAATGAGGCCGAAAGAGCAAATTTTGCAAAACCCCCGGCTGAAGATCGTGCAGGCCTGGAAAAGCGGCCTGATGGGGTATCTTTTGCAGCCGCAGGCCGGGCCACGCGAGGTATCGGTTGTGGCAAGGTGGGATGACGACACGGAGCACGTCAGCGTTGCTGCGCAGAACCGTGACCCGACACAGGGCGAAATGCGCATGGTACAAGAGATTTTTTGGGGCGAGGGGGAACGCGTGGTGCAGCGAAACCCGCGCTTTAAGCTGCACGGACACGGCCTGCACCTGTGGAAAGAGAACGGCACAGACACAGCCGCGCCGCCGGAAGGGGAAAAATGATGGTCGCTTTTTTGATCGGCGCGGCCATAGGCTTTTTGGCCGGCTTTGAGGAGGCCAAAACCGAACGGCGGTACGAGGACGCGGACGAGGAGCCGGAAATCTACCGCCCCATCCCCATGGAGCACACCCATGGCGGCGAGGACTGACCCGCCGCAACCTTGCTAGCAGCGTGTCAAAAATTGACACGCTGCAAAAGGGGAACCAGTCCCGCACGGCTGCGCCTAACGGGCCTGTTTCCCCTCTTGGACACCCTTTCGACAAAATTTCACGGAAAATCGCGCACTCGTCACTTCGTTCCTCGCACACAATTTTCCGCGAAATTTCCCTGTATGTGTCCTTGTCGTCGGCGCAGGTCCGCCGACGAGGACGGATTTTAATTTCTTGACAATCTGAATACAGACCGGACGCCAACGCAAAACAGCCCCCGGCGGGCTGTTTTGCCGGCTTGTATACCGTATTAACATCCGGCGGGAAGTTTGTTGAAACCAGTCGTAAGTCAGTCGCAAACCAGTTGCAACCCAGGAAAGGCGGAACCCTATGCGCTGTTTTATGCGCCAGGTCAGCTGGCGCAGCGGAAAAGGATACAAGCAGGTGGACATTATGCCCATCCCCACCGAGGGCATCCACCGGGGCGCGCGCGGCAAACGGCGGCACGCGTCCAGCCTTGTGCAGCAAAGGCTCAACGGCAAGCACAGCCGCCGCTACCTGGTGCAGCTGGTGAACGCCAACTTCGGCGCGGGGGACTGGCTGCTGACCCTGACCTACGCGCCGGAGTATCTGCCCGCCAGCTTTGAGGAAGCCTGCCGCCGGATGGAAAATTTCATCGACCGGCTGCGCGCCGCCTGCAAGCGGCTTGACCTGCCCGCGCCCGCCTATATCTGGGTGACGGAGGGCGGCACAGAGGAAGCCGAAGCCGCGGGGGAAGCCAAGCGCTACCACCACCACGCTTTTTTGCGCTGCGCGCTGGACGCGCGGGCCATCACCGAGCTGTGGTGTACGGGGCGCGGCAAGCACCGCCGCCCACTGGGCCGGGTGCATCTGAGCCTTGCCCAGCCGGAGCAGGGCAGCCTGGAAGCCTGGGCCGACTACTGCATCAAAACCAAGCACTGCCGCCGCAAGTGGCGGCAAAGCATCGGGCTGAAGAAGCCCGTTGTCACCGTGAACGACAGCAAATACACCCGCCGCGCCATTGAGCGCGCCGTGCGCACCGGCGAGGCCTACCGCCCCGCCTTTTGGGAGAAAGCCCACCCCGGCTGGCAATGCAAATCCATCCGCGTGGAATACAACGAGTACCAGCGCGGGTATTATGTCCGGCTGGAATTTTGGAGAGAGAGGAACACCCCATGACCGTGCCCTGTTACCATTGCCCCGACCGGCAGGCGGGCTGCCACGCGCAGTGCGCGGCATACCGCGCTTTCCGCGCCGAGCTTGACGAGCGGAACGCAGCCGCCCGCCGTGAACGACGCCGGCGCCGCACGCGGGGACAAAATACGCCGTGACGTGCGCCGCCACGGCCTGAGCGGGAGGAAAAACCGATGAGCAACCAAAAAACCACGCCGGCCGTTGTTGAGCTGGCGTGCATCCAATGCGGGGCACCGTACCCCGCGCTGCCGGGCAGCAATGGGCTGTGCCCGGCGTGCGCCCAAAAGGCAGCCCGCACGGCAGTATGCGCCAAATGCGGCAGGCCCTTTGCCCTGCCGCTCGCCCCGCCCCCCAAGCCCTGCCCCGCCTGCCGCCCGGAACGGCACACAAAGGGGGCACGCGGGCCATATTTTGTCGATACGGCCAAAAAGCCGCCGGCCGGAGCCGCAGGCGCGAAGAAAGCCCCGCCGCGCCGCAGGCCGAAGGGCAAAGGCCCCGGCGGCAAGCTGGGGGCGCTGCTGGCCGACCTGGACAAGGAGAACGCCCGGCGGGGAAAGAAGGGACTGCCGCCCCTGAGCTACGGAAAGTACGTGCAGCTGTTTGGGAGGTGATGGCGGGTGCCGCGATACCGGCCCTATGGCCAGACGCGGGCGGTGTGCCCGTATTACCTGCGGGACAGCCGGTTAAAGATCAGTTGTGTGCCGGTGACGGAGCAGGCGGCCTGCTGTGCCGTGGAGTTTGACAGCGAGCAGGAAAAGCGCAGATACATGCAGGAGCACTGCTTTAAGCGGCAGTGCTGCTGTGCTGTGCGCAGAATGCTGGAGGGTGAGCAGGGCGGAGGGTTCGCGGAAGTTCGCCGGTGAGAATTAAAAATATTTCCGCGCGCGCGCGAGGGCAGGGGCGACCCTGCCCTTTTTGAGTTTTTGGGGCAAGTGGGGGCGCGGAAGGGGCGCGGCGGCTGGTACATTGGACAAAAGGGAACGACAGGAGGGCGGCGGCGTGCGATACCGGGACAACACGGTGAAAGGGACCCGGCGGGGCAGCAAATGGCCGGAAGCGGTGAAAACCGCCTGCATGTGCGACCTGCTGACGGACAACAACCTGAGCGTGGTGGCGCGGCGGCACGGCGTGCCGGAAAGCACGCTGCGCACCTGGGAGCGCCAGGCGCGGCGCAAGACGCCGGGGGAACAAAAAAGCCTGTTTGAGGCGGCCAGGGAGCAGGAGCTGCGAGAGCTGAACCGCAAGGCGAGCGCGGCGGCCAACAACAGCGTGGACTATGTGCGCAGGCGGCTGGAGCGCAACGACCGGGACACCGAAATTTACGAGTGGGCGCTGCGGCGGCTGAACGAGCTGGACGGGGTGATCCCCTATGATGGGCCGGACGACGCCGAATGCGAGGCGCTGGGGCCGGTGCGCGCCGTGCGGCCGGAGGAACCGGGCGAGCGGGAGCGGATGCAGGCGCTGATGGAGCGCAACCGGCCCATGAGCGATTTTGCGGCGGCCAGCTATATGCGCGGGCTGGTGAGCGTGACCGAGCGGGTGAGTAAAATGCTGGGCGACGGAGCCGAGGACAGCGGCATTGTGGTGGTGCTGCCGGAGGACAAAGGGGCGTTTGAATGACGTATGCCATGTGGGATACCATCAGCGCAAAGCAGATGGAGTTTATGCGGCGGCGGGAAAAGTACATTGCCTACGGCGGGGCGCGCGGCGGCGGAAAAAGCTGGGTGGCGCGCACCAAGGCCGTGGGAATGTGCCTGCGGTACGCGGGGCTGCGGGTGCTGATGGTGCGCAAGACGTTTGCGCAGCTGCGCGAAAACATTGTTTTGCCCATGCAGGAGCAGTTTGCGCCGCTGTACCGCGCCGGAGCGATGCGGTACAACGGGCAGAACAACGAGGTGCGGTTTTACAACGGCAGCCGGATTGTGTTTGGGTACTGTGACAGCGACCGCGACCTGCTGCAATACCAGGGCGTAGAGTACGATGTGATTTTTCTGGAGGAAGCCACCCAGCTGAGCGAGTACCAGTTTGGCATTATCCGGGCAAGTTTGCGCGGCACGAACGACTACCCCAAGCGGATGTATTTGACCTGCAACCCCGGTGGGCAGGGGCACGCCTGGGTGAAACGGCTGTTTGTGGACCGGCAGTTTACGAAGGACGAGGACCCGGCGGAGTATGCGTTTATCCAGGCGAAGGTGTACGACAACGCCGTGCTGATGGAAAAGGACCCCGGATACCTGCGCAATTTGCAGACACTGCCGGACGGGATGCGCAAAGCCTGGCTGGACGGCAGCTGGGATGTGTTTGAGGGGCAGGTGTTCACCGAATGGCGGGACGACCCGGAGCATTACGCCGACGGGAAGTGGACGCACGTGATTGACGAGTTCCGGGTGCCGGAATGGTGGAAGATATGGCGCGGGTTTGACTTTGGCTACGCAAAGCCGTTCAGCGTGGGGTGGTACGCGGCGGACGGGGACGGGAAGATTTACCGCATCCGCGAATGGTACGGCTGCACGGCGGTGGCCAACGAGGGTGTGAAGCTGGATCCGCAGGCGATTGCCGCGGGGATACGGGAAATTGAGCGCACCGACCCCAACCTGGCGGGGCGCAAAATCCTGGGCGTGGCTGACCCCAGCATTTTTGACACGAGCCGGGGGCGCAGCGTGGCCGACATGATGGCCGACGCGCCCAATTTTGTGACCTGGACGGGCGGCGACAACAGCCGGCTGGCGGGCAAGATGCAGTGGCATTACCGGCTGAAATTTGACGCCGACGGCGACTGCATGATGCAGGTGTTCAAGGGGTGCCGGGAGTTCCGGCGGACGATACCGGCGCTGCTGTATGACGCAAAGCACCCGGAGGACATTGACACCGCAATGGAGGACCACATTTACGACGAATGCCGGTATGTGCTGATGGAAAACCCCATCAGCCCGCGGCAGGACGAGCCGCTGCCGCCCGTTGGCGACGACCCGCTGAACATGGAGCGGGATTTGCGGCGTGAGAAGTACGAGAGGAGCAAAGCATGGCGATGAACCCAACGAACGGCATGGCTGCTGGACAGCCGGGAACCGGGAACCCCTTTGCGAGGCGCAGCGGGCAGGTGCCCGCCGCGCAGGATGTGCAGGGCAGGCAGGCCCCGCGGGAGGAACAGGCGGCGCAGCCCATTGGCCCCAAACAGCTGAGCGAGGCGACGCAGGTGCTGCTGAAGTACAAGAGCGGCAAGGCGGCGCTGGACCGGCGCATTGTGGAGAACGAGCACTGGTACCGCCTGCACCGCGACACGGAGGACGGCAACTTTGCGGACAGCGGGTGGATGTTCAACAGCCTGGCGAACAAGCACGCCGACGCGATGGACAACTACCCGGAGCCCAACGTGCTGCCCCGCGCGCAGGATGATGCCGACACGGCCAAGGAGCTTTCGAGCATATTGCCGGTGGCGCTGGACCAGAACGATTACGAGCAGGTGTACAGCGACGCCTGGTGGTACAAGCTGAAGCACGGCACGGCGGTGAAGGGTGTGTTTTGGAACGGGGCCAAGGACGGGGGCCTGGGCGACATTGACCTGCGGCTGGTGGACCTGCTGAACCTGTACTGGGAGCCCGGCATTACCGACATACAGGCGAGCCGGAACGTGTTCCATGTGGAGCTGGTGGACAACGAGGTGATTTTGGAGCAGTGGCCGTTTGCCAAAAACCACCTGGGGCAGGGGCTGACGGCGCAGCGATACCAGTATGATGAGAGCATTGACACGAGCGACAAAAGCCTTGTTGTGGACTGGTATTACAAGCGGCGGGGCGTGCTGCATTACTGCAAGTATGTGGGCGAGTGTGTTTTGTATGCCAGCGAGAACGACGCGCAGTATGCCGAGCGGGGCTATTACGACCACGGCAAGTACCCGTTTGTGTTTGACGTGCTGTTCCCCATGGCGGGCAGCCCGGCGGGGTTTGGCATGATCGACGTGATGCAGAGCGCGCAGGCGGCCATTGACCGGCTGGACAAGGCCATTGTGCGCAATGCCGACATTGCCAGCCGGGTGCGGTACTTTGCCCGCGACACCGGCAGCGTGAACGAAACGGAATTTGCCGACCTGGACAAGGACTTTGTACACTGCGCCGGCGACGTGGGCGAGGACAGCCTGCGGCAGATTGTGGTGCACCCGCTGGACGATATTTACGCGACGATTTTGAACAACAAGATCAGCGAGCTGAAGGAAACCAGCGGGAACCGGGATTACAGCCAGGGTGCGACGACCAGCGGCGTGACGGCGGCCAGCGCCATTGCGGCCCTGCAGGAAGCGGGCAGCAAGCTGAGCCGCGATATGCTGAAAAGCGCCTACCGTGCCTTTGTGCAGGAGTGCTATTTGTGCATTGACCTGATGCGGCAGTTTTACACCGCGCCGCGGTGCTTTAGGATCACGGGGGAAAGCGGCGCGCAGGCAGGGTTTGTGGACTTTGACAACCGGGGCCTGATGCCGCAGCCGCAGGGCGTGGAGTTTGGCGTGGCGCTGGGCGACCGGCTGCCGGTGTTTGACATTACGGTGGTGCCCGCCAAAAAGAGCACGTACAGCCGGTTGAGCCAGAACGAGCTGGCGAAGGAGCTGTACGGGCTGGGGCTGTTTAACCCGCAGCTGGCCGACCAGAGCCTTGCGGTGCTGGACATGATGGACTTTGACGGCAAGGACAAGGTGGTGGAGAAGATCAGCCAGAACCAGACGCTGTACACCCAGCTGATGGCGGCGCAGGCGCAGATGGCGCAGATGGCGGCGGTGATCGACGGGCTGACGGGCGGCAGCACGAACCTGACGGGCAACATGGCGGCCAGGACAGAGGCGACCGCCAACCAGGACAGCCCCAACAAGGCCGAGGCGAAAACGACCACAACCGACGCGGTGGGCGGCACCCTGGCGGGCGACAGCCTGGCCGTGCAGGCGCGCCGCCGCGCGCAGAACGCGGCTGACCCGAACAAGTGATCCGCGTTAGGGTGCGCTGTGGCCCCGGCGGCGCGGAGCTGACGGCACAGGGGCACGCGGGGTATGCCCCGGCGGGGCAGGACATTGTGTGCGCGGCGGTGAGCAGTGTTTTGTACACCCTGGCGGGGCTGCTGGACGCGAACGGGGAGCTGGACGCGAACGGGGAGCTGGAAGCGTTTGCGCAGGGCGAGGGCAGCACCCGCATTGCGGCGCGCGGGGAGCGCGGGACAAAAAGCGTGGCGCGCGCGGCGGAGATACTGCAGGGGCTGGCGGAGCAGTGGCCGGAGTGCCTGCGGGTGGAGGAAACGGCGTTTGAATGAGATGTTAAAGCGGGAAAGTTTTGGGGCAAGTGGGGGCGCGGAAGGGGCGCGCGGCGCGGTAGGATAAAGGCAGACGCGGGCCGTGTGCCCGGCCGGATACAATGACACATCGGAAAGACGAGGGCTTTGCATGATTTGCAACTGGAAACAGCAGTTTGACATCCAGCGCTTTGCCGAGGGCGGCGCTGCGGGCGGGGCGGCTGCGGCCGCCGGAAGCGCTGCCGACGCCGGGCAGCCGGGCGAAGGGGCCGGTGCGGGCGCACAGAGCGCGCCAAACGCGGCCCAGACGGGGCAGGACGCCACTGCCGGGGAAACGCCGCGCGACCTGAAAGCCGAGTTTGACGCCCTGGTGAAGGGCGAATACAAGGGCGAGTTTGACGCGCGGGTGCAGAAGATCATCAACCAGAGGTTTGCCAAGGCAAAGGCCGCCGAGGAAGCCAACGGCAAGATGCAGGCCGCCATGGACGTGCTGGCCCAGCGATACAGCCTGAAGGCCGACGATTACGACGGCATTGCGGCGGCGCTGAACGACGACCAGAAGCTGTACGAGGAGGCCGCGGGCGAGGCAGGCATGGACGTGAAGCAGTTCATGCGGGTGCAGCAGCTGGAGCGGGAGAACGCCCGTTACCAGCGCCAGCAGGCCGAGCTTGCCCAGCGCCGGCAGATGGACCAGGCGTACCAGCGCCTGATGCAGGAGGCCGACGGCGTGAAGGCGCAGTACCCGGCGTTTGACCTGAACGCCGAGATGCAGGACCCGGACTTTGTGCGGCTTTTGCGCGCGCAGGTGCCGCTGAAAACCATTTACGAGGTGCGCCACCAGGACGAGATTTTGGGCGGCGCAATGCAGTACACCGCGCAGAAGGTGGCCGCCAAGGTGGCCGCCGGCGTGAGCGCCAACAGGGGCCGCCCGGCGGAAAACGGCGCGGCGGCCAGCGGCGCCAGCGGGGCAAGGTTTGATGTGGAACATTCGACAAAGGAGCAGCGCATGGCGCTGATCCGGCGCGCGGCGAACGGAGAACGAATCGAGTTTTAAGGCCTGCCTGAAAGGCGGGCAGGAAGGAGGAAACCCATGATCTGCAACTGGAAACAGCATTTTGACATCCAGCGCTTTGCGGCTGCGGGCACCCAGACGACGGGCACCAGCACCCTGAGCGCCGAAATGAAAACCTTTTACGACAAAACCCTGCTGGACAATGCCGAACCCCAGCTGGTACACGACCAGTTTGGGCAGGAGCGCAACATCCCGGCGCACGGCGGCAAGACGATCGAGTTCCGCAAATTTTCGAGCCTGGCGAAGGCCACGACCGCCCTGACCGAAGGTGTGACCCCGGACGGCAAGAGCCTGACCGTGACCAGCAAGACCGCCACGGTGGCGCAGTACGGCGACTACATTGTGCAGAGCGATATGCTGGAGCTTACCGCCATTGACAACACCATTGTGGAGGCGACGAGGCTTTTGGGCGACCAGGCGGGCCGCACCCTGGACACCGTGACCCGCGAGGTGCTGGCCGGCGGGACCAATGTGCTGTACTGCCCCAAGATTGCCACGGACGGCACCGAAACCGCCGTGACGGCCCGCGCCAGCCTGGATGCGACCTGCCTTTTGACCGTGAAGCAGGTGTTCCGCGCGGCGGCGATCTTGAAGGCCGCCAACGCGCCCAAGATCAACGGCGACTATGTAGCGATCATTCACCCGTATGTGGCCTATGACCTGATGATGGCCGCGGGCGACGCCTGGATGGACGTACACAAGTATGCCAGCCCGGAGAACATCTACAACGGCGAGATCGGCAAGCTGGGCGGCGTGCGCTTTGTGGAAACCACCGAGGCGAAGATCGTGTCGAACAAAGCGACCAGCCCCATCAACATTTTCTGCACCCTGTTTTTGGGCGCGGACGCCTACGGCAAGACCAAGGTGGAGGGCAGCGGCCTGGAAGTGATTGTGAAGCAGAAGGGCAGCAGCGGCAGCGCCGACCCGCTGAACCAGCGTTCCAGCGTGGGCTGGAAGGCAATCAAGTGCGCCGAGCGCCTGAGCGAGGAGTACATGGTGCGCGTGGAGAGCGGAAGCACCTGGAGCAGCCAGGCGGCGGTGAACTGATAACAGAAAGGACAAACAGCGATGAGCAGCGTGAAAAAAAGCATTGAAACGGCAGAAAGCGCACAGGCGGCCGGAGCCGGAACCGGCGAGGACGCCGTGCGCGAGGCACAGCGCGAGGCCATGGCCCCCGCCCGCGTGGCGGAGGAGGGCGACCCCAACATGACCGAGAAGGTGACGGTGCGCCTGCCGGTGAACCGGGAGAACCCCGGCGACAACGAGGTTGTTGTGGGGCTGAACGGGCGCTTTTACAAGATCAGGCGCGGCGTGACGGTGGAGGTGCCGAAGGCCGTGGCGCTGATTTTGCAGCAGAGCGAGGAACAGGACGCCGCGACGCTGGAAATGATCGAAGCGATCCGGGACGGCAAACAGCACCAGGGCTGATGCCGCAAGAGAACAACACCCTACACAGGGGCGACGGGGAGAAAAGCCCGCCGCCCCTGATTTTTGTAAGAAGAGGTGAAGAACATGACGATACGGCAGGCTTTGACACAGGTGGAGCAGGTAAAGCCGAACGCCGTGCCGGACGAGGTGCTGGTGCAGTGGCTGAACGAGGTGGACCAGACGATTTTTAAGGAGCTGGTGAAAACACACGAGTACGGCACAGAGCTTGTGTTTGGCGGGTACGACCGCACGGACGAGAGCGGCGCGGACAGTGTTGTGCTGCTGGCGCCGGAGCCGTACAGCCAGCTGTATGTGTATTACCTGTGCGCGCAGATTGACATGCAGAACCAGGAATTTGACCTGTACCGGAACAACGCCGCCCTGTACAACAAGGTATACAGCGACTATGCGAGCTATTACAACCGGAAGATCATGCCGGCGAGCGAGGCAAAGTTTAACGCCTGGGGGGTGAGGTGATGCGGCTGCCAAAGCTGGAGGGCAAAACGGGAAGCACCGAGCTGAACCGGCAATTTTTAGGATACCGCCATGTGGACGCACCGGACGAGGGCGCGTTTTACGAGATGGAAAACGTGACAAGCGAGCGCTACCCCCTGATGGCCCCGCGCAGCCCGCGCGCCAAACTGTATACCCTGCAAAACCCCGGCGGGCTGTGCGCCAAGACGGCGCTGGCATGGACAGAGAACGGGAAGCTGTATTACGGCGGCGAGGCCGTGGCCGATGTGAGTGAGGGCGAAAAAACCTTTGTGAGCATGGGGGCGTGGCTGATCGTGTTCCCGGACGGGGTGCGGTACAACACGGCGGACGGCACGGTGGATGCCATTGGGCAGAAGAATGTGACGGACGGGACTGTGAACTTTACCCTGTGCGAAGCGGACGGCACGGCGTACAGCGATTATACCGTGAGCGAAACCGAACCGGAGGACACGACAAAATACTGGCTGTGTACCGGCAGCGACCCGCACTGCCTGAAAAAGTACAGCGCTGCCACAAAGCTGTGGAACACGATACCGACCACCTATGTGATGATAAGCGCCGCCGGCATTGGCAAGAACCTGGCGGAAGGCGACACCGTGACGGTGAGCGGGGTGCTGGACAGCGTGGGGGCCGACCTGAACGGCGAGATGCTGCTGCAGCAGGCGGCGGACGACGCGGTTGTGGTGGTGGGCTTTTTGGACGAAACGGCAAGCCAGACCGACGCGGTGACGCTGGAGCGAAAGGCCCCGAAGCTGGACTATGTGGTGGAGTGCAACAACCGGCTGTGGGGGTGCAGCAGCGAGGAAAACGAGATTTACGCCTGCAAGCTGGGCGACGCGACCAACTGGAACTGCTTTGCTGGGCTGGCGACCGACAGCTACACCGTGAGCGTGGGCAGCGACGGGCCGTTTACCGGCGCGGCAGTGCAGCTGGGGTATGTGCTGTTTTTTAAGGAGAACTGCCTGCACAAGGTATACGGCAGCAAGCCGAGCAACTTCCAGGTGAGCATAACGGCCTGCGAGGGGGTGCAGCCGGGCAGCGCCAAAAGCCTGTGCATGGTGGGCAGCACCCTGTATTACAAGGCCGACCACGGCGTGATGGCCTATGACGGCAGTGTGCCGGAAAGCGTGAGCGCGGCGCTGGGCGGCGTGTATTACCAAAACGCCGTGGCGGGCACCGAGCGCGGGCGGCTGTACCTGAGCATGCAGGACGCGGCGGAAAGCTGGCACCTGTTTGTGTACGACACGGAAACCGGCATTTGGTGCCGCGAGGACGCGGCCCACGCGGCGGCATTTGCGACGCTGAACGGGAACGCCTACATGCTGGACGCGGACGGGTGTGTTTGGAAGCTGACCCCGGCGGAAGGGGAAGCGACCGAGGGGCCGGTGCGCTGGATGGCCGAAACCGGGATGCTGGACCCGTATGTGCTGGATGCGCACTACACCAACCGGCTGCAAATCCGGCTGTGGCTGCCGGAGGGAAGCCGGTTTGCGGTGTGGGCGCAGTATGACGACGGGGACTGGCAGCGCGCGGCGGATTTTGCGGGCAGGCGGAGCCGGAGTGTGTTTTTGCCGGTGATCTTGCGCCGGTGCGACCATGTGCGGCTGCGGCTGTGCGGTGTGGGGCCGTGCAAGGTGTACGCCATGAGCCGGGTGACAGCGACGGGCAGCGAACGGCGCGAGCGGGACAGCCTGAACGGATGAGGAGGTGCGGGCAATGGCAAACCTGAGCCAGTTGCAGATGCCGAGCATTGACACGGGGCAGCTGAGCGGCAAGGACGGCAAAAAGATAAAAAGCTACCTGTTCCAGATACAGGAAATGCTGCGGTATGCCCTGAACGACATTGACGAGGACAATTTAAGCGAGGAGCTGCGCAGCAAAATTGAGAGCGGGGGCCTGAGCAGCGAAATCAGCCAGGCGCTGGATGCCATTACCCTGCGGGTGACGGGGCTGGACGATGCCCAGGCCGAGCTGAAGCTGACGGCGGAAGGGCTGACGAGCCAGGTGGAGGCACAGGGCGGGCGGATCAGCACGCTGGAACAGACGGCCACAAGCATTACGGCGCGGGTGGAAACCGCCGAGGGCGATATTACCACCCTGGAGCAGACGGCCACCAGCCTGACGGGGCGCATTGAGAGCGCCGAGGGCGACATTAACACCCTGACGGCGACGGCGACCGGACTGGAAGGGCGCATTGAGAGCGCCGAGGGCAGTATTACCACCCTGACGGCGACGGCGGACGGCCTGAGCACCCGTGTGGAGAGCGCGGAGGGCAACATTACCAGCCTGACGCAGACGGCGGAAGGGTTTGGCACCCGCATTGAAACGGCGGAGGGCGACATCAGCAGTTTGCAGCAGACGGCCAGCGGCCTGACGAGCCGCATAGAAACCGCCGAAGGTGATGTGACCGAATTGCAGCAGACAGCGGGGAGCCTGACGGGGCGCATTGAGAGCGCGGAGGGCAATATTACCACCCTGACGGCAACGGCCAACGGCCTGAGCACCCGTGTGGAGAGCGCGGAGGGCAACATTACCAGCCTGACGCAGACGGCGGACAGCCTGAAAACCCGTGTGGAGAGCGCGGAGGGCGACATTACCACCCTGACGGCGACGGCGGAGGGGCTGAAAACCCGTGTGACGGACGCGGAGGGCAACATTACCACCCTGACGGCAACGGCGAATGGCCTGACCACCCGCGTGGAGAGCGCGGAGGGCGATGTTACCACCATCAAGCAGTGGGCGGACAGCCTGACGCTGAGTGTGGCGAACGGGGACAGCAGCAGCACCATACGCCTGATGGCGGGCAGCACCGAGATTTCCAGCGGGAGCATTGGGTTTACCGGCGTGGTGACGTTCAGCGACCTATCGACCTGGCAGCAGGACAAGACCATCATCAACGGCGGCAACATTACCACGGGGCAGATACACAACAGCGATTATTCGACGGTGTACGACCTGGACAACGCGTGGATACGGATGGGCGCGTCGGACGGGAACCGGGTGTACATCGACAAGAGCGGGATCCAGTGGTACGGGGGCACCGCCACCAGCAGCGGGATGTCGCAGGGGGTGATCCAGAACGGGCTGAAAACCACGACGGAGGGCGACACCACCATTTTCTGCGCGGACACCCGCTACCAGAAATACGGATGGTGGCACGACAGCAGCTTTCAGGGCATCACGATCGAGCAGGTGGACAACAGCGTGGGGTGCAGCGGAAAACTGGAGGTGAACCAGGGCATCCAGTGCCGTTCCCTGAGCGCGTGGGACGCCAAGAACCGCATTGTGCGCACCGATTTTGGAAACCTGGCCATCAACGCGGTGGAAAGCCCGGAGCCGATGTTCTGCGATGCGGGCAGCGGCGAGTGTGATGAAACCGGCCTTTGTTACATCGCAACCGAACCGCGCTACCGCGAGACCGTGAGCGAAACGCAGGATTTGCGCTGGGCGCTGACCCCGACGGGCGCAAGCGCCGCGCTGTGGGCAGAAAAAACGGCCTTTGGCGCAATCGTTCACGGCCCGGCGGGACAGTGCTTTGACTGGGTGTGCTGGGGCGTACAGCGCGGCTTTGAGGGCGTGTACGCCGACGTGAGCGATGCCAAGTACCCGGAGGAGGAGAACCGGGGCGCGGCCCTGCTGGACGCGGCGGAAACAGAAGCGGCGGTGAGTTTGCCACTGACGATAGAAGAAGCGAGTTGAAAGGAGATTTGACCATGAACAAAATCACAGGCTTTAGCGTGCTGACGACCGGCGAGGGGGAGCGGGTGACGCTCTCTTACAGCGTGCTGGACGCAGACGGCAACATCGTGAGCACCAACAACCGCAAGAACTACGTTGTACTGGACGAGGACGTGCTGACGGCGATCGCCGCCATCCGCACCGACGCGGCGGCGCATTTGGAGGGCTGAGATGAAGAGCATTGACAAGCGCGTGCGGGAGCTGCGCAGGGCGGTGGAGGGCGTGCTGAACACCTACGGCCTGCCCCTGAGCATTGACGAACTGGTGCTGGAGGGCCTGCTGAGCACGGTGCGGGCGCAGATGGAACGGGACAGTGACCCGGAGGAGGCTGAAAATGGCAAACCGAAGCAAAGTTGACCAGATCGAACGGGAGCGCCCCGGCGCATACACCCGAAGCGACCGGGTGACAAGCGCCGAGGCGGAGCGCAAGAACTACCAGACCACGCGGCCCAGTGAATACACCAAAAGCCAGGCGGTGCTGGACGCTGAGGCGGCGCTGAAGGATTACCAGGCGCAGCGGCCCGGCGATTACACCAAGAGCCAGGCGGTGCTGGATGCCGAGGCGGCGATCAAAAATTACCAGGCACAGAGGCCCGGCGACTATGAGAGCCAGTACGGCGCGCAGATCGACAGCCTGCTGGAGCAGATACAGAACCGGAAGGCGTTTGCCTATGATTTTAACGCCGACCCCTTGTACCAGCAGTACAAGAACCAGTACACCAAGCTGGGCAGCGACGCGGCGGCCAACGCGGCGGCGGACGCGGCAGCCCTGACGGGCGGCTACGGCAGCAGCTACACGGCCAGCGCTGCCGCGCAGGCCAACCAGCAGTACCTGACGCAGCTGAACAATGTGATCCCCGATTTGTACCAGGCGGCCTATGAACGGTACCAGGGCGAGGGGAACGACCTGTACAACCAGCTGAGCGCTTTGCAAAACCAGGATGAGATGCAGTACGGGCGCTGGCAGGACCGGTACGCGAACTGGGCGGATTACCTGGACTACCTGACGAACCGCGCGGACAGCGAATACCAGGCCGAGTACGGGCGATACCAGGACAAGTACAGCAACTGGGCCGACTACCTGGATTACCTGACCGACCGCGCCGACACGGCGTACAGCCAGGACTACGGCGAATACAGCGACAATTACACCCGCTGGCAGCAGATGCTGGACTACTATTACGGCGATTACCGCGACATGGTGAGCGACGAGCAGTGGCAGCAGGAGTTTGCGGAGAGCCAGAGGCAGTTTAACGAGCAGCTGGCGTTTGACAAGCAGCAGTACGCGGACAGCCTGGCGGCGAGCGCGGGCGGCAGCGGGAGTTCTGCGGGCAGGAGCAGTTCGAGAAGCAGCAGGAGCAGTTCGAGAAGCAGCAGGAGCAGCAAGAGCAGCAGCGACGATACCGTGCAGTATTGGATCAGCAAGATGTGGACGTGGTACGCCAGCTGACCGCCGACAACGGCGGGGAGGTGAACGGGTACTGGGCCGCCGGTGCGGCAGCCCTGACCGTGGGCGAAAACAGCGCCAACGCCTACCAGACGGTGCAGCACGAGCTGACCCACTGGATGGAGGGCGAGAACCCGGAGGGCTGGGCCAGGCTGCGCGCGCGGACGATGGCGTTTGCGGCAAGCGAATACGGGCTGGGCGGCGTGCAGCAGCACATTGGCCGGTACGAGAGCAGCTACGGCGACAGGACGCAGGCGGCGGACGAGTATGCCCGCGACCTGTTTGCCGGCATTATGAGCAGCGAGGAGAACACCCGCGCGTTTGTGGAATATGTGAGCGAGGACAGCGAAACGACGCGGGAGGAGAAGCGCAGCGTTTTGCAGGCTTTGCGCGAGATGCTGGACAAGATCGTGGGCAGCATCCGCAGCCTTTTGCGCGGCGGCGACGCGACGCTGGGCGCCGCAGACGGGCGGCGGCTTGCCGAGCGCGCCGAGAACGCCGAGAAAGCGCGCGCCGTGTGCGACGAGGCCCTGGCCGAGCTGGAAACCGCGCGCCGGAACGCCCGCGCGCGCCTGGAGGCCGCCGGACAGGCGGACAGCGATACAAAAAACGCCCCCGCGGCAAGCGAGGGCGTGAAGCTGAGCAAAAACGAACAGAGCGGGAAGAAAGACTTCCGCGAGGACAAATATTACCGCCGACAGGTGGAGCAGTGGCAGAGCCTGAAACCCGGCAGCCGCGTGAAGGTGGGCACGGTGCAGGAGGGCAGCGCGCTGAACCAGGTGGGATTTGCGGCGGCGGACGTGTACTTTGACGCGAGCAAGCTGCAAAAGGAGCTGACGAACCACGGCGACCATTTGACGGCGGAGCTGGTGCAGAGAATACCGGAGCTGCTGAACGACCCGATTGCCATTACGCAGGCCATGACGCTGAAGAACACAGTGAACGTGTTTGGCGACCTGCAAACAGCAGACGGCACGCCGGTTCTGGTGGGTGTTATGGTGGCCAAAGATGTGGCCGGGCGAAACGCCGTAACAAAAATCCGCACGATCCACGCCCGCAGCGACTTTGCAAAGCTGATTACAGATGAAAGCATTTTGTATTTGAATGAAAACAAAAAGAAGACCAAAGAGTGGTTCCAAGTCCGCGGCAACCGCGTGCCTTTGGACGGAACCAGTTTTGGTCTTATTCGCAGTATACAGCTTGGGGACGCGGATGTCAAGTACAGTGAGAAGATCAGCGGCGCGGTGACACAGGAAGAACTGGAAAAAGCGCGGGCGGAGTACCGCGAAGCGGAACGCGCCCTGAAGGACAGCTGGGCGAGGGAAAAAGCGTGGCGGCAGCAGGACGAGGCCGAACATGGGCGGTTTTTGGCCCGCCTGATGCAGCACAAGCGCGCCGGGGACGCGGTGCAGTGGAAACAGAGCCAGGAATACCTGGAATACAAGGCGGCGGAAAACCGGTTTAAGGCCGAGCAGGACGCGCTGCTGGAACAGCGCGACCTGGCACAGGAAGTGATCAAACAGGCCCGCGAGCAGGAGCAGGACAAGGCATGGCAGAAAAAGCAGGCCCAGCAGGCCGAGTACGACGCCGAGGTGCGGGAAAGCGGCATGAGCCGGGAGGATTACCACCGGGAACAGGCAGCGGACACCTACGGCACCACAAAGTGGTTTGAGAGCGCCGGGTACATTTTGCCGGACGGGCGAATGCTGGATTTCAGCGGAGGGAGCGACAAGAGCGTACGCGACCTTGACCACCGCGACATCCAAAGCGTTTACGGCCCGGCGGAGCTTGCGCGCGGGGCAGAACAGACGGATTACCTGAATGCCTTTATTGCCGAAGGCAATGTGCGGGTGATGGCGGAAAGCCCCGGCGTGGACGTGAGCGCCGAAACCGAGGTGAGCGACGCGCAGAAGGCGGCCATTGCCGAGATGGCCGACACGCTGGGCGCGGCAAAGCATGGGTTTAACCTGGACATCAGCCGCAAAGACGGCAGCACTGCCGCGACGCGCTGGTACGAAGGCCGGGTGCGCGGCAGCGAAGTGGTGCGCGACCTGGAAACATATTACCGCACAGGCAGCCTGCCGGAGCAAAGCGAACTGAACCGGTTCCGGTACAGCAAGAAGGTAGACGCCGAGAAACACCCGCAGAGAAGGAAAACGGGCGAAGAACAGGTGAGCTTTGAAACCCTGCGGGAACTGCCGGATATGGAGATCACCGAGGTGGAGGAAAACGACCTGGCCGACAAGCCCGTAAAGGAAATTTTGGATGCGGGCCTGGCGAGCACGCAGCGCATACCGGGCAAAAACAGCGGGAGCGTGGTAAACCGATACACGGGAGATACCATTGTTGTGACGAGGGCTGGGCTGCGGCACGGGCTTTTGAACGCGGCCCAGATACAAAAAAATGCCCCGTATGTGGGGCAGATCGGGCCGATTTTGGAGAACGCCGTAAAGGTGAACGAGCTGGAAGCGCGCGGCAAGGAGGTGCGAAGTGATTTGTACCTTGGGGCGGCACGCATGAGCGACGGCAGCCTGATGGGGGTCCGCTTTGTTGTAAATATGTACGAGGACGGCCAGAAGGTGCTGGATGCCGACAGCATGGAACCCTTGCGGGGAAGCCTGTACGCCCATACAGGCAGACAAATTAAAAATGGAACCGAATCCCTCAAGGGGCGAGAGGTCAGCACGAATGCCGTTGCTCTGTACGGTTCCAACATCAGTATAGAAGATTTTTTGGGCAGCGTCAAGGAGGAACTGGGCGAAAATTTATCTGCGAATGTAAAATATGCCTTTGGCATGGACACGGAAACAACGGCTGGCTTTGGCGAAGGACTGCGGTACAGCGCCCCGACGGAGGCGGACTATGACGACCTGCGGGCGCAGAACCGGGAGCTGGCGCAGAAAAACCTGTACATGGAACAGCAGATGGAGGTGCTGCGGCAGGAGTTTAAGGCATCGGGCGGGCACAGCGTAAGCCGGGCGAGCGCGCGGGGCATTGCCCAGCGCATTTTGAAGCTGACGGGCAGCAAGTACGGCGTGGACAGGCTGAGCGGCGATTTGTGGCGGGTGTTTAACGTGGAAGGCAACGGCGAGCCGACGCTGAACGCCGACGCGATGGACGCCCTGACCGACGTGATGCGCGGGGTGCTGAACGAGAGCGAGCAGAAAAACACCGAGCTGCGGGAATACTATAAACCGCTGCGCGAAACCCTGCGCGGCACGACGCTGGAGGTGCGCCGGGACAGCGCGGAGTTTGCCGAGCTGATGAACGCCTACGGCGACGGCAAAAACGGGCGGCAGTGGGGCAACGTGCGCAAGGCGCTGTTTGGCCGGCTGAACGTGCGGCTGACCGACGGGGCCGGAAACTGGGACACGATGCAGGCCGAGCTGGCCGAGAGCTGGCCGGGAACCTTTGACGCGGAGAACACCGACATTACCGCCTTTACCGACGCGGTGCTGGGGGTGTATGAGGCAAGCGTGCCGGTGGTGGAGAACCCGTATGGCATGGACATGGAAACACTGGCGCTTGACCTGGCCAACGAGGCGGTGGAGGGATACCTGAACAGCCCGACACGCCGCACCATGGCAGACCGCGCGGCGCAGGACGCGCAGAAGGCCGCGCGCGCCGAGTACCGCAAGGGGCGGCGGGACGCGCAGGCCGAGATGAAGGCCCTGTACGACCAGGCATACGCCAACCGGAAAGAGCGGTTTGACGCCATGCTGGAGGTTTACAAGCAGAAGGCACAGAACGCCAAGGACGACGCCGTGATGCGGGAGCGGATGCAAAAGCTGAAATGGGTGCAGACGCGGGACAAAAAGCTGGTGCGCCAGCAGGCGGAGTTTGCCACGCGGATGCAACGGCGCAACGACGGGCTTTTGTACCGCAAAAGCCGGGACAGTGCCCAGAAGCAGGTGCGCACCCTGGCGGCCTGGCTGCGGGAGCCGACGGACACCAAACATGTGCCCAAGAAGATGCGCACCGCCGTGCTGAACGTGCTGAACCTGTTTGACTGGAACACCAGCAACGCGGGCACGGCGACGGCGCAGCGGTGGCAGGAAACCATGAAGGACATTGCCCTGATGGCCAAGGACGCCGAGGCGCTGGAACACATGGGCGCAGGCGCGGGCGACTATGCCGATTTTGACCCCAGCCTGCCGGGATACATTGACACGCTGTTGCAGCAGACCGGCGGAAAGACGGGGATTGGGCAGTTCAGCGGCGAGCAGATGCGGCAGCTGGATGTGATTTTGAAAAGCATGACCAAGAGCATCACGCAGGCCAACAAGCTGCTGGCCGAGGGCAGCAGGGAAACCATTGCCGCCGCGGGCGACGCGAGTGTGGCCGAGATGGCCGCGCGGGAAAAGCAACAGGTAAAGAACAAAAACAACCTGTTGGGCAAGGCGGTGAAGGCCGCCGCCGACACCACGGCGGGCGACGCCCTGGGGCAGCTGCTTGGCGTGGATATGATGGACGCAGGGCGGTATTTTGCCGCCCTGGGCGACACGGCAGAGCAGATGTACCGGCCCATACGCGAAGGGTTTGACAAGCGGGCGTGGAAGCTGCGCGAAACGGTGGAGTGGACGCAGGCCCTGCTGAAAGACAAAACGGACGTGGACAAGTGGACGGGGCGCAAGGCCGAAAAGCGCAAATTTACCGTGACCGACGCGGCCAGCATGGCGGACACCGTGCTGGAGCTGACACCGGGGCAGGCCATGGAGCTGTACTGCCTGAGCCAGCGCGCGGCGGCGAAGGAGCATTTGATGATCGGCGGCATCCAGCTGAAGGACGCCAAGGGCAAGCCGGGGCGGCGGGTGAAGCTGACGCCGGGGCAGCTGGCGGAGATTACCGGCAGCCTGACGACCGAGCAGGTGCAGACGGCACGCGCCATGCAGGAATACCTGAGCACGACCGCGGCGGCGTGGGGCAACGAGGTGAGCAACACGCTGTACGGGTACGACAAATTTACCGAAACGCACTACTGGCCGATGAGCAGCAGCAACGACTTTACCGCCACAACGGCAGCCAGCAGCAGGCAGGCCGGGCTGAACGGCATTAAAAACCTTGGCATGACCAAGGCACTGGTGAAGGGCGCCAACAACCCGCTGGTGGTGGGCGACGCCTTTGACACGTTTTTTGGGCACACGACGGAGATGGCGACCTATTACGGGTGGTGCATCCCGTTAAGCGACATGATGAAGTGGTACAACTGGCGCGCGCCGGAAAGCGCCGTGAGCGTGAAGGAGGGCATTGACAACCTGCTGGGGCGCAAGGGCAAGGACTATTTTGAAACGCTGATGCGGGACATTAACGGCCAGGGCCGCGCCGAAACCGCCAGCGGCGGCGAGCGCCTGATGAACACCGTGACGCGCAACTGGAAGGTTGCCAAGGTGGGCGCGAACCTGCGCGTGGCGGTGCAGCAGCCGACGGCGTACTTCCGCGCGGGGGCGGAGATCGCGCCCAAATACCTGCGGGGCGCTTTGGGGCGCGGCGCGGCCAACCTGGGCAAAGGGCTGGCGGCCAGGGCCAAGGGCCAGACCTTTGAGGGCGGCATGGCGAAAGCCGAAAAATACTGCGCCATTGCCTGGTGGAAAAGCCAGGGATATTTTGAAACCAACCTGGGCAAGGACGGACGCGCCATGGCGCTGGACGAGGAAACGGCGCTTGAGCGGGTGCGGAGCGCCAGCACCGCGATGGCGGAGTGGGGCGACAAAACCACCTGGGGCGCTTTGTGGAACGCCTGCGAGCTGGAAACGCTGGACAAGCACCCGGAGCTTGAATATGACAGCGAAGAATTTAACCGGCAGTGCGCCGCGCGGCTGAGCGAGATTGTGGACAAGACGCAGGTGGTGGACAGCGTGCTGCACCGCAGCCAGATCATGCGGAGCACAGATGTGTGGACGAAGGTGCTGACAAACTTTATGGCGGAACCCATTAAAAGCTATGCCATGGTGGCCCAGGCGGCGGTGAACCTGGCGCAGAACCCGAAGGACAAGGCCGCGCGGGCAAGGTTTGCCCGTGTGGGCGTTACCTATGTGGCAACGGCGATGGCGACCGCCGCGGCTGCGGCCGCCGTGGACACCCTGCGGCACCCGCGCGGCGACGACGAGGACGACGACGAACGGCTGACGGCGGCAAGCCTGGCCAAGGTATATGCCCAGAACGTGCTGGAAAACTTTGCGGACGGGGTGAATTTGCCGGGGAACCTGCCGCTTTTGCAGGACATCATCGGGTTTATCACCGAGCGCGCGGACGGGAACGCGACCTATACCATAAAGCGCAACGACGTGGAGTGGATCGGCGACGTGATGGACGCGGTGAGTGTGTGGAACAAGTACCTGACGGGCAAAACAACGAGCCTGTACCAGGTGCTGTACCGCACGGCCAACGCGGTGAGCAATGTTACCGGCGTGGCGGTGAGCGCAGCCCTGCGCGACGTGAAGGGCGTATACGACACGCTGACCGGCCTTGCCGGCGCCGACGACCCGCTGGGGATGGACAAGGACCTGAACCGCATTGCCCTGGCGCTGGACGGCGGCGACGCTGACAAGGCGAGCCGGCTGTTTGCCGGGCAGGTGGACGCCAAGGTAAAGAGCGGCACCGACCCCGCCGACGCCGTGACCGCCGCCCGCAGCACCGTGACGAAGCTGTACAGCAAGGCGTACCAGCAGGCGGACAGCGAGGAACGCGCCGAGATGCTGGACGCCCTGATGGGGCTGGAATACGGCGGGGAGCGGGTGTACGATTTGGACACCGTGACCGGCTGGGGCGTGACGGTGGGCAGCGCCGACATTACGGCGGCGCTGGACACGGCGGACGCAGACGCGGTGCAGGAGATGATCGACGAGAGGGTGCGGCAGCTGGAGCGGGCCGACGAGGAAGCGGCGACGCAGGCAAGCCGGATGATGGAGGCCGGTACCCTGACCCGCGAGGAATATGACAGCGTGCTGGACAGCGCCAGGGACGCCAAGGAACTGCGCACAGCGATCCGCAGCGCCATAACAAAAGAGATGAAGCCGAGATACCAGGCGGCGGACACGGCCGGGCGGCAGGAGATCGCCGAGATGCTGTGCAGGCTGAAGGTGGACGGGCTGACGGTGTACGAGGCGGACTATTTTAAGAAATGGGAATGAAGCTCCTGAACCAATAACGCATAAAGATGCCCCCGGCGGGCCGTGTGAGAGCGGCAACCGGAGGCGTTTTGGATTTTACGGGACAAGTGGGGGCGCGCCCGGATACGGCGGCATGGCAAAATAAAGGCAGAAGCGGGCGCACCGGCGCAAAAGCCGGAAAAACAGCCCGGCAAGGAGGGTATGGTATGACCCAGGGAACGACCCCGACGCTGGTGTTTGAGCTGGACATAGAGCCGGGAACGCTGGTAAGCCTGTATTTGACGTTCCGGCAGGGATACGGGAGGGAAGTGACCCGGCGGGAGGACAGCATTACCGCCGACAATGACGCCAAGACCCTGACGGTGACGCTGACACAGGAAGAAACCTTAAAATTTGAGGAGGGCGGCAACGTGGAAATACAGCTGCGGGCCGTGACAACGACCGGCGCGGCGCTGGCCAGCAACATTGTGGCGCTGCCGGTGGAGCGGATACTGCTGGGCGGGGTGATCACATGAAGCTGAGTTTGCTGAACAGCAGTGAAACCGTGCAGATGAGCATGAGCGGCGGCGAGGCGGTAAGCCTGAGCCTGAAAACCGGCGCCGTGCAGACCGGCGGAAGCCTGAGCATTGGCCACGGCCTGAAATGGGAGAGCGGCGCTTTGTGAGTGGACTGCGCCGACGCCGTGGAAACCGACAATACCCTGCCCGTGACCAGCGCCGCCGTGGCGGTGGAGGTGGGCAACATCGCGGTGCTTCTGGGCACCATTTGAGGAGGATAGAACATGCCAGACACGACACAGACCAACATTGCGACCGAGATCACCCGCATCCAGAACGACCGCAACACCATCCGCACCAAGCTGGTGGAGCTGGGCATGGCGGAAAGCACGTCCAACCTGGACACGCTGGCCACCGCCATCAGCGGAATCACCAACCAGGGCGCAGTGAGCGCGACGGTGCAGGAGGGCGACACCTACACCATTCCAAAGGGCTACCACAACGGCAGCGGCACGGTGAGCGGCGTTTCCGGCGGCGGCAATTACAACCTGCAAAGCAAGAAGGTGACGCCGACCAAGAGCCAGCAGAGCGTGACGCCGGACAGCGGCTATTATGGCCTGTCCGATGTGACGGTGGCCGCCATCCCGTCCAACTATCAGGACGTGAGCAGCGTGACGGCGACGGCGGCGGATGTGCTGTCCGGCAAGATCGTGGTGGACAGCACCGGCAAGACCCTGACTGGCACGATGGCCAACAACGGCGCTGTGACCAAGACGCTGGACACCACGACCACCAGCTACACCATCGCCAAGGGCTACCACAGCGGCAGCGGCAAGGTGAGCATTACCAAAGAGAGCAAGAGCGTGACGCCCACCAAGAGCGCCCAGACCGTGACCCCGACCAGCGGCAAGGTGCTTTCCAGCGTGAGCGTGGCGGCCATTCCCGCGCTGTATGTGGACACGACGGAGAGCACGACCGACGCGGCGAGCGCAGCCAACATCCTGAGCGGCAAAAAAGCCTGGGTGAACGGCAGCCAGGTGACGGGCACCATGGCCAACAACGGGGCCACCAGCCTGACCATTGACGGCCTGACGACCCTGAGCGTGGCTGTGCCCGCGGGGTACACGAGCGGCGGCACCGTGAGCCTGACGGATGATATTTACGACGCGCTGGCGGCGATCTGATGCTGCTGAAAGGAGAAGCGCATGGCGGACACGAACATTAAAACGCAGATCAGCCGCTTAAGCGGGGCGAAAAGCGACCTTGCCACGGCGATCACCGCCAAGGGCGTAACGGTGCCGGATGACACAACGCTGGACGGGTACGCCGCGCTGGTGGAGCAGATCGACACGGGGGTGGATACCAGCGATGCTACGGCGACAGCGAAAGATATTGCCAAGGGCAAAACTGCTTATGTGCAGGGCCAAAAAATCACGGGCAAGCTGTACGAGTATACTAAAGGGAAAACAAAAAACTACTTTACTACGGGCTCTGAAAATGTCACGTTTGAACGTGACAGCAATAGAGATTTAATCAACATAACAATCCCCTGGATGGGCAACGACGAGATCATGCGGATTGATAGCTATATAAAGCTTGGAGCCGATGCTACTCTTTTTGGCGACGCTACCGCTGCGGACGTGACTTCCGGCAAAACATTTACCAGCAAAGCCGGGCTGAAGCTCACCGGTACCAACACCAACGATGCTGATACCGGCGACGCTACGGCAACGGCAGCGGATATTGCTAAAGGCAAAACTGCCTATGTGCAGGGGGCCAAAGTTACCGGTACTGCGGAGCCTGCCGAAAGCAATAACAACGTTGAGGCATACGCCGTCACGACCATCAACCCCAGCGTGAGTTTTAAGCGCACTGACGGGGCAATCAAGATCTGGGGCTACGGCACCATGACCAGTTCCGGCGGCTGGGGCCAGCAGACTACGAGCCTGATCGCGTTTGAGGGCGACAAGTACCACAAGAGCGCCATGTATGGCGGCCCAAGCAGCACCAGTTTGAGCCTAAGCATCAGCAACGGCAAGCTCTCCGGCCTGCCGAGCGGTTTGACGGCGATCAGCGCGATTGTAACGAGAGGTATATGATATGGCAACACAAGCAGACGGATTGACCAGCAGTGTGCCGGACCCGCTGAGCGAGGTTTTGGGCTGCGGGCTGGACAGCGGCGACGACAGGCGGCAGGCACAGGCCTATGCCGTGCAGGCTGCCAAGAGTGCCGTGCAGGCAGACGCGGACGCCAAAAGCGCAGGGAACGCAGCGGTGCGCGCCGAAAGCTGGGCGGCGGGCGGAACAGGGACCCGAACCGGAGAGGATGCGGACAACGCCGAATACTATGCCGGGCAGGCCAAAACCAGCGCGACAGCCGCAGCGGCAGACAGGGCCGCGGCGGAAACAGCCAGCCAAACCTCCGTAAGCAAGGCGGAGGCGGCGGCAGCCAGCGCAGAAGCGGCAGCCAAAAGTGCCATTGAAGCAAAGCCGAGCGCTGTGGCAACGCAAAGCACAAACGGCCTGATGAGCGCTGCGGACAAGACAAAGCTGGACGGCATTGCCGAAAACGCCAACAACTACACCCACCCCGGCTACACAGCGCAGGCCAGCGGGCTGTACAAGGTGACGGTGGACAGCACCGGCCATGTAAGTGCGGCGGCAGCTGTGGACAAAAGTGACATTACGGCGCTTGGGATACCGGAAAGCGATACCACATACAGCGCCGCCACAACAAGCGCAGAGGGCCTGATGAGCGCGGCGGATAAAACAAAGCTGGACGGGGTAACAGCCGGGGCAAACAAATACACCCACCCCAGCTACACGGCAAGGGCCAGCGGGCTGTACAAGGTGACAGTGGACAGCACAGGGCATGTAAGTGCGGTGGCAGCTGTGGACAAAAGTGATATTACCGCGCTGGGTGTGCCTGCGCAGGATACCACATACACCCACCCCAGCTACACGGCAAGGGCCAGCGGGCTGTACAAGGTGACAGTGGACAGCACAGGGCATGTAAGTGCGGTGGCAGCTGTGGACAAAAGTGATATTACCGCGCTGGGTGTGCCTGCGCAGGATACCACATACACCCACCCCAGCTACACGGCAAGGGCCAGCGGGCTGTACAAGGTGACGGTGGACAGCACCGGCCATGTGAGCGCGGTGACGGCTGTGACCAAGAGCGACATTACGGCGCTGGGAATACCGATTGGAGAAGATCACGAAATAACCTTTTCAAACCTTGCAACAGGCATAACTGTACCGAACGGCGGCGGCAAGGACAAGTGCTATTGCTATACAGTAGGAAAACTGGGATTTTTAAGTATAACATTTGAGAGCGAATATAATACCAGCGGCACAGCTATTGCAGCAGGCAAAACACTTTTTTATGTGGAAGGGGTGCCAAAATCAATTCACACCAGATACTTGAGCAAGAATGCCGACGATGGGGATTTCATCGCCATCAGAAGCAGCGACGGGGAACAATATATACTTGAAGCAACTCATACCTCAACCGACGCACTAGGGATAAAAGCAAAAGAAGCTATCCCTGCCGGATACAGGTACAAAATCAATGTGGTGTTTGTTGAAGTATAAAATGTCTGAACGACAACGGAGGTGTAACCCCAATGAGATTACAAAACGGCGATGTCCTGTTTGCCTGGCCGCTGGCACAGCACGTCATCACGGCCGGCTGGACGTACACCAGCGGCGCGGCACACAATGCCATTGACCTGCGCACCCAGAGCGGCACCAGTTGCGTGCGGCCGGTGTATGCCGCCGAGGACGGCACGGTAGACCAGGCGCAGACCTGGGACGGCAAGACCTGCACGGGGATGCAGAGTTACGGCAACATGGTGCGGCTGCGCCATGCCGATTACAACGGGAAAAAGCTGCAAACGCGGTACGCGCACCTGCTGAAGTGCGTTGTGGAGCTGGGCGACGCGGTAACGGAGGGCCAGCTGATCGGGTACAGCGGCGCAAGCGGCAACTGCTACGGCGCGCACCTGCATTTTGAGGTGCTGTACAAGGGCAGGCGGGTGAACCCGCTGAACTGGCTGGACGCTGACTTTACGCCCGCCAGCGCGGCGGTGCGCAGGCACCTGGGCAGCTATACCAGCGTTGCCCGCCCGGCGGATGCCGAACCCGCCGCGAATGCCCTGCAAACGGTGCAGGCCAACGGCCTGACGAACGCTGAGGCCATGAGCGTGTACAGCCTGGCGCTGGCGCTGGGCCTGGTGGGGCTGGGCCTGTACAGCGCCGAGTACGCCGACGCGGCGCACACAAAGCAGAACCTGCGCATTGGCCCGGTGAGCGCCGGGGACGCCAAGGCGCTGATGGACAAGCTGACCGAGCTGGGGGCCGCGGACAAGGCCGCCAGTACGGCAGCATAAGAAGGAGGGAACAGGCATGACAAAGCTGTTTATCAGCCAGCCGATGCGCGGGCGCAGGATGGCCGACATTGTGCGGGAGCGCAAAACGCTGGTGGCCGACGCGGCGGTGGCGCTGCAGGAGGACGAGATCGCGGTGCTGGACACCCTGTTTGACGACACCGATGCCACGCCGCTGGCCCTGTTGGCGCGGGCGCTGGGGAAGCTGGCCGAAGCGGACGCGGTGATTTTTGCGCCCGGCTGGGAAACGGCGCGCGGGTGCCGCATGGAGCACCTGGCGGCGGAAGAATACGGGATCAGGATCGTGGAGGGGTAGAAAAAATGGAAGAGCAAAATATGTTTTTGTGGATCAAGGCGGCGGTGACGGCGCTGTGCGCGGCGTTTTCGGCGGCCTTTGGCTGGCTGGGGTGGCTGGTGCTGGCCTGGGCTGTGTGCATGGTGATCGACTGGATCAGTGGCAGCGCGGCTGCGGCGTCCAAAGGCGAGTGGTCAAGCGCTGTGGCGCGCGCAGGCATCTGGCACAAGGCCGGGATGGTGGTCGTTGTGCTGGTGTGCGCCCTGACCGACGCCGTGCTGGCGGTGGCCGTTGCCAACCTGCCAGGGCTGGACCTTGAGGTGAACGGCGTGGTGCTGCCGGTGGTGCTGGTGTGGTATATCTTTACCGAGCTTGGTTCCATTGCCGAGAACGCCGCCGCCATGGGCGCACCCGTGCCCGGGTGGCTGGTAAGGATTTTGGCGCAGGGGAAGGAGGGGGCAGAAAAGTGAGGGGTGCGGCAGCGATGGCCGGAGGGGCTTTGCCCGTGAATGGGCGGCAGCTTTGCCTTCCCCCAAGTGGGGGAAGGTGGCCCCGCAGGGCCGGATGAGGGATGAGCTTGCGAAAAGCAGAGCGCGAACGGGTAACCACCGCAGGGCTGCCCCTCATCCGCCCTCGGGCGGGGCCTCGGGCACCTTCCCCCAAGGGGGAAGGCTGACAACGTGAACCTGCGAGTCGGTAAAAAAGAAGGGTATCTGTCGCATGAACGGCAGATACCCCTTTTTTATTTTGCTTACAGGTAATTTTTCAGGTCGCTCTTGTTCGTGGCGCAGCGCTCGGCGGCCTCGCGGGTGATGCGGCCTGTGCTGACAAGGCGGGCCAGGTCGGCGTTCAGGCTGTGCATACCAAGGGCCGCGCCGGATTGCAGGATGCTCGGGATCTGGTAGCACTTGCCTTCGCGGATCAGGTTTGCGACGGCGTCGGTGCCCACCAGAATCTCCGTGGCGGCGCAGCGGCCCTTGCCGACGGCCAGCGGCAGCAGCTGCTGGGTGATGACGCCGCGCAGCACGGCGGCCAGCTGGCCGCGGATCTGGTTCTGCGCACCGGCAGGGCAGACGTCGATGATGCGGTCGATCGTCTGCGCCGCGCCGATGGTGTGCAGCGTGCTCATGACAAGGTGTCCGGTCTCGGCAGCCGTGACGGCAGCGGAAATCGTCTCATAGTCGCGCATCTCGCCGACGAGGATGACGTCGGGGTCCTCACGCAGGGCGCTGCGCAGCGCCGAAGCAAAGCTGCGCACATCGGCGCCGACCTCGCGCTGGTGGATCAGCGAGCAGCGGCCCTGATAGACGTACTCGATGGGGTCCTCAATCGTGATGATGTGGTCGCTGCGCGTCTTATTGATGTGGTCGATCATGGCGGCCAGCGTGGTGGATTTGCCGCTGCCCGTGGGGCCGGTGACCAGGAGCAGGCCGCGCGGCTCGTCGGCCAGCTTTGTCAGAACGGGCGGCATGGCCAGCTCCTCCAAGGTCGGGATGGAGTCGTTCAGCAGGCGCAGTGTGGCCGCGGCCCTGCCCTGCTGGTAAAAGACGTTCACACGGCTGCGGGTACCGTCGGGCGCGACAAGCGCAAAGTCTGCGTCGATGCGCTCCGATGTGATGGCCTCGCGGTGGGCCTCGTCCATCAGGCTCAAAATCAGCGAGCGCGTCTCTGCCGCCGAAAGCTGGACCGGTGCCTCCGCCAGATGCCCGTCGATGCGGAACATCAGCGGCAGCCCCTCGGAGATATGAATATCGCTGGCCTTGCTGTTCCGCGCCAGCGCGGTGAGTTCATGGATCTGCATGGCAGTTACTCCTCCCGTCACTCCTCATAGAACGTGATCTTCAGCAGCTCCTCGGGGGTGGTTTCGCCCTCGCGGACGAGCTGCAGGGCGGCCTCGCGCAGGCTCGTCATGCCCTGGCTGCGGCGGGCGGCCTCGGTCAGCTGCGCCTGCGTTGCCCCGGCAGAAATCAGTTCGCGCAGCTCACGGTTGATGATGACCAGCTCGTGGATGGCGATACGCCCGCGGTAGCCCGTGCCGTTGCACTGGGTACAGCCCGTGCCGCGGCGCACAAACGGGATGTCAGGCCCTAAATAGGTGCGCTCCTCCGCCGTGACCGGCATTTGCTTGGCGCAGTGCGGGCAGACGCGGCGCATCAGACGCTGAGCCACGAGGCCCGCGACGGAGTTTGCGATCATGTACCGCTCGACACCCATATCCTCCAAACGGACAATGGACGACAGTGCGTCGTTTGTGTGCAGCGTTGAGAAAACCATGTGGCCCGTGATGGCCGCACGCACCGAGATGGACGCTGTCTCGGCGTCGCGCGTCTCGCCGACCATGATGACGTCGGGGTCCTGGCGCAGCAGGGCGCGCAGACCGCTTTCAAACGTCAGGCCGGCAATGTTGTTGACCTGCGTCTGGTTGATGCGGGCCAGGTTGCGCTCCACGGGGTCCTCGATTGTCGAGACGTTGACCTGCCGCTCGGCAATCGTCTGCAGGACCATGTACAGCGTCGTCGTTTTGCCGGAGCCTGTCGGTCCGGTCAGGTAGACGATGCCGTTCGGGCGGTTCAGCAGCGGCAGAAAGCGCTTGTAGGTCTCGTCGTTCATGCCGAAATGGCTGGCATTTTTGATGTAAGTGTTGCTGGACAAAATACGCAGAACGGCCTTCTCGCCAAAAACCGTCGGCAGGATCGAAACACGGACGTTGACGTCGGGGCCGGTCTCGAGGCGTGCGCGGAAGTGGCCGTCCTGCGGGATGCGGTGCTCGGCAATGTCAAGGTTCGACATGATTTTGATACGCGCGATCAGCGGCTGGTGCAAAGCACGCTGCAGCGTCACATAGTCAATAATGACGCCGTCGATGCGCATACGGACCTTCGTCTCGCCCTCGAACGGCTCGATGTGAATATCCGACGCCGTCGTCGTGACGGCACGCTGCACGAGGCTGTTCAGCAGACGGATGATGGGCGCGTCGAGGTCGCCGCCCTCGGCAGTCATGTCGATGGCCAGATCCTCGGTCTGGGCGGCGGCCATGTCGCTGTCGTTGGCGGTGCGGGCCGCCTTGCGGGCGCTGACCTCGGCGTAATAGTAGCGGATGGCGCGGCGCAGCGGCTCCAGCTCGGCCAGCACGATCTCCGGTTCGAGGCCGGTCAGCTGGCGGATGTCCTCAAGGGCGTAGTAGTTCAGCGGGTCGTTGGCGGCAATCGTCAGCGCGCGCGGACTCTGCGCAATCGGCAGCATATCGTACTTCTGCGCAAGCTCCTGCGGGACCTTCTCAACGGCGGTCACATCGACGTTGGTATGCTCGATGTCGATCATTGTAAGCTGGAGGCGCTGGGCCAGTGCCTCCAGGACCTGACGCTCATTGACGTAGCCAAGCTCCTGCAAAGCCTGGCCGACGCGCAGGTCGCGGTGCTCTTTCTGGTAGGCAAGGGCGGTGTTCAGCTGGTCGGGCGTGATATAGCCGAACTCGATCAGAACGTCGCCGAGGCGGATGTTTTTCACGGCTGTACGCCTCCTTTGTCACAGAGGATCACGTTCAGGGATACATTGAACGCCGTGGCCGTCACGGCGCTGCCGTCGGTGTCGGCGAAGCTGCGGGTATCGATGGAGAAGGATACAAGCTGTACGGACGGGTAGTTCGCGGCCATGTCGTCCAGCATCGAAAGAAAATCACTGTCCTCGCCCGTGCAGCAGAAGCTGATCGCCACGCTGCGGTAATAGCCCGGCTGGTCATAGTCCGGGATGAGGTCGGAGGCTAAGATCTGCTGCAAAATGGCGTTGCCCTGGGCCGTCGTGTCGGCGGTGTCAGCGGTGATGCTGTCGTTGTCACTGTCGTCGTCACCGGCAAAGACGGATGCGGCTGCGCTGGGGGCAGCGCTCTGTCCGGCGTTCTCACTGGCGGTATAATAGGTAAGGCTCTGGGTCACGGGCTCGCCGATGGTCAGCGAGTCGGGCTGTAAATTGTGGTTCAGCTCCAGGCTTGTCACCAGCGTGTCCAGCTCGTCACTGCTCAGCAGGCTGTAGTAGCTGGCGTTGGCGGTCTGCAGTTCGCCCCAGTTGTTGTTTTTCTCGGCGGCGTAGGTGCCGGCCAGCATGATCGCATCCTGCATGGAGGTCTGGGCGTCCTGCGCCTCGCGCAGATCGGCGTCGGCCTGCTGGTGGTTCTCAATGCCCGGAATCAGCAGGAACCGGACAAAAAGCACAACGAACGCCAGCATCAGAACGACGTACAGCAGAATTTTATCGCGCTTTGTCATTGGTGCAATTTCCATAGCGCCCTCCTTTACTGCTGCGGCGCTGCCAGCACACAGCGCAGATCGATGGAATAGCCGTCGTCATCGGCCTTGTAGCCGGTGTAGCTGACGGTGGAAAACACCCCGCAGTTCTGCAGGGAACGGATGTAGGCCGGAATGTCGATGACCTGGGAGGAGTTTGCGTTAAAGAGCAGCTCGCCCGTCGATGCGTTGTAGTCGGTGAACTGGATCGTGATGCCGGACCCGCCGGCAGCCTCGACCCGGTGCAGCAGACTGCTGGTCACGTCGGGGTAGCTGTTCAGCAGCTCGGTCATCCCGTCGGAATAGTCGGTCAGCGAGCGGAACTGCGCCGCAGACTCGGAATCCTGCGTTGCGGCGCGGTATGGCTCGGTATTGTCGCTGCACCAGTTCAGGATGTCCTCCCGCTGGCTTTTCAGCATTGAGGTGTGCAGCGTCAGCACACCCCAGCCCAGCATGGAGACAGCCACGACAGCAAGGCCGGGCACCAGCGTCCGCATGCCCTGGCTGCGGGACTCCGACTTGGCCGCACCGGCGGCCTTCTGCCAGCGCAGATAAAAGTTGTTCTGTTTCATAGCCATAATGATAAGCCCCCGGGGCAAGTATTTGCAGGTAAAAATCAGCGTGCGATCAGGTTGCCCGCCGCGTAAAGCACATCGGCCAGCGCGGTGCCGGACGGCAGCTTGACGGTGGGTGAATCCGGGAAGCGGTCCACCTGCAGGCCCAGCGCCTCACAGCCCGGGCGGCAGACCGCAAGGTCGTCCGCCGTGGAGCCGGCAAAGCAGACCGTCTCAATGCGGTGCTCGCTCTTGCTGGTCGTGTGGAACTGGATCAGGCCCGAGAGCTTCTGCGCGATCTCGGTGCCGGACTCCGCCGAGCCGCGCGGGTTGAACAGGCGGCTGCGGGTCGAGTAGGTGTACTGCCCCTGCACAAACAGGCAGGCAGAGATCGTGTCATCGTCAAATTGCAGCAGCACGAAGGTTTTCTGCTGCAAATCGGGGATCGTGCGCACGGCCTTGATCGGCGCGGCCAGCCCTAAGTCGATGCTGTACAGCTTGAAGCCGACGGCCTTGGCCAGCGCGTCGTACCCGGCAATGACGCTCTGCTCCACGCGGGTGGCCAGCACGGTATCCACGCGGGTCTTGGCATCGCGGGAGAGCAGCATGTAGTCGTCCAGCGGAGCCTTGACCTCGGCACCGCCGCTGGCAAGCTCATGGGAGAGCACGGCCATCCGCTTTTTCTCGCTCATGGCGGGCAGCGTCAGGATGCGGTGCATGAACTGGCTGCCGCCTGCAATCAGCGCCACGCGGTTCATCGGCAGCTTGTTGGCGGTGAAAAACTCTTTGAGCGCGGCGGTCAGGTCCGCCTCGTTTGTGATGACGCCGTTGATCAGGCAGCCCTCGGGCAGCTCGGTCTGGGCGGCGGCGACAACGCGCGCCCCGCTGCCCGTGGGTGTGCCGACGGCGGCATACACCGTGCGGCTGCACAGATATAAAGAGGTAAGAAGTGCCATGGTGGGCCTCCCGCAATAGAATTTAAATCGCGCCGCTCGACGCGCCGATGGTGCCGTAGGACTGGTAGATGGGCACGATGACCGCGGCCACGACGCCGCCGACCACGAGACCCATGATGACGATCATGACGGGCTCCAGCAGCGTGACAAGGCGTTTGGTCGCCATCTCGGCCTCATAGTCGAGTGTCTCGCTGATGGTCGCCAGCAGGCTGTCCAGCTTGCCGGTCTCCTCGCCGACAGCGACGGAGGAGGAGAGCTTCACTTCAAAACCGTCGATGCCCGCAATCGCTTCCGACAGGCTGTGACCTGCGCGGATGCTGTCCAGCGCGTCACCGAACTGGCTCTCGATCCAGCGGTTGCCGATGGCGTCGCGTGCCGCGGCCAATGTCGTGATGATGGGCACGCCGCTGCCGTACAGGTTGGACAGCGTGCTGGCAAAGCGCGCCGTGCAGATCTTGCGGTTCAGCACGCCGACCACCGGCGCGTGCAGGATGAAGCGGTCCCACTGGCGGCGGACCTTCGGCTGCGCCAGCAGGAGCTTGCCGCCAAAGACGATGAGCGCCGCCACGACGAGCAGCACCGGCCAGTTGGCACCGACAAAGTCGCTGACGTCAAACAGCAGCTGGGTCAGGAACGGCAGGGACTCCATCTGGTCAAACATCGGTTTGAACTGCGGCAGAACAAAGGTCATCAAAATCGCAATAACGCCGACGATCAGCACGGACAGGATAATGGGGTACATCATGCTGTTGCCGACCTGCTGGTTCATCTTGTGCTCACGCTCATAGTAGGTCGCCATGCGGGCGCAGGCGTGGTCGATGCTGCCGGTGCCCTCGGCGCTGCGGATCATGGCCAGCAGCAGGGTGGGGAACGCGGGTGCGCAGGACTCCATCGCATCGGACAGCGGCACGCCCTTGCGCAGCTCGCTCAGGATGGCCTCGTACAGAGCCTTCTGGCGGGCGTCGATGGTGCGCTCGTCCGCCATGATGCGGAACGCACGCACCAGCGGCACACCGGCGGTCAGCAGGGTGCCCAGGTTGCGGCAGAAATCCGCCAGCACGGCGGTTTTCAGCGGGCGGAACGTCGCGAGGGCCTTCTGGGCCTCCTGCGCGTCGGTCATGTACAGGCCGTCATTGCGCAGCTTGGCGTAGAGCGCCTCCTCGCTGGGGGCCTCAAGCAGTCCGCGGACGGTTTTGCCCTTCTCATTGGTGGCAGTATAACGAAAACGTGGCATGAGGGAGATTCCTCCGAAAGAAATAGATGAAAGGCTGATTCCCTTGGCCCCCTCTGGCGCAAGCGCCACCTCCCCCGTACCGGGGGAGCCTGTCTCGCAGAGGGAGGCAAGGAGTATCACAAAAACGCGCAGTACCATTCCAAAACGGGCCCGCCAAACAGCATCGCGATCACGATGCCCGCACACAGAAACGGGCCGAAGGCAAAGTGGTCCTTCTTCCCTGCCTTTTTGGCGGCCAGCAGGTATATGCCGTACATACCGCCAAAAACAATGCCGAAAAACATCGCCAGCAGCGTATTCTGCCAGCCCAGGAACAGTCCGGCGGCTGCCATCAGCTTGATGTCGCCGCCGCCGAACGCGCCGTCGATGACAAGGCAGAGCAGAAACATCGGCACACTGACGCAGAGCGCACCGATGACGTGCGGCAGCCAGTCGGCAGGGGAGAGCAGCACGCTCACCGCGCCGCAGACCGCCAGCGCCAGATTCAACCGGTCCGGGATGGTCTGCGTCTCGGCATCAATGAGTGAAACGCTCAGCAAGATCCCGCAGACCGCCAGCGCCAGCAGCGCGGCCCAGCTCATGCCGAACAGCCCGCCCGGCAGGGCGTAGGCAGCGCCGTACCGCCAAGTGCAGCCCAGCGCCAGCACGCCGCCCAGAAGCTCCACCAGCAGGTACCGCGCCGGAATGTGCGCACCGCAGTGGCGGCACCGCCCGCGCAAGAATAACCAGCTGAACACAGGCACTAAGTCCGGCGAACCCAGCGTGTGGCCGCACTGCGGGCACACGCTGCGGCCCTTCAGCGGGTCCATGCCCCGCGGCAGCCGCCACGCGACGACGTTCATAAAGCTGAACAGCGCCGCGCCCAGCAGAAAACGAATGAGTCCCAACAGAAGCTCAAGCAGCAGCATGGCCCACCCCCGCGCCGTATTGCAGCCGGTCCTCCGCGCGGAAAACGCGGTAACCGCCGTCGGCATCATAGATGGCGTACATGCCGTTCTCCTGATACAGGAGCCGCTGCACGGTGTAGCCGTTCGGGTCGATCTGCAAAAGCGTCACTGTGCCGGGCAGTGAACCCAGCGTGCGGATTTCCTCGGCGATGCCGTCCGCAAAGCCGTCCGCACTTGTCTGGTCGGCGAACGTCTGCCCGGCGGAGTAGCACTGGGCAGACACGGCACTGGCCGCCAGCCGCGCAGCCTTGACCTGAGCCAGAGTCTCCCGCGCACGGGCCTGATAGCGCAGCTCCGCCGCGCCGGTCACAATAGTATACAGGACAGCGCCCAGCGCCAGCAGTACGGCGAGCTTTTCCGCAAACGCAGCTTTGGCCCAGCGTTCCCCGGTATGGCGCAGCCATGCGCCCAGTCGTGCTGCCAGCATTGTTACACATCCTCTACCATATAATAACACGCTATTCAGTATACCGTGCCGGGCCTGTATTTGCAAGGAATTTCGCGAAAAAAACGCTGCTTTTTGTTCAACGCTAACGGAAATTATGGCAAAATCGTGCACAACCTGCCGCTGACCCACTATATTTGGTGTAAATTTGCTGAAATCTCGCGGACTTTGTTGCGAAAACGTCACATTCCGAGTATAATGACAATATATATAATGTGATATTGTGTCTAATTGTAACCTTTCACCGGAGAAACGACGGGAGCATCTATGGTGCAGTACAATAAAAATATAAAAAACAATAAGAAAGGCTTTACGCTGGTGGAGCTGATGGTCGTTCTGGCTATCACGGCCATTCTGGCGGCGCTGGTCGGCGGCGGGCTGATCGCCTACACGCGGTTGGCCCGGTTTGAAAAGAACGAGGCCAACGCCCGCACGCTGTTTCAGACGGCGCAGATCTCCCTGACCCGGATGGAGACGGCGGGTGAGCTGGATGCGTTCCGCCGGCAGGTCATGGAGGAGGGCGACACGGGCGACCACTTCCAGAACGACGTCACCGTGACCGACGCGGACGGCAAACCCCTTGTGAGCCGCACCAAGACCGAACTGAACCAGAACGTGGCCGCGCTCTACTATGACCGCACGGGCGCTGCCGCGGGCAACCATAACGCGCTGGTGGAGCGGCTGCTGGGCGATTACATCTACGACGCCTCGCTGCTGAATGCGTCGATCTGCGTCGAGATCGACGTGCAGAGCGGGCAGGTCTACTCGGTCTTTTACGATACCAAATCCGATAAGCTCCGCTTCAATCAGGACGGTGCTACGAATATTTATGACCGCAGCTATGACCACCGCCGCAATGACAGCCTTGTTGGCTACTACTCTGCCGAGGACCGCGTCAACGTTGTGCAGCTGGTGCAGACGAAGCTGAAGGTCAAGAATCCCCGCCTGACGAACGGCGAGACGCTGACCCTGAGCTGGAGCGGCAACTCCAGCCTCGGCGATCTGGACACCTCCTACACGGCCACGGCCTACGATGCCAAGGATACCGGCAAGACGAAGCCGCTGTTTACCATCACGATCAAGCGCGACACCGCGGGCGCGGCGGATGATAACAAGCAGGTCATCACAGAGATGCCTGTTGTTATCTACCAATACGACGACAAAGGCCAGCAGACCGGCACCGAGGAGAAGAAACTCTACTTCCCGTTAAGCTACAACAAGGGCAGCTTTGTGCTGACGCTGGACGCCATGGCGGACGCCGCGCTGCTGCGCGCGTGTGAGAATAGCGCTGACGTTGCCGCCACGAGCCTGTACAGCATCACCCGCCTGCTGAACGACCCGAAGGACATCTACATTGCCATGCGCGCCGAGCCGCGGGAGAACTACAGCGACACCTATACAGCCAGCAAAGAGGAAACGACGAACGAGGAAAACACCCTGCTGGCCAAGGGCGGCACGGCGGTCACGGCTGACCTGAAATATTTCCGCCATCTGTACAACCTGCGCTGGTCTGCGGATTGGAAGATTTCCGACAAGGGCACCTACACGCTGACCCCTCAGGCCAGCAACAGCACCGGCCTGAACTGGACGGGCGGCGGCGTCACGGTCTACTGCGCGTCGGGTGATCAGTACCCGGCGGCCAAGGTGCCGTCCCTCAATGACCCTGTCGCCTGGCCGACGATCCCGGAGCTGGGAGAAAAAATCGTACTTACGAGCAAAACAGCGGGTGTTACAACCCAAACGACCCGTGTGCCCATCCTCAATCTGCAATTGAGCAGCAAGTCCGTTGCAAAAACCGGCAAGGCGGAGCAGGACGTGCTGGCCGACCACTATGTCGGCCTTATCGGCGAGAACAAGGGCAAAATTTCTTACATCACACTGCGCGACCCGGACATTCAGGTCAACGTCAAGACCGAGACCGTCGCCGCCGATGCGCTGCCGAACGAAAACCAGCTCAAGCTGACCGCAACCAAATTCGTCACGGCGCTGGAGGACACCGACGAGAACTGGCGCGATGTGCGCGCCGTCGGCGCACTCTGCGGCGTCAACACCGGCACGCTGGAAAACTGCGCCCTGACCCGCGGCACGAACTCCTCGACGAGTGCGCTGGTGGCCGCGGCGCTGGCGTTTAACAACACTACCACCGCAACGCAGCGCAAAGCGCAGACGCTGGACGCTGACAGCAAAAGCTATACCTATTATACAGACGAGCCGCGCGGCATTGGCGGTCTCGTCGGCGTTGCCATACCCAAAGCTGATTCCGTCATGCAGGACCTGACCGTTGCGTCGGACGTGACGGTAGCGGGTCTGCTTGTGGACAAGGACACGCAATCCGTTACAAACACAGCGGCAGACCAGCAGGCCGAGAAGGCCCGCTACGCTGCCGCGGCAGCCGAGCCGAATGACAAGAACTCCCTCTGGCGCAGCGTCGGCGTGGGCGGCGTGTTCGGCACGGTGGACGCTGCGAAGATGCAGACGACGGACAAGACGAACATCGTCAACAACGGCTTTGTGACCGGCAACGGCTTTACGGGTGGCATCGTCGGCAACCTGTTTACGACAGGCGCAAATACCAGCACGCCGAGCCTGACGGGCCTGAGGAACAACGGCACGGTCAGCGCGGGCGCCAACTATAAGGGCGATACCGCGGGCGATGCGCGCAGCCTGGTGCTGGGGCAGTTCTTCGGCGGCATTGCGGGCTACGGCAGGGGCGTGACCCTGCAAGACTGCAACAGCGTGACTCGCAGCGACCTGACCGAGACCCAGCTCAAGGAGCAGGTCAAGGCGGGCTTCGACACAACCGGGACATTGACCGACGCCAGCCCCCTCAAGGGAGATTTCGTCGGCGGCCTTATCGGCTACGGCAAGGATATTACGCTGGACAACTGCAAGACCGGCAAGGGCTACGTGCTCGGCAGCCGGTTTGTGGGCGGTCTGGCCGGTGGCTTTACCGGCAGCGGCGTACAAAAGAACGATACGAACAGCAGTGACGTCTTTGGCAGCCGCTACGTCGGCGGCATCGTGTCGGTCAACGGCAGCAACAGCATAATCAGCGGCATGACCAATACGGGTCTGGTCGCGGCCTTTGGAAAGAACGCAGCCTACGTCGGCGGCATCGTCGGCGTCAATGATGCCGACTGGGGCGGCAGTCAAGACCCGAAAGCCACAGCCACCGTGCAGAACTGCGCCAACCGTATGTCCGGCGACAACGCCACCGACACCCGCCGCATCAACCTGTTAAAGGATCTGAGCAGATCCGCGGGCGGCTACGCCGACTACGTCGGCGGCATCGCGGGCTGCAATGGCAAAAACGGCGTTGTGACGTGGGATGAGAACGGCACCCCGACGCTGGGTGCCATCCTGTACGGCAACAACTACGTGGGCGGCGTGGCCGGTTATAACGATGAAAAGGCGATAATCTCCAACACCTCCGGCCGGAACCTGACCATCAGCGGCCAGATCGTGGCGGCTGACAAGGCTGTCGGCGGCATGATCGGCCTGAACTGCGCGCCGGAACTGCCCTCCGCCACTGTGAAGGTCAGCCGCGTGGCGGGTCAGCAGCTTGTCGGCGGCGTCATCGGCGCCAACCTGCCGGTGGGCCGCTTCACCGTGGCGGACGGCGGCGCGTTTAAAACAAATGTGGCCTCGGGCCGCGTCGAGGCCGACGCCGTCGCGGGCGGCATCATCGGCTACAACCGTCTGCTGGCGGACAAGCCCGCAAAGGTCACGCTGGCGGCGCTGCTGCCGAAGATTGACCAGAACACCGGCGTGCTGACCGACAGCACCGACGCGAATACGGCGGACGGCACAATTACCCTGACCGATTTTAAGAACGAGCTCAACCTGCAGGCCGACATCTACGTCGGCGGCATCGTCGGCGCAAACGACGCCAATACGAAGCTGACGATTCAAAATGCAACCAACGGCGCAACGCAGAACGCCCTGTCCGTCGGTGGCCTGAACCCGTCCAACAACGGCGCGTTTAAAGGCGGCGTTTTGTTGAGCGAACTGGCCGGTGACCGCTATGACTTTGGCCCCGTGCACGGCGCACTGGCGGGCGGTATCATCGGCTATGCCACACCCAACACGAAGCTGGAAAACTGCACAAACTACGGCACAGTGGCTCACAAGTGCGCCGCGGGCGGCTTTGCGGGCTGGAACGAGGGCACGATCACCGGCGGCAGCATGGCGGCGTCCCTCGGCAACCGTGAAACCGGGTATGCCTATCTGGGCGGCGTTGCGGGCGTCAACGGCGGTCTTATTCAGTCTGCCTACCCGGCGCAGGGCTGTGCCGTGCGCGGCGACAGCTATGTCGGCGGCATTGCGGGCGTCAACCTGGGCGGTGACGCTGCGGCAAGCAAGGGCCTCATCATCTGCACAGAGAACAACAGCACTGGCACGGTGGAGGCCAACCAGTATGCGGGCGGCGTGGCCGGTGCCAACGTCGGCAGCATTTCGCTGTCCGGCCAGCTGCAAAGCAGTGTCACCGCCACCGGCTATGCGGGCGGCGTGGCCGGTATCAATACGACGTATAACGCCTATAAGGGCCGCATCTACGGCACTGAAAACGCCACCGACGCGGTCCTGGGCAGCGTCACTGCCGCCAACTACGCGGGCGGCGTGGCCGGTACGAACCGTGCCGAAATCACCCGTGTGGAGAACCACGCCTCGGTGCGCGCCAGCACAAAATATGCGGGCGGTATTGCGGGCGAGAACAACGCGGGCGGCACGATCAGCTATTGCAGCCATGCGTCCGGCAATGCCGCCGCAGTCTACGCCACCAACGGCGAGGCGGGCGGCATCGCGGGCAATAATAATAAAGACGCGCTGATTGAGAATGTGCAGGTCCGCGCCGCCGTCACCGCGGCCAACGGCACGGCGGGCGGCGTCACGGCTACGAACTTCGGCATCATCGGCCAAGACAGCGGGCTGGAAAACAACAGCAGCGTAAGCAACTGCACGATCACCGGCACGTCGGAGAGCATCGGCGCTGTTGCGGCGTACAACGGCAAGCACGCGACCATCCGCAATGTGAAGCTGGCGGCAAACGCCAACGTGCAGTTCAGCACCCCGGCGGTCACCATCGGCGGCCTTGCGGGCATGAACGAGGGCACCGTCACCGGCTGTCAGGTCGAAAACGGCGCGCTGGCGCTGAACAACGGCCTGCGCGCGGGCACCAACACCGTCACGCTGGGCGGCGCGGTGGGCCGCACCACGAAGGACGGCACGGTCAGCAGCACCAACGTTCTGCTGGACCTTACACAAAATCTTGATAAATATAAAAATTTGGGCGGCGTCGCAGGCCAGAACGACGGTACCCTGGATCAGTGTACCTATTCCGGCACGATGGGCGGCAACGCGGACACGGACGGCCTTGTCTCCGCCGGTGCACGCAGCACCGGCAGCACGGTGGGCGGCATTGCCGGTCTGAACAACAACACAATCACCGGCTGTGAGGTCAAATACATCAAACTGCAGGTCAGCGGTATCAGCAACATCACCACGACCCAGACCGCAGACGAAAAGCTCGCCAGTGCCAGCCATGTGGGCGGCATTGCGGGCCGCAACAATGACGAAATCGTCAACAGCTATGTCGCCACCGAGCGCAGCAGCAGTGGCGCGGGCAGCATCATCACGGCGCGTTACGGCTTTGTGGGCGGCGTCGCGGGCTCCAACAATGGCACTATCACGGGCAGCGGCAGCAAAAAAGCGCTGGTCAGCGACGGAGAAGCAAAACCCGCCCTTGTTGCACAGGTTAAAAATTGGCTGGGTGCGGCAGATGCCAATGCCGGCATCAACAGCATGGCGGCAGAGCTGACCACAGGCAAGACCTACGCGGGCCTCAAGGGCGTTGACACTGTGACGGACAAGGGCTACACGAACGTTTACAACAACACAGGTCTTGCCGCCAATGATCTGCTTGTCGCCCTGCGCGGCAGCAACAACAGCGAGACTGTCCGTGCCGCCGGTTATCTGGGCGGTCTGGCAGGATTTAACTCTCTCCACGGTACAATTGACACTTCCGCCACCGGCCAGTGGTTTGTCTATTCTGACAATGCGACAACGGCATCCACCGTCGGCGGTATTGTCGGCCAGAACGAATCCAACGTCACAGACAAAAGCGTGCTGGACACTGTGGTAAACTGTGCCGCCGTGCGCCGGTTTACGCGCGTGTTTGATGGGGCTAAGAACAAGGATGATACAGACGATGACAACATTTACAAGAGAGAAAATCGTGTTGTTGTCCATGTGGGCGGTGTCATTGGCCAGCAGCAGAACCGCAGCGATGACCGGTGGTCTGTCAGCAAGGTAGTCAACTGCGGCAGTGTGTTCAACAGCCGCTCGGCCAATGTGGGCGGCGTGATCGCCTATTGGCTGGACTACGGCGGAACCGTGCAGAAATGCTTCAATTTTGGCAAAATCACAACAAACACGAACGACAAAAACAGCGGTTACGGTGCAGTCGGCGGTATTGTCGGCTTTATTGACCAGCCTATTTCCGGCGGCACCACAAATGTGCTTTCCTGCCGTAACTACGGTCAGATTTGGTATGATTCAAACGGCGCAAATGACTGTGCGGGCATTATCGGCAAAATCGAGATGAAGAAGGTCACCGATATTATGACGCTGAACATCATCGACTGCGTCAATAGCGGTGCAATCAAGGCAGCGTCGCAGGCAGTCGGCATTCTGGCATGGATCGGCCCGTACGACAAGGGAAATATTGATTATGTTACAGTAAATATTGACCGCTGCCGAAACCTTAATACTGACTTTACGTGTGGCGGAGTGTATGACAGGAGAGTCGGCATTGTCGGCAGCCGCGGCAATGGCTCTGGGTCGAAAGAAGCAACCAATGTCACAAACTGCTTTGCCACGGTTGGTACAGGTTGGTATCCTATTGCCTATTTGCGCCAGAGTTACGAGAATGTCACCGGCCACGGCAACTATTATATTGAAAATTCCGAAAGTGCAGGCAAGAGCTTCTTTAAGAAAGATTCCCGTAAACTGACCACAGAAAAACCGAACAGTACAACAGGTAACTGGGAGAAAGCGGATAAGCAAGGAAGTGACAAGGCCTACAACGAGACAGATTGGAACTCGTCCTCGGGAAAAGTAAAAGCACACCGTCTGTACATAGGCTATAACGTCACTGATAAAGCAACCAATCCTTATATTGCGTTCCTGCCCACTTTGGCAGAGGGTGGGAACGGCGCAGCGTACAGTCTGTGGTGGATGCGAGGCATTACTTCTACGGATTGGAATGCCGCAGAAAACTCTGCCTATATCAAGACCGACGGTAACAAAGCCTACATTTTCGATGATACCGGCGCGGGCAATGATACCAATCCCGGCAACCAGAGAGCGACTGTGATGCTGCAATTCGGCGAAGCCGCGAACAGTACGAACCCGGACGTTGATATTACCGACATCACCGACGAGGTCATCCAGAACTACTATAAGTACGTGCTGGACAGCACCAAGCCCGCCAAGCCGGGAGAAATCAACGTCAAGGCCAGCCAGGTGCAGGACGCGGACAACAACGTCTATGGCCGCTACGAGGTTACGTGGAAAGAGCCTACCGATACGGACGCCAGCCCCGCCTCCTATTACCGTGTGGAGATTCTGCCCTGCGACGCCGCAGGCAATATCACCGGGGTCGCCTACCTGACCGCGGACGTCTACCAGCGCAGCTATACCTTTGTGGCCGACAAAGCATGGACGGACAACTTTGTCGTGCGTGTAACGCCCTACAATACCAACGACGACCCGAAGCAGCCTGATAAACCCAACACCAGCGGCGTGCAGACCTTTATGCACGCCCTGCCGACACCTGAGATTGAGTTCCGGCTGGTAAAGCGAACGGGCGGCGGCTTTGACTGGGGTCAGTGCCAGACGCCGGATGAAAAATCGAGAGAATTCAAGTATGAGGTTGTCGCGGTGCTGAAAAACTACACCGAATACCCGACAGACGAGGCATGGACCGTTAAGCTGACCGATGGAAAGCATCCTTATTATTTCAGCAGACGGAATGGCAAGCAGTACATCCGCCTGACCCAAAATTTGGAACGCACTTTGACGCTTACGGCGCTGGCAACCCCGGACAACAGCAGCAGTACAAAGTATCTGCGCTCGGCCCAGTACAAGTCAGAGACCTATCTCCCGTCCCAGTGGCGAGATAATCCGGGCTCTGCCAAGGACGAGGACGGTCTGCCGCTGGGCACGCTGAACAAGGACGGCAGCACGGACTATGTGACCTACACCGGCCAGACAGCGGAAAGCTTTGAAGCAACCGTGAAGTTCAGCTTTACCCCGGGGGTCAAGAGCGACAGCAGCGAGCACGGCAGCCCGACCTACCGCGTCATGCTGCTGGCAAAATATCTGGGCAATGACACGGTCAACGGGCAGTCCCTGAACGGTCAGTACATCACGCTGGCCGCGCGGGAAAGCATTGTGACAGGGTCTCCCGTCACCTTCAACCTGAACAGCCTGCCGTCGGATGCCATGACGAACTACACCGACTTCCTCGTTGTCGCGGTGCCCGTCACCAGCGGCAAGGGCGATATGAAGTATCGCTGGGATGCCACGCCAGACGAAGTGTCCGCAGCCATCGCCAGCCACGCGAGCGAGACAAACGACACCGACAAAGAAATCTGGTGGAAGAACGGCTATGAGATCGTCCGCACGGGCGAGCACAGCTATACCTATGCCCATCTGACGCCGCTCTGCTTCTCCGACGTGAACCGCACCGATGACAAGAGTTGGGCTATACAGGCCACGCAGACGACCCCGCAGATCATCTTCAAGCAGCTGAACCTGAATGTTCTGAAAGCCCCGACGCTGGACAAAAACACCGAAGGAAAAGTTGACGAGAAAACCAACGAGTTGACCTATACGTTCAACTGGACGCAAGAGGACATGGACGCGAAAACGCCGACCTACAGCATCAAGCTCTACGGCCTGTTGACGGACAAGGACGGCAATGTGACCGGTCAGGAGCAAATTGCGCTGAAGGACGGCGTAAATCTGGCCGATAAGGTTCAGAACAGCGGCAACAACAGCTTTACCCTGCCTGTCAACGTGGATATCATGCTGGCCAACGGCAGCGACAGCTGGCGCTATGACAAGGTCCGGCTCGAGGTCACCCGTGTGGCGGCAGCCGGCACCGATGAAATCGGCGCGTCCGCTGTGGCGGATTACAGCGTTAAGCAGCGCCTGCCCGGCATCAGCGCGCCGAGCTCCATCACCCGCGTCAACGGCGAGACCGACAACGCGGATGCCCTGCTCTACACGGTCAGATGGTCGCCGTCCGACGACGCGCGCATTGACCACTATGAACTGTGCGTCGTCGATGACGGCGGCAAACCTGTGCTGACGCTGCCCACCACGGGCAACGTCGGCAGCCTGACGCTGGATCTGGAGCAGTATCAGGGCAAGACATTGCGCTTCCGCGTTGTTGCCCGCCGCAAGACTGGTAGCAATTGCTTTGACGGCCCGGACGGCGCATTGAGCCAGTCCGAGACCATCGTCCGCCGCGCCGATGCGCCCACGGTTACGGCCAGCAGCTTTGCGCCCGACAGCCCGAATCAGGAGACGTTCCTGAACGACCTCAAGCTCAACATGACGCTGGACGCAGCCGCACAGGGCAATGTCTACTTTACCGGCTATATCTTCAGCGATGTGGCCAACTATACAAAAATTGCCAAACTGGCCGAGGCTTGGCAGGGCGAAGGCACCGGACAGGCCAAGTATGAGGCCCAGCAGGAACTGACCAAAGCACTGGACGAGATGCTGGCCAACGGCGACGCCGAGCTGGTCATCCCGAAGGACAGCCGCACGGTGGGCGGGAGCGCCAGCGTCAACGACACCACCGCCAGCTATACCTTTGTGCCCGACGGCAACGGCTTTACGTTGACGCCCGACCACGCAAAACAATACCTGCTGCCCGCGGTGCGCGTTATGCCCACCGACGGCAGGACAGCGTCGAACTGGTTCTACATCCTGCAGGATGCCGCAGCGGCACAGCTGCCGGCCATCACGCTGGACGCCCCCGTGGACGAACCGGAACGCGCACTTGGCAATGCCGTTTACGCGCAGGAGGTCAACCTGTACAACGACCCCGAGTTTGCCGTCGAGCGCGGTAAGGCCACGCTGGAGCTGCGCCGCTTTACGGTGGAGTGGACCGCGGTGAACAAGTACACCCAGGCCGACGGCACGGTGCGCAACCTGACCGACAGCTATACCTTTACCGTCACGCCGCTGGATAGTACGAAGAAACAGCCTTACAGCATTAAGGTGACGACCTACGACAGGGACGAGACGGACGAAGACGGCACAGTCACGCATAAGCGCGGGGAAATCAAAACCGTTACCAAGACCTATAACGACAAAACGACAGAGATTGCGAAGCAGACCACCGTTGTGGACGCGGAGACCAAAGAGACCCGCATCTGGTACGACCTGAGCGTTGAACCTGTGACCGACGAGAACGGCAACGTGACAGTCTGGGAATCGCAACCCTATGACGTCACCGGCACGGTGGAAATAGAAGGCGGTACGCTGTACTACAAGGCACAGACGGTTCCCATGCTGGAGCTGGTGCAGGAGGACGGCGCCGAGCCTGTTTACCGCATCACCCTGCCCGAGCTGCAGGAAAAGGTGCAGGACGACTCGCTCGAGCTGCAAAAGTTCACCGCAAGTGTGACGCTGCAGACGCTGGCGCACTCGGATAAGAAGGGTAAGACCGTCGAATCCGGCATGGTCAAGGTCCCCGTCAACGAGACGAACACCGCCGATGCGGCGGAGGATGCCCAGAGCATGGACTCCGCGGAGAGCGTCGCGCCCGCCGAGACAGCAGAAAGCACGGCGGCGGAAAGCGCCCCCGCAAGCGTGCCCCCGGTCCTGATGCGGGCCCGTGCGGCACTGCCCATGGCGACCCCAGAGACCGCCGCTGCCCCGGATGAGACGGACGCGGTGGAAACCGCGCCCCCAGAACGGACGGAAACAAGCGACGCATCGTAATTTTATTTCAGGAAAGAAGGTGGCATTATGCACCGCAGGGCACGCAGCATTCTGCGCGGGGAGCAGGGACTTTCGATGATACTGGTCCTCTGCATCGGCGCGCTGTTTGTGGCGCTGTCGGCAGCGCTGGTCTATGCGGCCTCCGTGCTGACGGCCAATGCCAACCGCCAGCTGCTGGAACAGGAAGCCTACCAGCTGGCAACCAGCTTTTCCGACGTGCTGGAAGGGGAGCTGAACGACTATGACCCAAATGACCGCGACAGCAAGACATTTGCTGGGTTCGTCAACAATGAATTTATGTTCTCGGTGAGCTACGGCAAGGACATCTATGATTTGGAATCCCAGCCATTCGTGTTTGAGCTAATGCAGGGCTCCACCGCGGCGGCAGATGGTGCTGATTCTATCACAATCACATTACGCCGCCGCCCAGGCGAGGATGTAGATGATTTGAACCTAGGCGGACAGGGACAGTATGTTACGACAGACAAAGACTGGCAATCATTCCTGAGGGACTGGCAAAGCACGGACTATAAGGTAATAGATTTGCAATTGGATGTAACTGTTACAGCGAAGAAGGGGGGAGAACAATTCTCCTTTACACGAGTGTATGACAGACACATCCATTACCCGATTGATTACTATACGATAGACGGGCAAACAGCTCATTATAATTGGACTTTTGGCACGAACCAGTTTACAGTCCCCGGTGGTTCAACACTTGTCATTGATAAAAGTGACACAAAGGTTCATACAATTGTGCCGCACTATGATACGCGGCAGCAGGACAAAACGACCATTACCTACACCCGCGGTGTTAAACAAAACGCCAGCAAAACACAGGAGTGACCCGCTATGAAACACATTTTCAAAAATCGGCAAGGGGAAACGATTGTGGAAGTGCTTGTGTCGTTCCTGCTGCTTATGCTTTTCACGGCCATGTTTGTTGTCTCGCTGCGGTACGCCCGCGCCATGTCCCAAAAGGCCGAAACACTGCGGGAGACAGCCTATGAGCTCTGCGCAAAGTTATACGGGCCTAATGACAAAGAGCCGAAATGGGACGATGACGGCGCGACGCAGGATATGACGTTCGGCAACAATGACTTCACGGTTAAAGGTGTGCAGCTACAAAGCACAAAGCAAGAAGTGAAAGTGAGCCAAAACGGCACAGAAAAGACTGAGAAATACGTGTTCCACCGTTACTGCAACAAGGAGGAAGAAGGGACGACCAACCCATGAAGCAGCGTTTGAAAAACCAGAGCGGCACAACGCTGGTGGAGCTGATCGTCTGCATGGTGCTGCTGTCGCTCTTTACGCTGGCGGCGGTCACGCTGATACAGCCCAGTGCGCAGGCGTACATGGACATCCAGCAGCAGACGCGCGCGCAAAATCTGGCCGACGCGCTCATTGAGACGATCCGCGGCGAGGTGCTCGAGGCGAACGGCTATATCCGCTTCACAGACGGTGCAACAATCCCCAATGATACTGATGAAGATAACGGATATGACAGCATATTTAAAGAAAAAACAGGGGTGAGTGACGGCACAGCACTGGAATTTAGTGTTTATCCCAATCACATCGAATTGATTGATAAAGACTATGTACCGCCATTAACAAAAAGTGACGGGACACAACTGCTGAAACAGGAACAGGCAAATGCGCTGAACGGCTACCTGCACATGCGGTTTTATCAGCAGAGTGGTACAGATAACAGCCCGCAGCACACTGCAACAGATGAAAATACCAAACAAGTGACGCAGAAATACGTTGCTTACGCCTATACGACGGCGTACCCCAAGGACGCTTACATGGGGTTGTACATCAAAGACTTGCACTTTTATGCTCGCAGTTATCAAAAACCCAAAAATGGAAGTAAATATGCGCGTGTTACCGCAATTACGGTAGTGCTGACGATAGCTAAAAAGGATGCAAACGGTCAGAGTGTGACGCTTTGTACGCAAAAAGCAATTATTGCACTGCCGGGCGAACCTGTGTATATTGAGAAACCCGGCACCTGGGACGGCAATCAATCGTCGGAGTCGTGAGCGGTGCCCTCCGGGACGATTTTTGAAAAGTTTATTACAATCCCGGCGGATGTACTGGACAAATTCAAATGGACTTGTTATACTTTAAAACATGAATACCTGTGTGCCGGACAAAAATGTAGGAACGTCATGGGCATCAGAGCAGAGAGGATGACTAGGATGGCAACAATTGAAATCAAAATGCTGGGCGGCTTTGAGATCCGTGTGAACGGCAAGCCCGTGCTGGCACAGCTGGCGCAGTCCCGCAAGGCAACGGCGCTGGTGCAGTATCTCGTTTTGCGGCGCGGGGAGCGCGTTTCCCACAAGGTACTGACCGATACCCTGTGGGCAGGGGAGCGGTCCACCAACCCGGACATGGCCCTGCGCGCCATCTTGCATCGCTTCCGCCTTATGATCGACGCGGAGGGCCTGGATGAGATGAAGGACTGCATCGTGACCAGCCGCGGCTACTACCAGTGGAACCCCCATCTGGACTGCAGCGTGGATGTGTTTGAGGTCAACGACCTGTCGGAGCTGGCCCGCAAGGAGAGCGACGCCGAGAAGCGCAGCCGTATTTATGAACAGATCGTCAACCTGTATGACGGGCGCCTGCTGCCGCAGTCTGCGTCCGAGCCGTGGGTCGAAAGCGTCAGCGTGCGTCTGCACGGGCAGTACCGCACAGCCATTTTAAACCTGCTGGAGCTCTGCAAAAAATGGGGCGAGAGCACCCGCATCGTTACGCTGTGTACCCGCGCGCTGGAGCTGGACCCCTACGAGGAGCGCCTTTATCTGGAAAAGATCGTCGCGCTGGAGACGCTGGGCCGCCACGAGGAGGCGGAGGATCTGGCACGCCGCGGCAGCGCCATGGGCTGCCTGCATCATGCCATTGAGCCGGGCCGCGCAGGCTCTGCCTACCGCCAGATGCGCCAGGCAGACCGCAATATGGAGAGCGAGGTCTCCAAGCTGATCTCTGCTCTGCCGGATACCGAGGACACGGGGGCCTGTATCTGCGACTTTGAGACGTTCAAGGAAATTTACCGCGTACAGCGCGGCGTGCAGGTCCGCTACGGTCTGCAGGTATTCCTGGCGATCCTGACCGTGGCTCCCAGCCAGAACACCGATGCTGCCGAGACCGCTCTGATGGTGGAGCAGCTGGGCGATCTGATCCACACGAATCTGCGCCAGTGCGATGTGGCCGCCAGCTACACCGATATGCAGTATGTTGTTATGCTGAGCGGCAGCACCGCCGAGAGCGGCACCGGACCGCTGGAGCGCATCAAGGCCGCGTTCTACCGCATCCCTGCCCATGGCCGCTACCTGTTGAGCTATAGCCTCTATGTTCCCGAGGCCAAAGCCGACAGCGGGCGCGTCCGCCGCCGCAAAAAGACGGCGAAGAAGGAAAAATAAGTGAGCCGTTAAGCCGTACAGTGAAAGCTGTGCGGCTTTTTTGCTGCACGGACCGGCAAAGAAACGATTGGTAGGGGCGGGCATTGCCCGCCCGTGCCCGTTTGCCCTGTGATAAATTTCCCCGAAAAGACGATGCTGCGCCAAGTTGGCGGGCGAGCAATGCTCGCCCCTACACTCGCTGTATGTCGAGGAACGATTTTTTACACTTTCCACAATCTTTTGCCTAAAAATTTTTACAAAAAATCCGAAAAAACTGTTTAAATTTCCACAACAATGTGGTAAAGTAGTATCAAACAGGCGGGAGTGTTCAAAAATCACTGCGCCGCAATGAAATTCTACGCCGCAGGGCTGCCGGAAGCAGCCCCGGCGCGAAAAGAGGTTTGACGATCCATGGGCTACGCAAGCAAAGACATCCGCAACATTCTGGTGGCCGGCCACGCCGGCTGCGGCAAAACGACGCTGACCGAGGCACTGCTGTACATGAGCGGCGCAACCGAGCGTATGGGCCGTGTCGAGGACGGCACCACCGCCAGCGACTTTGACCCCGAGGAGATCCGCCGCAAGGCATCGCTCAACTCGAGCGTTGTCCCCGTCGAGTACGAGGGCATCAAGTACAACCTGATCGACGCACCGGGTCTGTTTGATTTTGAGACCGGTGCTGCCGAGGGCATCATGGCCGCCGAGAGCGTGCTGATCTGTGTGTCCGGGCGTTCCGGCGTGACCGTCGGTGCCGAGAAGGCGTACCAGCTGGCGCTGAAAAATAACAAGGCGCGGATGATCTTTGTCACCAAGGCTGATTTGGAAAACGCCGACTACTTTAAGATTCTGGAGCAGATGAAGATCAAGTTCGGCCCCAGTGTCTGCCCCTGCGTCGTGCCCGTCCGTCTGGACGACGGCACCGTCGCCTACATCAACCTGTTCAGCCAGAAGGCCTTCAAATACGAAGGCGGCAAGCAGGTCCAGATCGACCTGCCCGACATCGGCCACCGCTTTGAGGGCCTGATCCAGGCCATGAGCGAGGCCATCGCCGAGACCGACGAGGCTTTGATGGAGAAGTTCTTCGAGGGTGAGGCTTTCACCACAGAGGAGATCGTCCAGGGCATGGCCTCCGGCGTGCGCAGCGGCCAGATCACGCCCGTGTTCTGCGGCTCCGCCGTCAACGCGCAGGCGCTGGATATGCTGCTCTACAACATGAACGTGCTGCTGCCCGGCGCGGACACCGCGTCCGCCGTGGGCGAGTCTGGCGGCGAGCCGGTGGAGATCACCGCCGACCCCGCCGCCCCGCTGTGCGCCTATGTCTTTAAGACTGTGGCCGACCCGTTTGTCGGCAAGCTGAGCTTTATTAAGGTGCTGTCCGGCAGGCTGACTGCGACGAGCAACGCCGTCAACGCCCGCACCGGCCAGCCGGAGCGCCTGGGCAAGACGCTGACCGTCTGCGGCAAAAAGCAGACCGACACGCCCGAAATCGCCGCCGGTGACATCGGCGCAGTTGCCAAGCTGGCCACCGCCAAGACCGGCGATACCCTGTGTGACCCCGCCCGCGTCGTGGCGCTGCCCGCACCTGTGTACCCCATCAGCAGCTACCGCATGGCCGTCAAGGTCGCCAAGAAGGGTGACGAGGGTAAGGTCGGCAGCGCGCTGGCCCGCCTGATCGAGGAGGACCCCGCCATCCGGTTCGTGGTTGACCCCGAGACGAAGCAGCAGATCATCAGCGGTCTGGGCACCCAGCATCTGGAGGTTGCGCTGGCCAAGCTGAAGAATAAGTTCGGCGTCGAGATCACGCTCGAGAATCCGCGCGTGCCGTATCGTGAGTCCATCCGCAAGAGCTGCAAGGCGCAGGGCCGCCACAAGAAGCAGACCGGCGGCCACGGCCAGTTCGGCGACGTCTGGATCCAGTTCGAGCCCATCGAGGGCGAGGGCATCGAGTTTGCCGAGAACGTGTTCGGCGGCAGCGTGCCGAAGAACTTTTTCCCGGCAGTCGAGAAGGGCGTCCGTCAAGCCGCCGAGCACGGCGTGCTGGCCGGTTACCCGATGGTCGGCATGAAAGCCACGCTGCTGGACGGCAGCTACCACCCTGTTGATTCCAGCGAAATGGCGTTCATTATGGCCGCCAAACTCGCGTATAAGGCCGCCATCCCCGAGGCCGGCCCCGTCCTGCTTGAGCCCATCGGCGCATTGAAAGCCCACGTCCCCGCCGACAACACCGGCGATATTATGGGCGAGGTCACGAAGCGCCGCGGCCGCGTGCTGGGCATGAACCCCGATGACGACGGCCTGCAGGTCGTCGAGGCCGAGGTCCCCGTGGCCGAGATGCAGGACTTCACCACCTTCCTGCGCCAGCTGACCCAGGGCCGCGGCTACTTCACGTTCGAGTTCGTCCGGTATGAGACCCTGCCGCAGATGCTCGAGAACAAGGTCATCGAGCAGGCAAAGGCATTGGGCAACTTTGCGGATGAGGATTAAACGAGAGATGTTCTTTCTTTGCAAAGAAAGAACCAAAGAAATTCTAAACAAGTAAAATAAAAGCACCTGCTGACCGGTATGCGTGTGACCGGCCAGCAGGTGCTTTTTGGTTGAGATATTGAAAGCTTCTTTGCTTACTTTCTTCTCGAAGAAAGTAAGAGAAAAGGGAGTCTGCGGAAAGGTGCCAAAGCCCCTCAGGCCTCGCAGGCTCGGCCCGAGAAAAGCCTCCCCTCACAGGGGAGGTGGCCGAGCGCAGCGATGGCCGGAGGGGCTTCTTGCTGTTACCCGCTAGCACCGGCCTTCCGGAAAGCGGCGGGCCGGGCATGCCCGGCCCCTACAGCGCAGCAAAATGAAAGGCAAGGCCCCCATCACGTGATCTTCAACGCCCGCTGCACGCGGTACACAATGTACTTGAACAGCCCGGCAATCAGACTGAACTCCACCCAGACATAATTGGGCAGGTTCCGCCACTTGAATTTCGGTTTGTTTATCTTCGGCAGCGCCGTCCACGCCTCGCGGAAGCCCTTCGCGTAATCCCCGCCGAAGCCGCGCAGCCGGAACATAAGCACTTTGAGCAGATACCCCAACAGCATCGGGATAAAATTCAAAACCAACATCAAAATCGGCTGGTTCTTGTAGGGCAGCAGAATGCTGTTGCGCCCGCTCTGGATGCTCTTAAACGGGTTGTAGCGCACCGCGCCGGTGGTCGCGCCGCAGATGTGGCGGCAGCGGGCCGTGGGGCAGTAGACGTTCCTGTAGCCGAAATTGTTCGCACGCCAGCTCAAATCGACGTCCTCGTAATACGCAAAAAACAGTTCGTCAAACACGCCGATCTCGTCCAGAATCGACTTGCGGTAGAGCGCCGCGCCGCCGCACGCGCTGAAGACACGGCAGGGCTTTGTATAGCGGCTGGCCTTTAAGCCGTCGCCGCGCTTGCAGGCAAAGCCCAGGATCGTCACGTAGTCGCCCGCGTCGTCGGCCAGATCCGGCTCATAGTAGCGCAGCATCAGGCTGCTGACCGCAAAAATTTTCGGGTCGGCGTCGGCGGTTTTGATCAGCTCCGCCAGCCAATCCGGCTCCGCAAAGGCGTCGTTGTTGAACAACGCCATGTATTCGCCTTTGGCAATCGCAATGCCCTGGTTCACCGCATGGGAAAAGCCGGTGTTCCCGGCGTTCTCAATTAAAGTGTAGCGGTCCCGCCCGCAGTAGCTGCGGGCGATGTCCAGGCTCTCGTCGGTGGAGCCGTTGTCGATGACGATCAGCTCAAAATCCTGCTCGGTCTGCGCCCAGACGGACTCGATGGAATCCCGCAGCCAGCCCGCGCCGTTCAGGTTCGGGATGATGACAGATGCTTTCATGGCGCCTCCTCAACGGTAATAGTAGTAGGCCAGCTGGCTGTGCAGCGCGGCGGTAAACACCATCGCGGCCACAGCCACAAACAGGATGACCAGCCCCGCCACGACCAGCGCACGGATCAGGTACGCCCGGGCCAGCCGCCTGCGGGCAGGGTCCTGCGTGCCGCCAAAGCTCCACACCACCGCCAGCACAAACCCGGCGATGGGGATGGCGAACAGCAGCATGGCCGCCGTCGTCGCGCTCTGGCTCATGGCGTCGATGCGGTCCTCCTCCAGGTCCTGCTCGTACAGCGGCTCGCCGGTCTGAACGGTACCCTCCGGGGACTGACGCATCGACTCCAACAGAGCCTCGCCCATCGGGATATGCGGCAGCGGTGCGCCGCACTTGGGGCACCGCTCGTCGTACGGGGCAGTCAGCAGACCGCAGTTTTTGCAAAAATGTGCCATAAAAACCTCGCTTATTCGTCGAATGCCAGACCGCGGTCCAGCTGGGTGTTCAGGATGATCTGGGTGTTGGTGGAGCCCATCTTCTGCATCTTGGTCAGCAGGTGCTCCAGCGCGTCAATGTCGGTGCAGCTTACCTTAATTATAAAGTTGTAGCTGCCTGTCACGCGGAAGCACTGCAAGACCTGCGGCTCCTGCTCGATCATGGTCAGAAAGCTCGCGCGGGTCGCTGCGTCCACCAGTACCGAGATCAGCGCCTCGACCCGGGCGGGCGCGTCGGGGTGGCGCAGCACGACAGTGTACCCGCCGATGACACCCTCCTGCTCCAGGCGGTGGATGCGGCTGGATACGGCGGGACTGGTCAGGCTGACCCGCTGGGCGATGTCCTTAACGGGCATACGCGCATTTTCCGCCAGCAGTTGTAGGATTTTGTGGTCCAAATCGTCCATGGATTGACTCCTTGTCATTGTTTTGTGTAATGCGCACAAAAAAATAAAGTGAAGTATACAATCACTGTTATCTTTAACAAAATTGGAAAAGTATGCTTTTTTGTGCGCTTGCTAAATAAAATTAAGTGGGAATGACTTTATTATAATCTTTTGAAAACCAAAATGCAAGTCTGACATTTGACATTTTAAGAAAACTTGCTATAATAATATTTGTAATCAATCAAGACATTCACTGACCTTTATATACTTTCCCACCCCTCTATGCACAAAGCCCCGCAGGTATCCCCTGCGGGGTTTTGTGTTTGTGTTGGCAGGACACAATGCGGGAAAGTGTGTAAGAATTGGGGGCTTTTTGCCTTCCCCCGCGGGGGAAGGTGGCCCGAAGGGCCGGATGAGGGGCGTGTGCACGGCAACAGCCTGTAAACGGGCAGCATCTGCAAGGTCGACCCTCATCAGTCAGTGGTCGGGGCCACTGACAGCTTCCCCCTCCGGGGGGGGAGCCATGCGCGCGAAAGGCTGAATTTTTACATTTTAAACCCCGCCCCGTTTGACGGCGCCCGGACTGCTGTGGTATAATATAATTTCCGACACATAACGTGCATTTTTAACGGAGGAATCAATATGCTCATCCCTGTGCTGCTTTTTATTGTCGGTCTGTTGTTCCTGATCAAGGGCGGCGACTGGTTTGTTGACGGCGCGTCCGCACTGGCCCGCCGCTTCCACCTGCCGGAGCTGCTCATCGGCGCGACGGTGGTCTCCATCGGCACGACGCTGCCGGAGGTCATGGTCTCCACGATGTCCGCGCTGTCCGGTCATGGCGAGATCGCCTACGGCAACGCCATCGGCTCGGTCATCTGCAACGCGGCACTGATCGCGGCCATCACGATTGCGGTGCGTCCCGGCAGGGTAGACCCCAAAACGCTGAAAACCCCCGTCGCCTTCTTCTTCGCGGCGGCGGCCATCTACTGCATTGCGGCCTATGTTTTCGGCAGATTCACCCGCGTCATGGGCATCATCATGCTGGCGATGTTTGTGGCGTACATGGTCGCCAACGTGCTGCAGATGAAAAACACCCCTGCCGGTGAGCAAGAGGCGTCCGAGGAGGAGGAAATGCCCCTCGCCAAGACGCTGATCCTGCTTGTGCTGGGCGCGGTGCTGATCGCCGTCGGCGCAAACCTGCTCGTGGACAACGGAACCCTGATCGCGCAGGCCCTCGGCGTGCCCGAGAGCGTCATCGCTCTGACGTTTGTCGCGCTCGGCACCTCGCTGCCCGAACTGGTCACGGCCATCACCTCGCTGGTCAAGGGCCACAGCGACCTGTCGCTGGGCAACATCGTCGGTGCGAATGTCTTTAACCTTGTGCTGGTCAGCGGCATGTCGATCACGCTGGCACCCTTCACCATCCCGCAGAGCGCCACGCTGTTCGGCATCAATTCCAGCCTTGTGCTGGATCTGCCGGTCATGCTGGCTGTCATGCTGATCCTGACGGTCCCCGCCCTCGTCAAGGGCAAGCTGAACCGTGCCCAGGGTATCCTGCTCCTGGCGATCTACGCCGCCTTCTGCGCGGTGCAGTTTGCGCTGTAAAGAAAAAGGCTTCATCGCCCATGTGGACGTCCCCGCCGACGTGCGCCGCGCCTTTGCACAGCTCCCAACCGTCTACGGCAAGGAGACCCGCGCCGCCAACCCGGCGTTCGCTACCCAAAAGACAGAATAGAATTTCCATGCCCGGCATACACTTCCGCGAGGTGGTGTGTATGCTGGGCATTTTTGGTTTGTTTTTGCAGGCGGCGGCAGGGCATATTCTGTATCTGGCGCTGCATCTCGAAAGCGGGTCCTTCCCGCGTCCGCTCCCGCCGGACAGGGAGCGCGCGGCCTTTGCCGATCTGCAAAAGGGCGGGGCAGCCGCCGCACAGGCGCGGGATACGCTGATCCGCCACAATCTGCGGCTCGTCGCGCATATCTGCAAAAAATACTATGCCGGGAACAGCGCACAGGACGACATGATCTCCATCGGCACGATTGGGCTTATCAAGGCGGTGGATACCTTCGACCCCGCCAAGGGCAAACGCTTTGCCAGCTATGCGAGCAGATGTATTGAGAATGAGCTCCGCATGGATCTGCGGCGGGGGCGGCGGACGGGGGTGACGCTGTCGCTGCAGGAGCCGCTCGAGGCGGACGGGCAGCTGACGCTGGCGGACACCCTGCCCGATGAAGCCGACATGGAGGCCGGCTGCGAGAGCCGCGCCGACGCCGCCCGGCTGCGCGCTCTGGTGGACGCTCTGCCCGCCCGGGAACGCGCTATTATGCGGCAGCGGTATGGATTTGACGGTGCGCCCAAGACCCAGCAGCAGACGGCGCAGGCGCTGCACATCAGCCGCAGTTATGTTTCGCGGCTGGAAAAGCGCGCGCTCGAGTACCTGCGCGGCCGGTGGCCGGCGGAATGACAGGAACGGTGCAAAGAGGATGAAATCAACGAAAAAATGACGGGGGGGGGTACACGAAATGCCATTTGCGGCAAATGTGTGGCATGATGCGGCAGAACGCGCCACATATATGCCACACATTTGTAAACTGTCGAATCTATGACATAAATCGGAAAATACACGAAGCTGCCCGCTAAATGTGCCAGATTTGTAAACTGTTATGAAATAACCAGCAAAACTTGAAAAAATTTTCGGAAACTCATTGACATTTTGCTGACAAGCGGATACTATAGGAGTGTAGACATTTTTTAAAGCGAGGTATACCAACGTGCATCTGACAAAAAGCGAACAACAGATCATGGAAATTTTTTGGCAGGCGGATCACGCGATGGCACAGACGGAAGTCGTGAAAACCTGTGTTGACCGTAAATGGAAGGAACGCTCGATTTTTTCGATGCTGAACAGCCTGATGGAGAAGGGTGTTCTGCGGGAGGTTGGCTTCGTGCGCAGCGGTAAGACCTATGCCCGCACGTTTGAGCCTGCCATGTCCCACGCTGAGTACCTGGCCTCGGTCATTGCAGAGCAGCTGCCCGCGAAGCAGCTGCCCGAGCTGATCGCGGCCCTGATGCAGAAGGTGGAAACGACCCCTGCCATCCAGAAGGAAATGCGTGCCGCCCTGCGCGAAAACGCACAGTAATCAATGATTTGTTCAAAAAAGCACCGCCGACCCGTGACCCGGATCGGCGGTGCTCTTTATTAGGAAGGATGGCTCTGCCGGGGCGAACTTTTCGTTCGCCCGTTGGCCGTATGCGGCAGGGGCAAGGTGCCCGGGCGGATATGGAATCCGCCCCTACGCTGTAGGGGACGATGCCTGCATCGGTTCGGAGGGTCTGCGGCTGCCGCGTGTGCCCGGCGGGCAAACACAGCACCCCCAGCCGCCTTAAAAAGCGGGCAAATTACCCCAGGATCCCGCTGTTTTTGATCGCCTGTACGGCCTCGCCGATCTTCTCAACGGGCATCGTCAGGGCAAAACGGACGTAGCCCTCGCCGCTCGGGCCAAAGCTCGAGCCGGGGGTGCAGATGACGCCGGCCTTGTCGATCAGGGCTAGGCAGAATTCCATGCTCGTCTTGTATCCGGCGGGCACCGGGGCCCAGACAAACATGCTGCCGTGGCTGTCGGGCACATTCCAGCCGATGCCGCGCAGACCGCCGCACAGGGCGTCGCGGCGGCGCTGGTACTCGCCGCACTGGCGCTGCACGCCGTCCAGCGGGCCGGTCAGGGCAGCAATGGCGACCTTCTGAATGGGCAGGAACATACCGAAATCGATCTGGGTGCGCAGCTTTTTGCAGGCGGCGATGACATCGCGCCGCCCCACCAAAAAGCTGATGCGCGCGCCCGTGACGTTGAAGCTCTTGCTCAAAGAGAAGAACTCCACCGCGCATTCCCCGGCACCCGGCGTGTTGAAGATGCTGCCGCCGTGGGCACCGTCAAAGATAATATCGCTGTAGGCGTTGTCATGTACCAGCAGAATGTCGTACTTACGGCAGAAATCGACGATTTCGGCGTAGAGCTCCGGCGTGCCGATGCTGCCAACAGGGTTGGCGGGCAGGCTGACCAGCATGAGCTTGGCCCTGCGGGCCACGTCCTCCGGGATGGAGGTGACGTCGGGCAGGAAGTGGTTCTCTTTCGTCAGCTTGTAGTACCACGGCTCGGCACCGCCCAGCTTGGAGCCGGTCATAAAGACGGGGTAGCAGGGGTCGGGCAGCAGCACCAGATCGCCGTCGTTGCAGAGCGCCAGGCCCAGATGGCCGATACCGTCCTGGCTGCCGGAGAAGCTCATGACCTCGTCGGGGGTGATGGTGTCCACGTTAAAGCGGCGCTTGTAGTAGCCGCAGACAGCCTCCAGCATCTCGGGCAGGTCGCGCAGGCTGTACTTCCAGTTTTCGTTGTCCTGCGCGGCGTCGATGAGCGCCTGCTTCAGGTAGTCCGCCGGTGCAAAATCCGGCGTGCCGACGCTTAAATTGTAAAGATGACGGCCCTCGGCCTCCAACGCGACCTTTTTGTCGTTGAGCGCCGCGAAAATCTCCGGCCCGAACAGGTCCAGACGACGAGAAAACTCCATATCCCAAAACCTCGCTTATTGATGTAGCTTTATACAAAAAACGCACATTTTCTTGTATAAACATCCCCATTATACGCCGCCGCGCCAGCGCTTGCAAGGGGGTTATAAAAGAGGTATAATAAAAATTAAATTGAAATACAATAACTGAAATAA
>OLQD01000108.1_pt1 | contig 74392 bp, 58 predicted proteins | sample 1672841 | NCBI WGS metagenome assembly OLQD01 (sample SAMEA3136729, study PRJEB25190) | human gut metagenome | biome: human gut; feature: human-associated habitat; material: faeces | place: Austria | collected 2013 | reverse complement strand
TCTGGTCGCGCAGGGCGTCCCTCTGTGCCGTCCCCAGCGCGTTGACCGTGCTCCCAGCTGCCGCCGCCAGGGAACGCCTGGCTGCGGAAGGATTATTGAGCATATCGTTATTGAGGGCGCCCAGGAAATCCGTGACGGCCTGGTCTATGGAACCATGCCTGGCAGCATCCCAAAGCAGATTGGCGCCCGCCATGGAATTGGCCGTGTCCGCTACGCTGGCATAAACGTTATCTGTCTGTTCTTCCGCTTTCAGAACCACCTTATCTCCTTCCTGCACCAGATGGGCATTCTTGTAATAGGTGAGGAAAAGGCCTCCGACTGTCAGCGTATTTTCTCCCAGGTCAATCGTTCCGTCGCCGGTGAGTTCCATCAGCGTAAGTTCCATCGGATTGCCCGATTTCCAGGTGATATTGACATCCGGGATTGAGGTGACATGGAAAGAGGCGCCATCTTCAATGACAACGTCGCCGGAGGCCTCAATGAAGCTGGCGGTCATGTCGGCATCAGTATTCAAGGTGAAGGTGGTGGAGGACCCGCTGCTGAAGGAAGCGTTCTCTACGCTCAGAGTGGTATTGACCGCCGTCAGGGAGTTGTCGCTGGCCTGGATGGTCAGGTTGCCGCTGTTGACCAGATTACCGTAACTGAGACGGGCTCCGTCCACATCCGCCTTGCCCTGGAGAACCAGATTCCCTCCGCTGATTGTCAGACCGGTATCCGCGCCGGAGCTGCGCAAAACCTGCGTTCCCGCTCCGGAAACATCCAGCGTTCCTTCTCCCAGCGTTCCTTCATATGTATGCGTCTGACCGGAAGCCGCCTGAATTTGCAAAGTCTGCCCATTCAGTTCCAAGGAACCGGAGCCGTTCAGTCCGCCGGCAGAGCCGTCTGCCTCCAGGCTCAGGGAACCGTCCAGGTCCAGCACCACGCCGGAAAGCGTACTGTCCGCAGCCAGCCCCAAAGAGGCGCCTTCCGCAATAGCCAGCGTACCGGTTCCGGCAATTTCCGTATGGGAAAGGCCGTCGGTAGCGCCTGTCAGCGTCAATGTTCCGGAAGAAGCGATATCCAGCTTTCCGCCGTTGTCGCCGCCTGCCAGCGTCCGGGCCGTCGCGCGGCCTCCTACTCCAATCACCGCAGGAGAGTCCGCATCCGCGGAATTAAGATGCAGAGCTTCCACGTCAGCCGTACCGTTAAGCTGAAGCGTTCCTTCTTCCGCAATGATATCCCCGGCCAGCGTCACATTCCCGGACAGGGTGAGTTTGTTCGCTCCCGTTTTGACGAGGTCCGTGTTGGCCGCAGCACCGTTCAGGCCGCTGATGTCCCCGGCAAAAGAGGTATCCACTCCCGTGCCTTCATGGAAGAGGTTGTTTTGAAGTTCGATGCTTCCCTTATCCTCCGCCGTATTGGTGACGATCAGGTTGCCCGTGCCCGTCTGGCCCGGGCCAGTTCCCGGTGCGGTCAGGTTTTTGATCACCATGGAACCGTCCGACTGGACATAAAGGTCCTGGTCCACAATGACGGCCTGGTAGAAATTGAGGGACTGGTCCGTGACCGGATTGTCCGCGCTGCCCGTACCATCCACGGAAGACACGTAAACCAGATCCGTATCACCGGAGAGGACGATGCTGCCTCCGTTGACGCCCACGATGCCGAAGCCCAGCGCAGCAAAAAGCGGGTTAGCCGTCACGTGGCTCTTAAGCGTTTCAAGATCCTGTGCAAAACCGCCATTGGTCAGAAGTATCTCCAGATTTCCGCCCGCCGTTTTCATGGCATCCATAACGCTGGTGAGGTCCAGCGTAAGCGTGGAGCCGTCTCCAAAGGAGATGCTGCCCAGATTATCCCCCGTGCCCTCAAACTGAATCAGAAAGACCTCTCCCGAGAAGGGGTCTCCGGAAATATTGCCCGCTCCCACCGCAAGACTGCTGTCCGTGCCGTTCACCGTCCAGGTGGAACCCTGCTTGAGTCCGGTGAGCTGCGTTCCGGCAGAAGCGGTGACAACTGACCCCAGCCCGGCGGCATCCAGACCTCCCAGGGCAATATTGCCGGAATCGGCAACCGCATTGACATGGACCTTGTTTGTATCCGTTCCCGCGTAGCTCCCGGCGTTCGCCAGCGCTCCGGACTGAATAAGTATATTAGTGGCGGCGGCCGCTCCGGAAAGGTCCAGCGTGCCCTTGGCCAGCGTCAGCGTCCCCGTCAGGCCGTTGGCGCGGTCCCCCACTGCAAAAGAGCCGGAAGTGCTGACCGTAAGATTGCCTGCTCCGGCAATGGTTCCGGCCCAGGCGGCGTTGTCCCCGGTTCCGTCGCCCAGCTGGACAGAGGAATTCTGGGCAATATTCAACTCTCCCGTGGTCGTATTTGCCCCGGTAAGAACCAGCTTGTCGCTTCCCTGAACGCTCAGGGAGGCCGTATCAATCACATTCCCGGCATAAAGCAGGTTCCCTGCCGTACCCGTGTAATTGACGCGGTAGGTTCCGGCTCCTCCCAGGGAAACTGCCTTGATGAATTCGCCCGTATCCAGCGTGGCCGCCGCACCGCCGTTGCCAAAGGAAAGGATGGCATTCCCACGGCCGGAATGCACCGTTCCCGCAAAACCGGTGAGATCCCCCGTCAAAATGGCCGTCAGAGTCGGGTCTCCGGCCGCTGTTACTCCGAGGTTGGCCCCCGCCTCGCTCGTCAGGCTTCCCGCCAGAATCAGCGTCTGGTTGGAATTGCCGTTCAGCCATCCCCCAGCGGCCATCACATGGATATCGGCATTAACGGGATCGGCGGCGGAATTGACAAAAAAGCCGCGCCCATCCAGTTCCAGCCTGGCGCTGCCGATTGCAGCGGCATTGGCAAAGCCGACTTCATTCCACGCAGCGTTGGTGCCGTTGCCCGCCAGTCTCATGGTACCGGTAAAGTCGCTGTTGTCTCCGGTAACGGAATAGCGGCCGCCGCCGGGGAAGGTACCTCCTTCCTTCTTCCCGAGAACCAGCGTTCCGGCTCCGGTAATGCGGCCTGACAAAGTATCCGTATTTACGGAGTTATGGGCACGGTTGTCCTGTATCTGGAGAGTCGCGTTTTCAGCGATGGAAATGTTTCCGCTCCAGGTTCGCGTAACACTGTTGTCTCCGATGTTATAGAACAGAGTCCCTCCGCTTACGGTGATGGCGCCGGCAAAGGTTCCTCCTTGTATTGTATTGATAGTCAGCATGCCGTCTCCAAGCTTGACGATATCCTTGTCTCCCAGTTCCTGGGTGTATGTAGCCCAAGACACATGATTGCCGTTCGTATTCACTCGGATGGCATCCGTGCTGGCGGCTGAATTAATGAGCCCGGAAATATCCTGCGTGGCCCCCGTTCCATATGTGAAGGTGCCCCCTCCAAAAATAATCTTGTTGGCCGCTACCAGTCCCAGCGTTCCTTCCGTCGTGCCGACCGTATTCAACACCAGTTCCCCCCCGTTCAGCGTCACCGTACCGGTGCCCAGCCCCTGGACGGCATTGAGGTTGAGGGTGCCGGCCATAATGGTCGTGCCGCCGGAGAACGTATTTGTTCCAGTATTTTCAATGGTCAGCACCCCCTCTCCCCGTTTAATGAGGGACATCGGATCTGCTCCGTCCACAAGGGCCCCTGTTCCCGTGAACGTGTAGGCCGTTTCTCTATTGTTGACTGTAAGACGCGCGGAAGAAACATTCCCTTCTATGGTGACGGCAGAGGCGGATATGCCAGCCAGATCTTCAAAATTGGCGGATTTGGCGGCGTCATAAACGACTGACGTCCCATCCTTGTCCAGCCAGACGGCTGAACCTCCTGCCGCCGTCCAGATACCCGCATTTCCTCCGTTCCAGTTGAGGGCTTCTCCCAACGCCTTGACTCGCAGGTAAAGAGTGTTTCCGGACAACTCCAGGGCGTAGGTATAATCTTCGGAAAGGCCGCTGGAATCAAAAGAAAAATTGCTGGCCGTCAACGTACCGAAACTGCCCGCCGTAATCAGCCTGTAGTCATTTTCCATCGTCTGGTCCACCCCGCTGATCGCCAGAGTCAGCGTGCCTTCCGTATTAAAGGAGAGCGTGCCTCCCGACTGGACGATGGCGGAGCTGGAGGAATTCAGTCCCGTCAAATCCAGCGTCAGAACGGAAGACGGGGAAAGAGTCATATTGCCCGCAGAGGTAAGACGGGCTCCGGAGCCCATCGTAATGGAGTTGCCGAAGGTCACTCCGCCGGCAAGCCCGAAACTGAGCTCCCCAGAGGAAACCGTCAGCGCATTCGCAAATCCGGTGGAAGAACTGAGCGTGAGCTTGCCCGCTCCGCTCTTGGTAAAAGCACTGCGGCCGTCCAGCACCGTTGCGTTGGCAATAACGGCATCCGTCCCTTCTCCAGCGGAAATTTCGTCAAACCCGGAAATGGAGGCGTTTGTGAACATGTCCGCGCGCGTCACGCCGTTCAGGTTCAACACGCTTCTGGTAACCGTATCCCCCCGGCCCTGGCCGGAAAGAGTTGTCGTTCCGGTAAAAATGGCGTCATTGCCCGTAATGGTCACGTTGGCCAAAGCCGTAGTCAGGGCAGTGCCATTGACCTTCTGGCCGCCCGCATAAATGGAAGCATTATTGAACGTCCCTCCGCTGATGGAAAGATTGGCTTCCCCAATCGTCAACGCGGAACTGGTATTGTTGCGTTCCACATAAGTGCCCAGGGATATTTGAGCTCCATCAAATGTTCCGCCCGTAATTGTTATATTGGTGGAACCGATATTCCCGGTAAGGGCGGCGGTAGCGGTTCCGTTAATATAGGAGCCGCCCCAGATTTGTCCCGTATATGTCCCGGACTTGAAAGTCAAATTGGTGGAACCTGTAATATTCAACGTGCTCTCCCCCGTTTCCACCCAGCTTCCCCCCGCAATCATGGCCGCCACGGTGCCGCTGCCCAAGTCCAGCGTCATATTGGTATCCGCCAGGTTCCAGGCAGACGTGCTTAAACGGGCGCCCGCAAAGATTTTCTTGGTCCCGTCTCCGGAAAAAACAGCTCCCGTGATCGTTGTCGTCACGCCCTGCGAAAATAAACTCTGGGCAAAAGTCCCCCCGGTGATTTCTACGGAAGCGGACGAATGCTCCGCAATATTTGCGGCAGAATTTGAGGATGTCGCATCGGACAGGCCATATACATTCGCGTTGTACTGGCCTCCCGTAATGCTTAACCTGGCCGTACAGGCATTCGTTCCATCTCCCAATTGCACTTGGCCTCTTCCCAGAAGAGCGACGGAGCCGTTAAAAGTTCCCCCGTCCAAATTCAGGGCGACATTGCCGACGATGGTCGATTTCTGCCCCGCCCCGCGTGTCGTTCCAGCCGTTACCAGCTGGGCGAAGGTCCCGCCGTCAATGGTGAATGTCACGTCCCCCGTGTGGCGGAAGGATTCCTGCCCCAGCCCTATGCACCAGCTGGAACTGGGGTTGGAGACCGAAATACCGGCCCATTCCCCGCCATGAATGTTGACGGAATATGTCCCCGTCGTACGGTAGGCATCATTCTTGTTGCCATCCCCCACCAGGGAAAAACCATTAATCGTGCCGGCATTCCGGTCTACATTGAGGGTAATGTCGGCGGACACAATCCGGTCCTGGTTGCTCCACCCCATCAACTGGGCATTTGTATTCAGCAGGGATGTTCCTTCCCCAATATTGATTACAAAGGAATTGGTTCCTCCGATGGTAACGCCGGAGGCAATGCCCGCAACATTCCATAATTGCAGTTTTGTATAGGTTCCTCCCTCCAGATTGAGAACCCGGTTATAGCCGTCTTCATAGGTCCCGCTTGCCGTAATGTTTGTTAGATAAATATCGCCGGGAGAATCCGCCTGAGTCACGGGATCCCCTTCCGGAGGCGTAATCGTGTATTGGCCGTCGGCAAAGGAAATCGTCGTCTCTCCATTGCCCGTCAACGTATAATCAGACCATGACGGAGAAATGAAACAGGCCAGAAGAGCGGATAAAAGAACCAGGGGCAAGCGCGGTCGCATAACACTATAACGTATTGATAATAAATAAAATTATTTACAAGACTATATACTTGTTAATAGTTAGCGGATTTGAAATCCGGAGTCAATGACAATTTTTGAGGCCAAGCCCTTTAGGAGCATGGAACGGCCTGAAAGGGGAAAGAGAGAAAACGGGGGTGTCCGTTTCAAGAATCGGCATTATTAATATTTTAATCATTATCTGGACTCATTTATATCATTTACGGATTTCAAATCCGTCCGGTTATTTAACCTGTTTCTCCCAGCAAGCGAATCCCGCATGCAGGAAAAAATGATTTCTTGTCTTGCATTCCCATGGGAGTGCCTGTATAAGCCTCCACGTCCCCGCCGCAAGGCAGGGACGGCATCCAAGGTTATGGAGCGGTAGCTCAGTTCGGTTAGAGCGCCAGCCTGTCACGCTGGAGGTCGCGGGTTCGAGCCCCGTCCGCTTCGCCACCTTGTTTAGGAAAAACAGCCGCCTTCGGGCGGCTTTTTTGCGTCCAGAAAACCTGAATCCCGGAAAACAGGCTGCCCCCCGGGAATGTTTTACTGGAAAAAGGGGCCGGACCCCGGTAGAATGGGGGCCAGCATTACAATCATGAGCATACTTTCGGACCGTCTTTCCGAGGAAATACTGCAAGCCCGCCAGCGCGTCTACACCGTTGGCGAACCGACTCCTCTCCAGCGATTGAATCTGCCGGGCATCAAGGCCCCGGTATACGCCAAAAGGGAGGATCTGGGGCCCATCCGGGCTTATAAGTGGCGCGGAGCGTTTAATTGCATGGCCGCATTGAGCCAGGAAGCCCGTGACAAAGGCATTGTGGCGGCTTCCGCCGGCAATCACGCCCAGGGCGTGGCGCTGGCGGCCAGAGTGCTGAACTGCCATGCCACCATTTTCATGCCGCGCTCCACGCCGGAAGTGAAGCAGACGGAAGTGCGCCGCCACGGCGGCAGGCATGTGAAGATCATGCTCCATGGGGACTGCTATGACGAGACGGCCGCAGCCGCCCATGAATACACGGAAACCCACGGCTGCACTTTTGTCCATCCTTATGACGACCTGGTGACCATGGCCGGACAGGGAACGCTGGCGGACGAAGTGGTGATGAGCGGAGAAGGCCCTTTTGACCGCGCGTACGTCGCCATCGGCGGCGGTGGACTAGCCGCCTCCGTGGCGTGCTGGCTGAAAAAATTCTGGCCCCACATCAAGGTCATCGGCGTGGAAGGCATCGACCAGGCGTCCATGAAAACTTCCATTGAGCAGGGACGCCGGGTGAATCTGGATTACGTGGATGTCTTCTGCGACGGCACAGCCGTCCACATCCCCGGAGAATTAACCTATCCCCTTTGCCGGGAACTGGTTGACGAGTTCGTGACCGTGACCAATAATGAGGTCTGCCAGGCCATCCGGGCCATGTGGGAATCCTCCCGCGTCGTGCCGGAACCATCCGGAGCCATGAGCCTGGCAGGATTCCTGAAACAATGGAACCGGGGCGAAGTAAAGCCGGAGGAAAAGAGCTTCGTGGTCATTTCCGGAGCCAATATGGATTTCACCCACCTTACCCAGATTGCCCGGCAGGCGGGCATCGGCAACCATGAAACGCGCTATCTGCGCATTTCCATGGATTCCAAGCGCGGACAGGTGCTTAAATACCTGCGCCACATTCCGCAGGATACGACGCTGGTGGATGTGCAATACGGCAAAACGGAGGGAAACACCCAGCACCCCGTGTTCGGCATTGCCGCTTCCGATGAAGACCTGGATACCATCCGCACGACACTGAAAAAGAAAGGAATCGAATTCGAAGACATCAGCGAGGACGACGACGTGCGCTTCCGCATGATTCACTACCAGCCGGAACTGTGTCAACACCCCCTGTTCGTCCACATTGAATTTCCGGAACGCGCCGGCGCCTTCCTTGACTTCATGGAACGCATCGCGGATCTGGCTTCCCTCTGTTATTTCAACTATACCTACACCGGGGAACGCGTAGGCCGCGCCCTGGTGGGCATGGAATTTGATACAGCGGAAGACCGGGAAACCATCCGGAAACGCATGAGCGCCTTTTCCAAAAACATTATCAGGTCCATTCGGGAAATTTCCCCCGAGGCTTTCCAGAGGATCATGGGAAGCAGACAGTTGACAGGCAATCATTGACAGCCCATCATCCAGGGAGCTTGAGAAAGATTGGCTCCCTGTTTTTCATGACCGCTTTTTTCTCCCATGATTCCCCCCGTCATCCTGGCCTCCCAATCGCCCCGGCGGCGTGAATTGCTGGAGAAAACCGGCATTCCTTTTTCCATTATTGTCCGGGGCACGGAAGAGCTGAAAGAGGCTTCCATGCCCCCGCAGGAACTTTGCCTGCACAATGCCGCCGCCAAGGCGGAAGCCGTGTTCCGGGAACATCCGGATTCCACCGTCATCGGCGCGGATACGCTCGTTTTTCTGGAAGGCTTTCCTCTTGGCAAGCCGGAAGATGAAGAAGAAGCCCGGTCCATGCTCCGGAAGCTGTCCGGACGCACGCACCATGTCTGCACGGCGGTTGCCATCCGTTCCCCGCTGGGCGTGAAAAACCTGGCCGTGCTGACGGAAGTAACGTTCCGGGAGCTGACGGAAAAAGACATCCGCCATTACATGGAACTGGTGGACGTGATGGACAAGGCCGGCTCTTACGCGTTCCAGGAACACGGGGAGATGATTATTTCCTCCGTGCGCGGGGATACGGACAACGTCATCGGACTGCCTGTCAGGGATGTGATGAAATGCCTGAACGGCCTGGGATACCGGGCTTGACCCGTCCAGGAATCCGGATACTGTCTCCGGAAGAAAAAACGCTTCCCGCCCCGGAACGGCCTTCGGAATGCAAGGCAAAGCCCCAGGCTTCAGGAACAGGGTATTACCTGTCTGCCAGGAATGACTCCAGTTTATTGTAAAAGGCCACAGGAAGCACGGCTTCCAGCAAGGTCCCTTCCTCTACATATTCCGTAGAGAAAACCTTGCCTTCACTATGCATGGCGGCCACCAGGTCGCTGCGGGTATAGGGAATCAGGAACCGGGCGCGCCGGACACGGCTTTCCAGCATTTCCACGCAGGCATTCAGCAGGTCTCCCTCACCATTCCCTTCTTTCACGGACATGGGAACCACCCTGCCGCTGAAATGAGGCGCCAGCAGCGTTTCCAGGGCCCCGCGCCGTTCTTCCGGCACCAGGTCCACCTTGTTTAGAACCACGATCATGGGCTTGTCACCCGCACCCAGTTCATTGAGAACCTCCAGAGTCGTTTCATAATGGCGCACGGCTTCCGGATCGGAAGCGTCCACCACCTGAATCAGGAAATCCGCCAGAACGGCTTCCTCCAGCGTGGACTTGAACGCTTCCACCAGACGGTGCGGAAGGTTGCGGATGAAGCCCACGGTATCCGTCAACAGCAGCGGCTGCCCATGGGGAAGCTCTATCTTCCGCGTTGTGGTGTCCAGCGTGGCAAAAAGCATATCCCTGGCCATGACTTCAGACCCGGACACCAGGGACAGGAGGGAGGATTTTCCGGCATTGGTATAACCTACAATGGCGGCCGTGGCGACAGCCTGGCGCTCCCGTTCCTTGCGCTGCGTGGCACGCTGACGGGTCACCAGGACCAGTTCCCTTTGAATAGCCTCAATTCTGGCGCGCGCCAGACGACGGTCCACTTCAATCTGCTTTTCCCCTTCCCCCCTGGCGGCTCCGCCGCCTCCCTTGCCGCCGCCGGAGCCCCCGCCCTGGCGGTCCAGGTGGTTCCACATGCGGGCCATGCGCGGCAGGGAATACTGCATGCGGGCCAGTTCCACCTGCAGGGTGGCTTCCCGTGTCCGGGCGCGCCTGGCAAAGATGTCCAGAATGACCTCTTCACGGTCAATGACGCATTCGTCAACAAGCCGTTCCCATTCCCTCTGCTGGGAAGGGGAGAGCATATTGTCAAAAACAACGCAATCCGCCCGGCAATCCAGTGCCAGCTGCTTCACTTCCTGCGCCTTTCCGGTGCCGCACAGGAATTTGGCGTGCATGTCCCTGGACTTGATGAGGTGCTTCCCTGCGATGCCGATGCCGAGATTGGAGACAAGGTCTTCCAGCTCATCCAGCATGGCCTGTTTTTCCCCAGCCTCGGAGGGATCGAAGTAAATGGAAACGAGCATGGCCCGTTCCACCATTTCCGGTTTTTCGCGGATTTCAAACATATAGGAAACTTAACGGAATTGCTTGCTGGAGGTAGGCTGGTAATCCTTCAGAGCGAAGTCCGCGGGCTTATGACAATCACAACTGCATGAAGAGAGGAAGCCGGCCACGCATGCCAGCGTCAGAAAGCTGATCAGTCTCATGCGGCTATGAGACCCGCACGAAGTACCCTAGGCAAGCAAATTTTACTTCATCACCATTACTTTTCTCCAAATCTGGAACAAAGGCATTTGCCCGGACGGTTTTCCTTTTTTCCAGCCCGTGGGCAGCCAGCAAAGCACGCGGCGGGGGCAGAAACCTGCCGGCGGCAGCAATCCGCCGCCTTTCAAGGGACTTTATTCCCTTCCTGAATCAACTTGATTTTCCATCGTCTCCCGGCAGCCCTTCCTCCGCCTCCAGACTGTTCATCCATAAATTCCATTTTTCAATGAAAGAGCGGTCCATCTGAAGCAATGCTTTTTCCTGCTGTGCGGCGGAAATGGTTCCCGTCAGCCTGCCAAAAATAAGCAAAGGCTTGGAATACGTATCCGCCAGGGAAGAAAATTCCGCAGGCTGCTTCTGGCGGCATTCCCGCGCCAGAGCATGCAGGGAGTTGAACGTAAGCTCGTTCCAACTGACCTGGTACGCACCGCTTCCTTCCCGGCTGTCCTGAGGCTCCACGGTCAGCAGATGCCCCTTCATTCCTTTCAGGCGCACCCTGGAGCCATCTCTGAGCACCAGAGTTTTCCCCGGTTTCTTTTCCAGCAGTGCGGGCAAAAGTCTCTCCATGCGGGAGAACAATGGAAGCATCTGGTCCGTCATTTCCCGGCGCATGGCCAGGCGGGCTTTCACCGCAGGAGAGGAAATGACTTTTTCCGCCTCTCCATAAACAGTGGAAACTTTCTCATAATCACCGGTTTCCTTCATGATGCCCTCCCCTTCCCGGCAGACGTCTTCATAACTTCTGGATTGGGCGGCCAGCAGAATTTCCCTCCTCTTTTCCTCCTCCAGTTTTTTTTGCCTCTCTTCCGCCTTTTTCCTTTCAGACGCCTTCACGGCTTCCGCAGCCTCCCAGTCCCGCGCAGCCTGGTACTGCATCCTCAAATGATCCAGTATTCCTTCCAGCGCGGCATAAGCCGGAGACATGGAAGGAACTTCCCCGCTGACCATCTGTTCCCGCAGGAAATCCGCCGCGGACCGTTTGGCCTCTACTTCAGCCACCGTTTTTTCCAGCATGTCCTGAAGACGTTTCAAGCGCGCGTACTGGTCCGTATACCTCTCCAGGTTGCTGAGCCACGCGGAAGCCAGCTCACGGACGTTCCTGTCCCGGTCATCCGCCGCATCAGCGGCCACCCGGTCCAGAAAGCCGCCGTATTCCGTCCATCTCCCGGCAAAGTACCAGGATTTCAGCGCCATGCCCACATAATAATGCACGGCCAGGTCAGAATTGGAGCGCAGCCCCGGCATCCGGGAAGACCAGTCCGCGGAGCTCAGGTACATGACCAGGTTGCCAATATCCCTGGAACGTTCCAGTTCCTCAGGGTCCCCGCAGGCTTCCATTTTTCTGCCCAGTTCTTCCAGACGCTCCACCCCTTCCGGGAACTGGCCGCGCACCCACATGCACAGAACCTGGTTCAAACCGGCCCAAAGGGATGTGGACAGGGGGCAGTCCGGTTGAGCCGCCAAATCGCCGAACATGGCGGCGGCTTTCACCAGATCCCCCCGGTTCAGGGATTCCTGGGCTTCGTTAAACAGTTTGCCGAAGCGGATGCTGCGCTCCAGCCGCGATTCCGCCGCCCCCCTGTCTTCCAGGGCTGCTTCCGCCGCAGGAGAAATGGGCGAAGGCGGAGTTGCGGGAGCAGGAGCTCCCTCCTCCCGCCATTTCGTCCATCCCCAAACGCCCAACGCCAGCGCCACTATGAAAGCAATGGAGGAGGCAACGATGATGCGGCATTTCCTGCGCCGTGCGCGCCGGGCCTCCACCGCGCGCCGTTCCGCCCAGGTGAGACCGGATTCCTGCATGGCCCGGGCGTATTCCTCCTGCGCCTGTGCCACGGCATCCATCAATTCGGGATAGGAAGAGAACCTGTCTTCCTTGTCAAAAGCCATCAGCCTGTCCACAATGAAACAGGTCATTGGGGAAACGTCGTTCACCACCTGCTCCAGGCGAGGGAGATTTTTCTTGTTCTCCAGAAGAATATCGGAAGACTGGGAAGCGTCCACACGGGGAGGCGCACCTGCCAGCAAATGGTACATGGTAGCTCCCAAAGCGTACATGTCCGTACGGAAGTCCTCCTCTCCTCGCAACAGCGTTTCCGGCGCGGCGTAATAAGGAGTAACCCATATTTCCCGCTCCATGTCGGATTCACTATGAAGCAGGGACAGGCCGAAATCCACGATTTTGGCGGCTCCGTCGGGGGACAAAAGAACGTTGGCGGGCTTGATATCCCTGTGCATGAGGCCCGCATTCCATGCGGCGTCCAGCCCGCGCACGATATCCAGCGTCAGGCGCAGCACCCTGTCTTCCGGCACACGTTCCTCCGCAGCAATCAGGGCATCCAGGCCATTGCCCTCCACCAGCTCCATGGCAATGTAAAAAAGGCCCTGGTCACGTCCGACGGCATAAAGCTGCACCAGGTTTTCATGGGAAACCCGCGCCATGATCCGGGCCTCCCGTTCAAAACGTTCGCAGCGCAGGGCATCCCCGGCATAAGTATCATTCAGCACTTTCAGGGCCACTTCCCGCCCCAGAACGGCATCCTCCGCCCGGAACACCACGCTCATGCCGCCTTTTCCCAGTTTTCCGGTAATACGATAAGGCCCCATGCGCGTTTTTACACGCGTCAGCGCCTGGCAGCCCGGGCAAATGGCGTTGGCGTACGGAGGCAGCAGGGAAACATCCATGGGCTGTCCGCACGCCGGGCAATTGACGATGTTTTCTTGCTGGGGAATCATGAACGCAGGGCGGCGGAACGGGAATCAGAAAAAAGGAAGGAGGAATAACGGCGCGGATTGTCCGTCCCCCCTCCGAATATGAGCAGGGAGGGACCCCAGCCAGGGTCCCTCCCGCAAATTTGATTAATCCCGTCAGGAGAGAGCCGGAAGGGAAGCGGCGGCTACGGCCTGTCCGTGGCGCTTGGTCTTTTCATCCGGCACGCGGAGCTGGATCTTCAGCTCGGGGAATTCGGTGCGCAGCACTTCTTCCGCCTTGTCAATGATGATCTGGCCGCCGTCTCCGGAAGCCACACGGCCCAGGAAGAGCAGGTTGCGGATATCATAGAACCTGGCGTAATGGGCAATGGCATAGCCGAAGTGCACGCCGATGGTTTCATAAATCTTGCGGGCGCGTTCGTCGCCTTCCGCCATGGCGGCCTGAACCTTTTTAAGCTGTTCCGGGAAGGGCATTCCTTCAAACTGGAAGCCGGCGCGGGGGGCCAGGCGGGCCACAGCCTGCTGGGAGAAGTAAAGGGCGCCTACGCCCATATCCTTGGACCATTCGTCCACTCCGCCTTCCTCCGAGTAGTCCACAGGGGCGAAAGCCAGTTCATTCAGCCAGGGCTTGATGTGGCCTTCCGGATCCACGTAGCCGGCGGCCTCGGAGGTGCCCATGGCCACGCCGAGCACGGCGTTATCGTTCATGCCCATGGCCCCTGCGAGGGCGGTGACTTCACCGTCATTCACCACTTCAAAGGGAATGTTGTTCCATTTTTCCTTCTGGAGGGTGCGGAATACCTTGCCGAGAGTCTTTTCAATGTCTTCCTGGCTGACGCCGCGGAACAGGGAGGAAGTGCGTACTTCACTGTTGATGATCACGCCGGCGGAGGATCCGCCGATGGCGTCCACCCGGGGGAGATGAGCGGCGGCGCGTTCCAGAGAATCCTGAATTCCGTCAATGTGATACTGGGGGTCCTTCTGGAAGTAAGGGTCCCAGACCACTTCCTCGGAATAAACCACTTCCCCATTCACCACGGCGGCGCATTTGCGGTCGGAACCGCCCAGGTCAAAACCAATGCGGCAGCCGTCCAGGTTGCGGCCCAGTGTCATGGAGCCGGAGTATTCCTCGGGAAGTTCTTCCACGGAAACCTTTTTCACTTCAATCGGGGAGCCGTAAATCTTCTTGCCGATGAAATCCCAGTCGAATTCGCGGATACCGCCTTTGCAATAGCGGGAGGCCAGCATGTCCGCAATAGCGTCATCCCCGGCGACGAGGATGATATTGCCACCCTTCTGCCACAGCAGGAATTTCACAATGCGCTCCACATAGGTCTCATTCAGGGCAATGTTTTCTCCGGTATGGGGAAGAAGCTTGCCGGACCAGCGGAAACAGGTCCCGTCATTGCGGGTCAGAGCGATATCCACTTGATGAGAAGCGGGATCGGCGGCGGCTTTGGCCTCAAAAGCTTGATTCCAAAGAACGGCCGGCACGAAGCCGGGGTCCAGCACAGGCGTGATTTTGGGTTGAATATTCATGGCGATAATCCGTTGGAAACGTAGCATACCCGCTTTTCCTTGAAAAGTATTCATTCCCTTTCCTGATGATTTTTTTTGCGGAATGAGGGGAGATAGCTCATTTTCTGCTGGAAAATCACCGTGTTTCCACTAAAGAGACAGGAGCTTTTCTTCCGGCGCGGTACTCTGGAAGGGCGGCCCATTCCACACATGCCTATTCCATGAATGAATTAACGGACCAGCTCATTACCCTGTTCTCTTCCATCCTGATTACCGTCATGTTCCTCGCCGTGGCGGTAAACATATTCCGCCGGAATCATGCGCCTGATACCCGGCATCCGCTGAAATGGCGTATTCCCGTAGGCCATCTGGACATGCTGGACATCGCCATGTGCGGCATCATTGTGCTTTACTTCAGCCTGGGGGCCCTGTTGGCGGCAGCCACGCCTCCGGGGGCTTCCGCTCCGCCCAGCACAACCAACATGGAGCTGGACAGCTACAAGGTTTTCAACGGAACATGCCTGAATCTCATTCTGGCCTTCGTCCTGCTGGTGCGCATGTTCCATACGGGCCGGATGGAGGCGCTGGGATTGAAAAAACATTCCCTGAAGGTCCTCCTCTACGCTCCGGCGGCAGGTTATCTGCTGGTGCTGGCCATCCACTTCCTGCTGGACAAGGCGGGCCTGTTCCAGTGGATTGAACACGCCACCAACGCCCCGGCCGAACAATCTATTGTTTCCGTGCTGAGGCACTCCAGCGACATTCCCCTGATCACGGTTATCTGCTTCAGCGCCGCCATCGCCGCCCCTCTGGTGGAGGAACTTATTTTCCGCGGTTATCTGTACCCGATCATGAAAAAATACACGGGCGTCTGGTTTGCCCTGATCACCACCTCCCTCCTCTTCGGCATCATCCACGTCAGCCTGGTTCCGTTCATCCCCCTGGCAATCTTCGGAGCCGTACTGGTGCTGCTGTACGAATACACGGGCAGCATCTGGACGCCCATCATCGCCCATTGCATTTTCAACACCGCCACTCTCATCAACATTCTGTATCCCGGCATCCTTCTTCCGTATGGAACCTGAGCCCAGCATCCGGCAGACGGGAGAGGATGCGCTGGTAGCCCGCCTCCTTCCCCTGATGCCTTCCAATCCGTCCCTGGAGACGGGGCCGGGAGACGATTGCGCCATAATCCGGGGGTCAGGAAACCGTCAGCTGCTCCTGAAAACGGACTGCGTGGTGGAAGGCATGCATTTCCTGCCCGGAACGGACCCGGAACTGATCGGGAGGAAGGCGCTGGCACGGGCCGTTTCAGATATAGGGGCCATGGGCGGCACGCCCCTTCACGCACTGGTGACCCTGTTCGTGCACGCAGACCGCCCCATCTCCCAGGTGGAAGGAATTTACCGCGGCATGGGGCGGCTGGCACGGCAGTTCGGCATCAGCATCGCCGGGGGGGAAAGCTCCGGCCTGCCCGCGGACGGGCTCATCATCAACGTGGCGCTGACCGGAGAAGTGGAGGCAGGCAAAGCCGTACTGCGCAGCACGGCGCGGTCGGGGGATCTGATTGCCGTAACGGGAACGCTCGGCGGCAGCTTCCCCACCGGCCACCATCTTTCCTTCATGCCGCGTGTCAGGGAAGGAGGCATCCTGGCTGCCTCCGGCGTAGCCACCTCCATGATGGATCTTTCCGACGGGCTGGGAACCGACCTCCCCCGGCTGGCGGCCGCCTCCGGGCTTGGGTTCCGTATTCATGAAGAGCTTCTTCCCGTGCGCCCGGGGTTCACTACGGCCCAGGCTGTAGGGGATGGGGAGGATTACGAATTGCTGGTGACCTTCCGTCCCGGCGACCGAGAACGGGCGGCACGACTGGCCGCGGAGCATTTTCCGGAAACTCCTCTCACCGTCATCGGGGAAATGGCTGCGGAAACAGCCTCCGCCCTTCCCCCAGGTTACAGGCACTTCAGCTAGCCCGTTAAGAACCGGGGGCAGAGCCACGCAAAACGCCTGCGGAATTATTCCGCCGCCTTTTCCTCCTCTTTCTCCCGCTGCATGTAAGGCAGGAGCTGTTCATACGCGTCTTTGCCCAGATAACGCTTGATGGAACGCTCCGGCGTTTTGAAAATGTCCACCAGGATCAGGCAGTCCAATACGTCGCCAAAATGCTTATCCACGCTGAAGGAAAGAATTTTGCCGTTCAATTTCAGATATTGGCGGAGCAATACGGGAATGCCCTTGCCATCCTCTTCTATATCAGCGACCAATTGGGACAGCCCCTGGGCATCTGCCAGCCCCAGAGGGAGGATGCATGATTCCGACCTCTTCAGGTCCGCTTTACGGGGCGGATTGTAGGCCCTCACCTCATTCACCAGCACGGGCTCCATTTCATGCGCCTTCAGATAGGAGACGATGAGGGCGCGGGAAAGGTTGGTGTAATCCCGGGAAATGCTGACCGTGCCGAACAGGTAGCGGTAATGGTGGTTGCGGGCCATGAACTGGCCGATGCCCTCCCAAATGAAACCGAGAGCCAGCGGCCTCTTCTGGTATTCCGGAACAATGAAGGCGCGCCCCATTTCCAGAGAGCGGTCCAGCACCCGCAGAGCGGCAGGGGAAAAGGAAAAGTATTCCCCGTTGTACAGCCCTTTCACACCGTAGCGGGCAAGGATTTTGTCCGTTTCCCCCATGCGGTAGGCGCCCACAATTTTCTGGTGCGTTCTGTCCCACAGGAACAGGTGCTTGTAATGGTTGTCGTATGTATCCAGGTCGCAGGCGTTGCCGGAACCTTCCCCTACCTGGCGGAAAGTATATTCCCGCAAACGCCCTATTTCAATAAGGATATTGGGGATTTGCAGGGCATCCGCTACGTACACGTCCCAATCTCCATTTTCCTGACGGGCATGCAGACACTCCGGGGGCAGCGCGTCGATTTCCGCCTGCATATCCTGCACGGAAACGGGGGAGGTCAGCGCGGCCATCTTCGCCTTCCGGTCCTTTTTGTGCACATGGGGGCGGCGGCTTTTTTCATAACTTTTGCCCAGCAGATAGGTGCGCAGGCGCAGATGGGAGACGATGGCCTCATCGGAATCATATTGTCCAAGCTGGCTGAACGGAATGGGCTTGCCTACCACAATGCGGTGTGTCCGGCGGCCGTCCCGACCCACTTCACGGGGAAGGAACGCCACGCGCGCCTTGCGGTTGATCAGGGAAATGCCCTGGAACAACAGGCTGTTGCGCCCCGGGAAATATACGGGCACCACCGTCGCTTTCGTCATGCGGATAATGGCGGCGATATTCGCGTTCCAGGGGTCGTCCGTCACCCTTTTGTGGGCCAGGGAAAAACTGGAGACCGTGCCGGCGGGGAAAATGCCCAGAACCCCGCCCTGCCGCAGCCAGGAAATCATCTTGCGCATGCCGGAAAGGTTTTTGCGCCGGGCGTTCTCATCCTCATACACGTCCACCTTGATGAGCCAGGGATCCAGCTCCCCGCACAGGGAAAGTTGCTCGTTGACCAGGATGCGGACATCCTCCCTTACGCGGGTAAGCAGCTCCCCGAACATAATGCCGTCCGACAAGCCGTGCGGATGATTGGCAACGACGACGACAGGCCCTTTCTTAGGAATATTTTCCAGATCCCCCGGGCGCAGCTGAAGCTTCAGATTCAAATGCCTGGAGGCAAGCTGAAAGAAATTTTCCTGAGAACCGGATTCCTTGTCGCGCACGATCTTGTCGTACGCCTTGTTCAGGCGTTCCAGGCCCAGCAGCTTTTCGGCGGACGCGGCCACCAGAGCAGGCAGACGCGTATTCTCGTCCAAAATGTCTCTGATGTCCACCATCTTCGGGTGTTTGAGCTGGGCCATGCCCCGCTGTATAACGGATTTACGGGAAAAAGTGAAACTCTTTTTGCAACGCCCTTCGGAACGCAGTCTTGATTTCCACAGGGCTCAAAGCTACAATTCAAACGGCTTTAGCCCCCATTTCCAACTCAGAAGACACTCATGCATCCAGCCATCGCCATTGACGGCCCCGCCGCCTCCGGAAAATCCACCGTCGCCAAGCTCATCGCGGACCGCCTCGGCTATACGTTCATCAACACCGGGGCCATGTACCGGGCCATTACCTGGTACATGCTGGAACAGGGCATCAACCCTGCGGACACGGCGGCCGTGCTGGAATCCCTGCCGTCCGTGCCCCTCTCCTTCGGCAAGGACGGCAGCCGATCCGTAGTTCTGTGCGGACAGCATGTGCTGGGCGAAGAACTCACGAGCCGGCAGGTCAACGACCACGTTTCCACCATTGCGGCCATCCCGGAAGTACGCGCCCTGCTGGTGGAACGGCAGCGGGAATATAACCGCCGGGAACCCGTCGTGATGGAAGGCAGGGACATAGGCACCGTGGTTTTTCCGGATACGCCGTTCAAGTACTTCGTCACCGCCTCCGAGGAAGTGAGGGCCGCGCGCCGCGCCGCGGAAGGACTGACGGACTCCATCGCGGAACGGGACCGCAAGGATTCCTCCCGCGCCACCGCCCCGCTGGCGCAGGCGCCTGACGCTCTTCTGGTGGATACGTCAGACATGACGATTGACCAGGTCGTCCGTTTCATCACCGACAACATCCAACAAAAACTCTCCTCCAGATGAACTCTTTCTACTGGGTTTTCTACACGCTCTTCAAAAGCATTTCCAAAGCCTTCTTCTCCTGGAAAGTCGTCAACCGGGAAAAACTCATCGAAGACGGCCCCGTGCTCATCGTCAGCAATCACCAGAGCTTTCTGGATCCGCCCATGCTGGGCATTTCCTATGAGGACGGCATCTATTTTTTCGCACGCAAGACGCTGTTCCAGGGCATTTTCAAATGGGCCCTGCCCCTCTGCCAGGCTATCCCCATTGACCAAGAAAACCCGGATGCCGCCAGCCTCAAGCACGTGATACGCCTGCTGAAATCCGGCAAGCGCGTACTCGTGTTTCCGGAAGGCTCCCGCACGCCGGATGGTGAAATCCATGACGGCATGGGCGGGATCGGCCTCATCCTGAGCAAAACGAAAGTTCCCGTGCAGCCCCTGCGCATCAGCGGTGCGTATGAAGCCTTTCCCATCGGCGCCCGGTTTCCCAGGCTCCGCCCCGTCACGGTCACGGTGGGAGACCCCATCCCCTTCACGCCGGCGGAACTCAACGCCAAAGGAAAAGATGCATACCAGCACCTGACGGACAAAATCATGGATGCCATCCGCTCCCTCCCTGCGGAATAACCCCTTTCCCGGCCCCATGATCTCCAGGCTGAAATTAATGGACTTCCGTTGCTACGGAAGCTTCTCCTGGCAGATTCCGCAGCAGGGGGCCATCATCCTGGGAAACAACGCCCGGGGAAAAACCAGCCTGCTGGAGGCCGTTTGCTTCCTGCTGCGCCTGCAATCCCCGCGCACGGCCCGGACCGGGCCGCTGGCCTCCCACGGAAAACAATCCTTCGGCATCCGCGGAGAACTTCCGGGACAAATCCGGCGCATCCTGTGGGCGCCGGACGCTCCGGACCTCCGCGTCAACGGAGAGCCTCGTAAAGACCAGCGCAGCTACCTGGCAGACAGCTATCCCGTGGTATGGATGGGGAATGACGACCTTTCCCTGGTGCAGGCCGGCGCGGACGCCCGCCGGAAATACATGGACTTTCTGGGCAGCCAGTGGCATCCAGGCTACAGACTGGCCCTGTTCAGCTACCGCCGGGCGCTGAAAACGCGCAATTACCTGCTCAAGCACAGGCACCGGGACAAACTCCAGCTGGACGCCTACACGCGGCAGCTGGCCCTGCACGGCACGGAACTGAGAAACCTGCGCGCCAATCTGCTGGCGCTTCTGGCGCCCCATATCGCCCTGGCCTACCGCAATATCGGCGGAAGGCAGGAACAGGTCTCCATCGCTTACCGTGCCTCGGAGGAAGGAGACCTGTATGAACGGCTGTGCGCCTCCATGGACCGGGACATTCGGTACGGGCAAACCCAGAACGGCCCCCACCGGGATGACCTGGACATCACGCTGAACGGCAGAAACGCCGCTCAATTCGCCTCCGAAGGGCAGCAGCGCACCACCGCCATCTCCATGAAGCTGGCGCAGTCCTCCCTCCTGACGGAAGAAACGGGACATACGCCCATCCACCTGATTGACGATGTTTTCGGGGAGCTGGACCCCACGCGCCGGATAGCCTTTCTGCAGTCGCTTCCAGCGGATGCGCAGAGCCTCATCACCACCACCCATCTGGACTGGCTGCACAATGCTCCGTGCCCCCTGCCAGCCTTCCGGCTGGAGGATGGCGCCCTTGCCCCCCTCTGAAAAAGCGCGGACAGAAACAACGGACAGGCGTCCGCCTGCGGCATTTCCGGGGCGCTACTCCTTCACCCATACGTTCAGGATTTCCACAATATACATCTTATGGAAATCCCCGGCGGCATACCACTCCGGCACAATAGATTTATCCAGAAAAGCTTCCGGGTTGAGAGGCTCCGCGTACAGCTTGCGGCACTCCAGCACCAGGCGCGCTTCCGTAAAACTTACATTGCCGTTCTCCGTCACGTATGGCGTCAGGCCGGAAGCGGCCACCTTGTCCGTATCCCGTCCGCTCGTTGTTCCGCACACGGTCAGAGCCTTATGGTACTCATGGCTGAAAAAGGAAAGCGTCAGCTCGTCCCCGGCCTCAATAAAACGGAAGGTATGGCGCTGGGGGCGGATAACTACAAACGCCACAGGCTTCTTCCACATGAACCCCAAACCGCCCCAACTGGCCGTCATCATGTTGAAATGCTCCGGAGAACCCGCCGTCACCAGCATCCAATCGTCCCCGATCAATTGTACGGCATTATCCTGAATCTCCTTTGGTTCAATCTTTTTCATCATCGTCTCCAACGTTCGTTCGTAAACTATCCTACACCCCTCCTCCCATATGTCAAAGCTGTGGAGAGGCCGGGATGACGCGGGAAAACAAATTCCGTCCCCGCCGGGAAGCTCCCTCCGTTTGGAGTTGCATTTCCGGAACGGCGGCCCTAGCATTTCCGGGATGAACCACACCGCGCTGGAAGACAAGCTGGGTTACCGTTTCAACAATCCGGATCTGCTCGTTCAGGCCCTTACCCACCCCAGCACGGACAGCAAACCGGAAACGCGCCGGGCGTATGAACGGCTGGAATTCCTGGGAGACGCCATCCTGCAGCTGGCCGTCACACAGTACCTTTACCACCACATGCCGCAATCCCCGGAAGGGGAACTAACCCAGCTACGCGCCCGGACCGTCAGCCGCGCCAATCTGGGCAAATACGGCTTTATCCTGGGGCTGGATAAACACATTGCCCTGGGAAAAGGGGAGGAACGGGCCGGCGGACGGGGCAAAAATTCCATCATCGCCAACACATTTGAATCCGTCTTCGGAGCCATGTCCCTGGATTCCGACTATGAAACGGCCAAGGCTGTAGCCCTGCGCGTCCTCCATGAAGCTCTGGATTCCGCGGCCAGCCATCCCAAGGAAATCAACCCCAAGGGGGAACTCCAGGCTATCCTTCAGGACATCCTGCCCGAAACTCCTTCCTATGAAACGGAAGAAAAAGGGCCGAGAGACGCCGAAAACCGTTTTGAATCCCGCGTTTTCTGGCATGGTCACGCCATTGGAGCCGGCTCCGGGGCCAGCAAGAGGAAGGCGGAAGTGGCCGCCGCCGCAGACGCCCTGGACGCCAGGGCATGGCTCCGCATGACCTTGTAACCGCCAAAGGGGGACGGGTGGCTATTTTGTCACCCTTAAGCCTTGGACACTCCTGTGGCTGGTTTGATAGACAGAAGCCGTCTCCGTGAGGAAGAACCTTCCCCGGAAGACCTTCTCACAGACAAACCAACCATAGAAAACAAATGAAGACCTATACTCTCCCCGTCATCGGCCTCATGACTCTCGGAGCCTCCGCCTTTGCCGCTGCCGCGCCCTCTACCGGAAACTCCCTGCCGGCCCGCGACAACTTTTCCGCCTGCAAATGGCTCGGCGACCGTTTCAAGTGGTTCAACTCGGAACGGGATCACAAAAATCCCTACATCCAGGAATTCAACGTTTCCCTCCGCATGCAGTACGGCCTGGACTGGATTGACCCGAACGGCGAAGGCCGCGTCATGGGTGAAAAGGAAGGCAACGGCCGCCGCTTCAACGATGAATGGCGCCGCTTCCGCGCCGGGTTCAACATGAAGTTTCTGAACAACTTCAAGCTCAACAACGTCTGGAACATCGGCGGCATGGACGGACTGGAAAGCTACAATGCGAAAACCAACACATGGGACACCTCCGACCTGACCTACTCCCTTTACGAACTGAATCTGGAATACAAGGGAGGCCCCGTCACCTATGCCATCGGCAAAATAAAGCCGCGCATCACCGGGGAATACCGAACGTCCTCCTCCGCCATTCTGACTATCGAACGCTCCATGCTGGTCAACCAGCTCCGCCCGGAAACCAATTACGGATTCCAGGTGAACAATTCCGACAAAAAGGACAAGCTCGGCTGGGCCGCAGGCGTCTGGCTGAACGGCAACGGAGGCACCGGAACCGGCACGTTCAACAACCGCATTGAACCCGCTTTCAACTCCCGGGACAACTGCTTCATCACCGGCACGCTGAGCTATGACACGTCCAACGACGTTTTCCTGAAGAAAAGCCGTCTGTGGCTGGATTACGCCCACAATTTCACCAAGTGGGGGGACGACGCCCAAAACAAGGCGTATGAAAAACTGACCGGTTACGGCTTTAAATCCAAATACCAGGGTACCGGAGCCAGGGACGTGGTAGCCCTGACCTGGGAAGGTTCCGAGGGGGATTTCTCCCTGATGACCGAAGTCATGGCCGGCTTCAACGTCATCGGCATGAAAGCGGGGGCTGAAAACGTCTTCGGCGTAACCGTCATGCCGTCTTACAAGTTCACCCCCCACTGGGAAGGAGTGGTCCGCTACCAGATGGCGGCGGGCAGCAACGCCGTAAAATGGGAAAAACGCTATACGCAGAACTCCACTTATTCCGGAACTTCCGACTGCATGCAGGCCCTGTACCTGGGCGTCAACTACTACATTTTCGAATGCAGCCCGAACATGGCCAAGATCATGGCGGGCATCGAATACGCCCATTCCAACGGCACGGACGCCAGCCGGCAGAAAGGCTTTACCGGATGGAGCTACAACATCGCCTTCCGCACCAACTTCTAAGTCTAAGAAAGTGAGGCGCGAAACCACGCATTAGGTTTCACGGGCAGGATAAACGATATGGAGTAAAATCCGGTTCATCCTGCCCTTTTTTCTTAAAATCACAATCGGATATCCGGAAATGTTTCCGATTTCAAAGAAATCAGCTTGGGCAGGGCCGTGTATTCACGGCCTTTTTTCATCAGGCCGCCGGCGCTCACCAGATTCTGGAGTTTTTCGTAAATCCTCAGCCTCAGGATTTCCTCTCCGCCCAGGGACATGTGCTTTGCCTTCATCACGACAACGGTACGCTGAAAAATGTCATTGAATTCCAGCACGCCCGCTTCATGAAGAATGAGAATAAGCTCATCAGTCACCAAATCCGGTGTCTTGCGCGAGGAACGTGATCTCCTATCCTCCAGCATGATGATAGGATATTATCATGACACATTTACAGCCGTCAAGTTGATAAAATTTGCGTCATTTTCCACCGGCATACGGCTCAAAAAGCACCAAAGGCGAAGGGGCCGACAGCGAATGAGGCCTGTTCCGGAAACCGGAAATGAGTTGCCGCCCCTTCTCTCCGGAGGACTTACTTATCCGGAAGAAGAAAAGATTCTCTGCAAGAAAAGGGAACGGGGAACACGTATTACCTGCAGCCCGGGCAGCAATACGGAGCTTTTTACAGAGATGAAAGGAAATAAACGGTCCATTTTCAGGTTATGTGCAGCCGCAGCGCTTTTTTTGAGCCTTTTTCCCCTGCAGGCCGGAGAATGCACGCTGATGAGCTATAACGTAAAGAACGGCACCGGCATGGACGGCAGGAGGGATTATGACCGCACGGCCCGGGTAATCGCGGAGGAAAAACCGGATGTCGCGGCCCTTCAGGAGCTGGACCAGGGGACAATCAGGAGCGGCGGCAGGGATACCCTGCAGGAATTGGCCGCAAGGACAACGTTGACGGGTACTTATGCCAAGGCCATTGATTATTCAGGCGGTTCCTATGGAGTAGGCATTTTATCCAGGGAAAAGCCTTTGAGCGTCAAACGGATTCCTTTGCCCGGCAGGGAGGAGGCCCGTGTACTGTTGATGGCCGAGTTCAGGGATTACTGGTTTTGCGCCACGCATTTGTCCCTGACCAGGGAAGACAGCAGCGCTTCCATTGATATGATTGCCGCGCTGGCCGCAAAATGCAGCAAGCCCTTTTTTATTGCAGGGGATTTCAATTTAACGCCGGATTCGGAGCCGATAACCCGGATGAAAAAATATTTCATCCTGCTGAGCGATCCGGCCCAAAAAACGTTTCCCGCCGGGCATCCGAAGGAATGCATTGATTACATCTGGATGTACAGGGGAAAAAAGACGGAGGCATTCCATGTGAAGGAACGCAGGGTAATTGAAGCTCCCGCCGCCTCCGACCACCGCCCGGTCAAGGTGACGGTCAGCTATTGACATGATGCTTCCGGCCCGTCAACGGGCAGCCCGCGGGGCATTGACGCCGCCCACCAGCAGCACGATTTCCCCCCTGGGGGGGCGTTCCGCAAATTCCGCCGCCAGCCGGGAGGCCGGACCACGATGGTAAGTTTCAAAGGTTTTCGTCAGTTCCCTGGCTACGCAGACGGGAATATCCGGATCCAACGCCGCCAGAGCCTGCACGGTTTTGACGATGCGATGGGGGGATTCATAAAAAATACTGGTATGGGAAGCTTCCACTGCCGTTTGGAGCACAGCGTTTTTTTTCCCGGATTTGACGGGCAGAAAGCCGCCGAAGAAGAATGCGTCCGTAGGCAGTCCGGACCCCACCAATGCCGTCACCACGGCGGATGGCCCGGGAAGGACGGTGAAGCTTACTCCCTTTTCCTTGAGGGTCTGAATGAGACGATAGCCCGGATCGCTCACGCCAGGCATGCCCGCATCACTGATCACGGCAAAGCTTTCTCCGCCGGCCGCGCGCGCCGCAATTTCCCCGGCACGCGGCTGCTCATTGTGGTCATGCATGCTTACCAGCGGTTTGCGGATTTCATAATGGGAAAGCAGAAGACCGGAATGGCGGGTGTCCTCACACGCAATGACATCCACCTTGCGCAGCACGTCCAGCGCCCGCAGGGTGATGTCCGCCCGGTTGCCGATCGGCACCGGAACAAAATAAACGCTGTATTCCACTTTCTCCATAAGCACAGATTTTCCTGAACCGGGCGGGATTAGCCATTGGTAAGGGTTTCCGCAATGGAAGTAGCCACCAGACGGGCCGCATAGGAAAGGGCATTCGTGCGGGCCGACTGAATGTTGCCCTGGTCAAAGAATTGACCTACTTCCTCCGCAGAGCCGGCATACAGGATTTCCTGCGTCCTGGCGTCCACCACACGGTATTTGACAGACAGGCGCAACCCAAGTTCCGTACTCTTGTAGGTGTCTTCCCGGCTGGATCGCAACTGGTCGAAGGTGATGGAGTACACTTCCCCCTCCACCCGGATATCCGCATCCGCGCCGGAGCTTAACCGGTAGGTACCGTCCCGCTGCAGCTCATCCGCCAAGGCGCCGGTCACCAGCGTGGCGGCACGGGGCTCCAAAGAGTTGTTGGCAAAAAGGCATACCTTGACGGTCTGGGCCAGTTCCAGCTTGGGCGGCTTGGTGCCGCCAAGCTGGTAGCCGCAAGAACCGGCCAGGAGGCAAAAAACGGGCAGGAAGAGTTTGAAAACGTTCCGGATACGGTTCATGAGGACGGAGAGTTCCTGTTATCTGCTGGTCACGCGCAGTTCTTTCAGGCGGGCCTTCGCCCTAGCGGCGGCGGCGGGATTGATGCTGCCTTTGGAGGCTACTTCCTGGTAGCAGAAGACGGCGGCATCCGCATCTTTCATCTTGGTCAGGTAGTATTCCGCCACTTCCAGCTGCTGGGCCACCAGCTCACGCTTCATGGCCGCCAGGTCGGCACGGGCGGCTCCCGCACGGGCGCTGTTGGGATAACGCTGAAGGTAGTCTTCATACGCTTCCTGAGCGCGGGCCACATTGACGTGGTTGCGGTCTCCGTCCGCAGCAGCCTGGCGATACAGGGTGGCTATCTGGAGCTGGGCCGTGGGGGCCAGCGGAGAGTTGGGGTAATTGTCCACCAGGTTCTGGTATGCCTCTATGGCCTCCTTCATCCGGCCGCGCGCGGCTAGGTAATTGCCCAGCACGTTCATGGCCTGCGGGGCGGTAGGGGCATACGGGGCGTTGTCACGCACATGCTTCAGCCATTCCGTGACGTTCGTGGGATCCATCCTGACGTCAAACATCCACAGCACGCGGTTGGTCAGCGCGCCGCTCGCAGCGCCAAAGGCCATTTCCTTCTGCCGGGACATGGCCTGCCTGTACAGGGGGCTGTCCGGGTGGCGGTCAATGAGTTTCTGGTACTGGTCAAACGCTTCCGCAGGTTCCTTGCGGGCCTCATAGAGTTCCGCCATTCTGAACCGGGCCTGGGGAGCTTCCCTGGAAAGGGGGTGTTTTTCCACCACGCGCCTGTATTTCTTGATGGCCCCGGAGAGATCATTCCTCGCTTCCTTTGCCCTGGCTTCCTGCATCAGGGCAATCGCCTGCTGATCCACCATGCGGACGGTTCCGGGAGGAGGAGGCGCTTCCGAAGAGCATTGGCACAGGGCCAGCGCCCCGGAAACGGCAGCCATCATGAGAAACAGTTTTTTCACATTCATGATTTTACAGCAGAAAAAGAGGGCGCGTCAATCCGGTGAACGCAGATTGACGCGCAAAAGGAGTTAATGGCCCTTGCCGTACACGGCTTCGGCATCAAAAACGACACCTCCGTCCGCTTCACGCAGCGTGACGCCCCCCCCCTGGGGCTGGGCTTTCAGTTCATCGCCGAACGGAACGGAACGGTAAAAGCAGGAGTGGTGCCCGGTGTGGCAGGCTCCGGCGCCGCACTGGTCCACCAGCACAATCAGGGCATCCTGGTCACAGTCAACCAGGATTTGCTTTACTTTTTGCACGTGGCCGCTGGTAGCGCCCTTATGCCAGATTTCCTGACGGCTGCGGGAATAGTAGACGGCTTCCCCCAGTTCCATGGTCATGCGCAGGGATTCCGCATTCATATAGGCCAGCATCAGCGGTTCATGGGTAATATGGTCCATGGCGAGGGCCGGAATCAGGCCGTTCTGGTCAAATTTGGGGGCGAATTCCACGCCTTTTTCCACATTCACCTTGCCGCGGTCGGCAAAGACAATCCGGGATGAGATGTCATTTTGTTCCATAACCGGCCCCCTTAGTACATGAAATATCCGACATATACCAATCTTTTCTGTTGCCCTGACGCAACGAAATGTTTTCATAGGAGCATATGGCATTTACGGCATCCCAAGCGTTCGACCTGCTGCGCACCGCCTTCTCCCGCAACCGGCTCCCCCATGCCCTGCTCATCGTGGGAGACGAGCACCAGGGAGCCTCCCGCCTGATCCTGCAACTGCTGGAGCTGATAAACGGCATCCGGGCAGACCATCTGGACAGTGTAAGGGACGAGTATTGCCGGCTGGTGCGCCCCAAGTCCAAGTCGCGCCGCATCCTGCGGGATGATATCCGCGCCGTGGAACCCTTTTTGCAACAGCGCGCGGCGGAGGGGAAATGGAAGATAGCCGTGTTCATGGATGCGGAGCGGATGAATGACGAGGCCGCCAACGCTTTCCTGAAAACCCTGGAGGAACCGCCCGGCCAGTGTCTGCTCATTTTGTCCACCTCCCAGCCGGACCAGCTTCTCCAGACAATTATTTCCCGCTGCGTGCGCGTCAATCTGCTGCAATCCGGAGAATTCAGGCTCACTCCTATTCAGGAGGCCCTGCTCCCGCACTGGCTGGAGACCTGCCGCAATCTGAATAATGACCTGGCCGCTCTGGCCTTCCGCAGCAGGTTCATGGACGTCATGGTGGAGGCCAAAGCCGCCATCACCAAAAACCTGAATCAGGCTCTGAAAGATGAAGCCAGGGAAGCAGCCCAGGGTACGGACACCTCCGACTGGGAGGCCCGCAATAAGGACGCGAACGCCGCCCAGATAGAGACGGAATATCTGGAACAGCGCAATCAGGCCCTGGAACTGCTCATCAGCTGGTTCGGCCAGGCAGCCCTGATTGCCTCCGGAGCCCCGGAAGTCGCTCCGATTCATCCGGAGGTGCGCACGCTGGCCGCCCAAATGCCCGTGAACGAATTGCTGAAGCGCATGGAGGCCCTCAACAGGCTCCGTGATGATTTGAATTTCAATATTCACGAAGCCCTGGCCCTGGATGTCCACCTGCTGGCGGCCGTCGGGTCCTGCTGACGGACAACCCCGCCTGTTACCGTCGGGCCGCGCACGGCATTGGAAAAGGCGCAGAAGGTCTCTATTCTTCCCTTTCCTTCTGGAGCAGGGGTGCCATGATTTCCTCATAGGCGCGGAATTTCTGCTCATATGTCAGCCGCGCCGCCGCCGGACTGGTGGAAGGCATTTGAATGACGGAAAGCGTTTCCCGAAGGAACAGTTCGGGAAAATACCGTTTAAGGTATTTATGGGAAGCGGTGCCGTTGCAGCAGACCACGCCGATGCCTGGGAAGCGATCCAGCAGGGCCGCAATGTCATTGGGCCGTTCCTGGGAGATGTGCTGGTCCAGGCTGCCGGGCCTGACGCCGGAGGCCACCACGTCCCACAGCCCCACCCCGCCCCGGTTGAGCAGGGACAGGCGTTCCCCATATGGCAGGGAAGGATCGAACCCCAGAAGGGACCCCATGATTTTCCAGAACGCGTTGCGGGGATGGGCGTAATACTGGGCCTGACGCAGGGATTCGTCTCCCGGCAGGGAACCGAGCACCAGCACGGAACAGTCCGGGGTGACGGAAGGAGGGAAGGAACATTTTTTCACGGCGGGAAACGGTCAGGGGTTCTGCATGCCGGAATGCCTGCGCACTTCCTTCATGCCCACTTCCTGCCGAAGCAGGGAGGACAGCCACGGGTGGCTTCCCACGGAGGAGGCCAGGTTGAACCGTTCCGGCCTGGTGATGCGCGTGAAAATGACGCGCCTGATCCGCGATTTGGGCACCGTCCTGGCTCCGTAACCGTCCGGAATGTTAGAGGACCAGAACGTTACCTGGTCCCCTCCATCCTTCACCAGGACGGTCAGATGGCCGGATTCCCGGCGCCCGATGCGGTCCGTCCAGAAAATTTTCATGAAGTCGCCGGGGCGGGCCTTCCTCCAGTCCTCAAAGTTGATGCCGGCTCCCAGCCTGTGCACCAGGACGGCCAGGCCGGGGCCATTGGCGTTCGCCCATCCCCACGGCCCTTCCCCGTCATGCTGGCCGAAGCGGGGGATGAGGGCCAGCCACGCGCGTTCGGAAATAACGGGCCGCGGCTGTGCAGAGTCCCATATCTGCAGGGATTTCAAAAGGAGCAGGTAGCAGGCGGAGGAACAGAAGGAGGGCGTGGCGTTACGGAGAAGAAAAACGGGACGGCGCGTGCGGGGGTCCCAGCGGCAGGCTTTCTCCGCAAGGGCCTGCATGGCTTCCCTGCTGGTTTCGTAGCCGCCGCCGTTCCGGAACTGGGAAAGTCCGGTCCGCAGGGCCTGGTACCAGGAAGCCGCCCCCGAAGGCACGGCGCTCCCCCGCCCCGTGGAAGAAAGGTCCGCAGCCGATGCTGCGGAGCACAGCAATCCAAGACAGCAAATTAATGTCAGGGCGTTCCTCATCCTTGCTCCGCAGGGTATACGGACTGTGGAAAATATCAAGGGCGGATTGCGTGCGGCACTGTACGAAAAGGAAAGAAGGCCATAGCCTTTTCCCCGGAATTCCTGTTGTTTTGTCTGGACTTATCGCCCGGCGTCCCGTACTGTGCGTCAGGTCACGCGCCGGGTATGCGGAGCGGAGAGGCAACGCACCTTGGGCGGACCTTGTTTCCGGCATTTATTTTTAACCACCACGGACCACATAGAGGCATCATACCATGGCAAAACGCGAAGATATCCGCAAAATCCTCATTATCGGCTCAGGCCCCATCATCATCGGCCAGGCCTGCGAGTTCGACTACTCCGGCACCCAGGCCTGCAAGGCCCTCCGCGCCGAAGGTTACGACGTCGTTCTGGTGAATTCCAACCCCGCCACCATCATGACGGACCCCGGCATGGCAGACCACACCTACATTGAGCCTCTGACCGTGGACCGCATCACGGCCGTGATTGAGAAGGAACGCCCGGATGCCCTGCTGCCCAACCTGGGCGGCCAGACGGCCCTGAACCTGGCTTCCAAGCTGCATGAGGAAGGCATCCTGAAACAGTACGGAGTGGAAGTCATCGGCGTGGATCTGGAAGCCATCGCCCGCGGCGAAGACCGCATCATTTTCAAGGAAACCATGGACAGGATCGGCGTGCCGGTCGCCAAGTCCGAACCCGTCTACTCCGTGGAGGAAGCTGAAAAGGTGGCCGCTGAACTGGGCTACCCGGTCGTGTTGCGCCCCGCCTACACCATGGGCGGCACGGGCGGCGGCATCGTTTACAACGTGGAGGAACTGCGCCAGGTAGTCCCCCGCGGCCTGGCCGCCTCCCTCATCAACCAGGTGCTGGTGGAAGAATGCGTGCTGGGATGGGAGGAACTGGAACTGGAAGTCGTCCGCGACGCCAAGGGACAAAAGATTACTGTTTGCTTTATTGAGAACGTGGATCCCATGGGCGTGCACACCGGAGACAGCTTCTGCGTGGCTCCCATGCTGACCGTTCCGCAGGAAGTGCAGGATAAACTTCAGGATTATTCCTACCGCATTCTGGACGCCATCGGCGTTACGGGAGGCACAAACGTGCAGTTCGCCCACAACCGGGAGGACAACCGCATCATCGTTATTGAAATCAACCCCCGTACATCCCGTTCCTCCGCCCTGGCTTCCAAGGCCACCGGCTTCCCTATCGCCTCCGTCTCCACCAAGCTGGCCTCCGGCGTCACGATGGACGAACTTCCCTACTGGCGCAAAGGCTCCCTGGAAAAATACGAACCTTACGGCGACTATGTGGTCGTGAAGTTCGCACGCTGGGCCTTTGAAAAATTCCCCAAGGCAGCCGACAAGCTGGGCACCCAGATGAAAGCCGTGGGAGAAGTAATGAGCATCGGACAGAATTTCAAGGAAGCTTTCCAGAAGGCCGTGCGCTCTCTGGAAATCGGACGCGCCGGCCTGGGCCGCGTGAAAAAGCTGGAAGCCCTCTCCACCCCGGAATTGCGTGAAAAAATCACGTACGGCAACAGCGAACGCTTCTTCCAGATTTACGAACTCCTGCGCCGCGGCGTAACCGTGGAGGAAATCGTGAAGCTGACCCGCATCACTCCGTATTTCATCGAACAGATGAAGGAACTGGCGGACTTTGACTTTTCCCTGGATGGGCAGAACTGGGATTCCCTTTCCGCGGAAACCCTGCGCCAGGCCAAGGAAATGGGCTTTTCCGACAAATACCTGGCCCAGATTTTCGGGGTGCCGGAAAAGGCCGTCCGCGCCCGCCGGCAGAAAGACGGCATCACGGCCACCTTCCGAATCGTGCCCGTCAGCGGCGTGGAACACGCGGAATACTACTACTCCACTTACAGCGGCGCGGCGGACGAAGTTCCCGTGAACGACAAGAAGAAAATCATGATTCTGGGCGGCGGCCCCAACCGCATCGGCCAGGGCATCGAATTCGACTATACCTGCGTGCATGCCGCCTTCACCCTGCGCGACCACGGGTATGAATCCATCATGGTGAACTGCAACCCGGAAACGGTTTCTACGGACTTTGACACGGCCAACAAGCTGTACTTTGAACCCGTGACCGTGGAAGACGTGCTGGCTATTTACGAGAAAGAAAAGCCGGAAGGCGTCATCGTCCAGTTCGGAGGTCAGACCCCGCTTAACATCGCCCAGGCCCTCAAAGACGCCGGCGTAAAAATCATGGGAACCCAACCGGAAGGCATCCGTCTGGCGGAAGACCGTGAATATTTCCGTGAACGCATGATCGCCCTGAATATCCGCCAGCCGGAAAGCGGCACGGCCCGTTCCCTGGAGGAGGCCGTGGAACTGGGGCGCCGCATCGGCTACCCGGTCATGGTGCGCCCCTCCTTTGTGCTGGGCGGCCGCGGCATGGAAGTCATTTACGATGAAGAAAACCTGAAGCGCTACGGCGTGGAGGCCATCCAGGTCAGCCCGGAATATCCCATGCTGATCGATCGTTTTCTGGACAATGCCATTGAGGCGGAAGTGGATGCTCTGGCCGACGGCACGGATACTTTTGTAGCCACGGTCATGGAACACATTGAGCTGGCCGGCATCCATTCCGGCGACTCTGCCTGCGCCATCCCTCCCGTGACAATCGCTCCCAAGCACATCCGCACCATTGAGGAACATGCCGCCAAAATTGCCCAGGACTTCCAGGTAAGGGGCATTCTGAACGTGCAGTTCGCCATCTGCAACGATGAGGTTTACATCATTGAGGCCAATCCCCGCGCCTCCCGCACGGTGCCGATCGTCTCCAAGGTAACGGGCATCTCCCTGGCGCGCTACGCCACGGAAATCATGCTGGGCAAGAAACTCAAGGAGCTGGGCCTGAAGTCGCGCGCCTGCCGTTTCATCGGCGTGAAGGAAGCTGTCTTCCCCTTCAACATGTTCCCGGAAGTGGACCCCGTACTGGGGCCGGAAATGCGCGCCACGGGTGAAGTCATGGGCATTGCGGACAACTTCGGCATGGCCTACTACAAGGCCCAGGAAGCTGCGGGCTGCATTCTGCCTACCGCCGGCAAGGTGCTCGTCACGGTTTCCGACCGGGATAAGAAGTTCATCGAACCCATCGCCCGGGACCTGATTTCCCTGGGCTTTACGATTGTCTCCACCGGCGGCACCGCAGAATACCTGCGCGGCCAGGGCGTGGAAACGGAAGTAGTCAACAAGCTGCATGAAGGCCGCCCGAACCTGGGCGACATGATCACGAACAAGCAGATCGACCTGATTATCAACACTCCGGTGGACCGCACCAGTATGATTGACGACTCCTTCATCCGCATGCAGTCCATCCAGAAGAAAATTCCGTACATGACTACCATCGCAGCCGCCAGAGCCACGGTGGAGGGCATCCGCTCCGCCCAGCACGTGAAGGTATCACCCCGTTCCCTCCAGGAATACCATTCCTGAACGGGAAATACTCCGGCTATTTCAATAAAACCCCGCATGCCTGAAACGCATGCGGGGTTTTATTCATCGTCCGGCAGACGGAGGATGTGAATCTCAAAAATCGCCCGTCCGCAGATTACCTCCTTGCCGCACTAATGCAGATCAAGCCCTTGCTATCTCTGCGCAAATCAATGTGGCATTATCCTGGTTGGGCGCGCCGTCGCGGTTAATGCCGTCCAGCACGGAACGCACCAGTTCCTCCGCGGAAAGCATGGACAAATACCGCATCCCTGCCGGCCCCAGGGAATCCAGATAAGGCCCCACTCCGTCACTGGCGACCAAAACACGGTCCCCCGGAAATAAGGGAAAGCATTCCTCCCGCAAATCCACCAAAGGAACTTCCTTCCCCATCAGGGCAGAAGTCAGGGAATGGCGGGCAGGATGGCTCAAAGCCTCCTCCCGGCTGATGATCCCTTCATCCGCCATGCGCTCCAATTCCGCGGAATATTGGTGCAGCTCATTAAGCAGAAACATTTTTTCTTCCCGGATAAGCAGCAGAAGGGAGTCCCCCACGCTGACCCACCTCAGCCCATCCGCCCCTATCCAGGCCGCTACCAGCGTCGTCCCCATCTCGTCATCCTCCCCTCTTTTCTTCCGGGCGGACCATACCTGTTCATTTGCAGCGGTCACTGCAGCTTTCATTCTCTCTCCGGGCAAACCGGATTTCCGCTCAAAAGCCCGCGAACAGCCTTCCACCGCCGCGCGGCTGGCCAATTCTCCGCCGGTATACCCACCCATGCCGTCCGCCAGCACCAGTACCAATGCGTCCTCTCCAGCCAGAATGGAGAAAGAATCCTGTTGGTTACTGCGGGCGCCCATAATCTGGTCCCCATGCAATCCGGAAACCAGAAAAGGCTCTTGGGAAAAAGTCTGATGCATCATGGCAGTAAATAATCGTAACATGGATGGCCTGCCTTAATAAAGCAAGAATAGCGAGAGAAAATAGCCATGCCTGAAGCCGCGGAATGATTATTTCCAGAGGAATGGAAACGTCAGCCTGCATGGCTGGAAAAACGCGAAGGGGACGCCCCGGCAGAAAGAACCCATGCAAAACCGGAATGATAAGCGGAAAAACAGCCATTGAATGCCCCAACCCGCAAGCGCTCCCAGCGCTCTCCGGAGTGTTGCGCCAGGGAACACTTTCCGCCCAAGAAGAAGAAAGGAAAGTTTTTACTGGCGGCAGGAAAAATAATTCTCTACCATATTTTCTGATTTTTTATTCCATGAGCCTTCATTCCGCCCCCTCCATCGTTTGGGAACTTTCCGGAGAGCCCTGTGAAACGCGGGATCAAGCCCTGTCCGGCATTAAAAATAACACGGAAGCTTTCATTATCTGCAGCCGTGGTGACGAATTCCTCCAGGCCACCTGCAATAGTCCGGAAAATTACCATTGCGAAATTTCGTTTGCCGGCGGAAAGGACAGGGAGCTTTACATGACGCCCAAAGACCTGGACTACTCCCGGCTCCATGACCTTTTTTCACGCTATGCGGCAGGGGAGGATCTTTCCCATCTCAAAAAGGAGTGGACTCTTGATGCCCACAAACCCGGCTATATTACCGCCATCGTTGTCGTTTTGGCAATCATTGCCGTCCTTGCCGTCATCATCTTCAGTTCCTGAACCGAAAAGAGGCCTTTCCTTTTCCGGAGGCCATGCATGAACGCCGCATCCTCAGCACTTCCCCAGATACACCACAGTTTCATTCGGAACCGTAACGCGCCCCTCCGTTTCAAACCGGTCAAACAGCTTTTCCAGGGCGTCCAGCCAGGAGAACCGCTCTTCTCCGCCCTCCGTCAAGGCATAGGAGGTGGACATCATGCGGCGGAGATACTGCTCCCGCGTGTAGGACAAATCATTTGGAAAGCGGAATATCTGGAAACGGTGGTTGAAAAACGCTCCAATGCTGTCCGTCAACTTCGCCAGCCCTCCGCTGAATCCATAAAAACACGGACAGTAAAGACGGTGGATATTTCCTTCCTCCCGGGCAATGGGACTGTCTTCCACCCTGGAGTTCCAAATCAGGGCAACCTTGCCTCCTCCGGACAGAATACGGCGGCATTCCCTCTTGAACGCGGCGGCGTCAAACCAGTGGAATGACTGCGCCGCCGTCACCAGATCCACCGAAGCTCCGGGAAGCCCGGTCCGCTCCGCCGTTCCCGCCACGGAATGAAAACGGGGAAAAGCGGACAGCCGTTTCTCCGCTTCCTTCCGCATGTCATCATTGGGCTCCACGCCATACACGGTCCAGCCGCGCTCCAGCATGGCGCGGGAAAGAATGCCCGTTCCGGAGCCCATATCCGCCAGACGGGGATTCTCCCGGCGGCTCTCCCGCGTCAGAAGCCCAACAACGGAGGCGGGATAATCGGGTCTGCCCTGGGCATAAGCCCGGGCTTTTCCAGTAAATCGGTCAGTATTATTCATTAGTTTTCAGGGTATGGTTTACTCCTTTTCTCCCGCTGTTCCAGCCTCAATGCCGTACCCGGCTCAAGAAAAGCCGCCATGCTGCGGGAGCCCGGGAAAAAACGGATTTGCCCGGTGACCGTCATGCAGAAAGGCATGCGGGAAAGATTGCGTTCCTTGCCCATTCCCCGGCAACATGGACGGAGCAGTCCCTACAGATGGCTTTACAAGTCCTTCATGAACTTTTAGTATCCGGCTCAGGCCCGCCTTTCCCGGATTGCGTCCTGACTACGGGAAAAACGAACATCTGCGGGTTCCATTTTTCAGACTGCGCCGCCCATGTTCGGATATTACAGACTTGCCTCCGCCGTCCCCCAGCTCCGCGTGGCTGAAGTGGACTACAATGTCGACCAACTTACGGAGGGATTCCGGAAAGCCGCAGAACAGCAGGCGGCGGCCGTCGTTTTCCCGGAACTGTGCATTACGGGCTATTCCTGCGGAGACCTTTTCTTCCAGCCGAACCTGAGGAAAGCAGCCCTGAACGGCCTGCTCCGCTTTACGGAAGCCACGGAAGGCTCCGGCACGATTGCCGTGGTGGGCCTGCCCTTCCTTCATGAAGACGCTCTGTATAATACGGCGGCGGTAGTGCAGTCCGGCCGCATTCTGGCTCTGGTACCCAAAACCGTGCTCCCCAACTACCGGGAATTCTACGAAAAGCGTCAATTCACATCCGGCAGGGAATTGGGTACAGGGGTGAAGAACGTCACAGTCAATGGGGTGCATATCCCGTTCGGGGCGGAAATCGTTTTTCATGAAGAATCTTCCCCCTTCAGTTTTGGCGTGGAAATATGCGAAGACCTGTGGAGCGTCATTCCCCCCAGTTCCAAACTGGCTCTTCTGGGTGCCAGAGCCATTCTCAACCCTTCCGCAGGAACGGAACTCACCGGTAAGGCCGCATACAGGAGGGAACTGGTCAGACAGCAGAGCGGCAGATGCCTCTGCGCCTATGTCCTTTCCTCCGCAGGTGTGCATGAATCCACCACAGACACCGTATTCGGCGGCCATTCCCTCATTGCGGACAACGGCAGGCCAGCAGCGGAGGGGGAACGGTTCTGCAGGGAAAGCACCCTCATCTTTGCGGACGTGGATTTTGAACGGCTGGAGGCGGCGCGCCTCTCTGAAAGCTCCTTCAATGACAGCAAATTCTTTTTCCCTGCCGGGAATGCCCTGCATCTGGCCCTGCCGGAACAGGTTCCCGGAGCGCCCGGCCTGGAATACGCATTCAACCCGGCACGGCCCTTTCTGCCTTCTCCGTCCCGCCGCCGGGAACGGTGTGAGGAAATCATCTCCATCCAAACGGCAGGTCTGGCCAAAAGAATGGAACATACCCGCGCGCAACGGCTCGTCATCGGCATCTCCGGCGGGCTGGACTCCACGCTGGCTCTGCTCATCTGCTCCCGCGCCTGCCGTGCGCTGAAGCGCCCTGCCTCGGACATTCTGGCCGTGACAATGCCCGGTTTCGGCACCACGGACAGAACCCATGACAATGCCGTAACCATGTGCCGCCTTCTGGGCGTGGAACTTCGTGAAATCCCCATCTCGGAATGCTGCCTCCGGCACTTCGCCGACATCGGGCACGATCCTGCCGAACGAACCACCACTTATGAAAACGTCCAGGCCCGCGAACGCACGCAAATTCTGATGGATTTGGCCAATAAAACCGGGGGGCTGGTCGTGGGAACAGGGGACTTGTCGGAAATTGCCCTGGGATGGAGCACCTACAATGGGGACCACATGTCCATGTACGCGGTCAACTGCTCCATTCCAAAAACGCTGATACGCTGCCTCATTGAACACATCGCGGAAGAATCATCCCCGGAACTGGCAGCCACCCTCACGGACATCAACAACACTCCCGTCAGCCCGGAACTCCTGCCGCCGTCGGACGACGGCACCATTGAACAGAAAACGGAAGATGTGCTTGGGCCTTACGACCTGCACGACTTTTTCCTCTTCCACTTCATTAAATACGGTGCGGAACCGGATAAAATCCTGCACCTGGCGGAACATGCCTTCCGCGGCGAATTTCAGCCGGACTTCATCCGCCGCTGCCTCGGCATCTTCATCCGCCGTTTCTTCCGTCAGCAATTCAAGCGCAGCTGCATGCCGGACGGCCCCAAGGTGGGCACCATTTCCCTTTCCCCGCGCGGGGACTGGCGCATGCCTTCCGACGCCTGCGGGACCGTGTGGGAAAAAGCCATCCCCCACTACTGAGACCTCCTATCCGGAAAGTTGCGGAGACGGCTTTTCCCGGAACCCGGCAAGGATGCCGAAGACCGCATCAATGCCCAGGGGCCAACTTCAGCCCGATAATGCCTATCAGCAGGAAGGATGCCGCCAGCATGCGCCAGATATTGGAAGAATCCCCGAACCACAGAATACCAACCAGGAACGTGCCCAACGCGCCAATGCCGGTCCACACCGCATAAGCGGTGCCGATGGGGATGTTCCGCTGGGCAAGCCACAAAAGAAAACCGCTCAGAACCATGCTGAAAACGGAGCAGGCGATGCAGGCGGCGAATTTGCCGGGCCCTGTGCCGGGCGTTTGAGAAAGTTTGAAACCCAGAGGCCATCCGATCTCGCAGAGACCGGCCAACACCAGATAAATCCAGGACATATATTGAAACGGGGAATCACCTTCCGCTCACCGGCCTTCCCAAATGGGAAAAGCTCCAAGGGCAACGGATGCCCTGCAGAATATCTGCCCGGCGTTTCCGATCAAGGCAATAATTTTTTATGAACCCGTATAAAATGGGATACACACTGTTTCACCGGCTTCGGAAAAATGGTTCTTTCAAACATGAAATCTACACAAAACATATTTACCATAAGTCATATACCTGTTCTTTTTAATTAAAAAACGGTCTTATTTCAAGCCTTCTCGAATATCCTTGAGCCGGAAGCCACCGCCCTGTGATATTGGTTCCGTTATGGCTATTCACTTACCGCCATCATTCTGACCGGAAGCATGGCTTCCACAGGAATCGCGGCTACTACATGGACAAGCGCCACCCCCGATCTCTCCCCCACATCCCAGTACCTGTGCACCGGATGGTCTTTCTGCCTGGGAGAAGCAGGGTCAAGGCTTATCACGACCAGCACGCCGCATTCCCAGCCAATGGATGCAGAAGTACGTCTAACGTCCATTGATTTCAATTTGAGAGAGGCCAGAAAGAACGGAACAGGCCTGCTCATCGTGCAACATTCAGGCGGTATCCAAACCATTATCGGCAAATCGGACAATACCATTTCTACAGGAAACTATGTTTCCGGAACATGGACTTTTACCAACGGGCCAATTTTAAACACAGGCACTACTTATTACGCCATGTTTGCTGAAACGGATCTGTCCGCCATCAGCATAGGAGACTGCTGGGACAACGATTTCTTCTCCATCAACGGTTCCCGGCGTATCGACAATTCCATGGATAACGCAGCCGGAACGGGGCCGTCTGTCAACCAGCTCGCTTTAGTCGGCTCCAATTGGCAAAAGGACTTTATTGCCCGTAACGATAACATGGTTCCCACAGGTCTTCAAATCCATACACAGGCCGTACCGGAACCGGCAAGCGCATTGCTGCTTGCGTTTGGCATGGCGCTTCTGCCCTTCAGACGCCGCAAATCTCCCACACTTTAATTACAACATCCATTTCCCATGAATCTGCACCTGTTATCCCTGGCAGCGTTGCTCCTGGCATCATACCTTCCGGCGCAGGCCACCGTACCGGCCCATTCCCCTTCCACAGCGTTCATCCGGAGCGGCCTCCCGATCGTTGATCTGGATCAATGGACAGAAGCCCAGGTAGTAGTCGACAAGGAAAAAGGAAAATACCTGGGACATCCAACGACGCTATTGCTGAAAGACGGAAAAACCATTCTGTGCGTTTATCCTAAAGGGCACGGCTCCGGGGAAATCATCCTGAAGAAATCCACGGACGGAGGCAAAACATGGAGCGAAAGGCTGCCAGTTCCAGAATCATGGAAAACCAGCAGGGAAGTACCCACACTATATGAAACGGAAGACTCCCGGGGCAAGCGCCGCATTCTGCTTTTCAGCGGCATTCAGGGGGGAAACAGAAACACAGCCCCCAGAAACCGGATGGCGGTCAGTGAAGACAACGGAACAACATGGTCCGAGCTGACCCCCATTCCCAACCAGGCCGGAGGCATTGTTGTCATGAGTGACCTGATTCCTCTAAAAACGGGAAAAGGGCATTATATGGCCTCCTACCATGCCAATGCCCGGGGCAAAGACGGACATGGAGAGTTTCACACCATTGAACAATATGTCACCTTTACGGAAGACGGTGGGCTGACCTGGACCTCCCCCCGGGTCATTTTCCCAGGGACAAGGGACATGCACCTGTGTGAGGGAGGTTTTGTCCGCAGCCCGGACGGAAAAACAATCGCGCTGCTGTTACGGGAAAACAGCAGGCACCATAACTCCCAGATCATGTTTTCCGAAGATGAAGGTAAAACATGGACTCCCCCCAAAGAACTGCCGGCAGCCCTGTGCGGAGACCGCCACCAGATTCTTCCCCTGCTTGACGGAAGGCTTCTGGTTCAATTCAGGGATGCTCCCCCGACCAGGAAGAAAGGGCAGGCCGCCAGCCCGACGGAAGAAGACTGGGTAGCATGGATAGGCCGGTGGGAAGACCTGAAAAACGGCACGGAAGGCTCATATAAAATCCGTTTTAAGGACAACCGCAACGGTTGGGACTGCGCCTACCCGGCCGCCGAACTATTGCCGGACCATACCCTGGTATGCACTACCTACGGACACTTTGACAAAGGGGAATTGCCATACATCCTCTCCGTCAGATTCAAAATCAGCGATACGGACAAGATGGTCAAACAATATGCGGGGAACAATCACCCCAAGATCAAAAATGACACAGGAGCGGGAGAAACCGTTTTTGACCCCAATGAGCCGGACTCCGTTAATCGCCTTCTGAAACGTCCCTGAACATCATATTCCTCCATGCTCCCGAAAAACGCGGAACGGAAAAAACACAACCGGCAAGACCGCTTGCCATCAGAAGTAACCAGAAAGTATGATTCCCCCATGGATACACAGCCTGGGGAAACGGCCCAGTCAAGAACCGTTGCCAAATTAAAGCACCGCCTCCGGTCCGGGCAATTCATAAACGCCATGCCCGGAGAACGAGAACTAAGCAAAGCGCTCGCCGCCGGCAGGGGAACCATCCGGAAAGCCCTCGCGCAACTGCAGGAAGAGGGCTTCATAGCGGCTCCGGATAAAAACAGGGCCAGGAAAATCATCAGGACTTCTACAAGCCCTGTGCAGCCTCTGCCCCTGCTGGAAAAACGCGTTTGCTTCCTCTCCTCCGTTCCTATCCGGGACATCCCCCAAAGCATTTGGGTGGAACTTTACCAACTGGAAAAAGCGTTGCGAATCGAAGGTATGGCGCTTCAGCTGGTTGAAGCCACATGGGCAGAAAAAAACAATCCGGACATGCGGCTGGAAAAACTGGAAACAGAACATCCCGGCTCCTGCTGGATACTCTACCGTACCACGGAAGAAGTACAACTGTGGTTTAAGCGGAAAAGCATCCCCTGCCTGGTCCGGGGAGTTTCCTACCCTTCCTCCAATCTGCCGTATCTGGATACGCATTGGGAAGTGCTGGCCGGTCACGCGGCCGGCTACCTGTACCAGAAAGGACACCGTCGGATCGCGCTCTGCATACCGGATTCCAAGCTGAGAGGCAACAGGCTCATGGAACAGGGGTTCCTCTCCTTCCAGGGGGAACATTATACCCCCTATGTCATCCGCATGCCGTCGGATGCCATTAAGGCAGCCCAGGAACTCAACCGAATTGACCTGGCGGATACGGGTATCACCGCCTTAATTTCTACCCGGAGCAGAATGCTGATATCCATCATCTCCTGGGCGGCCACCATGGCTAAAAGCATCCCGGAGGAAATAAGCCTGCTCAGCCTGGTTCATGAACCTTACCTGAACCATGTCACTCCCCCCATTACCTCCTACCGCTCCCCTGCAGAAAAAACGACGCGCAGGCTTATCCGGATGATTGAAGCCCTGCTGGAACATCGCCGTATCTCCAATAGCCTCATCCTCCCGGAGTTATGCCCCGGCCAATCCATCAGTACGTTGAATTCCCCCCCCTCCTGCCTTTGAATCCATCAAGTAATAAGGCCTGATCTGCCTTCTTCCATAACGCTCCGCTACGGAGGAAAGCATTCAATCTCCCCCTCCCGGAGACACCTCCGGAAGGGAAAAACGTATTAGCCAGCTTTCCTCTACTTGAGAACAGGAGCTTTTTTGCCGGGAGCCAGCCCTGTGTCTTCTCCGTCCGTCAGCCATTCCATGGTAATGGGAACAAACTTCAGCTTTTTAATATGCTCCTGGTTCTCCTCATAAAGCACCCCAACGATGCCGGGTTCCACCATGGCAAGGCTGGAATAGGCAAAACCGCCCTCGCCCAGCAATTTCTTCACCGGCCAGGTCTTGCCGTTGTCATAGCTCATGGCCACCTGTCCCTTAATGCGCCGGCCCGCACTGGGCCCGGAAAACAGAATGCGGCTTTTGCCGCCATAGGCAGGCTGGTCGCTCAGGGAATACGTCATCAGGGAATTCTGGGTACTGTCGCAAAACAGCTCCGGAGCGTCCTCCACCTGTCCCCAGGTCTCCCCGCCATCCTGGGACCACGCAATACGGCGGCAATTGCCTGCGCCCCAATGGCGCGCAACCATCACAACGCCGCCGTTATCCGTTTCCGCAATGGACGTCTCGTTCACCATGCCCTTCATATTGGCAGTCGGCTGGCCCAGCTTCCAGCTCTTGCCGCCGTCATCGCTGTAAATGCAGGAAATCACCCATTTGCCGAACGGCCCTTCATTCATCGGAATCACCAGGCGGCCCTTGTGGGCGCCGCTCTTCAGCTGGGTTCCCGCATTCGGGCCGGACGCCATAATATCCACTCCGGAAGGACGCTTGGTCGTCTTCGTGATCTCCTGCGGCTTCGTCCAGGAAGAACCTCCGTTCCTGCTCTGAATCATGAAATTGCGGATGCACTTTTCATCATCCCATCCGTCCGGGATATTGGGCTGCCGCTCCTTGACCCCGGCAGGGTAACGCTGGAATACGACAGTCACGGTCCTGGTTTTGGCATCATAAACGGGGCACGGATTATTGAACGTGGCGCCATGGGCCTTGGCTATCGCCCGGGGACGGGACCAGGTCTTCCCGCCATTCTTGCTGACGCTCATGATAATATCGTTCTCCCCCTGGTCGGTATTTTTGTACCGTCCTTCGGCGAATGCCAGAAGCTGGCCCTTGCCGATACTGAGCAGGGCGGGAATACGGATGGACGCATAGGGATTACCCTCCCCGGCGTTGAATACGGTCACAGCCCTGTCCGTAGGGAAATCGGTTTTCTCTTCCTGCCCGAACGCCGGCAATGCCACGGCGCATACGGCACTCATCAAACATTTGAATACGGAATTCATCATCCTCTTCACCTTATTCCATTTTCCCCTGCCGCACAACAACCATGTCATGCATGTGCGCCAAGACCAGAGGAAAAGGAGCATAAAGAGGAACGCGCGGCAGGAACGCGATACCGCCGCCGGGAAGCCCGGAAGGCTTCGGCCCAAAACTCAAGCCAGCAAGAAACGTGCCCATCCGAATACGGATCCCCGGAAAAGCGCCCGCCGGAACCGGGGAAAATATCCGGAAACGCGAAATTGGCTGAAAAAATCCCTGCCGCACCGCCAAAGACATTCCACACATCAACCGCCCGGCCTCTCTCCGGACAAACCGCTTGCCTATTTATTCATCAAGAGAAAAATGGTGAAAGAAGAAGAAAACGGAACCTGTATCTTGTAACATCGCAGAATCACCTGCTTCCCGTACTGTCATGAACCGAATCCTTCCATTACTATCCCTTCCCCTGCTGTCGCTCGCAGCGGTATTTGCCGCCAACACGCCGGAACACATCGGCAACGACCTCAAACTGTTCAAAGACTCCTCCTGCACCTCCCTGAAGCCGGATGTGAAAGACACCTCCGCCTTCCAGTCTGACGCGATGAAAGAACTCGCGGCCAAAATCCTGGCAGGCCATTACAAGCCGGACTACCTGTATGCCGAATACCGGGCCCTCCCCTCACCAAGCCAGACGGGGAAAAATCTCAGAATCGGAGATGGATTCAGCAAATACGACAACATGACGGGCGTCTATCTGGAAAAGGGGCGGCATGTCGTCCTGGTCGGCAAGACGGAGGGGCAGAAAATCAGCCTCCTGCTGCCAAACCTGATGCGCAAGCCGGCCGAAGGAGTGCAGCCCACAAAAGACCCCAACGGCTGGGGATTGCACAAAAAGCAGATTCCGCTCAAAGAAGGAATCAACATCATTGACGTGGAAACGCCCGCCAACGCCTATATCAGCTATTTCACCGAAGACGCCGGCAAGGCGCCGAAAATCCCCGTCCATTTCGTAACCGGCAAAGCCAACGGTTACTTTGACACCACCCGGGGCGACACCAACAAGGACTGGGTTCGCCTGCTTGACCAGGCCATCTCTCCAATCATGGATGCCCGGGGAAAATACATCCAGGTTGCCTACCCCGTAGAATTCCTGAAAAAATTCACCAAAGACCGCGGAACCGAACTCATCAACGCCTACGACAAGCTCATCGGCATCCAATACCAGCTGATGGGCCTGGATAAATACGGCAAAATCCCGGAAAACCGTGTCCTGGCCCGCGTGAACTTCAACTACTACATGTTCCGCGACGGAGACGGAGTCGCCTACCTCGGAAACGACGGGACAATGCGCATGGTAACCGACCCTGAAAACGTTCTCAAAGGCGATGCCTGCTGGGGATTCTCCCACGAAGTAGGACACGTCATGCAAATGCGCCCGATGACCTGGGGCGGCATGACAGAAGTCAGCAACAACATCTTTTCCCTGCAGGCCGCAGCCAAAACAGGCAATGAAAGCCGCCTGAAGCACCAGGGCAGCTACAACAAAGCGCGCAAGGAAATCATCGAAGGGAAAATCGCCTACCTGCAATCTAAGGATGTCTTCAACAAGCTGGTTCCCCTGTGGCAGCTCCATCTTTACTTTACCAAAAACGGATACCCCGACTTCTATCCTGACGTCATGGAATACCTGCGCAACAACGCGGGAAACTACGGAGGAAACGACACCGTCAAATACCAGTTCGAATTCGTCAAGGCATGCTGTGACGTCACAAAAACCGACCTGACAGACTTCTTTGAGAAATGGGGATTCTTCAAACCCGGAACATTCCACATCGGCGACTATGCCCAGTACGACTTTAACGTCACCCCCGAAATGGCGGCGGAAACGAAAAAATGGATTGCCGGCAAAGGCTACCCGAAACCTGAAACCGACATCACCGAACTAAGTGAGTAACGTGATTCGGCAATTCCGACGATTCCCTTTAATCATCAAATATGCTGCAAACGGATAAGAAAAACAGAAACCCAAGTTCAATTCTTTTAAAAGCATTTTTGATGACGGAAATTTATTAAAAATTTAAACTCCCGCACCAAAGGGTGGAATCAGAAATGATTCCACCCTTTTTCATTTCTACATCCATCTCCCCTATCCCCAGCCATACAGGGTACGACAAATGGCATGCCCCCCTAGATTAAATGTATTCCCCCATTTGATAGCCTATCCAAGAATTGATATAATTGGCATACGTCTCCTATTTTGGTCAAACATCCAAACAGGAGGTAAAACAAGATGCTTTTTGATGAACCGTTTTTAGCTGGTTTGTCATCCGTATAGCGATGGGAGGATAGCGTGTTTCCCTGATGGTCACAAACGTGGATGGCGTTTCCCTCCAGTATGGCAACAACTTCAAAAGAAAATCTCTGCAGTTTTCCTTTTTGAGTGAAGCGAGTTTATCCTTCAGGGGATATTACACGGATAAGTGTTCCTTATTGGTATGCAGCTCCAATCATGACCTCATCCTGTCGTAAAACACGAGATTCGTAAGCGATAAAATTCAATAACTATCAGTTATTTTTGCCGAGGAGGAAAATGAAACTATTCTTCGGATTCGATGACTTTTTCAAAGAAATTCTGAGGCATGATTCCTTTGTCTGATCCGGTTTCCTCGGCATTCAAAAACTTAAATCCGATATTTCTCAGGATTTTGCCCCCTCCATCATAGTGGGCGGCGAGACCTGCTCCGGGTTGTGTAAAATGAAGCAGGAAGTAAGATTCTCCCTTTTTGCCCTCCAAATCGAAAAATTCCACGATTGCGGTACGGTTATCAATGATTTTGTAAATATAGCTGCCTGCCTGTTTTTGATATTCGCAGGTGAAAGGAGAAACAAAAAGTACTTCTCCTTTCATGGGCAAATCTCCTCCTTGCGTCCAATCGGTCAGTTGATGCGATTCCAGCAATATCTTCTCAATGAAAAGCTGTTCTTCGTTAACCGGTAATCCTGTTTTTCCTTCCGTTGCATGGTGTTGAATATGATCAGTATTAAATTGCAGTGTTTTTCCTACGATGGATTGGGCAGGCTTTGAGGAAAACCGGCTGGAATCTTCTAAATCAGGAAACAGGAGTGAGTGGACTTCGGGAATATCTTTTCGCCGGAGCTGCGGCTTGTCGGTCTCCAGCATGAACATGACGTTGCCGATCAGTTTTTCCTCCCCGTTCGTATAAACGGCCATTCCTGAATCCGGCGTTGTAAAATGAAGCAAAATATGAAGATTGGGAGCATCCAGCCCATCATACTTCTGGAGAATGATCATCCCCTTGTCCTTGCTCAGTTTCTTGTAGGCATAATCTCCTGATTGGCCCAATCCGGCTGTCCACGCCGAGGATGATGTAAATTTCAACGTCCCTCGTATAAAATCCTCCCCGTCTTCTCCTTTCCTCCATCCGGAAAGTTTCTGGTAGTGCAATAACTGCTGACCAATGGAATAATTATTTTCCGATCTCATGGAAAGATAAGTGGACACGGGGGGGTTCGAAGACAAGGTTAAACGTGTTCCCATTAAAGACAAGGGAGCTTCTGGAACAGGATGCGGATTACCCTCTTGGTAAGGAATGGGCGGAGTATTGTTTGCTGACGGTGCCTGTATTGGAAGAATGACGGATTTTGTTTGTTTCTGCTCAATTGTACTGTCTGAATCACTACTTTTTCTTGTTCCAAAATAGAGGGGAACAGCTGCGATAAGTAAACAAACAATGATTATAGGCCAAACCCAGATGTAAGAACGCTTTTGTTTTCCTTCTTCAAGAAGGTACATTTTCCATTCCTCCGCTGATTGGAATCTATCCTCAATCTCCAGTCTGGTTGCTTTCCCAAGCGATGCCTTCAATGGCCTAGGATAGGAGTCCAGCTTTCCGTCCAATACGGACAAAAATGATCTTCCCAAGGCAAACAAATCCGACCAAGGACCAATGTTACCATCTCCCAAATATTGTTCGGGAGGAGAAAAGGCAGCCGAGGCCATCACGGTCATTGTCCTCGTCGGCAATCCTTCCAAAGCTGCACCAAAATCCAGAAGAACGGCAGAACCATCCTCCTTGACCATGATATTGGATGGTTTGATATCCCGGTGGAATACTTCCCGCAAATGCAGATAGGATAATATATCCAGAAGAGATAGGAGAAGCTTCTGAACCTGGTTCGGATCTTGTGAATGTTGAGCAAGCCATTGATCGAGTGTGCATCCTTCCGCAAACGCCATGACGATGTAGGCAGTTCCCAATGCCTGAAAGATATCATGAATACGGACAATTCCCGGATGATCCAAAGCGGCGACAATACGAGCCTCTCTGCAAAAGGAAGCAAGAGATCGGTTATAATCGTTTTCCTGTGATGAATCGGCAGGAATGACTTCCGCTCCATCTATATCTCTTTTACAAAGTCCAACCGGATAATGCTCCTTGAGGACTATTTCACGTCCAAGCTGCCGATCAATCGCCCAGTAGCTGATGCCGAATCCGCCTTGACCCAGTACACCCTTGATTTCATAGCTTCCCAGCAAAGTTCCGTTGGGAAGATGGCAACAAGACAATGGTGATGTTCCTCCCATAGGAAATGCTTATCCTGAAATCAAGATTGAGGAGGAAGAATGACTTTCCGTGTTTTTAGGGAATGAGTGGACGACGATTCTTCGTTGACAAGAGAGGAAATAGCCTGTGCCACCATATCGCCCAGAGATATTCCCTGCCGGGTTGCCTTGGCCTCAAGTTGAGCATAAAGTTCGGGAGAAAGTTTAACAGTAAGGGACAAGGAAGCATCTACCTGAACGCCGGGAATGGAACTGGGGGATGATGCTGATTGCCTGGTTGGCATCTGTACCATTACCCGCTCAATCAACTGTTGCTTCAAAGGAGGAATTGCCTTCTGGGACATCCAGTTGCGGACTGTAATTTCTGAAACTCCGCATTGATCCGCCATCCATTTGTAATCAAAACCATGGCTTTTGAGCCATTGTTTCACCTCGACCTTGAATGCGGATTGATCTCCCTCTTGCTTCATGCGAGGAAGTTTATCATAGTTTCGAAAGAAGACAAGGCATCTCTATTGGAGACATATTCTCTCTCTTAAAGAAGCGAATGGAGATGGCGGGCAACCAATTCTCCAAGAGAACAACCGGATTCCAGAGCTTTCCGGGACAATTTCGCATAATCGTCCAGAGATAATTCGAACTTGAAGCCATCTTCCCGGTTTCCTTCCACAAAGGTAACTGTCTTTTCAGAAGACTCAACCAGGCTCTTGAGACAATCAGAAAATCTTTTAGGAACACCTTTTTGAGACACCCATTGACGTACCGTACGTTCCGAAACACCGCAGAAAGAAGCAATGGAAGAACAATTCAATCCATTGTCTATCATCCATTTTTGAAATTCATTCGCAGACTGAGTACCTGTTCTATGTGTCTTCATGGCGTTACTATGCCACAAGTTTCACCCCAAGTAAATTATCTTTTTGCGATATTTTTGATTGCAAATAATCTCTTTAAGAGATATATTCATGCCGTCAGCAGAGAATCCATTTGCAATCCATCCAAAGGGATTCTCTGCATATCCACAACACCAGACATCAAAACGATGAAAACAGTATTATTGGAAATTCAAGCGCAGCTCTCCTTTGTAATTGCGGAACTATGGATCTATCGACGTCGTCTATTCGGACATCAATATTTCCAAACAAGCACCATCTGCCAGTAGAGTAATCCCGGTAAATCTGAATCCAAATCTTATTGCGGATTGGTCGCTCTGGGGGACTCCTCCATTGAAGCGGCCAAAAAAAACGCTGGAATCACAACTGTTTCGGCAGTCGATACCAAAGTTTACAGTATTCTGGGAATCTACAACAAGTTCACGACTACTGTTTCCGGCAATTAACTGTACCCTAAATTATGTTTATCATCTATTTGCTTTTTGGTTGCTTGATCAAAATAGGATCAATTTTTCATATCATCAAAGTTCTAGGCGGTAGTGAAAATCAGAAGATAGGAGACTGTGTTAATAATCTTTCTTCAAAAACATTGTGCAAAGATTTTGGGATATGGTTGATATCGGTTATTTTTTGGATCGTTGTCTACTATATCTATAAAAAATTTGGGATCCACATACTTGACTAACCATCCAATATACTTTCTCAAAAAATAGAAATAGAGAAACAAGTGATCCTAATCAACGTTTTTTCTAAGTTATTCATCTTCATATAAAAACAAAATGGCGAAAATAATATGGCTAGTTAAGTATATAAGTCCCATGATTATATTTCATTAATATTATTGAATTAGAATTATGAATGATTCTAATATTTTTGAGCAAATGGAAAATGCCATCGAAAATAATAATATAAAAAAATTTGAAGCATTGCTTTCATCAAGTAACAATAATCTATGTAATTCTTCAACCGATTTCAGGTATAGCCTTCTAATGAGGGCGGCACACTGTAATAATAAAAAGGCCGTTAGATTATTGCTTCAGACAGGGGTTGATCCCAATGCGAGCAATATATTTGGTCATACCGCTCTAAGGTTTGCACTTGTCAATAAAAACCTCGATATGGTTAACCTTTTGCTTCAGGCTGGGGCAGATCCTGACTATGCAGATGAAGTTGGGCATACGGATTTGATGTGGGCTGTAGGAACTAAAGTCCCGGATATTATCGATGCTGTTTTTAAACATAGCAAACCATCTTCATTCAATGCACATTTAAAATATGCTGTTCAAAACGATAAATGGGAGGCGGCTGCATTGTTATTAGAGCATGGAGCTGATCCCAATATATCATATGCCGACGATATCACATTACTACTCAAAGCAGCAAAAGAAGGTAGTCCAAAATTAGTGAAACTGCTTCTAAAATATGGGGCTGATCCCAACGTGGCAGATGAGGAAGGGACGACACCTTTGATGGTTGCCGCCGGAAATGCCCGCAAGAAAGTAGTGGAATTGTTGCTTCAATATGGAGCTGATCCTGATATTCCTGATAAAAATGCTCAAACACCTCTGATGTGGTTGGCTGAAAAACCCCACCGATTGAATAGAGAGATGTTGAAATCTTTTAAAATATGGGGTTTTGGAGAACAGGATGAAGACAGAAAATCCTACCTGTTCTGTATGAAAAAGGTCGAAAGTATTACGAAGATGCTTTTGAAAAAAAGAGCGGTTATTCAAATTCCGAATACCCAATCCTCTTTGGTTAAGGCTTCTCTTTGGGGGAACAGTTGTATGGTGAAGGTATTGTTGGGATATTGCACTGATTCCAAAGTCCTCAATGAGGCGCTTATGAAAGCGGTTTCCGGCATGCTCCATTTTGTGGCTGATATGGTGATATTCCGTTCGGTTGATAGTCCATTAAAATTACATTTATCTTCCTATAACGAGACCATCAAATTATTGCTTGAGGCTGAAGCCAGTCCCAATGTTCGAGATGAATTGGGAATAACGGCTTTTGTCAAAGCTTCCCAAATCCCGGCCCCATTGGAGTTTTTTAAGATCTTTTTTAAATTTGGCGCTGATCCTCATGCGAAAAGTCTGTCCGGGACAACCGCATTGAATAATGCTGTACTAGTTGGCAATGTGGAGCTTATCATGTTTTTACTTGACGAGTATCATGTAGATGTCAATGCCTGCCATAAGCCTACAGGAATAACTCCGCTTATGGAAGCTGTGAGGAATGACAATGAAGAGATCGTAAAACTTCTTCTTCAGCATAAAGCGGATGCCGACCTCAAGGATATGGAGGGAAGGACTGCGCTGATTTGGGCGGCTAAAAAGAAACACTGGAAACTTATCTCCTTGTTACTGGAAGCATCGGGGAATGTGCTTGATGCGAGAGACCGAAAAGGAATGACGGCTTTGGCATATGCCCGTTGCAATGGGGCCCCCGATAGTATCACTTTCCTGTTATCGTTCTAATAAAAGCGGATCTTTAATACATCCAAAGAATACCAACATGATTACATATGATGAGGTAAAAGAGAAAATGAATCGTGTCCTTTTGAATGGAAGTCTGATTACAGATAAGAGGGGATCGTTCCCCATTGATGAGGCGCTCTATGAACAAGGACAATGGAATGAAGAGGGAACAGAATTCTGTCTGGGATCAGATCGTTACCATTTTTATCGGAATATTGAGATAGAAGAAGATAATCCGACAAAAATCCGGGATTTGAGTTCTCTGGAAGGCTGGGTAGATATTAAGTCATTACATGCTGTTTTGGCTGCTTTGGATCAAGTCGATGAAATTATTGTTGGAACCCCGGATGGATTAGTTCTTGCGAAACTGAATAAGGAATATCCCTATGCTCTTAATGAATTGCTCGATGATGCTAATGATATTGGAGAGAACTCTATTTCTTGCAATTTGTTCTTTGCTGAATTTAAGGTAAGAGAAGAATTTGATGAAGAATATAAAGAAATAACAGTGCAAGTATGTGTCGATATTTCTTCTTTTCTTTTAAAGTCAACGGCTTGTTGTGGGTATAGCAAGGGGATCAATTATGTTGATGAAGGATTTTCTTGTGTAGCAACAGTAGTTTGGGGAGAGGACTGTTGTCCGGAGGATGCAGAGATCTATTTTTGTCCTGTCAAAACAATCACACGACATGGCTAACTGATAGGAGCAATCCAACAAATATTATCATGATTACAGCATTTTTAGAACCGGGCACCACACACGTTAATATTTACTACAATAATAGACTTACTCTCCAGCCGGATTTTTGGCAATGGGAAGATATTCAGATCATTATCAGTGGAAATACTGTGCAAATTATCGGCAGATTATTGGGACAATCTCAGGTGGGGCATTATTATAAGTTTGATGATCAAGGCAATTATAGCGGTCCTTACTGTATGTCTTTTTGAAGAATAAAATAATTCAAATGAATACCTATACAAAAGAGGATTTGAAAAAAGCTGTTGTTCAGGGCGATAGTGAAAGGACGAAAAAATTATTGAAGTGTGGCATATCTCCCAATGTGACAGATGAGAAAGGAGTTCACTGTCTGCATTTAGCATGGAGAAGAGATCATACGGAAATTGCAGATTTATCGTTTCAATACGAAACAAATGCCGGAGGACGGGAAATAGGAAAAAAAGAATCCCTTTTGTCGATAGTATTGAATAATAATCCTCTTAGGAAAAGCCATTTGGAAATCATAAAACTTTTGATCCAATATGGAGTAACGCCTGACACGGCGAAAGATGTAGATATAGGCTGGAGTCTTAGAGATTATTTACTCGAAGATGATAATGCTCCCTCTTCAAAGGAGAGCGAACCTTCATTATCCGAACTAATAGAGGAAAACATCTATGCGGATGATCCTAAACTGAATGACGAGGAGTTACTGGAACTGTTGGAACTTTTACTGCAATGCGGTTTTGGCAAGAATACAAATCTGTTGGATCTTTTTGTTTGCGGCCTATTCTTCGATACTAATAGTATCAATTATGGATGTGAGCCTCGTTGTACAAGCATCCTTTTAAAGCATGGAGTTACGCCCAATATGACAGATGAAAATGGAACGACAGCTTTTATGCATTCTGCACAGTTCCCATTTTCTGGTGAAATTGCTGACTTGCTTTTGGAAAAAGAACCGAATCTTCTTCCCGAGGATAAGAACGATAAAACGACACTTATGTATGCGTCTGAAGGAACCAATATGGGAATTGCTCTTAAATTGCTCCAAAGGGGTGTACCGGTTAATGCGGTAGATGGCTTGGGCAAAACAGCTCTTATTTACCTCCTGCAATCGGACTTTTATGATGAAGGTTGTGACGATGAAGGTTTCCAATTATTGAATGCTCTTCTTGAGAATGGAGCGGACCCGAATATAAAGGATAAGGAGCAAAAGACAGCTTTAATGTATGCTGTAGAACACAATTACAAAAAGGCAGAAGAAATATTGAATAATAAAATTAAAACAATTGAAATATCATGATTATAATTCCTAAAATTCAAAACGAAAAACAGGTGCACTTATACAATGAAAAAGGGCATTATATTACGTCCATTACCATATTACAGGGAAATGCCGTCATTGCGGGATCTCCGATGGTAAATGGAGATTGTATTGGTGTGCCTCTTTCCAATGGGCGCACAGTTATCTATCAATTTAATGAATCATCCAGAAGTATTACCTACAAGAGAACCATTTAATCTGATGGCTGTTCTTTTCATTAATTTGTTTTAGAAGAATCTGGCGTGAATATTACAGCATGACAAAAGTATCGCTTTCTCAGAGCATTCATGGGTGTCTGTTTGGCTTAATGATTGGAGACGCCTTAGGAGCATCCGTGGAATTTATGCGGGCTTCGGAGATTAAAACCTTGCACAAGTGCGGGGTACGAGAAATGCAAAATGGAGAGGGACTTTGTAAAGCACGAAAAGTGGGGGTTATTACTGATGATACAGAAATGTCCCTGTGCCTGATGGAGTCCTTAATTTCTGCGAACGGATGGAATAAATCAAGGGCACGATATAATTATCGTATTTGGTTGCTTTCGGCTCCTCCTGATGTCGGAACGACTATCCGAGATAGCCTCTTTGGAAGCATTAACCCAAAATCCCAAGCAAATGGGGCTCTAATGCGTATTGCTCCCCTCGCATGCTGGGCTGCTACACATCAAGGATTCGATTGGGAAAAAGCCACAGCGGAAGATGCAATGCTTACTCATGTTAATCAGGTCTGTATAGACGCTAACCTTGTTTATGTATATTCTTTAATACGGGCAATTACCACCCGGGTAAGGAATGTAAAAAATCTTTATGAGGAGTCTATTCTTTGGGCTAAAGAGCATAAATTGTCTGAATCAGTGATTCACTGTATGCTTGCAGCTTCAAAAAATCCTCCTGAATACGATGGGGAACACATAGGTTGGGTACTGGTTGCCTTGCAGGGAAGTTATTATCAATTGCTGCATGCCCGGAATTTTGAAGAAGCGCTGATCAACACGGTATCTGCAGGGGGAGACACGGATACAAACGCTGCCATTTGTGGGGCTTTACTAGGAGCTTTCTACGGAATCAGACAAATTCCGCAAAGATGGATATCTCAGGTTCAGAAATCCAACCCTCAATCAACAGAGGATGTTCAAATATTTTTCAGAGAATGCATGGGAATGTAATATGAACAACTTTCTGCTCAGCAGATAACAAATATCCAAGTTCTTCTGATATCATATGCTTGCACTTGTTCTTATATTTCTGATAAAGGCGCTCTCCATCAACTATATTAGTCCCTGTCATCTTCAAAGATCCTTCTCATACAGGGTACAGCAAATGGCAAGGCACCCCCATCTAATCAAATACACTCCCCCAATTAACTGCCTATCCCCATTCTTCATCAACATATACAGAGAGACTCCCACATGAAGGGGGCACTTTTTCAAACGCTTAGGAAATGTTTTTCTAAAAAATGAAAACTTTTTCTCCATTAGGAAATGTATCAATTGTAAAAAGAGGAAAGTCCATTCAGTCATTTGTAAGGCAAAATTATTTTTTACGGTAATTTTTCAGATTTGCGGATGTTAATACCCATCATTCCTCTGGAATCATTACAAATGATCCTGGATACATTCAGAATAAATTACCCTCCACCGACACGAAAAACAGCGCCCAATTGACCGGAAATACTGTACCGTCCCTTCATGAAGATTTTATACGAAGCTATTTTTAATTAAACATTTCCTTATGATCATACCAACTATCCTCATCCCTTGGAATCAAAGGAATACGGGGTAATTAATTCTAAATTGATTCCTACGGACATTATTTAGGAAAGAAGGTAATTGGTAAGGGGAGACGTTAGAAAATCCGTACAATCAATTCTGGGGATATTCAGAATATAATAACCTGCGTATAGATGATTCTCCGTTTACTACCATGTACATTTACTCAAACATGTGTTTCCCAAATGATCATGTACAATGGAGTAATGGAGAGTAAAGAAGGCTTATGAAAACGTGCTTAAAATTTACAAATATATCGTAATGAGTAAGTTGTGAAAAATATGGTCTCATACAATGTATATTAAAAATAAAGAGAGAGTTTTCAAATGTATACCGATGTATACCTGTATTGTTTCCCTGGAAATCTGATGGAATTCACAAGCACAAGGAAACAAATGAGTTATGAAAAAACAATCTCATTCAATGTATGAGTATAATAAATGGAGGAATTACCAAATGTATGATTTTGTATGACCAGATTCCAAATTTTCCAAGGTCAATCAGTTTTGTACGAAGGCATTTTTAATTAAAATCATTCCAAAAAATTAATCCTAAAATAATTCCTATGAAAATTATTCAAATATTGAGGAATGGCAATGGAGAGCAGGGAAGAGGAGATTTGGACAGAAGAAATGGCTGATAGATAGGGTATCCCTTATTGTAATTTCGTGTAGGCCTGATATGGTCAAGACATGTACGAGAACTATAGCAACCAAGCTCTGCCATCAAAATGTTATAGAGAATTATTAGGTAGTGCAATTTGTGTTTTTAACTCTAATAATGCTTTCATTATTGAGAATATTTTGAGACAAGATGATAAGTCTGAGTACAATTGGCACAATTTGATTGATAGAACATCTGGGCAGTTAAGTGATCCTATAAAGAAAACAATATCAAAATTTTCAGATGATACAATTGCGAATTTATTTAGTGAACTTTGTGAAAAGAGAAATAGAATTATTCATAGCTTTCATATCACAAGCACTAATGGAGAGCAAATATTGGCAACTAAAGACAAAAATAATAATCAATATTATATTACAGAGGAATTGCTAATGGAATTTATCGAAATGAATGGAAAGTTGAGCAGTCTTCTTCATCGGTTAAGGGGACATTAAAAGTGAAGAAACTGAAAGCACTAAAAAGTTGCCCTCAATGTGGTTAATCTTTCTGGCAAAATGGCGATGGAGAATACGGAAGACCATTTGGAGCAAGAATAATGACAAGATCGCGGATAATGAGGATTTCAGCTTCAACAGATTTTAGAGCTACAATCCCAATCCAGATGGTCCTCATAAGTTTGGAGAATGTATGGAGGATTGACGTGGTTCTGAATGGAGGAAGGAACAGAAGGAAAGAAGAGATTTTGGAAAGATGGTTTATGAAATCATTCTATGCGACCACGACGACTACGTATGAAAGAAATCAAGTCTATGCATTCTGAATATGAACGAGATAAATCTTCAGCGATTTCATCACTCCACGAATACGTTTCTATTAACAAAATTTTCAGAGTCGAAGGAAACAATTTTTTATGCTCTTTTCGTTTGTGGACATTTAGAAGAAAACGAAACCAACGCTCTTTATCAGCTAAATGATGATGTCCAGTTCTGGGATTTGCTAACAATGAAAAGCTATCGAGTAATTCTTTACTTTTAGGCGATAAATAGTAATTGAGATCAATTGTATCTGATGTAAGAAATTTCTTTTTCTTAGGCAGAACAGAATTAATAAAATCTTCTAACAATCCATTGTAATCAGCAAGACTGAGACTTGATGGTTCCTCTGGCCCTGGTATGATATTCGCAACACTGAGGGAACCTTGATCTACGAGAAGGAAAAGAGCTGATAATGGATACTGTGTTCCATGATAGATATATGCATGATATTCAAACTCGTTATCAGATATCTTTTTTCCAGCATCTTCATCCTTTTCCCAATGGGAAGGAAGATTCTTATCGATTTCATTCAAAATATGAGGAATATTCTTACATCTTGCAGCCGGAATAAAGAATTTTCGAAAAATTTTCATAGGAAAGGCATTTACAATATCTGATAGAATTAAATATTCTGTTTAAGTTCGTTTAAATCCTTTTCTGTTTGCTCTAATACTTTCTCATAGCAGATTCGACAAAATCTTTTGGATGAAGTAAAAGCAAGACCTAGCTTCGGAATGTCGAAACATATATCGTTCTTCATCAAATCTCTCTTACATCTGGCACACTTACATTTCCGTTGTGCTACGGAACGTTCAGGTCGTCCATTTGAGGAACCGATTAACGAAGGGGTTTTTCCTTTTGGTGTTTTACTGGCCATATTCACTTTGTGCTTTTTTGATACGCCGAACGAGTTGTTGAAGAATTTTTTCCAATTCAGCTACGACGTCTTGAAGCTCTTCTTGAGAACATTCGTTACGATCTTTTCCTTTTAAATGCTTGTCTACTTCCTTATTCACCATCATTAGTGCTGAAACATAGTTATTTCGACCACGAATTCCTAAAGCTGTGAGTTTATATGGAATTTCCGTTCCCGTTACATCTAACTTAACATTGTTAAAAAGAACATTCGCTGTCCTTTTAACCTGTTCATTCAAACGCCTTTTAGCTTCTTTCCATGCAAGATGCGGTTGAATAGCAAAAGGGGATGTAGGAGGATTTTTTGTAATGCCGCTTTCTCGGGATCGCTTTACGATAGATTCTGCTTCATCTGGATCAAGTCCCAACATTCTAAGTCTATCACGTAATTCTTCAATTACGTGCTGATCTTCAACAGTTGAAAAGTCCTCCTCCCACAGGGAATCGACTATTTCCCCATCGATACTAATGTTACTTTCTGCTAGTTGGAGACGAGTTTTTCCTTCACGCACATTTTTTGGGGTCTCAGGCTCTTCTCCTCCAATAACCTTTTCCCAAAAAGCCTCGTCGTCATTCTCAAATTGCTTAAATTCCCTAAGGCGTTGGTCAAGGTTCATTCCCAAATGTGTGATAATGTGTCCTAGATTGTCAGGATGGGATGGGTCGTTTTGTACGACTACTCGCATAATTCTTCCCACAAATTGAACATAAGGAGCAAGAGAACGGAAAGGTCTAAAAATTGCCGCGACACTTAGTTTTGGATGGTCGAATCCTTCTCCAAGCATCTGGACTTGCACAATACAGTCCAGAGTGCCGTTTCTTAACTTCAATATGACATCATCCTTTTCAGATTGATCCATGCCACTATGGATCAATTCAGCGACATAGCCACGTTCTCGATACATTGAGCAGATGTCTTTAGCATGATTAATCGAACAAGCTACTGCGATGAGTTGATGCCTAGTGCCTGTAAGACGAAGTTCTTCTAGTTTTTGAAGACTACTGTCGACAATATGTTGATTGCATGGTTTTGCTAACGCAACTCCTTTACTAAACCATTCCTCTTCTTTCATTTTAAGCACTTCTTCCAAATTATAAGTCTTTCCTCTGTCTCCCTTGAAGCTGAGTTCAATTTCAGCGGGTGCTATATAGCTTGCCTTCAATCGTTTGATATAACCTTTTAGCGTAGCGCTTCTAAAAGGATATCTGTAAACTAATTCGCCATCGATTTCTTGTCTGTCGCTTCGAAATGGTGTTGCTGTGAGATATATGACCTTGGCTTCGGAAAATCTTTGAAGCACTTTTTTCCAACTATCTGCGGCGCTATGATGAGCCTCATCAATGATAATCATATCAAAGAAATCTGTCGGAAATTGCATTAACCATTTATCCACACTAGTCGCAAGCTGATGGATGTTTGTGATAACAATGTGCGCTTTCTCTGCAACTGATATATTACCTGTATCTAAGGTTACAGCCAGCGGTCCAGAAATCATTTGAGTTTCGTCAAGAACACCTGCTTTCCTCCAAAAACATTTTTGACGATTAGTAATATCCATCGATTCGTAAAGTCCTTCTTTGATAGTCAAATTGGGGGCGATAATTAGAACTCTTCCGCGAGAAATGTTAATTGGTAGGATTGAAGCAAGTCCCGATTTCCCGCACCCTACTGGTATTTGCAGTATAGCTTTATTGTTACCAGCAGTTAAAAATTCGTAGGTTCTCAAGTAAGCATCCTTTTGCGGTTCTCGAAGAGCTTCGTTTCCTTCAATGGATGCATCCAAATTGAGGAAAAATGTATTCATGGGCTGATTTGCATTCATCCAGCGGTCTAATTGGTCTTTGTCAAATACCCACTTTTTTCCGAGTTTTTTTGCAGGCACTCTTTCTTCACGACATAGTTGATATAAGACTGTTTTCCCCACCCCAATGTATGCTGCCGCATCTTCCAATCCCATCCACTTTGATTCTAGAGGCCTATCTGGCAATTTATCTCTCATGATGTCAAATGATAGATAGGTGGCAATAACTATTTTAATACTGCTCTCAAAAAACATGAACTCATTGATTCACAAGGTATCTTGGCAAAATGACCGTCCGGCATTGTTCTCAAAAATGCAACGCTGGAAGCGTGGGGAGGAGCACAAGTAACATTCAATGGTTCTCTCTCTACTGAAACCAATCGAGAAACTCCCTGTTCTTTCTCGGTTTATTCATTTGACGAACATCACTCTGTCCTCGACTTGAGAGGAGCTACAATCAAGGATAGTGATTTCGTTAAACTGGAATTTGACCAGGGAATCATTATCAGGGATCAATATACTATATCTGCAACACACGGTCTCGAAATTTGGTATTCTTCAAATTCTACATTTACAGGAAAATCCATTCTGCAAGGAAACCTGACGTTGGCAAACGATGGGAAAGTAACTGTTTGGGGAAATAATGATGCATTGTATCCCAATATGTCCATTACGGGTACTTTGTCCATTACCGGGAATACCAAAATAGAGTTTTTCAATGATAGTCCGGCAAATGGAGTTTACTTAAATCCTGAATCCGGGACTGTCGTATTTTACTGTAAAAATATTACGGGAGACACCAGGCTTTTGAGCGCCATTGAAAGTACATGGACATATGATGACGAAACAATATCCCGGAATATCTCCGACAAAAAATTCGTATCCATCACCCAAACGGATGGACGTTATGCTCTGACACTGGTTGACAACGGTTATAATCCCGGTCAACCGGAACAACCGGAAACCGTTATTACAGACGGCAAAGCTCCCGATACTCTTTCCAAGGATGTTGTCGTCTCTTTGAGTAATGGGGGAAGCGTTGATGCAACGGAAGTCATCAGAGGACTCAACAATTCCTGCATTAGTGGAACGGGAGGGAATTTGGTTACTACGGATACACAAACATTCTCCATGAATGGTTCCGATACACTCGGATTCAGTATTGTAGGGACAAACGGAAATGCAGGCGCGGATATCCAAGTAGGCCAGGCGGGAGGAAACATTACGGATGCCGCCATTGTTTTAACTGGCGACAAATATGAATCCAGACAGGTCAATGTTCAGAGCGGCCTTTTGGAAATTGGTCAAAACACCATTCTTGGAACAGATGATTCCATACTGACGATTGGATCTTCGAATGCTTCCGATGGTACAGTTACTGCATCCGTCAATAACAGGGGGACAATCAACAATGACGTTACCATCAATTCCGGTGCATCGCTGGACAACAGGAATAACATTAATGGAGATGTTCTTGTCAATGCATCATCCATTTTGAGCAACAATGGAACGGTGAAGGGGGATGTAACGGTATCAGAAAACGCTTCTGTTAATGGCAGCGGTACCTTTGGTTCAACCATTCTCCAATCCAATGCTCTTCTCTATGTCGGCAACAGTCCGGGATTCCAACGACATGGGGATTTGATGCTAAATGACGGCTCAAGGCTCGGTTTTTATCTGGACGGCATTACCGCTGCGACATTGGAGAATCACGGTTCAGGTACATATTCCAATATTTCCGTGACCAACACATTGAATTTGAATGGAACAGTGAATGCCGAAGTAGAAGTAGGCTTAGGTATTTTAGCCGCAGGGATGGAAGCGTTTACTCTGGATCTTATCAAAACGGAAGGAACGGTTTCCGGTAATGGTGATTTTGTCCTTTCCCTGAATGATGAAAACCATCTCCTGAAGGAAGGCAGTCTTCTATGGGATTCTACTACAGGCATACTCAGTTTCACAGGACAGGTGGACGAAGCCGTAGCGGCCGCTCTGGTCGGCAAGGATGGCTCTAATATCGCCAATTCCCTGTGGTCAAGTACAAGCGTTGTCAAAAGCTTTGGTCAAACTGCTGTTTCTCAACTCAAAGTAAACCAACCCGGTGATTCCAATATATGGGTAAGCGGTTTGGGTGATTTTGTTACCATGAACTCCACTTCTCATGTGGTCGGTTTCCAATACAATGGGGGCGGGTATGCCACAGGGATTGACTACGCCTGGACGAAGAAATTCCGTGCTGGTATTGCCTTTGGTCAAACATTCGGAACGTTCAAATCCGATGATAACCAGGCATCCATTAATCAGGACAGCATCATGACTGGCCTCTATGCCAATTACCTGCAACCATTAAATGATAATCAAACCCTGAGATTGAGCGGATACTTCGCCTATGGATCGGTGGAAAACAGGGCTGATACTCTCATTGGTAATTCCGCCTATTTGCCCGGTCATGCAAAATGGAATGACGATGTGTTCACATTCGGACTTAAAGCTGACTGGAACATCAAAGTCACCGACAAGACAACGCTGACTCCTTTCATTGGAATTGATTACGTCCATGGCTCCCAGGAAAGCTTCACGGAAACATACGCCAACGGCAGCCGCCACTATAGGGACGGCAACATGCAGGTATGGAGTGTTCCGGTAGGCATTACGGTCAAAAAGGAAGTATCGGTAGGAGGCGGACAGCTTCTTCTCCCTGAACTGACGCTCGCCTATGTCGGGGATATCTCCAGAACGAATCCTTCGGTCAAATCCACCATCTACGGAATCGACAACAAACACGAAGGAAGCAATCCGGGCAGAAGCGCGTTCATGATGAATGCCGGCACCAACTGGATCATCAACCAGGACTGGAGCGTAGGAGCATTTTACACGCTGGAAGCCAGAAGCAGCCAGGTGAACCAATCCGCCTCACTTTCGGCAAGGTACAGCTTCTAATTAGACAAATAACAGTCACCCAAGGATGGAATCAGCAATGGTTCCATCCTTTTTCATTTTTACGCCAATACACTATTCCTTTCCATACTGGGTACGGCAAATGGTACAGTACCCCCGTTAGATCAAACGAGCTCCCCCAATTGGTAACTCATCCCTGTTCGATCTCAATATATACAAGGAGACTTCCACACAAAGGGGGTACTTTCTCAAATGCTTCGGAAATGTTTTTCTCAAAAAATGAAAACTTTTTCTCCATTAGGAAATGTATCAATTGGGAAAAGAGGAAAGTCCATTCAGTCATTTGTAAGGCAAAATTATTTTTGACGGTATTTTTTCAGATTTGCGTAGGTTAATCTCCATCACGCCTCTGGAATTCTTACAAATGATTCTCGCAACATTCAGAATAAAAGATTCCCCACCGACACGAAAAACAGCGTACGATTGAGCGGAAATACGGCATCATTCCTTCATGAATATTTTGTACGAAGCTATTTTTAATTAAACATTTCCCTATGGTCATACCAATCATCTTCATCCCTTGGAAGCAAAGGAACATAGGACAATTAATTCTAAATTGATTCCTACGGAAATTATTCAGGAAAGAAGGTAATTGGTAAGGGGAAGTGGTTACAAATTCGTACAATCAATTCTAGGACTATTCAGAATAAAATAACCTGCGTATAGATGATTCTCCATATACTGTCATCTGCATTTTCCAAGACATGTATTCTTCAAATGATCCTGTACAATGATGTAATGAAGGATTATGAAAACGCATTTAAAATTTACAAATATATCGTAATGAGTAAGTTATGAAAAATATGATCTCATACGATGTATATTAAAGATAAAAGAGAGAATTTTTAATGTATACCACTGTATACCATAAATTACTCCCGGAGAAATTTCTCAAATTCACAATCGTGATAAAACGAATGAGTTATAAGAAAATCGGTCTTACTCAATGTATGAATATAATAAATAGAGGAATTACCAAATACATGATTACGTTATGAGCAAATTTCAGAGTTTCCAAGGTTTATTATCTTTGTACGAAAGTATTTTTAATTAAAATCATTTCAAAAAAATAATCCTAAAATGATTCCTATGAAAATTGTTCAGAATATAGAGGAAAGACTTAGAGATTGCAGGAAAGGTTCTTGGAGGGATTGAGAAGAAGACAGTCAACTATGGACAATGTATTAGAAGAAGAAAATCCTGATTGGAACAGATTTGAGGATTATATTACCAGTCCTGATGAACCTCATAAGTTTGGAGAATGTGAAGAAGATTGATATGATTTCGAATGGAAAAAGGGACAACAAAAAATAGATCGTAGAAAGAAGGAGGAGGAATGGGAGATATGGATAAAACAATTAGAAAGCTATTCCGATCCCTTTTTCCTTTAGGCGTTTTTCTATATGATTGAAAATACCTAAATTTTCATAGCAATAATGCTCAAAATTTCCAGTATAGCGATCGTGTAGACATCCTCCATTACATAGTACAGAAAAACGACAGGAATCACACTTTTGAAAACGATAATGTTTATCTAAAGATTTTTTTGAAATATTATCTATAATTGTATGGGGTGAATCAATAAAGACATTTCCATATGCTTCAGAAACACCAAAACGTCCGCATGGAGATATTGTTCCATCGGGAGAAATAGCTAAAAAATTATTTTGACAATCACTTCCTTGGCTACAAGTAACTGGATTACCAGAAATTAGAGAGGTTGCAATATCCACAAAATTAATTATTTCAACGGTAGGATTATTGTCATAAAACCACAAATCAAATAATTCAATTAATGCATTTAGATAGCAAAAATCATCGGTATATAATTTTTCAAGTTGTCTTATTTTTATTGTGGGAGGAAAAACTCGATGACATTTAAAATCGCATCCGATTTTTTTGAAAAAATTATATAAACCAGATATATCACTTATATTTTTAGGAGTAATTATTGTTATAGCACTTATGTTGATTCCTTTTTCTTTTATACTTTTGTACTTTTCGACTAAAAAATTTTGAGCATCTTTTCCATTATTAAATTTTCTTTCTCCTGTATTATAATCTAAAGAAAACCCTATAGATGAGTTAAAATATTTTTTTAAAATATTAATAAATTTATCGTTAATTAAACTTAAATTAGATTGAATGCTGTGCTCTGTAATTATTCTTTCTCTTTTTCCTAGAAAGTCAATATAAGACAATATTTCTGAATAAAAATCTATTCCAACAAGAAGAGGTTCTCCTCCATGCCATATTAGTTCAATAGATTCAGCATTAGTAATTTTTGAATATAAAAAAATCCAATTAGCTATTAAACGTGCTTTTTCAATTGATAAATTATTAGAATTCAAACGTTCCGATGCAGCATAGCAATACGTACAAGAAAAATTACATTTATTAGTAGGCTTTATTACAAAAGTTTTTTTCATCTACATATTGCATCTGAAGTAATATAAAGAATAGCTACATATTTTATATGTAGCTAGAAAATGATAGAACTAAATAATCTATTAACGATCATGATATACTTTGTCATGATAAATTCTATCTTTATAAGAAGTAGAGGCCTCGATTCGAGATCGTTTCCTTTTAACAGAGTGCAATATCATTTCTATAGCATTTTTGGATGCTACGCGTTTGGGTATTTCTTTTGTAATGGATTCTTTCATAAGAGACTGCTTTTCTTATTACACATCGATTATCAAAGAGTCAATATTTATTTCATTTCCTATTTCTTCCCCATATTTCTGCGAAGAAAAATAGCAATATGCACATTATGAATATATTACGTCGTAAGATCGATATCGGACAGGGAGATACCTAAATCCCATAATGCGTTTCAGAGAAATAATCTCCAGCATATCACCGGAAACCCTGTAGATCATCCTGTGTTCCTGACTAATGTACACTCAGATAGATTGTGTTTTAGGGTTTCCCATTGCTGATACCTCCTGTGGGATTTCTGATAGGGACAGCAGTAAGAGGATTACTCATTTTCCCCTTTTCTTCCCCATGCCCCTATAAGCAAAAACCGCAATATACTCATTACGAATATATTGCAGTGGAAAATTAATGGCGGACAGGGAGGGATTCGAACCCTCGGTACCGGTTTGCGGTACACACACTTTCCAGGCGTGCTCATTCGACCACTCTGACACCTGCCCGTTGGAGATTGTGCTAGATAGGAAAGCAGGGATAGGATAACGGCAGAAGAGAGGTTTGGCAATCTTTTTTTCATCTGGAAGGAATTTTCCGTTTTCCCCGAGTTTTTTCACGTTTCCGGCGGTTGCTCGAAAAGGATGAAAAGCGCCCCGGCAGCGCGAGAAAATCTTCAACGGGCATAAACAGCAACGAAGCGTATTTTCAGAAGTTTTGAAAGGAACAGGTTTCCGTGGTTCACAAAAATTATCCATGAGGGCATGGCAGACTTCCTCCCTCCCTGCCCTGTTTTTCCCGCGGGGCAAATAAGAATTTTTCTGTTTCTCCACCTTTACGGCTTCCGGGCAATCGGGGAAGGTTCAAGCAAGAACCTCTATTGATAAGCTTGCTTCCGTCCTGGCTCCAGGATTGACCAGCAGCCGTTTGAGAAGTTTCAGGAGCGAGACGGGAAGAGAAGACTGGAGGATTCCGGAAGCCCAGGGTTCCGAGAGTTTCCGGGAAGGCGCGGCAGAAATGGGAACCCACGCTGTAAGAAGAGAAGGCGGGACATGCCGTTTCACCGCGTATCATCATTTCCGCGGCTCCGCATTCCTCCCGTCCTCAAAAAAGGGCAAAGGCTTCCGGCATGTCCCGGAAAAGGCGTTTCCCGACCGCACTTCCCCCTTGACGGATGCCTCAAAGACGGGTTTGCTAGTCCTGCGCATGGGAGAGTCCTTTTACACACGCACCACGGAGGCCCCCTCCTCCGCTTTCGATTTGTCCCTCAGACCGCCCGCTTTCAGCGAGTTCTGCGGCCAGGAGAAGATTAAGGACCGCCTGATGCTGATGGTGGAAGCCGCCAGACAGCGCGACGACGTGCTGGACCACATCCTGTTGAGCGGCCCGCCGGGCCTGGGGAAGACGACGCTTGCCAATATTATCGCGAATGCCGTCGGCTGCCGCATTCATACGACTTCCGGCCCCCAGATTGAAAAGGCGGGAGACCTGGCCGGCGTGCTGACCAATCTGGAAAAGGGGGATATTCTGTTTATTGACGAGATCCACCGCCTGCACCCGGCCATTGAGGAATATCTGTACCCGGCCATGGAGGATTTCCGGCTGGATATTATCATCGACCAGGGGCCGAACGCCCGCTCCATCCAGCTCAACCTGCCCAAGTTCACCCTGGTGGGGGCCACCACCCGCGCCGGGATGCTGACCAGCCCGCTGCGTTCCCGCTTCGGCCTGGTGAACCGGCTGGATTATTATACGCGGGAGGAGCTGTGCGCCATTATCGAACGGTCCGCGGGGCTGCTGAACGTGCCCGTGGACCCGGAGGGCGCCCTGCAGATCGCGCTGCGCTCCCGCGGCACGCCCCGCGTGGCCAATTCCCTGCTGCGCTGGGTGCGGGATTATGCCCAGGTGCGCGGCGACGGCGTGATTACGGAGCAGTTGGCGCACGACGCCCTGACCATGATTGAGATTGACGACGACGGCCTGGACGAGATGGACAAGCGCCTGCTGGAAGCGATGATTTACAAGTTCAACGGCGGCCCGGTGGGCCTTTCCTCCCTGGCGGTGGCCGTAGGGGAGGACGCTTCCACGCTGGAGGACGTGCACGAGCCTTTCCTGATTATGCAGGGGTATATCAGCCGCACCCCCAGGGGGCGCGTGGCGATGCCCTCCGCCTATCTCAAGATGGGAGCCGCGCCGCCCGCCAACGGCCAGGGGTGGCTGTTGTAAGCCATTCATTTACGACATGGAAGGAGCCCTGCGTTTTATGCTGGTCATCAGGCCCTCTTTCTTTTAGACTGTTTCCACATAAAACGTCAGGACGTTTTCTGTTCATCATACGCCCAAAGCTATGGCCGCACATTCTGATATTCCCTTTAAAAGACTGCCCGTCAAGATTATCGGTACGGGTTCCTATGTTCCGGAACGCCGCCTGACCAATGCGGATCTGGAGAAGATGGTGGACACTTCCCACGAATGGATTATTGAACGCACGGGCATTGTGGAACGCCGCATCGCCGCCCCTGACGAGTACACTTCCCATATGGGGACGAAGGCCGCCCAGCGTGCTCTGGAATCCTGCGGGCTGAAGCCGGAGGATATTGACCTGATTATCGTCGCCACCATCACGCCGGATACGTTCACCCCTTCCACTTCCTGCTATATCCAGGATGCTCTGGGAGCCAAGAATGCCGCCGCCTTTGACATTTCCGCCGCCTGCTCCGGCTTCCTGTTCGCCATGAAGACCGCCGTCCAGTACATCGGCACCGGCCAGATGAAAACGGCGCTCATCATCGCCGCTGAAAAACTTTCCACCGTCGTCAACTGGGAGGACCGCAGCACCTGCGTCCTGTTCGGGGACGGCGCCGGGGCAGCCGTGCTCCAGGCTTCCACAGGGGAAGAGGGGGAAGGTTCCGTCCTTGCCACGGATATCGGTTCGGACGGCTCCCTGCATGACCTGCTCCAGATTCCGGGCGGCGGCTCCCGCTGCCCCACCACAGCGGAAAACGCCCATGAACGCTTGGCTACCCTGGCCATGCGCGGCAATGAGACCTTCCGCCATGCCGTCACGCGCATGAAGGCTTCCGCCGCCAGCGTCATTGAACGCGCCGGCCTCACGGCTGACGATATCCAGCTGATTATTCCCCACCAGGCCAACCTCCGCATCATTAACGCCGTAGCGCAGCGCCTCTCCATTCCTGAAGATAAGGTGTTCGTGAACATTGAGAAGTACGGCAACACATCCGCGGCCGCCGTCGCCATCGCTTTTGACGAAGCGCGCCGTTCCGGCAGATTCAGCAAGGGAGACAACGTCGTCCTGGTCACATTCGGTGCCGGGCTTACCTGGTCCGCCGCCGTTATCCGCTGGTAATATTCTTTTTCACCCCCCCCATCATCATGACCACTGAACCATACGGCAAAAAAAATCCGTTTCCCGCTCCCGTCCTCTCCGTCAGGCACATCACCGGGGAAGGCAGCCCCAAGGAAACCATCCACATTGAATACAGCCTGGACGGTTCCGGGATGAATTATATTGCCGGGGACGCCTTGGCCGTCATTCCCGCCAATGATCCCTCCTTGGCGGACGCCCTGATTGACAGGCTCGGCCTCAGCCCGGATTCCCAGATTCCCACGCCCGAAGGGGAAACCGCAAGCCTGAAAGACGCCCTGGTTCACTGCTATGACATTACCAATGTCAACAAAGCCCTGCTGGCCAAGTGGGCCGCCGCCTCCGGCAGCCAGGAGCTGGACACGCTTCTGTCCGGGGATAAGGAAGCCCTCAGCGATTTCCTGTGGGGCCGGGACGTGCTGGATCTGGCCACGGAATACCCCGCTTCCTTCGAATCCGCGGAGGCTTTCGTCGGCATCCTGAAAAAGATCATGCCGCGCCTTTATTCCATCGCCTCCAGCCCGAACGCCCATCCTGAACAGGTTCACCTGTGCGTGGGCGCGGTGCGCTATATGGCCCGTGACCGCAAGCGCGGCGGCGTTTGCTCCACCTATATGGCGGACCGCCTCCAGCCGGGCCATACGGCCAGGGTATTCGTACATACCAACAAGAATTTCCGCCTTCCGGAAGACGGGGACACCCCCATTATCATGGTGGGCCCCGGCACCGGCATCGCCCCTTTCCGAGCATTCTGGGAGGAACGCGCCGCTTCCGGCGCCAAGGGCGGCAACTGGCTGTTCTTCGGCAATCCGTACAGGGCCACCGACTTCTGTTATGAAGACGAGCTGAACCAGTTGACCGGCACCGGCAAACTGAAGTTGTCCGTGGCCTGGTCCCGAGACCAGGAAAAGAAGGTGTATGTGCAGCACCTCATGGTCCAGGAAGGCGAAGAGCTCTGGAAATGGCTGGAAGCCGGCGCCTGCTTCTACGTCTGCGGGGACGCCTCCCGCATGGCGAAGGATGTGGACAACGCCCTTCATGAAGTCATCCAGACCTGGGGCCATAAAACTCCGGAGGAAGCCGCGGCATATGTGGCGGACATGAAACAGCACCGCCGTTACCAGCGGGACGTGTACTAATTCGGGATCTCCTCCTTGAACCTGTCACCGCGCCTTTCCATCTTTTCAGGAAAGGCGCTTTTTCTTTTTCCGGAGAAAACCCGCCACGCATCAATCCGGCTCCCCCTCCCGGCTTCTTTCGAGCCGGAGAAGCCATCTTCCGCCCCCCTCTCCATCAAAAACAACGCCGAAGCGGAGAGAACCCGTCCGAGCAAAAGTTCCCCTCCTTCTTCAAGCGTTTCCTTACCCTTATTCCAAATCCTGCCGGGCGCCGCAAACGGCCCGTTTCACTTTCCTGAGCTTGAAAAAGAAGACCATGCAAAATAAATACAGCTTTTGCGGCAAACAACGGGCTATACCCCTTTTTCCTGGTCCTTTTAAGGACCATCTTTGAGAAAAGGAATAATTCCACCAATTCTGCAACTGATCAATATAGCTTATCTTTTTTCTCCTCTCCTCCATTTCGGCAAGCAGTTCTTCCCGCGAACGAAAAACCGGAGCAAGGCCCTCCAGCAATTCCCCGCACAGTTTCATCCCCGCTTCTACGCTTTCTTTCAACTGCTCCAACATTACTAAGTCCTTCCTTTCAAAAGCCTCTGCCGTCTGCATGTCGGCAAACCGGAATGCGCTACTGACAGCGGAGATATTTTGTGCTGCAAAACGGTAATAACACAGAGCCGTATCCGGCAATTCATAAATATTACCCTGCAACCATGCGTGAAACGCCATTAGATCATCCTCAAAATTAGCCGTTATCGGAAAAGCATTTCCCCACTCGTATGCACTTTTTCTGATGATCATAGCAGGTCCATAATGAGCTGAAGAAGAAAAAGCCCCTTGTTGGAGCACGACAGCCGGCATTTCCCGTGGAACGGAGGGAAATGCCGGGAATTCAAACGCAACTCCCGGTTCCTCATAGACGTTAATCATCTGGCTGACTACAGCCACGGCATCCGGATACTCCATCACTGCCCAGGCAAAAAACCTGCATCTCCAGGGGAAGGAACAATCGTCCCCATCCTGACGGAGAATCCATTCATGGGAAGCCAGACCAACCGCCTGCCGGATATGAGGCCCGCGCCCCAGCGGCGTTTCATTCCGGTTCAAGATTACCCGGTACGGCCCCCTGTATTGAGCCGTCATTTCCTGCATAACGGCGAAGGTTCCGTCGGAAGATCCGTCATCCGAAAGGATGATTTCAACCGGCCCTTCATAATCCTGCCCGAATACGCTCCGGATGGCATCCCGGATGCAATGCTCCTGATTATGCCCGGTCAGGATAATGCTGATGGAAGGGAGTCGCGAAGAATTCATGAAAAAAGTGCAGAAAAGGAAGTGAAAAAAACGAAAGGAATATTGCTCTTCCCCGTTTACATATAAGACATCATGTTCATACCGGATTCCAAATCCGGGGTCAAGGGTTGATTTTTACACCAAGGAACTTATGTTGCGCGGACGTTTTGTGATCAAGAATCTCCCCCCTTGCGGACAGAGAGCCCGAAGCCGGTAAAACAGGACGAAAGATTCTGCTTTCCCTTACTGCTCCCAACACACACATTTTTTCATAAGCAATTATTTTTTAGAATCATAGAACTCTTAGAACCAAACCTAGCGGGAATACCTCCACCCCCCACCGGTTCCATGAGGCCTTGGGACAATTCTCTGTCCATTCATGCTGAATCCGGAATTTCCCAATCGAATTTGGAATTCGCTATGACAGGTTCATTCGCGCGCTGATGAATCATGAGAGGAACAATGGATTCGTCCCCCTGCCATTCACCGGTTGCGATAGTTACAACCCCATCAGAATCATGTTCTCCATATCCTGGTTCCCGTTCCACTCACGAAGCAGTTCATCATTCCCCTTACATGCAGAAACCGTTCTTCAGCATTATTATCCCGGCCTATAATCTGGAGAATTATATTGCTGCCGCCCTTCAGTCAGTACTGGTTCAAACATTTCAGGATTTTGAGATCATCATCGTGGATGACGGTTCTTCCGATGAGACCGTTTCCATCATCCAATCTTTTCATGACCCCAGAATTCGCCTGGTTTCCCAAGTTAACGGCGGCGTATCGCGAGCGCGAAACGCAGGGATGAAGAAGGCCGTGGGGGCTTACATCGCTTTCCTGGACGGAGACGATTACTGGTATCCCGAGCATCTGGAGCTGGCAGCCGATTTTTTCAACCGTCATCCGGAGATATTGGCCTATGCCAACCGCTACATGAGGGATGAACTGGCGGCCATCCCGCCGCGCCCTCCATCTTATCCCGAATCTATCCGGAGGCTGGGGATACGGGGAGTGCTTTTCATGAATTCCAGCAGTGTAATCCTGAATTCGTTTCTTGCGTCCCGGCTTCCCCCCTGGGAAGAAGCGATGCCCTATGGGGAAGACGGCCTGTACTGGACACGGTGCATGCGGGGGACAGGCCTGATCGGGTTGGGAGGCTCCGTCACCTCCATTTACAGGCAGAGAGCTTTTTCCGCCATGCATAATGAGCATTACCAGCATATCTCCCTCCACTCGCTCATTGCGCCTCTGCTGAATGAGCTTGAAGCCATGAAAAATCCCAAATGGCAATTTGCCGTCCATTATCTGGTCATCAGGGAATTGCATCCCAAAAGACTGTTATCGCTCAACATAGAGGAGAGGATTTCCCTGACGGGCAGGATCAGAAAAATCATGCACCCATGCCTGAACCGGCCGTTTTTGGACTCCTATATGAAAGCGTGTTCCGCAAGGGCAGGCATGGAACAATCATTTTCCGCGCTCATGGACAGAACCATGTTCTCCTGCAAATGGCTGGACCGCCTGGAAAGGATGGGCCGCTCCCTGTTTTTCCGGCTGCAAACCAATAACGGAATGGAGAGCAAACACCAAGATCCAGTCCGTTCACGCTCATGAATATCGTATACGCTACAGACGATAACGGCGCGCTGGGAACGGGCGTGAGCATTGTGTCCCTCATGGAGAATTTGCCGCCCGGCGTTCATGCCGATATTTACATCATGACTGGCGGGTTAAGCGGGGATAATACGGCCCGTTTCCATTCCCTGCAACAGGGCTACAATCTCCATTTGCACTTCATTGACATGAAGGATAAATATACGGATTTCCCCGTCGGTTCCAAATGGTCGGAGGCGACGTATTACCGTCTTGGCCTCGCAGGGGAACTTCCCGCCACGGTAGAACGCGCCCTTTACGTGGATATTGATACCATTTTCAACAGGGACATAAGCCCCATGTATGAATCCGAATTCGGAGATTGCCTCATTGCCGGCGTTTTCACCACGGAAGATTTATCCGAGGAGTCTTTTTCACGCTGGAAGAGAGAAATGAATCTGGACCGGAGCTCCATTTACATCAATGCCGGCGTCATTCTTTACCATATCGGAAGAATACGTGAAGAATGTTTTGAATCCCAGGTTTTATCCTGGGCGAAAAACAATATTCACCGCCTTTCCTGGCAGGATCAGGATATTTTGAATGTATGCTATCAGCAGCGTATCTTGTTGCTTCACCCCATGTGGAACATTTGCGACGGGGCTATCTGGTCCATTCGCTGGGAAGGCGTGAAAAGCTTCAAAAATAATCCCCTAAAGCCGGCAGACCTGCTGGAAGCCGCCAGGCGGCCGGGCATTATCCACTACTGGGGCCATCCCAAACCCTGGCATCCCAACAGTATTCGCCAGGATTACGGATTGTTCTACAAGTATTGGAAGAAATCTCCGTGGAAAGATGACCTCAGGGATTTCCGGAAGCAAAACGATCCCGGCCGGATGTTCATCTCCAAAATGAGGTGCCTCCTGGGAAAAGGTAAACGGCTTTTACAAGGCAGGCATCAGTAGAAATACGGAGGGAAAGCCTTATTTTTCTGATACTAGGCCACTTACAAAACCGCCTTTTATGGAGAAATACCGGAGCCGGCTATTTTTTTAACAAGCCGGCTCAGCTTCATTCCTGAATTTTTCCGAATCCGGAAAGAACCGCCCGCATACTTCTTCAGAAACGTCTCAACGTTTTATGCCTGATGATTTTTCCGGAGTTTTATCAATAGTTAAAAAAATAATTTATTTATGAAAGTTGATACTATTAAGGGAAGTTCCTATGTCATGACCTGTACAAAAGCTTGTACTGTAAGCGCCATCTTCAATTCCGGAGAGACGTCCATGCTTATTCTGGAAGCAGACAAAAAAGGGCAATACGGTTTTGCGGCCCCGACGGACGCCGTAGAAGTATCCGATGAAGAAGCCCTGATCACCCAGGTTTTCAAAACAGCCGTTCCAGGGTTGCCAGGCCAGAACGGCATCAGGCAAGGAGAAAATGCCGAATTAAAAAACCTGACGGCTGAATCCGGGACTTTTGCAGGGGCCGTCAACGCCAACGGAGGCATCAACATTCCGCTTGCCGTGGGGGCGGCAACGGATACGT